>Ga0257113_1000022_pt1 | contig 37878 bp, 41 predicted proteins | sample LP_taG_4_FD_191568 | JGI IMG/M metagenome (GOLD analysis project Ga0257113, IMG submission 191568) | Marine microbial communities from Northeast Subartic Pacific Ocean, Canada - LP_J_2015_P26_2000m | ecosystem: Environmental > Aquatic > Marine > Oceanic | place: Canada: Northeast Subartic... | reverse complement strand
TCATTCAATGTTTGATTATCCAATTGATTTTGTAAAATCGAGAGCTGAACAATGACCTCGTGAACCTCAAACTTTGCAGCAGATACCTGATTTGAACCTAAGAAAAATAAACTGAGTAAGATGCCATAGCAGAAAACCATGGACTTGTTTTTTTGAAGAAGAAACATTCCTGCCATCTATATTTGTATTGATTTTAAAAACCGTTGAGAGCAGTCTAACATGCTATCAAATCACGCAGCAAAAATATCGCATGCTATGCAATAGGGAGCTAATTGCAAAGGAATAAACCATGAGAAATTGCTATACTGCCAAAGAACTGCAGGGCTGTATTTAGTTCTCATTGCATCAGCAGCTTACCTTTTTTACAATACGGGTATGGATATGAAAGAATTTTTTAAGACAGCGGGCTTATTGTTATCTTGCATAATTTTAGCAAGATTTATAATGCCTGCAAACTACACTCCCTTGATTGCAATGGCTGTTTTTATGCCGTTTGTAACTGACAATAAAAATCTACAATTATTACTGCCGGTAAGTTTATTGCTTATTACGGATCTGCTGCTTGGGTTCTATGGCACTACAATGCTGTTTGTATACGGCACCATGATTTTAATCGGTCTTTTATCAAGGTATTTACATAAAGACAATGTAAAAAGACTCATGGTGAATTCTTTGTTAAGTGTTGTTTTATGGCACGCAATTGTAAATTTTGGTGTATATCTAAGCGGCTTAGGCAATGTGTCTTTAGCTCAAACATATTTGTTAGCAATACCTTTTGACCTCAGATTGCTTACTAGCACATTGCTGTTTTCAGTTATGTTTTATGGAATTAGGCACCTGGTTAAAGAATCAACCTACCTTAGTAATAAAAGCACTAGCTAAGCAGTAAAATTTTTTCTCTGGTGCTTTACTCAAGATCACTAATAATTCTAAAAGCCATTCCTCTTACAAGAAGAAACTAAAACGGCTTTATACTCTCACCCAATAGCTTGCCGTAGGTGATCGCTGGAGTTACTCCCATCCCATTCACATATGAGTTACCTGAGGTTGCACCGAAACCGATAACTTCACCAATTGCATAGAGATTCTTTATTGGTTCCCCACCTGGTTTAATGACTTCAAAGTTCTCATTTATCCCCAATCCAGCAAAAGAGACGAGACTCCATCCTTGCATTCTGATTGAGTAAAAAGGCGGTTGCTTTATCGGCAGGGGTCGATGTTGTCTGCCGAAAGTATCTGAATTATTATCATTAAGATTATCATTGTATTCACGAATAGTTGATTCCAGATTGAGAGGATGTAGACCACTTTTGATAGCCAATTCTCTAATGCTGTCATGCTTCTTAAACATTTTTTGTTTCTCTGATTCGTTCACAATTCTTTCATTTGGCCAATTGTAGATTAACTGAGGCATCTGACCGAGCATGTTTTGATCTAAAATAGCCCAATGACGATGTCCTGGTTGTTCCTTAATAACGTGCTCCATATGATCAATGCTTTCATGATCTTCTTGAACAAATCGATTCCCTTCAGAGTTGACTAGGATTTCCCAGGGCAATCTCTCGATTGAGTTTTTAACTATAGCAAACATGGGGGAGGGGTATTTCTCATCAGCTAGAATCATTCCGTATAAAGGTGAATATTTCTCTCCTCCTCTAAGATAACCTCCCACTGATTGTCCTAAGAGCAGGCCCATACCCTGACTCTGTGGGTATGCGATTTGACAGTAGAGCGGAACATTATGCAATTCTTCATATAGTTGAGGGTTTGAAGCGCATCCACCCGAGGCAAGAATAATTTTTCGACCCTTGTATTCCATGGTTTTGCCTTCTTTGTTCTCAACCACAACCCCATTGACATCTCCATTTGATGATTGCATGAGATCGATAGCACTGGTTTCCAGTAAAATCGTGATATTTCCTTTTTTAGTTTCCTGCTCAACCATTGGTCTCAAGACATTTAAAATAGAAATTCCACCCATAGGACCTTGTTGGTATCTTGCTACTTTGAAGGGGTCATGCGCTATCTTCTTGACTGGGTGATGATTAAAAATACTGTATCCATTGCGTTCCAGCCAATTGATTGTAGTCCCTGCATGATCGACAAGAATCCGAGTCAATGCTGGATCAGAAGTATTGTGATTGATTCTCATAATGTCATCGTAATGTTGATCTGGACTATCTTTTATTCCCTTTCGTTGTTGAAAGATCGTGCCAGCTCCAGCAATTTGTCCTGTTGATAAAAACAAAGTGCCTCCAATAATAGGAGCTTTTTCTATGATGAGAACTTTAAGTCCTCTTTGAGCAGCAAAGATAGCTGCCGGAAGGCCTGCAGTTCCTCCACCAATGACTATTACATCCCAATGTTGATTCCCTAATGCTAGACGCGTTGATAAAGGGAACGAACTCAATGCGAGTAATTTCCCCGAATTGATCAAAAATTCCCTTTTGGTCAATTTTATTTTTTCATAAAACATTATTCATATCATCGATTTACATAATAACTTATATTCTTTTACAAATTTTTCAAATCTTCAATATTCAACTGTCATTAGAAATTGGATCAAACTGGGTTGTTGATTAGAGAAAGCTGGGGTAAAGTTTGAGTATGAAAAAATTAACTCTGGTCGTGGGTCTCTTGCTGATATTAAGCAGTCATGCCATTTCCTCCCAACAATTGTTTGGCTCTCTGCCAGGTATACAAGACTCCACAATTCCTAGTGTAACTGTCCAAGGTCACGGGTCTATGACAATGCCACCAGATCAAGCTGCATTAAGATTTTCAATCAGCGATAAAGGAAGGAGTCTAGACTTGATTAAGAATAATGTTGGCAATATTACTTCCAGATTCCTAGAATTTGCAGAAAATCTGGGTATCAAAAAACAGAATCTAAGAACTACGAACATCAATATTTTTCCAGAATATACTTACGTTCCGAAGACAGGTAAACGTATTTTTGATGGTTATAGAATTAATAGGGACATAACAGTTAATCTACAGAATTTAACTTTGCTTGGACAACTGATTGAGGGAGCAATTAATCTGGGTGTGAACAATATTAACCCACCAATGTTCAGCTCAAAAAATGCGTCTGGGGTTAACATTAAGTTGCACACTTTGGCCATGGAAGATGCAAGAAATAAAGCCATTGCATTAGCCACATCTGTTAATGCAACTATTGGGAGGGCAATCGATGCGAATGCGGTACCAATTTCTTTTCAACCGAGGCCGACTGAAATGAGAATGCTAAGTGCTGATCAAGCGATAATGAATGAGCAAAATTACGAAGTTGGAGAAATCACCCACCAGCTTTCCATAATCGCAACTTTTGAATTGATTTACTGATCGCCGAAACCCCTATACTATATACACATTGCAGATATAGGAGAGGTGGCTGAGTGGTCGAAAGCGGCGGTTTCGAAAGCCGTTGACGGGTAAACCCCGTCCGGGGGTTCGAATCCCTCCCTCTCCGCCACTAATTTAGGTAAAAAACATGCAAGAAAATTTTCCCTACGAAGCGCCCATAGTGGTTGTAACTGAGGATATGTGTGATCTCAACGGACATATGAACGTTGCCTATTATTTACAAGCATTTGATATATATTCTCGACCAATGTTTGAGGAAATGGGATTTACCAGAGAGCACTTTCAAAATGGATATTCAAGCTTTGCTGTTGAAGACAGTCTACGTTACCTAAAAGAATTTTTGCTTGGTGAGAAAATTTACCCTAGGTTTCGCATTGAAAATTTTAATAGAAAGTTGATCCACATTGTCGGGATCCTGCTGAATGAAGAAGGGCAACTAGCATCAATCTCAGAAACCATCATTGTTCATGTCGATCTGAAAGCCAGAAAAACTGTCGAAATGCCGAAAGAATTCCTTGCCAAGTTACAAACTATAAAGGAGAAACATCACCAAACAGGCAAAATAGACTTTGACTTGAGGCTCAAAATCAGACCAAGATAATCATTATGAAAAATACAGTCCTAACCTTAAGCGCAACAATTTTTGCTTTAGTTTCTGTTGCTCATTTTGCCAGGTTCTTTTTGAAGGCAGATCTTAGTATTTTTGGTTACCAGCTTCCTCTCTTAGCCTCCTTGCTGGCAGGCACTTTAACTGCAGTGTTGGCAATACTACTAGTCAGATTAAGAAATTAATGGAACAATTCCCCCGTCCTAGTGATCAATTATGCAAAGATCTTTTTGAGATCTCACACCCGTTCCTCAACAATCATGCCCAAGAACTAAAAATTAAAGATATACGCAAAGATTTCTTTCAGGAAACGGTTACTCCTCTAGGGGTTTATTTCAATCTTTTGCCTCAGCAAGAAAGACCTTATTTAATCTGTTTTACCGGTGGTCAGGGTTCAGGGAAGACCACCTTGTCTAATTTTATCCAGCTCTTCCTTCGAAAAGCTTGTGGAAGAAGTTCCATAGGTTTCTCGATTGATGATATCTATAAAACCAAAGAAGACAGAAAGAGACTTGCAAATAATGTTCATCCTCTTTGCAGGGTGAGGGGAGTTCCAGGAACGCACGATATCCAGATGGGATTGGAAACACTTGACGCACTCTTTGCTGCAGGACCGTCAACTTTGACCCCCATTCCAGCTTTTTCCAAACTTTTGGGTCAATGCAAACCAAAATCGACATGGCAAGTATTTAAAGGCAGGCCGGATTACATTTTCTTTGATGCTTGGTGTGGTGGAGCAAAGCCGTTATCTGAGAAAGATTGGAAACCACCAATGAACGCTCTTGAATTAGAAGAAGATCCAGAGGGTATCTGGTCGAAGTGGAGCAACAAAGAATTAGCTGGTGATTATCAAAGGCTGTTTGATCGATTTGATTTGTTGGTCGTTATCAAAGTACCCAACATGGATCATATTTACCAGAGCAGATGGCTCCAAGAACAAACATTGGCTAAAACTCTCACTGATCCTGAGTTGCAAAAGAAGATTATGACTCGTGAAGAAGTTGATCGTTTTGTGATGCACTATGAGCGCTTAACCCACTATGTACAGGAGGAAGTCCCAGCTTTCGCAGACATTGTTATTGAAAGGGATGATAGATTTAATTATTATTTTTCAAAAGTTCCTTAAACATAGAGATTAAAAGGGATTTTGCAAAGAGTATAATAAATCTGTAAATCCCTATAATATAAGGGTTTTAAAGAAATAGGAGAGGTGGCAGAGCGGTCGAATGCGGCGGTCTTGAAAACCGTTGACGGGTAATCCTCGTCCGGGGGTTCGAATCCCTCCCTCTCCGCCATTAATTAGGTTAGTTATTATGTTTACTATGCGTGTTTATCCAGCAATAAGCTTAATTCTATTGTTCGCTTGCAGTTCATTACCCGCTGAACAGATATATATTTCTCCCGAAAAAAACATTCAAGAAAAACTTCAGGAAACATTGATACTTGCCCAACCTGGGGATGAGATTATTTTAGCCGCAGGGATTTACGAATTTACGGACGGCCTCTCACTTGATGTAGACAACATCAGACTTTCCGGCGCAGGCCATGAAAAAACAATACTAAACTTTAAAGGTCAAATAACTGGCGCCCAAGGACTCCTAATCACTTCTGACAATGTGGTACTTAAAGATTTTGCAATTGAGGACACCAAAGGGGATGGCATCAAGGTTAAGGGTGCTGATGGGATTTATTTTCTAAATATCAGAACCGAATGGACAGGAGGGCCCAAGGCAACCAATGGTGCTTACGGTATTTATCCTGTTGAATCCAAGAATGTTTTGATTGATGGATGCATTGCCATAGGAGCATCGGATGCAGGCATTTATGTTGGCCAATCAGAAAACATCATTGTCAGGAACAGTCGTGTTGAATACAACGTTGCTGGTATTGAGATAGAGAACTCCATCCATGCAGATGTCTACAACAATTTAGCTACCCACAACACCGGAGGAATTCTTATTTTTGATCTTCCTTATTTACCCAAGCAAGGAGGGCACACAATACGAGTTTTTGGCAATCAGTCGATACAAAATGACACGCCCAATTTTGCCCCTGAAGGCAACATTGTAGGTGATGTACCAATGGGTTCGGGTGTGATCGTTTTGGCAAGTGAGAACGTCGAAATTTTTAACAATGTAATCGGGGATAATGCGACAGTTAATCTGGCAGTTGTTGCAGGTGAGGATTCAGACGACCCAAATTACCGGAAATTCCCAAAAAGAATCCAAATTCATGACAATCAATTTGGACCCGGTGGATACAAACCAGATCAACGTGGAAATTTAGGACCTATTCTGGTTGAGATTGCATCAACAAATGTTCCAGACATCATATGGGATGGAGTTATGCCATTTTGGCAGTACTTGTTTGGTCAACCGACTGATGAGAAATTGGTGATAGACAGTAATGGCGATGCAACCTTTCTCAATCTGGATGCGTTTTGGTATGTTGTCTTTCCTTATTTTCATCAACCGGAAACAGATATTGACACTTTTTCTGGCAATGTAAGGCCGTTACCTGCAGTCACATTAGCTTTTCCAAAGTAGAAAATGAGGGCTAAAAAGAGCATATTGTGGTTAGTAATCGCAGCATTATTTATGTTCTCAAATACACAGGCAAATGTGAACGATGAGGCAATTCTTTCTGAAGATTTTCCAATCAAGCTCTCAACGTATGGGTTTTTTGATAACTTAGGGGAGCAAAGACCGAAATCTGAGGTACTTCCATACAGCTTGATCACCGTTTTGTTTTCTGATTATGCAGATAAAGATCGATTTGTGTATGTCCCGGTAGAGAAAACAGCAAACTATGTTGAGAACTCCGTTTTTCAATTCCCGGTGGGAACTGCTTTGATTAAAACTTTTTCTTACAGCAAAAGAATCAACGATTCAGATGTTGGAAAAGAATTAATTGAGACGCGATTATTACTCAGAAAACATGATCGTTGGGAAACCTTGGCATATGTCTGGAATGAGGACCAAACCGAAGCCTATCTTAAAGTCGCCGGCAAGACTGTCAACACTAGGTTTACTGATACAACAGGGAAAATTAGACCCGTTCGCTATCGGGTACCCAACAAGAATCAATGCAAAGAATGTCATGCCAGTGGCGATAGCATTGTTCCAATAGGGCCTAAGCCGAGAAATTTAAATATGGATTTTGATTACCCAAACCAAACCATGAACCAGTTGGTTAAATGGTCGCAGATGGGTATTATTGACAATTACCCTCACACAGTGAAACCTGTTGCTGATTTTACTGACCCCTCAAAAGATATCGAAGCAAGAGCAAGGGCCTATCTGGCTATTAACTGCGGCCATTGTCATTCGCCAAAAGGATCTGCAAGTTCAACCGGTCTGTATTTAAACTACGGCGAGCAGAGACCCAAGCAATTAGGAATATTAAAACCTCCAGTTGCAGCAGGGCGTGGGAGTGGGGGTTTGAACTATTCTATCGTTCCAGGCAATCCGGACGCGTCTATTTTACTGTTTAGAATGATTTCAGACGATCCTGCCGTTATGATGCCAGAATCAGGTAGATCCTTGATTCACCAAGAAGCAGTAAGATTGATTCACGATTGGATTAAGGCGATGGAGGATGAGGTAAGGTGAGCAGCGGAGAAAAAAAACCAAAGGTTAGGAAGCAAATACCACCTCATGCCATAACCAAAACTCATAAGGACAAGAAAAAGTACAGCAGAAAAGAAAAAAGAAAAAGCATGGCTGAACCGACATGATCAAACTCGAACATGCCAACATTTCGGCCACGGATGCCGAAGCAATGACCCGATTCATCACCTCCGCCTTTCCAGACTTCCACGTCCGCGGCGAAGGCTTAGATAGTTACGGGCGACCTTGGCGTCATGTCGGCAACGATGAGTTTTACATCGCGATTCAAACCGTACCGACCAAGCTTGAGCGTAAGCCCTATGGTAACGACACAGGACTGAATCATCTGGGCTGGGAGGTGGACGACGTTACCACATTGGAGGCGAACATGCGTGCAGCTGGCTACGAGCCGAATCTGAAGGCAAACGAGCACCCTGCCCGGAAGCGCGTGTATTTCTATGACCCCGATGGCAACGATTGGGAGTTCGTCGAGTACACCACCAGTGATGTTCACGAGCGCAACGATTATTCTGACGCGCACAAGTGACGACTGTTAGAAATATCCATCCATTACACATCGTAATCGTCTTTTTGGTTCTGATGTTCATGGCTTCAGACTCTGTAAAATCCCAGTCCGAAGAAACACAAACCCAGCTGATACTGCTGGGAACCGGCACTCCCAATGCGGATCCGGAAAGGTCAGGCCCTTCACTAGCAATTGTGGTTGGCAGTAATTCCTACATTGTTGATTTTGGTCCTGGCGTGGTGCGGAGGGCATCCGCACTCTCAAAACAGTGGGGAGGTAAAATTGAAGCATTGAATGCCAATAACTTAAAGCTCGCTTTCCTGACACATCTTCATTCTGATCATACCGCAGGCTATGCTGACCTTATTCTTACACCGTGGGTTCTTGGGCGAAACATCCCGTTGGAGGTTTATGGCCCAAAAGGGTTAACTCAAATGACAGAAGACCTTCTTGAAGCTTATCGAAGCGATATCAGCTATCGCTTGGATGGATTGGAGCCCGCCAATGCCTTGGGGTGGCAAGTGAATACGCATGAAATTACTGAGGGTGTTGTTTTCCAGGACGATTTGATTGAAGTAACCGCTTTCAAAATAAACCACGGTTCTTGGGACAATGCGTTCGGCTATAGGTTTGTGACCCCAGATAAAACGATTGTAATATCCGGTGACACAAGGCCAAGTCAGAATTTGATCCGTTACAGCGAAGGAGCAGATATCCTTGTCCATGAGGTCTATTCACAAGCTGGTTTTGATAAGAAAACCGAGGTCTGGAAGAAGTACCATGCATCACACCACACTTCGACTTTTGAATTGGGGGAGATTGCTAAAAAAACCAAACCCGGTTTATTGGTTTTGCATCATATACTTTTTTGGGGTGCTACCGAGGAAGAGTTATTGGATGAAATATCACAGATCTATGATGGACTAGTTTCCGTTGGATCGGATATGATGATTTATTAATAGCGAGTAATAAAGTGACAGAATTGCATCAAAATAAAACCGTCCTGATTACCGGTGCCTCCGCCGGGATAGGTAGGGCTTTCGCAGATGTTTGGGCTGAGGCCGGTTTTAATCTTGTCTTAACAGCACGAAGAGAGGCGAGGCTCTTGGAAATTGCAAACGAATTAAAAGCACATGATGGAATCAAAGTCTATACATTGCCAATGGACTTAACTGATCCAGAAGCAGCCCCTAAAATACATCAATACTGTCTTGACAAAGAAATTCATATAGATGCTTTGGTCAACAACGCAGGTTACGGTCCCCGTGGAAAATTTGAGGAAATGAACTGGGATTTGCACCAAGATTTTTTACAAGTCATGGTCAGCGTAGTGGTTCAACTGACCCATTTATTTTTGCCAGGGATGATCCAAAATAATTACGGTAGAATCATCAATCTTGCTTCTCTAGCTCCATTGATTCCCTCACCGGTTATGGCAGGTTTGTACAGCCCGGTTAAAATTTTTCAGATCAAGTTTTCGGAAAGTATCCATGGTCAATATCAGGATAGAGGGATTTATTGCTCAGCTGTTTGCCCAGGATTAACCCGTTCTGAATTTCATGAAGCAGCTGGGATGCACGAGGTGAAGAATGCACCAAAATGGATGTGGATGGAAGCCAGAACAGTTGCCGAACAAGGGTTTGAAGCGGTTATGAAAGGGAAAGGGTTTATCATTAATGGCTCTATAAATAAATTTTTTGCTGTATTATCTAAAGTAATCCCCAAAAGGGTCACTAGGTCAATTGCCCTCTATTTATCCAAAAGGAGTTATTAAGAATGCGATCAATTGAGATAATTTTTGTTGTTTTTTTTACGGTAGTTTTAAATTCAATATCCGTTGTTAACAGCCAAGAGGGTGGGGGTGGAGGAGTAGCATTTGAAACACCTCCAGGGCAATCACCAATCCAAGCAGAGGAATTGCCTATGGCGTTGTACGAAGAGTACTGGGAGACTGAAGACGATCAGAAATATTTAGATAAGGCTCAAAAAAAGAAGGAGGATCTTGATTTTAATATTGTAGGCAAAGCGACGGTCATTGATGGCGATACAATCACGATTAAAAATGCCAAGATCAGGTTTAGCGGCATCGATGCGCCGGAGAAAAACTACTATGGTCAAACTCAGTTTTGCAAAGGACCCAAAGGCGTGTGGGCTTGCGGCAAAAAAGCCTCTTCTAAACTCAAAAAATTAATCAATGGACAAGAGGTCCAATGCACGGATGAAGGCAAAGATAGATATGGAAGAACACTCAGTATCTGTTATGCCAATGGGGTGGACTTGCAGGCGGAAATGGTTCGATCTGGAATGGCTGTGGCTTATTTAAGATACTCAAATCGGTATGAAAACGAAATGGTTGAGGCAATGGTTGCACAAGTGGGTATTTGGGGCGGTCCATTCGTTGAACCAGAGCAGTGGCGCATACAAAACAGAAAAAAATAAAACAGATTGGATCATTTTTCAGCAATGAAGATTGACATCATACTTGACCCGACGCACACAACGGAAGAATTTTCAGAGTTGGGTGTTATCGCAGAGAAACTTGGCTTTAATGCCGTTTTAACAGCAAACTATCCATCGGCAATCGATCCATTCATTAATTTTTCTATTCTGGCCAAAGCAACCCAAAAAATCAGGATGGGACCGGTTGCAATCAGTCCATTTGAAACACATCCCCTGAAACTTTCCAACCTTTTGTATGGTTTGAATCAACTGTCCAAAGGCAGGGCAAAGATTGTTATCGGCGGTGGGGGAGGAACATTAATCTCAATGGGCTTAAAATCCAACCGACGAACCATGCACCCAAATATGGTACAGGGCGTCAGGGAATGTGTTGAGTTTTTGAAAGAGTTGTCTGCAGACAAAGCAATCTCTTTTAATAAAGATATTTTTCAGATTACAGGACCTAAACCGCAGTGGATAGACCAACCCAGACCTAAAATTTATGTCGGTGCAACCAAACCACAGATGCTGTCAATGTCTGCCAAAGTAGCAGATGGTTTGATGATGAGCGATGTTACTCTGGCCCGTATAGATGAATGCATGGGTATTATCGATAAATCCTTAAAAGATAATGGACGCGACAGAAAAACTTTTGCAATCAGTAATCTTTTTTCTTGGCACGTTAAGTCAGATCGAAAGGAAGCTGTAGCAGAAGCGAGGGCCAAACTTTTTGTACGTGGGATGCTGGAAAATTGGTATATCTCCACATTTTTAGACCCAGAAGAATCGCAAATCGTTGAAGACAATCTCCATGCATTTGCCCACGCCTATGCTAACAACACAGATGTCATTGAAGGCGTTCCAGACGGCATTATTGACAAGCTTCTAAACCACCTGACTTTTACCGGTGATTTTAATGATGTTGATAGATTTGTCGAGGAAATGGTTCAGTTTAAGAATGCTGGCTTGGACGAATTTGCTATCCGATTGTACAAGGATCCAGAGCAGTCAATGGAACATATAGCCGAACAAGTTATCCCTCACTTATAACTCGTCAAATCAGCTTACTTTTCCTTCTCAACAGGGGCGTGGAAAGCGATCAATACAATCGGGAATAAAAACAACACTTGAAGAATGCACCAAAGCACAAAACTTTTGCCTTTGCGTTTCGCTATAACCCCTGCCCAATAGGGCAGGATTAAACCAAAAATTATTATTGTTAAGACTAAAAATACTACCATCGTTATTTTTTATCGTTGCCGTTGCAATTGTATCACCCACTCATAATTCGAGGCCAGCGGTCGTGGATGCTGTGCTCCATTTCAGGCTCTATTGTAACAACATATAATCGTTGCTCTTGTTTTTCAACGGCTATCAATCCTTGTATCCATTGACCTTTTACCAGATCAAACCAATGGCTTTTGCCTTCATGGTCTTTCTCCATGAAACTCAGTACCGGTATTTTTACTGGTTTCGGAAACCACCTGTCCCAACGACCAGCATGAATTGAATCCAGTCTTGCCCAGCCACCCATCGGTAGTTTGCCTGCCTGTTCTTTTCTTCTGCCCCACAATACCAAGGATATTTCATTGTTTTTGTACAGCACCGGCAATTTTGCCTTCGGGTTTGGAAAGTAAACCCTGGAGTACTCACCATTGTGCATGTATGTTGCTCCGCCACACACTAAACGGTTCTCCTATGTCCATGCGGTTGCCACGCGGGTGCAATCACATCGGGCATGCTGGATCGGTGGAGTAGGTTCGCCGGAGCTATGGTCAGGTCACCATAACGTTGATTGATTGCATCCATAATTCTGTTTTTGTTGTTGCAAGATATTTCCTGTTGGCTGTTTTCAAATAAACTAAGTTGCTGATTCCATTGTCTTGGATTCATTGCGGTGACTTGGATTTGACTGATTCCTTGATCGTGCCATTGTTGGTCGATTAGATTGTGGCATAACTGCATAATTTGCTGGCCATCATTGGTTGGGTACTCGGTTTGCATCTTACTACTAATCCATCCGTACTGGGAACGGATGCCAATAAAAAATCGGGATGCCTGAAGATCATGGCGCCTAAGACGAGCACCGACTTTTTCACTCATATGCTGCAGGTACACCAAAATGGTTTGCTTATCCCGAGTATGGGGAGGCATGACTTTGCCATGACCAATGGATTTAGGTCCAGCAATACAAGTTGCAACATTTTCAGGATCTTTACCTTGAGCCATCAGCCAAATACGACGACCCGGGTTGCCAAAACGCTGGCCCAGAACGCTGATCGGAATTTTTTTCATATCGCCACAAGTGTAGACCCCATGAGTATTCAAAAATCCGCCAATGCCCTTTGCTATTCCGCATAGCTCAGTTACGGGAACAGCTTGGAGTGCCTCTTCCGCTTTTTCTGGAGGGATGATGGTTAAGCCGTCAGGCTTGTTTTGTTTGGCAGCATATTTTGCTGTGGTTTTATCACCGCTGACGCCAATGGAGCAAGATAAATCTGATAGCTCAAAGATCAATTCTTTGATCTCTTTCGCCACTGTCTCAGGCGACTTAATTATTTTTTGGCAATGTGTCATATCTAGGAAAGCTTCGTCAACAGAATACACTTCCACATCTGGAGTAATGTTTTTTAGACCGTGCATGATTCTAGTAGATATCTCTGCGTAGCGTTTTGGTCTGGAAGGTCTTTGAATTAATTCTGGGCAAAGTTTTTTTGCTTGCTTGAGACGCATACCTGTTTTGATGCCCCAATACCTGGCTTCATAGGAACAAGTAATGATGCACGTTCCTTGATGTCCATTGGTGACAGCGATGGGGCGTCCAAATAACTCTGGTTGATCAAGTTGCTCGATGGAGGCAAAAAATGAATTCATATCGACCAATGCGATCATTCGGGGCCAACACGGTTGGGTTGTTTTACTGATAGCTTCTGAGTTGGCCAACAACCACTCCCTGAATTTGAACTCGTTGAGCTGGATACACTTTGGGTTCCATTAATTTATTTTCTGGCATCAATAAAATCATTCCATCAGGCAGTTTTTTAAGTCGCTTCAAAGTTGCCTCAATGCCGTCGATGAGTGCCACCACAAGATCTCCGTTTGTTGCAGTTTGTTGTTGTCTAATGATGACGGTATCTCCATCCAGGATCCCTGCATCAATCATTGAATTCCCAGTGACTTGCAGGGCAAACCGATCTGAGCTCATTAGGAAATCAGCTAAATTAAGTTCATCCCGGCCCTCAATTGCCTCAATAGGCTGACCTGCTGCAATGCGTCCTAACAGCGGAATAATGGGTGCCATTGATGCATTCTCATCTGCGTCTAGATTTAAACAAATACCGCGCCTACGGTTCGATAGGATAGTAATTAGATTGGATGATTCAAGCGCTCTCAGATAGCGGTGTACAACGCCTCTTGATTTTATTCCAATTCCCTTTGCAATCTCTTGCAGAGTAGGGGCGTAACCATTTTTCAGAAAGTATTGCTGCACAAATTTGAATGTTCGTTGTTCACTTGGTGTTAGCATCATTTTGTCCTAAGTTATGATTAATTTCTGTGTGTACAATGATAGAGAACAAATAGAGAACATTCAACAAAATAGTTTACAAAATAAGGAAAGTTTTTTCGAATCATTTCCGTTGAAAAGCTAGAATGGTATCTTTAATTCATGAATGATCAATCAAGGTGGTCAGAAAGACGATGTTGCCTTTAGAATTAATAATACGAGCACTGAGTATTGTCTTTGGTTTAGTGGCGTTTGTTCTTGCCATAATGGTAGGTGGTTTTGTGTTCGTTGTCATAGGGACATTTTTGTTTCTGGTTGCAATAATCTTTTATATTCGAGTTTTATGGAAGCAGCGAAAAAATAAAACAGGTGCTAATGACTCAATAATTGATGCAGAATACACAGTCATAGAAACAAAGGATCCAGATGATTGATAGAACCGAAGAGTATAAAACCAAAAGAAAGAAACGACGTATCAGGCGTGTAATTGCCGCATTGGTTTTCATTGCTTTTGCAACACTGCTTTCATGGTTTTTTGAATCTCAAAGCACCACCACTGTTATTTTAACAACACACGCAGACATCGATTCAAGTGCCGGGGTCAATCCCGGTTTAAATCAACTCGGATTTGAAAGAGCAAACTCACTCCAAGAAATACTTGAATCCATTGATGTTGTTACCGGCGTTGATGCGATTTATGCGACACAACTAAGAGCCACCCAAGAAACAGCGGAACCCGTTTCAAAAAGTTTAAGCTTGCCGATCAATGTGATTGACGTCACCAATGTTAAAGGTTTGATCAAGACAGTAATGGATAAACACAAGGGAAAAATAGTACTGATAGTGACTCATCCAGATGCCCTTCCAAAACTGGTTGTTGAATTGCAAGGCAGTAAAAAAATTGAACCAATTATCTTAGCTGGGAACAATAAGATTTTTATTGTTAGCGTCCCTTGGTTTGGGAAGGTTAAAACTTTGCAATTGAAATATGGAGTCTAACCTTCTTACCATACTAATATCTTCATTCTGGTAGAATTGGAATCGATGAAAAGGAAAAATAAATATAATCTTGAAGAACTCATGACTTGTGCTAAAGGGATGCTGTTTGGTTCTGGCAATGCACAGTTACCGTTGCCGCCAATGTTGATGTTTGATCGGATCACGCACATCAGTGAAAGCGGTGGCAATTATGGGAAAGGCGAGATTATAGCGGAATTGGATGTTAAAAAAGACGCTTGGTTTTTTGACTGCCATTTTTATGCTGACCCAGTCATGCCAGGGTCTTTGGGTGTTGATGCCATGTGGCAATTGATAGGCTTTTTTCTTGGTTGGATAGGAGGTGAAGGTCGAGGCAGGGCATTGGGCGGCGGTAAGATCAAATTCACCGGACAGGTTACTCGAGAAACAAAATTATTAATCTATCATTTACACATTAAAAGAATCATTAAATCTAAACTTATAATGGGAATAGCCGATGCTACGATGCAGGCAGATGACAGGATCATATACAGCGGTCAGGATTTGCGTGTTGGTTTATTTCAGAATCTATCAGAGGCAAACTAATGAGAAGAGTTGTTGTGACGGGAATGGGAATTCTTTCCTCGATTGGTTTAAATAAAGAACAAGTCCAAGAATCATTAAAACAAGGTGATTCTGGCATTACTTTTTCGCAACAGTTTGCTGATATGGGGCTTCGCAGTCAAGTCGCTGGATCCATAGATATCAATCTCGATGAGCATGTTGACAGAAAGTTAAAACGCTTTATGGGTGATGGCACAAGTTATAACTATTTGGCAATGCAAGAAGCGATTGAAGATTCTGGGTTGGAAGAAAACCTTGTCAGTAACACAAGGACTGGCTTGATTATGGGCACCGGTGGTGGTTCTCCTGAAAACATAACTTTTGGTGCTGATTCACTCAGGGAAAAAGGCAAGGTTAGCCCCTTTTTGGTAACAAGATCAATGGCAAGTAGCAATTCAGGTTGTTTATCAACAGCCTTTAAAATCAAAGGGGTGTCCTACACACTCAGTTCAGCATGTGCAACCAGCGCACATTGTATAGGTAATGCAGCTGAACTGATTCAATATGATAAGCAGGATATTGTTTTTGCCGGCGGCGGCGACGAGCTGCATTGGGTGTTAACATCTTTCTTTGATGGGATGAAAGCCCTTTCAACCCATTTTAATGATACGCCCGAATTTGCATCAAGACCGTTTGATGTGGATCGAGATGGGTTTGTGATTTCAGGCGGGGGTGGTGTTGTGGTGATGGAAGAATACAATCATGCGGTTGCCCGTGGCGCCCATATTTATGCAGAACTGACCGGTTATGGGGCAACATCTGATGGATACGACATGGTTCAACCCTCCGGCGAAGGAGCAGTTCGATGTATGCATCAGGCAATGCAGAATTGCGATTCTATAGATTATATAAACACTCATGGTACTAGCACCCGAGTAGGGGATACAAAAGAACTAGAAGCCATAAAGCAGGTGTTTAGTGAAAACATCCCAAAAATTAGTTCTACCAAGTCACTGACGGGACATTCCTTGGGAGTAGCGGGGGTTCATGAAGCTATTTTTTCACTGTTAATGTTGGAGTCTGATTTTCTTGCAGCTTCTGCAAACATAGAAAACTTAGACCCGGCTGCGGAAGGCTTGCCTATTGTTTTAACTACGCAGGAAAGCGCAGGCTTGAATATTGTCATGTCCAACAGTTTTGGATTTGGTGGTGCCAATGCGTCTTTAGTATTCAGTCGAATTTAGCATCTTTGCTTCGCCAAATATGCAGTGCCAAATAGGACTGATAAGGGTCAACCAACTCCAAGAGACTCTCTGGACTCAAGTCACTTTTTTCACAGAGTGATTTAATTCCTCGATTTAATATCAGATCTTGAGCAGACCAGACGTTGGTCATCCCGTAATAAAATATGGCAATCATGTCCACAGACCAATTACCAAATCCCCAGAGGGAAGTAATAGTTTGATGCAGTTTCTCGTAGTTCATAACTGATAAATTTTCAGCATTAAGGTCACCATTTTCTATTGCCGATCTGGCACCCAAGATTGCTTTGATTTTATTTCCCGACAAGCCGATCTTTTTAAGGGTTGCTCGGTTATTTTGGTTGCAGAACAGAAATAGTGTTTGATTGGCCGAGGTGGCTGCCTTGTTCAGTCGTTTCCAAATGGTTTCAGCGGCTGCATAGGCAAGTTGTTGCTCAATCACAGTTTGAGCTAAACAATCAAACAGAGGCAGGTTCTTGGGGACATTGATTTCAAGAACGCCATTGTTCTGGAGTAGTTTTTGCAGAGGTTTACAATGTTTTTTGCTTACTTCGATTAGATGTAGGTGTACGTCTTTGCTCATGCTTAAAAGATACCAAATTAAGCCAAGAAAGATTAGTGTTATAATTTTCCCACGCCCCGGTAGCTCAGCAGGATAGAGCATCGGATTCCTAATCCGGGGGTCAGAGGTTCGAATCCTCTCCGGGGCACCAGAAAAGTTCATAAGAGATTAAAATTGTTTGAATTAATACAGGTAAATGATTTAGCTTCCTTAGCAAAAATAATTGACGGTAATCTCATTGGGGAAAATAAGCCATTCAAATACTTAACCACTGATTCAAGAAATGTCAGCAAGAATTCATTATTCTTGGCCTTGCGTGGTGAGAAATACAACGGCCATCACTTTTGTGAATCTGCCTTAGAAGCGGGAGCTGAAGCTTACATATCTACCGACGAGATCATCAACCACACAGGTATAGTTGTTAAGGATACTTACCAGGCATTACTGAAGATGGCTAGGCATCAGCAGCAACAAGTCAATCCAAAAACCTTAGCGATTACAGGCAGCAACGGCAAGACCACCTTGAAAGAAATGGTGGCGCACATTCTTGTTGACAAAAAATCGATTAAAACCAAAGACAACGAGAACAATCAATTCGGAATTCCATTCACGGTCCTCAGACTCAAAGCAGATACCAAGTTCCTTGTGCTTGAGTGCGGTGCGAGGAAAGTGGGAGATTTTGACTTGATCAGCGAGTATTTAAATTTTGATGTGCTCACCATAACCAACATCAACAATAGCCACATTGGAATTTTTGGGAACCAGGCCAACATCATCGAGACAAAGATGAAGTTACTGGATGGTGTTGCAGCGGATGGGTCATTCATTGATGGTGCTTTTGAAGATTGGAGCAAATCAACTAAGCTTATGGGGATGAGCCAGACCTTCGGGGTTAAAGTACACCGTAATCTACAGCGGGATTCAGTGGCTAAACCATTAACTGAGGATTGGAGCTGTAAAATTGTCTCAGGTCAGGAAGAAGGCAATGTTCCAGGATATTTCAGCTTGTCTTTCCAGCAGACTTCAAACTCTAGCTCAAGACATTTCCAGTCCCCCAAGAAAATTAACCTGGGTCCAAGGCACAATTGTCACAATGCATTGATGGCGGTATTAGCAGCCAGGGAACTAGGCGTGAAATTTTCAGAATCAATGGAGAGAATTTGTGAGTTTGATTCCCCATTACCGAATAGATATGGCATTGAACATATAGGTAAACATGTATTGATCAACGACACGTACAATGCCAATCCAGATTCTTTCGCCTCGGCAATCAATGACCTTGCTACGAATTGCTCGTACCCTAAAAACAAGCTATTAATAATGGGTGATATGCTTGAACTGGGTCAATATTCTGAAACTGAGCATGCCAAGATTCTAGAGCAAGCCTTAGGACTGGACGGTCTTAAGGCGATTTTTTTAAAAGGTGAAAAGTTCCAAAACTTCATTCCCTTAGCAAAGCAGAAAGACCACAAATCTCAATTTGACCAGGTTTACACTCTTCAGGAAACAGAGGATTTCCCTGTAGCTTTGCTGTCCGATTTGCTTGATGAGAAAAGCGTGATACTGGTTAAAGGATCAAGGAAGATGAACATGGAACAATTTGTTGATTTGCTAAGGAACAATTTGTTATAAGGTACCCAACAATCTCTTATTAGAAATCGTGAGGAAAAAATGACTTTCACACTTAAAAATAAAGTCCTAACTTTGATTGTATTTTTACTACTTTTTATTTTTGATAATTCGTTTGCAGAATCTTTGGAATTTCCAAATGGTAACTGGACACAAAAAAACCCCAATGAAGTCAATATTTCTGAGGAAAAGGTAAACACACTTTTTGATCTTTCATTTGCAGATTCCGCAACCCAAGCCGTGGTGCTCATTAAGGATGGATATTTAATTGGTGAAAGATACGCAGAAGAATTTGATGCCTCTTCTTTTGGCACATCCTGGTCCATGGCAAAAAGTTTTTATGCAGCCCTTATAGGCATTTCAATCGATCGAGATGAGATTGGCAGTCTTGATGACAAAGTAGGGCTCTATCTTGATTACTTTAACGATGAGAGATCTGAAGTCACTATCAGAGATCTGTTAGACATGACCAGCGGCCTTGAGTACCCTGAGAATGAGCATGAGAACATGTTCTTTCTGCAAAACCAGCTGGAGTACGCTCAACAAATTGGGATGGAAAAAGAGCCGGGAACTCTTTTTGAATACAACAATGTCAACTCGATGCTGCTTGGAGATATTTTACAAAAGGCAACAGGCAAAAAAGCTGATGAGCTATTGGTTGAGAGGATTTTTAGCAAAATTGGCATTAACGACTTTACCTTATGGCGCGACGGGGCAGGGAATGTTCTTACCTATTGTTGCATTGATATGTCCGCAAGAGATTACTCGAAATTTGGACTCCTTTTCTCTCGCAATGGCAACTGGGATGGTGAAGAAATTATTTCCAAAGATTATGTCGATGAAACCTTCACGCAGGTTTGGAGCCTAACCCCACAATGGTGGACGGATTCAGAAAGGGGATACTCTCTGCATTGGTGGATTTCAAAAAATGATGAGGAAGGAAGTATTTTTAATGCGAGTGGTAAATACGGTCAATATATTTTTGTTGATCGCAAGAACGATATTATCTTTACAAGAATAACTAAATATCATCCCACTTCCGGCTCAGTGCAAAATTGGGGATTGTTTAATCGCTACAATAAGATCAAGGATGTTGATCGTTTAATTAACCTGTTGCGTTTTTACATAGACGTCGGTTTATTAGATTTATCCAAGGACGTAGAAACACCAATTACGCTCGATGAGGGATATTCAAAAGAGTTTTATCAAAATTATGGAGAAATTATTGACTTAATAGCAAATCTAAGTCGAGATTAGTGAAGATATTTGTAATCTAGCTTGAGTTAAGGGCAATAAATTAAGGGTTTTCAAGGGATTTTAATGAAAAAAGAAAATATTTCATGATCTCTTAGAAATTTATCGGCATAAATAACCTACTCAAAAACAAGGAAAAACCTTAGCTCATTGGGTTTGAAGGGTAGGGGAGAGCAATAAATCATGTCAAGTTTAGGCATTTTCAACTGTTTCTGGGGTTTATTGCCCTCAAAATGCTAAAAAAATTTAGTAATTTTGTTGTTTATATGACAATTTTTTAAAATCGCATCAGTTACTAAAAATTCTACTCGTTATTTTCTCCTGACCTTTGTCTTCTCTGTATTTAATTGTGTGTGTATAAAAACAGTAGGGGTTTTTATGTGAGGTGAAAAATATACAAAAAAACACCTAAAAAAACGTCTTATATAAATTATAATTATAAGTAAAAAACATATAAAAATCAATAATATATAATACTAATATAAGATATAACATTAAATATATGTCAATATTTATTAACCCAACAATTAAATTGTATTAGAAGATTCTTTCGTCAGAGATTGGATTCAAGTGGTTTTGCTACCATCCACGTAATGCAATGGTTATCATGTAGATACTTTAGGTAAATATATAACAAATTACATAAATAACACTTGAGAAACTCATGTCAGGACATAGTAAATGGGCTAATATTCAGCATAGAAAAGGGAGACAAGACAAAAAACGAGGTAAGCTCTTTTCTAAGCTGATTCGAGAAGTTACTGTTGCTGCAAAATACGGTAGTGATCTTAGTGCCAACCCAAGGCTAAGGGCAGCAATAGATAAAGCAAAATCACAAAGTATGCCTAAGGAAAATATTGATCGTGCAATCTCAAGAGGTTCTGGCGAAGAAGAAGGATTCAATTTTGAAGAAGTTACTTATGAAGGTTACGGCCCAGGCGGTGCTGCCATCCTGATTGAATGTATGACTGATAATCGTAACCGAACCGTCGCAGAAGTCAGACATGCTCTATCTAAATTTGGTGGCAACCTTGGATCTGATGGATCTGTTTCGTATCTTTTTGAAAAAGTTGGGTTAATGACACTCACTGCAGTTAATAATAGGAATCAAACAATGGAGATCGCAATTGATGCAGGAGCGGAAGATATAGAATCTAATGAAGATGGATCAATTGAGATTATTACCAATCCTATAGACTTTTTGAATGTTAAGGAATCCTTGGTTGCAGAAGGAATTAACCCAGAAATAGCCGAAGTTACAATGCGGGCTTCGGTCAGTGTTTCCATAGGTGTTAAGCATGCTGAATCAATGTTAAAGCTTTTGGATGTACTTGAGGATTTGGATGATGTACAGGCAGTCCATTCAAATGCAGAGATACCTGATGAAGTTCTGGATCGTATGGGTTAAAAAAACGTGAATACAATGGGTTAGTAAGGAAGACTGATGAGAATATTTGGAATAGATCCAGGGTCGAGAGTAACCGGCTATGGGATCATAGACACCCAGGGTAATAAGTCCATTTATGTGGGCAGTGGTGTCATTGTGACCAAAACGAAAGAATTTCATAAAAGGCTTCATGTCATCTTTAAAGAAATTGAAACTTTGATGGCACAAAACCAACCTGATGTGGTGTCAATTGAAAATGTTTTTATGCACCGAAATGCAGACAGTGCTCTAAAGTTGGGTCAAGCAAAGGCTGCTGCGATTTGTGGCACATTCAAAAGTGGGTTGACTGTTTATGAATACGCAGCCAGACAAGTCAAGCAGGCAGTTGTAGGGAAGGGCTCTGCGGAAAAGGAGCAGGTTCAATATATGGTCAAAATTATCCTAGGTATAAAAAACAGGGAGCTTAGGCTTGATGAATCAGATGCACTTGCAATAGCAATCTGCCATGCCCATAGTTATGAAATGGAAAAAAAAATGAAACCGTTAGGTAGATGATTGGTTCTCTAAATGGCTTGATAATAAGTAAGAGGCCCTCTGAGGTTCTTTTAGAAGTCAACGGCATCGGCTATGAAGTTTATATTCCTTTATCCACAAGCTTTAAGCTTCCATCAGTCGATCAAACTGTTCAATTGCTGACTCATTTGATAGTCAGAGAAGATCAACATACTTTATATGGGTTTATAACTGAGGATGAGCGAAAATTATTTCGAGCCCTGATAAAAATAAGTGGGGTTGGCGCAAAACTTGCCCTCACAATATTATCAGGGATAAATGTTGAAGGTTTCATCAGGAGTGTTCAAATGCAAGATGTTGATACGTTGGTTCATCTTCCTGGAATTGGCAAAAAAACCGCAGAGCGTCTATTGGTTGAAATGAAAGATAAGGTTGGCCAGATGGGAGATATAGCCCTAAACGATGCTATTGAATCTAAAGACCTTCGAATCATTCATGAGGCTCATAATGCCTTAACCTCTTTGGGTTACAAAAGTGTGGAGGCAAGAAAAATTCTGGATGGAATTGACTCCAATGGATTAACTGTAGAAGCACTTTTGAAGCAAGCTTTGCAGTCTTTAAATAAATAATTAAGGGTATCGCCATGCTGGATACTGATAGCATAATTTCAACTGAGGTAGGGGACAGGGAAGAGTCTATTGATCAAATGCTCAGACCTAAGGATCTGGCCGAATATGTAGGTCAGCAGCCGGTAAAAGAACAGATGGATATTTTTATCAGGGCTGCTAAAAACCGAGGAGAATCGCTTGATCACGTTTTGATATTTGGGCCACCTGGATTGGGAAAAACGACTTTGGCACATGTGATAGCCAATGAGTTGGGTGTTAATTTAAAACACACCTCAGGCCCAGCACTGGAGCGACCTGGTGATCTTGCTGCCATATTGACTAATTTGGAAGAACGCGACGTTCTCTTTGTGGATGAAATTCATCGATTGAGTCCTGTTGTTGAAGAAGTTCTCTATCCTGCACTGGAAGACTATCAGCTTGATATTGTCATAGGAGAAGGCCCTTCGGCAAGGTCAATTCGATTGGATTTAACCCCATTCACATTGATCGGAGCAACAACACGTGCGGGTTCGCTGACATCACCACTTAGAGACCGTTTTGGAATTTCACAGCGTCTGGAGTTTTATAATTTTGAGGAGTTAAATACTATTGTAAAACGTTCTGCAGGGATTTTAAAAATTGACATTGATCACATAGGGGCACAACAAATTGCGTCCAGAGCCAGAGGGACACCAAGGATAGCCAACCGATTATTGCGTCGGGCCAGAGATTATGCTGAGGTTAAGGCAGATGGAAGCATTGATCAACAGGTAGCTGCTGATGCGATGGAGTTGATGAAAGTAGATGAAAATGGGTTTGACTTATTGGATAGAAAGTTTTTATTGGTAATTATCGAAAGATTTGGTGGTGGTCCTGTAGGCATAGACGCCATTGCTGCAGCAATCGGTGAGGAACGTGGAACATTGGAAGACGTCATAGAGCCTTTTTTAATTCAAAGAGGTTTTTTACTTAGAACCTCTAGAGGTCGAACAGCTTCATTTCAAGCTTATGAGCACTTTGGCATAGAAGCACCCGCAAGCGTTAAAGAAACCCTATCCCTGTTTGGCAAAAGTGAATGATACGCCGAATCTAAATATTAAGGACATTGTTAACCTTAATCAGTTCGCATTAACTGACACTGAGTTTCGAGCTGGTTGTCGTGAGGTACTGGAGAACAGTGGTTGCCTTTTACTTGCCAACTTTCTGAGATCTCAGGCAGTAGAGTTAGTCCGTAAGGAAGCCCTTATAAATAAACACCTTGCGTATTATTGCGTGCAAGAACACAACGTTTACGTGACACCGCAGGATGAGAATTATTCAGCCAACCATCCGCGAAATCGCAAGCTGATGTCGTCCAAAGGCTGTATTACTGACGACCAGATACCTGACGAATCTTTACTCAGGACTCTGTATGACTCCGTAGAATTTCGTGATTTTTTATCTGCCGTCCTTGGCGAAGATGCACTGTATGAGTATGCAGATCCGCTATCGTCGATCAACATTCACTATGCGAGTGAAGGACAGGAATTGGCGTGGCATTTTGACAACTCGTCCTTTGCGATAACACTGCTGCTTCAACAGTCAACAATGGGTGGTGATTTTCAGTACGTTCGTGACCTACGTTACACGACGAGCGGTGACCTGGACTTCGAAGCTGTTCGGCAAGTACTTAACGATGAACGGGAACCGCAAGACCTCAGAATGGATCCGGGCACGCTGGTGTTATTTCGTGGCCGGGAATCTATTCACCGAGTGACACCGGCCCAAGGACAACAGACTCGGGTACTGGCTGTGCTTGCCTATAATTCACAGTCAGGTATCGAGTTATCAGAGTCGTCACGCATGACATTTTACGGCAGATTGGGAAACGAGCAATAACCAATCCAATCTGGCGCTCCCTAGGGGAGTTGAACCCCTGTTTCCGCCTTGAGAGGGCAGCGTCCTTACCACTAGACGAAGGGAGCGTTAAGGCATTATAAAAGTATAACCAATTATTTGTAAAACCCATTGATACAAGCCGCCAACTCAAAATTGGTTGTGCTTTGTTTGGATTAAGTAAGTTACGGGTTAAAATAAATAAATCAGTCCAATATAAAGAAACTAGAACTTTAAATATTTTGCTACTATAAAGATTATGGCAAAGGTTGTACCACTGAAACTTGAATCAAGATTTGTTGCAATTGAGGGTCCAGTAGGTGTGGGTAAAACGAGCCTAGCCCAGCGGCTAGCAGACCATGTTGGTGGCAAATTAATATTAGAGGAGCCAGAGAAAAATCCTTTTTTAGAGAATTTTTATACTGACCCCAAATCAAATGCCTTGCCCACAGAATTATCTTTCTTGTTTCAAAGAGCCAAGCAACTGGAGAGCATTAATCAAGGAGACCTTTTCTCAGACATAAGCATAGCTGATTTTCTGTTCGAGAAAGATTCCATTTTTTCAGAATTGAACCTAAACGCCGAGGAGCTGCATCTCTATAAGCAGGTCAAGGAATCACTGCAGATCAATCCACCTAATCCAGATTTGGTTATTTATTTGCAGGCACCCGTTGACGTATTGATTGCACGTATAAACAATAGACCAAGATCGGTTGACAGCTTGATAGATGCAAGCTACCTAGAAAAACTGGCCGACTCTTATGCAAAGTTTTTCTATGATTACGATGATGCACCTTTGCTGGTTGTCAATGCAGAAAACATCGATCCGATTCACAATGATGAGCACTTTAATATGCTGTACGAAGAAGTCGTCAAAGTCGTCAGTGTGAAATACGGTGGTACGCACTTTTTCAATTCTGTTGCGACCGTACTGCCATAGGTACTCGAAACAATCAGCTTATCAATTTCATTTTTTCTTTATGCTGTTCCAAGGCCCATACAACATGTTCTCTGACCATAGCAGATTTTTCATTTGCCCTTGATTTTAGTGCACTTAGTATACGTTCAGTGGTTTTAGCATTGCCCAGGGCCACAGCAATATTTCTAAGCCAACCCGAGTAACCAGGTCTTTGTAGAGCGGTCTCTTGTGTGTTTTTTTTCCATTCCATTTCAGACCAAAGAAATAGCCTTTCCAACGGTTGATCCAAGAGGTTGGTTTTAGGTAAAAAATCTCGCTCACTGACTTTTTTTGCAAATTTGTTCCAAGGACAGATTGTTTGGCAGTCATCGCAACCAAAAATTCTATTGCCAATGGATTTTCTCATGGCAATAGGGATGGATTCTTTATTTTCTATGGTTAAGTAAGAAATACATTTCCTTGCATCAAGTTGATAAGGTCCAACAATTGCCTGAGTTGGACAAATATCGATGCAAGCTGTGCAGCTGCCACAATGATTTTTCGAAGGCCGGTCAAGAGGCAAAGGAAGATCGGTAAATACCTCAGCCAGAAAGAACCAAGATCCATTGGATTTATCAATCAGGTTTGTGTTTTTTCCGATCCAACCCAAACCTGCATTCCTTGCCAATGCTCTTTCCAAAACCGGTGCAGTATCTACAAAGTAATTCTGCCCTTGTAATTTTGAATATTCCCTAATTTTACCGATTAAAATTTTAAGTTTATTTCTAATAGTTTTGTGATAATCAAACCCCAATGCATAACTTGAAATGTATCCAATTCCATCGTTTTCTAATAAATTCTGAGCTTTTTTTGCATCTCTTGAAAAGTAGTGTATTTTCAATGAAATTACCCTAATAGTTCCAGGGAGTAGTTGACCTGGACGGGATCGTTTTAATCCATGTTTCTCCATGTAATTCATAGAGCCATGAAATTTGTTTTTAAGCCATTCGTTTAAATGTTTTTCGTCCTCATTTATGTCAATTCCTGCAACCCCAATGCCATCGAAGCCAAGTTCTTCTGACCATCCTTGAATAAGTTTTTTTACCGCACTTGGATCTTGCATTCTTTTCTTTCCCTAAGAGAGTTTTACAGTTAAGCGAAGTATAATAATTAGTATGACGATTTCAGACCATTTTGTATATCCAGCTGCAGAAGTCTCTAAGATAGACAATATGGCAATGCAACTATCAGCCATTCCAGGATTCGTGTTGATGAGGAAAGCTGCAGATTTCGCCTACGATAAAGTGATTAAGTTTTATCCTGACACTGCTTCAATTGTTGTTTTTTGTGGCCTTGGTAATAATGCTGGTGATGGTTATTTATTTGCTGTCAGGGCTTTAAATGAAGGAAAGAAAATTCATGTTATTTCCTTGTCTTCACCGGAAAAACTCAAAGGAAATGCCCTTCAAGCGTATCAAGAATATACGAACATGGGCGGTCAATTGATTCCTTGGGATAGGAACCTTGATTTTTCTGCCGATTTAATTATTGATGCAATATTTGGTATTGGTTTGAACCGACCAGTGGAGGGTATTTTTCTAGAGTCCATCCAAGTGATTAACCATTCGCCAATCCCTGTTCTAGCTCTTGACATCCCATCTGGTTTAAATGCCAATACTGGGGAGAAAATGGGGGATTCAATTTCCGCAAAGGTCACAACAACCTTTGTCGGCTACAAGCAAGGATTGTTTTTAAATTCAGGCCCTGAGTGCTCTGGCGAAATATTTTTTTCTAATTTGAATATACCTGAGAAATGCTACCAATCAGCAAAACCTTCCATGGCTGTTGTCACTGAAAAATTATCTAAAACAGTTTTAACCAAAAGACCCATTGCATCTCACAAAGGAAGTTTTGGTCATGTTCTTGTGGTTGGTGGTGATCATGGAATGGGTGGTGCAGTTAGAATTGCTGCTGAAGCAGCCCTTAGGTCTGGTGCAGGTTTAGTAAGTGTGGCTACTAGGGCAAGCAATGTGTCCATTGTCACAAAACTCAGACCCGAAGTGATGTGCCACTCATTGGATGATAATCCAGATAAAATTGGTGACTTGATAGCTAAAGCCACGGTGATCGCTGTGGGCCCAGGTTTGGGTTTAGGTGACTGGGCTAAAAATTTACTTGAGCGTGTTCTCGAATCTGATTTACCCCTTGTTGTAGATGCTGACGCGCTAAATATTTTGTCTCAAAACCCCAGAAAAAGGGAGAACTGGATTTTAACGCCTCATCCAGGGGAAGCAGCGAAATTGCTTGGTGTCATCAATCCAGTAATTCAATCTCAGCGATTGGATTCACTAGATAAGCTAGTCAAGAAATATGGCGGGACAATTGTTTTAAAAGGGAACAATACCTTGGTAGGAGGCCCAAATCAGATACCTTACCTTGTTCGTACCGGTAATCCTGGTATGGCCTCAGCTGGAATGGGTGATCTTTTGACCGGGATAGTTGCTGGTTTACTGGGTCAATTTGAAAATATTGACCACCAATTGCTTGCTGCAATTGCTGCAAATGCCCATGCTACTGCCGGTGATCTTGCTGCAGGAGATGGAGAAAGGGGGCTTATTGCTACGGATTTATTCAAATATTTAAAGCAACACTTAAATCCATGAAACCGTTATTGAGTGAATCAGAAACCAAGAATTTTGGTTTCAAGCTAGCCGAGTGTTTATGCAACTCACCAGTGAAGTCCTCTGTTATTTATCTCAAAGGTGATTTAGGTTCTGGCAAGACTACTTTTGCTAAGGGATTTCTTGATGGCATGGGTTTTCTAGGGAATGTAACGAGCCCAACCTACACACTGATCGAAATATACAACACACGAGTTTACGATGTCTACCACATTGATCTCTATCGTATTGATACCAGAAAAGAGATTATTGAACTGGAGTTGCACGAGGAGCCAGTCTCATCCAATCCATTTATCTTTCTCATTGAATGGCCGGAAAGAGGTATACCAGATATATTACCTCCAGATTTGGAAATAATATTTTCTCTTGGCCAATTGTCGAATCAAAGAATCCCAGATGTAGCTTGCAACTCTAAAAAACTAGGAAATATTCTTAATTGTTGGCTAAAGTAAAGTTATTAGCTTAGAAAAATAAAACTTGGTAAGGCTATAAACGAAAACAGAAAAACCTATTCATTGTTTCTATGCTTGGCTCTGATTGCTTTTGCATCCAGTGCATCGACTGCCGAATCGATTTTAAAAAATATAAGAATTAGTGCCAGCGATACTGATACTCGATTGGTTCTTGATTTATCCAAACAGACTAGGTATAAAATTTTTACCTTAAATCGACCCAACAGAGTTGTAATCGATTTATATAAGGCTAGTAAAATCACTAAACTGGAATCCACACACAAAGGCAAGGGCTTGATCAGCAATGTTAGGGTTGCAAAAAACAACCCAACTAAATTAAGGGTTGTGGTTGAAACCAGAGACATTGTCCTATATCAAGGAATGACAATACCAGCCAGTAGCGACCAGGATTTCAGATTGGTTATTGACCTGAAGAACATGTACGAAGGCAGTAAAAAAATTGCCACGAGCAGTATCAATCAGTCAAAAATGGTCATCGCCATAGATCCCGGACATGGAGGCAAAGATCCAGGTGCTGCTGGTAAAAATATTAAAGAAAAACACCTTGTCTTAAAAATTGCAAAGCGCTTAGTAAGTTTGATCAATGCTGAAAAAAATATGAGTGCTTTTTTGACTAGAGATAGCGATTATTTTCCATGTCCTCAAAATAAGAAATCTTGCGACCAGATAGAATCTTTAAACGAGCGTCTTGATAAAGCAAAAAGAGCTGGAGCCGTTTTATTTATTTCCATTCATGCCGATGCTTTTAGAGACCCAAGAGTTCGTGGAGCCACTGTTTATGCTTTGTCTGATGCTGATAAAATTCCTAAAGATGGTGAATGGTCGGCAATGTACCATGTAAAGCGCTACTCAAAGACTGCTGTTCAATTAAGTGGTGGAAATGCAAACGAGGTGACCGCATTTGACCAAAGCTTAGTGGTTGGAGACGCCGTAATAAAAGAACTTAAGAAAGTTACTAGGATGAGGAAATTAAGCGTGAGGCGAGCGGCTTTTGTGGTTCTCAAATCCAATGAAATAGCTTCGATCTTGATTGAAACAAGCTACCTGTCAAATCCCGGAGATGAAAAATTTCTAATCAATCCAAACAATCAGCAGAAAATAGCTGAAGCGATTCTTAAAGGAATCAAGCACTATACCGCTGAGAGCAGAAAAGGGATTGTCAGGATAAATTAGAATGAAAAGTAGTTTATGGACATAGACATCATACTAGAGCCTGATTTAACACCCACAGAAATAAAGGAGCTCGGGGTTGTCGCAGAAGATTATGGCATTCGTGCTCTTTGGACTTCCAACTATTTTTCTCATTGGGATGGCTTCTTAAGTTTGGCGCCATTAGCGGAAGCAACCAGTAAACTGAAATTTGGACCCTTGGCAGTAAGCCCGTTGGAAATGCATCCTTTAAAAATTGCCAACGCCTTGTTAACCCTTAATGAGCTTAGCAACGGCCGTGCTCAAATAGCTGTTGGTGCAGGGGAGGGAAACATCACCGCGATGGGTTTAAAGGTGCCTGAAAAAATAGTTTTGGCAATTCGAGAGTCCATTGAAATTATTCTCGCAGCTTGCAAAAATCAGTTGCAAGATCTTTACCATGGTGAAATATTCAGTGTCAATTTTCCTTGCGATTACTCATGGGCGAAGTCAAGTAGACCAATTGTGTACGGTACCGCTTATAGACATATGATGATGAGAATGGAGGGACGAGTTGCAGATGGTGTCTACATCGGTGCAACGCCCCCTGAAATTATAGATTCTGCGATTGAGAATATAAAAATAGGTATTAGCAGAAGAGTAAAAGCGGATCAAAATGTTCACATTAATAGTTTCTGGGCTTGGCATATTAAGCATGATCGAGAAGAAGCCTATCGTGAATCTCGACGCGAATTGGCTTGGCGAGCGAGAAAGCTAGAATCTGAGCTTTTGAGCCTCTATTTAAACCCGCAGGAGTGCAAGCTTGTAGAAGATAATTTTCAGTCCTTCGTTGATGCTTGGTTTGATCGTTCAGGGAATATCAAAAATATCCCAGGGAAACTGGCAAATAGATTGTGTGAAGTCTTGACTTCAACCGGTGGCTTGGAGGATCTGGATGAGGAAATAGAAAGGTTTAAAAGATTTGAGGAAGCAGGTCAGACCCAGCTCTCACTCCGCTTGCATGACGACCCAATGGAGGCGCTCACAATTATAGGGGAACACGTCTTGCCTGCATTTACCCAATGAACAGGGTAAATCAGATTTTTGATGGAAAATAAAATTATTATGCTCAAAGGTCCAACCGCATGTGGTAAGACCGATCACGCATCCAAATTGGTTAAAAACCATCCACTGGAAATTATCAGTGTTGATTCCGTTATGGTCTACAAAGGCTTAGATATAGGTTCGGCAAAGCCCACTTCTGAGGAGTTAAAATTGTGTCCTCATCATTTGATCGATGTTTGCGAACCTACCGAAAATTATTCCGCAGGAGAGTTCTATCAAGATGTACAACAGGTGATTCAATCGATCATTGGAAAGGGCAAGATACCTTTTTTGGTTGGTGGCACCATGATGTACTTTAGAGTCCTAGAGCGAGGAATCTCTCAATTACCAAGTGCCAATCCCTCGGTTAGAAAGCAAATAGATTCCGAGGCAGCAGCAAATGGCTGGGCAAAATTGCATCAGGAACTTCAAAGGATTGACCCCACTGCTGCAAAAAAAATAGATCCCTCAGATAAACAAAGAATCCAACGAGCCCTAGAAGTCCACCGAATTACAGGCAAGCCAATTTCCAGTTTCCATGGTGAGCATAAACAACCAATCGATTATCAACGGCTTAATTTGTCCTTAGTTCCAAGTAAAAGGGATATTCTCTACAAGCGTATTGAGAATCGTTTTGATGCAATGCTGGATCAGGGTTTAGTTTCCGAAGTAGGGCATCTCTTGTCTAAAAACTCTCTGACTTCGTCCCACAACTCAATGAAGTCTGTAGGCTACAAACAAATTTGTGAATTCATTGAAAACAAGTGCAGTCTTGATGAGGCCAGGGCCAAAGCTGTTGTGGCGACAAGAAGGCTGGCAAAAAGACAGCTTACATGGCTTCGGTCTGATACAGATAGTTTGGTTGTTGATCCTTTGCACCGGAAATCTGAGGTCGATATTGAAGGCAGAGTGTCTCAATTTTTAAACTAATTGATCAATATAAAAATGATTGCATCCAATGACAGCACAACTAGAGCACATCTGGTAATCATAAATTCAGCAAAGGGCTCGATTGAATCGGATAGTGAAGAATTTTTCTCCCTCGTACTTTCAGCAGGAGCAGCCATTAATGACATCACATACGTTGATAGTCGGCGGTTTTACCGACGCAGTTTAATAGGCGCGGGTAAAATTCAAGAAATTACAAAAAAAGTTGCTACCAAGTGCAGTGATTTGGTGGTTTTTAATCATTCCTTGACTCCCTCCCAGGAAAGGAATTTAGAACAAGCTATTAGTTGCCGGGTGATTGATAGGACCAGACTTATCCTTGATATTTTCGCTCAAAGGGCCGTTACCAAGACGGGTAAATTACAGGTTGAGTTAGCTCAGTTGAATCATCTTTCAACAAGGTTAATTAGAGGTTGGATGCACTTGGAGAGGCAAAAAGGCGGAATCGGTTTGCGCGGTCCTGGAGAAACTCAACTTGAAACCGATCGACGCTTGATTCAGAAAAGAATTAAATCGATCAAAAAGAGACTAAAAAGTATTGAAACCCAGAGAAAAACAACAAGGAAATCGAGAAACAAAATCATGAAAAGTGTAGCCTTGGTGGGCTACACAAATGTTGGAAAATCTACTTTGTTTAACAAGTTGACTGGTGCAAATATTTTGGTCCAAGACAAATTATTTGCCACACTCGATCCCTCCTTTAAGTTAATAAAGCTGCCTCATAAAAGGAGAGCCATTCTGAGTGATACAGTAGGCTTTATTAAAGATCTGCCTTATGAATTGATTGATGCTTTTTTGTCGACTCTTGAAGAGGTTGTCAGTGCAGATCTATTAATCCATGTATTGGATGTTACTGACAGGCATGTGCATAACCACAGAAAGTCTGTGAATGAGGTATTGAGCAAAATTGGAGCTGACCAAATACCAACAATTTATGTTTATAACAAAACTGATTTATTGAAACAAAATATAAGTATTATTGATGACAAGACACATGTTGAAATTTCCGCCAAAGAAGGCACTGGTATAGATCCTTTGTTAGCTATTATTTCTAAACATATTAAACCAGAACCGGTCAGGGTAGTTTTACAAATAGGATTAGAACAATCGAGAGAGAGGGCCTTGATATTTTCACACTCCAATGTGATTGAGGAGTGTTTTACCAACGAAAATAATTTAGAATTAGAGGTTGAAATCGACAAGCTAAACTTAAATAAGTTGAAAAAAAATATAAACATTAAGGTGGTAAAAGGTACACTAGCCAAAGTATCTGCAAAACCATCAAAAAACAGGAGTTACAAATAGTTATGGCCTGGGATGATCAAGGAAACGGAAAGTCCCCCTGGGACCCAAATAAAGGTCAACCACCTGATCTTGATCAAATTGTCGAAGAATGGCAAAAACGATTCAATAGACTTTTTGGTGTGAAAACATCTGGTTCAGGAAAGCGGAGAAAAAAACCGCCTCTCCTGCTTATAGGATTGATGATTCTTTTTATATGGGTACTTTCAGGACTGTATCAAATTGATGATTCGGAACGTGGGGTTGAACTTCGATTCGGGGAATACAGCACAACAACAATGCCGGGTCTGAAATGGCATATGCCCTGGCCCATTGAAACGGTTGAAGTGGTTAATGTTAATGTAGTTAATCGATTCAAACAGCAAACCACGATGTTGACTTCCGATGAGAATATCGTTGTCGTTGACTTGGTTGTGCAGTATCGGAGATCCAATGCAGTCGATTACCTTTTCAATGTAAGAGATGCAGAAGCAACACTCGGTGAAGTTAGTGAAGGTGCAATCCGTGAAGTTGCTGGTAAGAGTAATCTCGATTTTATATTGACTGAAGGCAGGACAGAAACAGCCTTGCTGACTCAAGAATTGATTCAGGAGACACTGGACAGTTATGGCACCGGTATAGTTGTGACAAAAGTAAACCTACAGGATGCCAATTTTCCCTTGCAGGTAGAAGCTGCTGTCCAAGATGCGATCAAAGCAAGAGAAGACGAGGTAAGGATCGCTTTTGAAGCAGAAGCTTACGCAAATGATGTTGTCCCTAAGGCTCGCGGTGAAGCGGCTAAAATGATTCTGGAAGCGGAAGCTTACAGGGAGATGGTGATTGCAGACGCGGAAGGTGAGGCAGCTCGATTTGATAAATTGCTGGTTGAGTACAAAAAAGCTCCCAAAGTGACTAGGGAGAGACTCTACATTGAGGCAATTGAAACCGTTTACGGGAACTCAAACAAAGTTCTTTTAGATTCCGAAGCCAGCGGTAATTTAATGTATTTGCCACTAGATAAATTAATTGAGCATGGCAAAAAAGAAGAAAACGAGACAGATTCTAGAGGGCAACCACCACTATCCCAAAGCAGTCAAAATAGAACGAACAGATCAACAGAGCTTGCAAGACTTAGGGAGAGGTTCAAAGGATGAAAAATGTTTTAATTATCTTTCTAGTCGCTGTTGTCATAATAGTCCTCAACAGTGTCTTTATTGTGGATGAGAGGGAATTGGCACTGAGGTTTAGATTTGGTGAAGTGATTCAGACGGATTATGAGCCGGGGTTGCACTTTAAAGTTCCCTTTGTAAATAATGCAGAAACGTATCCCAAACAGATTTTAACCATCAATAATCCTCAAGAATTATTTTTGACATTGGAAAAGAAAAATTTATATGTCGATTTCTTTATTAAATGGAAGATCAATGATGTGCAGCAATATTATCGGGCAACAGGCGGTGATGAATTGGTTGCGGCACAACGGTTGTTGGAAACAGTTAAAGACGGGATTCGGGCGGAATTTGCCAAACGCACCGTCGTTGAAGTGGTTTCAGAAGACAGGCGAGGCATCATGCAAGATATGCTCGAGCGGGCGACCTCAGATGCACTAACTCTGGGCATCGGACTGATCGATGTTAGAGTCAAAAAAATCGAGCTCTCAGACGAGGTCAGTGAATCGGTATACAATCGGATGCGACAAGAAAGAGCAAGGTTTGCAGCTGAATTGAGAGCGCAAGGCTCAGAAACCGCTGCAAAAATCAAGGCCGAGGCAGATAGAACTGTTACCGTCACGTTGGCTAATGCATACAAAGATTCTGAAATCATCAGAGGTGAAGGTGACGCAAGACAGACTGAGATTTACGCCGCTGCGTACCAAAAGGATAGTGAATTTTATTCTTTTACTAGGAGCATGGAAGCGTATAAGAAATCAATCGGGACTGGCAATGACATTCTGGTTTTGGATGCTAAAGGGGATTTCTTTCGGTACCTGAATCAGTCAACCATTCCAGAATAACCTGTCAAAAAAACTGATATGGGGTTAACAGAGGGATTAATTGGGTTGGCCTTTTTGCTGATATTAGAAGGGCTTATTCCTTTCATCTCGCCTCAATTATACAAGAAAGCTGCATCACAGCTGGAAGATCTGGGTGAAGGTACTTTAAGAGGAATAGGCTTTTTTTTGTTAATATCAGGGGCGCTGATACTGTATCTTCTCTAAATTAAGGATAGATTTTGGCTAACTCAATCATCGTAATTGGAGCTCAATGGGGCGATGAAGGTAAAGGCAAAATCATCGACCTTCTAACCAGACAGAGTACTGCTGTTGTCAGATTCCAGGGAGGCCACAATGCTGGCCATACTTTAGTTATTGAAGGAGATGAAACCATTCTCCATCTCATACCCTCAGGTATTTTTAATGACGTTGACTGCGTCATTGCCAATGGAGTGGTGTTGCATCTCCCGACCTTATTCGATGAAATAACTTTACTCCAAAAAAAGGGAGTTAGCATAGATCATAAGTTACACATCAGTACATTATGCCCCCTAATTTTCCCCAGCCACATTGCTCTTGATAATGCCAAAGAAAAGACTCTTGGATCAAAAGCAATTGGAACTACCGGTCGAGGAATAGGGCCTGCTTATGAGGACAAAGTAGCTAGAAGAGCCATCCATTTGTCAGATATGTTTGATGCAGAACGATTTTTAGAACAACTAAATCGCTTGATGGAGTTTCATAACTTTTTGTTGGTCAATTACTACAACACAAAACCTTTGGATGTTCTGGCTGTAGGTGATGAATGGTTGTCTTACGCGGATAAAGTTAAGCCATATGTTAAAGATACAGCTCTTTTTTTAGATTCAATCAATAATTCCAATGCAAGCATCCTTTTTGAAGGCGCACAGGGGACAATGCTTGACATTGATCATGGAACGTATCCATACGTTACCTCCTCAAATACAGTTGCAGGAGCAGCATCGACTGGAACGGGGCTTGGGCCGAGAGATTTTAAGCACGTGCTCGGTATCATAAAGGCATACACAACCAGGGTGGGCTCAGGGCCCTTCCCTACAGAAACCCAAGACGAAAGTGGCGAACACTTGGGTAGAGTTGGTGTTGAATTTGGTGCAACAACTGGCAGGCCAAGGAGATGCGGATGGTTGGATGCAGTGGCGGTAAAAAAAGCAATAATAAACAACAGTATTTCACATTTTTGTCTCACAAAATTGGATGTTCTTGATGGATTGGAAAAAATATCAATTGCGGTTGAATACGATTATAACGGTAAAATATTTACTTCATTTCCCTCAATTTCTAGTGATGAATTAAAGCGATGTAAACCAATTTACAGAGAATTTAAGGGTTGGGAGCAGCCAACATCAGGTATTAGAAATTTTCGAGATTTGCCCGTAGAAGCTCAAGATTACATTCACGCTATTGAATCTATTTTATCTAAGAAAATTGTCCTTATATCTACCGGCCCTGACAGAAAAGACAATATTACCCTTGAAGACTTATTCACCTGAGGTAAATCAGGCCATCGCATTTTGCAATGTGCCGAGGAGAGGACTTGAACCTCCACGGGGTTTCCCCCACTGGCTTCTGAGGCCAGCGCGTCTACCAATTCCGCCACCTCGGCTAAAAAGATATAATTAATGATAAATGATTTATGCAAGTACCAAAACCTATGAATGAAAAAGTATTCATCTATGGAATTAACGCTGTTTTTGATGTTCTTAAATACAAGCCAGAGCAACTGATTGAGGTTTTCTTAAAGGACGGTGTTTCAAATAAAAGATTAAATAAATTAGTGGACTTAATTCAGCACCATAAAATTTCGTTGACACGAGTATCAAGAAGAAAGATTGAGCAGATCACAGGAACACCTAAGAATCAAGGGATTGCAGCAGCAGTAAAACAACCTACAAATTTGGATTCAAAGGCAGCACTAAACTTTATTGAAACAATTGATACACCGCTGATTTTGATTTTAGATGGATTGCAAGACCCAAGAAATGTTGGTGCTTGTTTGAGAACAGCAAATGCCTCAGGGGTGGATTTGATAGTTATTCCAAGAAATAGAACTGTCAAAAATACTCCTGTCGTAAGCAAGGTGTCGGCGGGTGCTTCAGTATTAATGCCAATTGCAGAAATCCCAAATCTAGTACGATTTTTGAAAGAATTGAAAAAACAGGGTGTTTGGATCTTTGGAACATCTGATCAAACCAATTCAAACTATTGGGAGGTGGATTACACTTGTCCGATGGCAATTATTGTTGGTTCAGAAGGCAAAGGCATGAGGCCTCTTACAGCAAAGCATTGCGACTACATGGTTTCAATACCAATGATTGGTCAAATTGAGAGTTTAAATGTCTCAGTAGCTACTGGAGTTCTTTTGTACGAAGTTGTTCGTCAAAGATCTTCTTATTTAGTTTGAATAAATCGATGATTTCAAGTAGGATTCTGCTCACATTAAGAACAGTTTAGCTTGTTATAATCCTTGCTGCACTTGATTGAATTAAAGGTAGCTGTAAACCATAAGGTGAATCATGAGACATTACGAAGTAGTACTGCTAGTACACCCCGATCAGAGTGACCAGTTGTCTGATATGTTGAAACGTTATCAAGACCTGGTGACTAAAAATGGAGGCAACGTCCATAGGGTTGAAGATATAGGGCGCCTTCAGTTGGCCTACACCATTAA
>Ga0257113_1000018_pt1 | contig 41643 bp, 31 predicted proteins | sample LP_taG_4_FD_191568 | JGI IMG/M metagenome (GOLD analysis project Ga0257113, IMG submission 191568) | Marine microbial communities from Northeast Subartic Pacific Ocean, Canada - LP_J_2015_P26_2000m | ecosystem: Environmental > Aquatic > Marine > Oceanic | place: Canada: Northeast Subartic... | reverse complement strand
CTAGAAGGCCCAGAGTCAAACAGACAAAAACAAAAAGCTTCGTACCAGTTCCCGACCCTGAAACCAAGTATAAAAATGGGGAAGTTGAAAACAGACGGAAGTGGTAGAATAGTTACACTGGAGTGGGTTGCAATACCAAACGTAGAAAAATATGCCTTATACCGTGACAGTGTACTGATATCAAAGCAAGAAGAACTTATCTATGTAGACTCCTTAAAATGGGGTACGGAGTATAAGTATAAAATTAATTCTATAGACCCTGACAATGATGAGGGTGCCATGTCAGAGGATGTTATAGTAAACACTCATCCAGAGGTATTAATACCGGAATTTGTAGCGCAGGGAAATGTCAATGCAATTGACCTAACATGGACTGATCTTGCACCTGTTGCAGCCTACTATAAAGTATTTCGTAATGGCAGTTATCTAGGAGACTTTGACAAGCCATCTTTCTCAGATAATGTTGCACCGGGAAAAGAATATTGTTACTCGGTTTCAGCAGCGGACCAATATGGGACGGAGGGAGAGCAGTCCACAACTGAGTGCGCAAAGGGCCAGTTTGCGCCTCCATCCAATTTTACTTCTGAAGTAATGCGCAATACAGTGAGTTTTTCATGGAAATCAGTTGAAGGCGTAAGCGGATATCACCTCTATCGTGATGGAGAATTAATTATAACCACGACTGAGTTTTCCTTTTTAGACCAAGATCTAATATATGATAGAGATTTTAAATATGATATTGCTTCTTTTGACCAGAATGGTGATGACGGCCCGCTAGTAACAGTAAATGTTCGCACACATGAAGAAGTAACATCGCCTGTGATGTCCGGAGCAGCTGATTTACAGCAGATTACACTAACATGGAATCAGTTACCGCTCAGGATTGACCATGTTTACAAAGTTTATAGAGATGGTGTGCTACTTGCAGACCTCACAGATACATTTTACGTTGATATTGTTGACCCTGGTCAGTTTTATTGCTATAAAATAACAGCCAAAGATTCATATGGAACTGAAGGCCCATCATCAAATGAGGAATGCTACAAAGTACTTGTTAACTATCCAAAAGGCCTGACCCTCACTGGTGATATAAAAAGAGTCATTTTTAAATGGAAACAGATGCTTGGCGCGGTTCAGTATAGGATTTATTCTCACAATAAAGACAATGGTGAGACCAAGTTTATGACCAAGACAACTAGTAACTATTATATTCATAAAGGGCTAGAGTTTGACGTGGAATATTGTTATAAAATGACATCTGTTGATACAGATGGAGATGAAGGTCCCATGTCTCCAGTCATGTGTGGCTGGGTATTACCACCTCCACACCTGACTCTTGTTGAGAAATATTTTGTTGAACAATCTGATAATCAAATATTAGATGGAAGCGAAAAAGGTTTAATCGTTGTAAAAGTAGTTAATGATGGTCGAAGTCCCGCTCGAGAATTGAAACCCTGGTTGGAAGTTCTTAATTTTTCTAATACTCCTTCATTAGTAATAGACACAATAGCAACAATTCCTATTTTAGGAGTTGGTGACTCCATAACAATTAATTTTCCTGTATATGCTAAACTAAAGATTGAAACGGGAGAAAGGTCATTTAATATAAGAATTGATGAATATGCTGGGACGGATCTAGCTCCTGAGAAAGTTACTTTCCCAACGCTCGCTGTTGTTCCTCCTAATCTGGTAATATCTGATTTTGCTATAGATAATGAGTTTGGACATCACTATATACCAAAAAATGAAACCACAACACTAACTGTTAGGTTTCAAAACCTTTCTATAGGAAAGACAGACACCGCTATACTTGCTTTTAGAAGAGGAGAAGGTTTTAAAAATGATCCAGATGAGATTAAAACCTTTGGCTTGGTTCCTGGTGGTTCTTGGTTTGACTATAGTTTTGAGATACTAGCAAAAGAAGATCGGTTCACAGTTTATTTTGATACTTATGATTATTTTGATGTGCGAAAAACAATTCCTATACACTTAGAAGTTTTAAAACATTATAAGGGAAAAGATGATTTAGAAGCTATAGATGTACCTGTCTCTGACTTTGAACCTCCTGGGCAGTTACCAAAAGACCATAAATTATTGACAGAACTCCCTGAGGTTAATGTTTCAAGAGATATTATTGGGATTGTACTAGGGAATAAGCAATTCTGGACAGAAAAGATTCCTGGAAATCAGTCATCAGAAGAAGATGTCAAAATTGTTCGAGAGTATTATAATAAACTATTTGGAATTAAGAATCACCAAATGATTCCATCGCAGTTCTGGATTTTTGACAATGGGGTTACAATAAATAATTTTAATGAAATATTTAATCCAAATATTGGATTTATTCGAAATAAGATACAGTCTGTGGTTGAATATTCTAAGATAGATACAATTGATCTTATGTTATATTACTCTGGGGAAGGAACGACGATAGCAGGAGATAAATGTATTATCCCTTATGACGCTGATAGAAATAAAATTCACTCATTTTTTAAGATAAAAGATCTTTACTCAATGCTCCATGAAATTGAAAAGATTGATAATATAGGTGATATTTTTGTGTTTATGGATGTTGATTTTAATAATTCTGCTTTTGATCAAAACTTAAAAGTTGCAGAGTTGGTTACCGATGAAAAGAAGAAAAAGAAGAAAGATGTTGTAGAGGTAGTCCAGCCAGTTTTTCCAGAAGAACTAATTCCTCCATCTGGGATAACAACATTTTATGCTGCAAATACTACAGAAAAATCATACGATCATCCAGATATGAATAATGGGATCTTTACATATTATATGTTAAAAGGTCTGCGCGGAGATGCGGATAATGGTGATAAGGCAATTACAGTAGAAGAACTACATAATTACATTCGTAAGAATGTTCATGATACAACAAAAAGTCTATACTCGAGCCAACCACAGACTCCTCAGCTTTTTACTGAAAATCCTAACAGAGTCCTCTTACGCCTGCCCTAATTGTGAACCAGTCTAAACGGCACTCATGAATCATATTGTAGTGTTAATTAAGACAATGAAAAATATTATTTTTTTACTTCTAATATTTGAGTTTTGTTTCCCAAAAACAGTTTCAATTTCAGGCAGTATTTTAAATAATGAGGGTAAACCATCGCGTAAGGCTGAGGTTGCGCTTTTTACTCTGGATGAGTCGCCTATTGCTTTAGCCAAAACAAACCGTAAGGGAAGGTTTGAATTTTCTGATATTATTCCTGATTATTATTATTTAGCTGTTAATCATCCTGAAGATGGTACGATTAGAATAAAAATAAATCCACGGAAGGCCAGAAATCGTGACCTGTTCCTTCGATTAAATCTCAAAAAAGAAATAGAGACCCCATTGATATATACATACTCTAATGTAAAGCCTATACAAAAAGATCCCGCGCTACGTATGAAAACGATAAGTACAACTGTTGATGATAAATCAATTCAATTAAGCTGGAAGAAAATACCTCAGGGAACAATATATAAAATATTTAGGGATGATAAATTGTTATCTGAGACTGAAAATGATTTCTACTTGGACACAACAATTAACCCTGGTGTAAAGCATTGTTACCAGATCTTGGCTGTTGGTAACTATAGTATTACTGGTGTATTAAGTGAGTACACATGTAATAGCTCACTGATTGGAGCTCCTAAAATACTTTCTGGAACAGTAAGTAAAAATAATATCACGTTGAAATGGGAAACTGTAGAAGGAGCATCTAACTACAAAATTCAGAGAAATAATAAAACTATTGGTTATGCGAGTGAACCTATTTACAGTAATGATAGCTTAGATTTTGCAACCAATTATTATTATACAATTTCATCAATTAGTTCTAATGGTATCGAAGGTTTAACATCGGAGATTTATGAAATACGTACGAGAGACTATGTAGAAGCCCCAACATTATCATCATTTAATAATGATAACTCGATTAACCTTATTTGGAATGAAGTAACGCTAGCTATATCATACAATCTCTACCGTGATGGCGCGTTGATCAAAAAACTTAATATTAATTCTTATAAAGATGAGTGTGTTCCGGGTGAGACTCATTGCTATCAGATTGCAAGCATAGATAAATATAGTGTAGAGAGTGAATTATCTGACCAGCACTGTTCAAAATTATTTCTCAAATCCCCTGCAGGTTTAAATGTGATTGGTGGGATAAAATCGAACCAATTAAGCTGGAACAATGTCCCTGGAATATTTGAGTATAACATATATAAACAACTAGACAATGACTCAACAATGTATATTAATAAAGTTAAGTCAAATGCATATATTGATAATGATCTTGAATATGATGAGGAGCACTGCTATGCGATTTCTGCGATAGATGCAGAGGGTGATGCTAGTGGATTTTCTAAAATAGTCTGTGGAAAAACAAATTCACCGCCTGAGTTTGCAATACAAAACTATAAGCTAATAGAAGACTCAGGAAATAATGTTTTAGACTCGCGAGAGAATGGAAAATTACGTTTCGCATTATTAAATAATGGAAACAGCCCATCAAAGAATATCCTTTTATCAATAAGGCCTTTGATTAATGATGATATGAATAATGAAATAATGATTGACACAATTAAAACAATAGATAATTTAAATATAGATGAGGCGAAGTATTTTGAGTTTGATATTTCAGCAGGTTTAAAAGTCAAATCAGGCGACTGGAGGTATGTTTTAATGGCAGAAGATGAGAATGGTTTTAAAATAAAAAAACCATATGAGTTTTCCGTAAAAACTAAAGCTGTAGATTCCCCAAGTATAATACTAGCTGATTATGCTATCGAAAATAATTTTGGTACTAACTATATTCCTAAAAGCGAAGCAGTAGATCTTACAGTTCGTATTCAAAACGTTGGCCAAGGTTTAACAGAAAAAGTAGAATTTAATTTGCTGGAGAATCATACATATTCAGCAATAGACTTCAGCGGATATTTAGATCTAACTGAGTTAAGATCTGGAGAGTTTACTGATATAGACCTAAAGATTAAAAGCGACAGAGAACACTTTGCTCTAAAATTCAATACAATTGACTATCTAGATAATTTAATTACGCATCAAATAGATCTAGAATTAATGAAACATTACAGAAGTAAGAAAGATCTAATGGTACAAGAGATTGGAGCAATAAATGTTGTACCATATCCTAGTCAATTAGGTGAGTTAGAAATAGAAAAAAATATTCCAATAGGTAAAAGAAATCCAAACGGTATGGCTGTAATCCTTGCTATAGATAGATACGAAGATATTTCTTTACCTGAACCAAAATATTCTGGAAGGGACGGTCAAATTTTTAGGCTATACATGCAAAACGCGTTTGGACTAGATGACTATCAAATACTACCATCAAAGCCATGGCAAATGGATTCAGGACCTGACAAGAGTGATATTAATAAAATTTTTGATCCACATCAGGGTACAATCCGTAATAGAGTTATTTCTTCTAGCAAATATTCCAATATAGATTATGTTGATATTAATATTTATTATTCTGGTTTGGGTATGTGGTATGCTGGTGAACCATATTTAATACCAAAGGATGGTAACAGTAATAAAGTAGCCTCGCTATGTTCATTAGAAAAAATACTAACGGATCTTTCTTTACTATCTGTGCTTCAGAATATTAATTCAATAACAATAATCCTAGATATTAAATATATTAATCATCACGAGATGAGTGACAATTATCGTTATCCAAATTTATCTGAAAAAATATGTATTCTTGCGGCATCTTCAGTCGGCGAGAACTCGGTAGAGAATGATGAAATGAAACATAGTGTATTTTCTTATTATTTGTTTAAGGGTTTAAAAGGTGAAGCAATGGGCAGTGATAATAAAATTGAGTTAGGAGAGTTAGCAGAGTATTTATACAGAAAAGTACCTGAAATATCCATGAAAGAAGATAAGAACAAGCCACAGAACCCTGTATTTATCGGATCTGATCTAAAAAGAATATTACTTGATTTAAGATAAAATATTTCGAATTAGTAAAAGTTATAACTATAATTTTATTACAAATTATTTATATTTAAGCATATGAATAGAGGATTTGCAATATTTCTGATTGTTATAGTTGGCTGTGCATTATTCGGCTGGAGAGAATATGAGCGCCAAATGCGTGCAAGATCGTATCAAGATCGTATCAAGTTAAAGATGCACCAAGAGCAGCAAAAACAAGATCAGATTAAAGAACTAGAGAATATTGAACAAGATGAGAAGACTAAGTTTAAGGTCCAGATTCCTCATGATAGTAGACCAGAGACTAACACTTTTCCGATGATACTAGATGCAACAAGCTCTTTTGACCCAGATCAAGGTGACAGAATTCGTTATAGTTGGAAGCAGCTCAGTGGAAATAAAATCAGGCTTAGACCGAACTCAAGCACAGGAATCGTATCATTTGAGGGAACACCTGGAGAGTATACGTTTGAGCTGACTGTTTCAGATAATTATGGTAAATCTACTGTTATAACTAAAACTGTGAAGATTGAAAATGAGCCGAATCAGGCACCTATTGTAGATCTGGAGATTCGACAGGGTGTTACAGACTAGTTATTTGTCATTAGTTAAAAACAATATTTCCACATTTCTCTAAATATTTCAAACTAATAATTAATAGAAATAGTTTACTCTCAATATTGGTAACAAAATAATTCTAATAAATTAAATGATAGATAATATATACTCTCTAGGAATCGATATAGGTGGTACAAACACAGTTTTTGGATTAGTTGATGTAAACGGTCATATTTTTAAAAAAGACTCGATTTTAACTAATCCTAACCTTCATCCTAACTTTTTGTTTGAAAATATATTTAGTACAATTGAAACTTGGGAAAGAGAACTAGATATGTCTGAGATAATTAGAGATATAGGTGTAGGGGTTCCAAATGGAAATTATTTTACTGGAATGGTTGTAAGTCCGCCTAATCTGGGTAAGGATTGGGATGAATTAAATCTATGTTCATTAATAAAAACTTTTAAAAATGTTCCAGTATCTATTACAAATGATGCTAATGCTGCAGCATTAGGTGAAAAATATTATGGTGCTGCTAAGTCAATGACTGATGCAGTAGTTATTACTCTTGGAACTGGCTTGGGAAGTGGTATTATAGCAAACAATAGGATATTATATGGACATGATGGTTTCGCTGGTGAGCTAGGCCATTTAGTTATTGAGCCTGAAGGTCGAAAATGTGGATGTGGGCGCAGAGGATGCCTTGAGATGTATGTTTCAGCAAAAGGTTTGGACTATACTGTTAAGGAGTATAAACAAAGATATCCAGAAAATAATTTTTTAAAGAATATTAGAGTTAAGAATGTTGATGGGAAATTATTGGATGATGCTTTTGACGTTGGGGAAAAAAGTGTAATAGAAATTTATAAATATACTGGTTATATGCTTGGCTTAGGGCTAGCACAGATAGCAAAAATTTTATCGCCAGAGGCATTTGTATTTTATGGTGGATTAAGTAATGCCAAACATCGAATTCTTGATTTTGCAAAAGAGTCAATGAATGATAATCGATCAAGCTATCAAAAGCATAAGATAAAAATATTATTATCCGAATTATCTGATGGTGAAGCAGGTATTATTGGCGCTTCTTACCTAAATAGGTTAAAAGACTAAAATACTAGTCTTCTGATAAAACATTTCCATTGGGATCAGTTTTGATATGAAAGATATCACTTGATCCATTAGAATGGGTTTCACCTGTTAAAATGAATCCTTTGTCACCTGTCTGTTCAACACTATAGAAAGATTCTATGTCCTCACCACCATATAGTTTTTCCCAGTTTTGATTTCCATCTTGGTTAATACTAACTATCCATCCTTGCGAGTCTGAGCCCTCAAATTTTTTACCAGCTAGAATATAGTCTCCGCTTTCAGTCTCAATCATACTATAGATAAAATTATTTCCTGTAAACGATTGCAGTATGGTCCCTACACCATCCATATCAGTCTTAATTATCCAAGAAGAACCATCTTCACCGCTATTAGTACTTGAAGAATATCCTGTGATTGTATAGCCACCTTCAAGATTGGTTATTAAATCAGTAGGATAATCATAGGTATTTATATCCCATGTGGATGACCACAGCGTATCACCCTGATCCACATCGTTAAAATCCCATCTGGTTAACCAGATATCTGATGGACCGTCTAATTCATTTTCAGCCAATGATCCAAGAATAATGTATCCGTCTATGGTTTCTAATATGGCATGACCGTTTTCCATTACCCTTTCAGATGCTGGTGCAGCTGTGATAAGAAGCTCATTTTCTTTTTCTCCTGATGCATTTAGTTTTAAAACCCAGATATCCCAGTGTCTTCCTTCCTCCGTATTATATTGTCCAGTAATAATGTATCCTCCATCTGCTGTTAAGGATATATCATTTGCAATATCGATGCCATAATTAGCATTTCCGCCTGCAGGATCATAGGGATCAATAAAACCATAGACTGCATCCCATAGATGATTTCCACTTTGGTCTGTTTTTGTTATTCTAATATCTTTGTCAGCATCGCTGTTTGTCAAATTTGATAGGAATACATATGCCTGATCTTCTGTCTCTAATAAATCAACCGGGCTTTCATTAATACCATAGTTATAATTGTAAAACCAGGGTTCAGTGCCGGCTCTATCCGTGCCAATCATTATTACATCTGAACTTGTTTTACCTATCATTTTATATTTCCCTGAAGCCGTTTGCACTCCATGGTAACCAATATCTATTTCAGAACCAGAATCATAATTATGGATAAATGTAAAATATTCTGGGTCTATTGACTCAATATTGCTAAATACCTCATAGTCCCAGTCGTCGATCATAGAAACCTGAAAAAAGTAGGTTGTCTCATAATCATTATCAGTGGAAAAATAGCTATTTTCTATTCTGCTTGTTGTAGTGAAAATAACTTCTTTATTATTCATACTTATATCGTATGCTTGATAAAGATTGTAGCGCTTAAAGTCAGTTGTCGGATGAGGTGACCAAACAATTGTGAGCTCATTACCAAAAGAGTCAATAGGATCCAGATTTACTGCCTCTGGAATGGGTTGGATTAAGTTAGATAGAAAATTTCCCTTTGTACTCTGGTTTAGAGTATCATAGACGATTATTCTAAAATAGTTATGCGAGTGTGGATCAAAATCATCAATACCATAACTTATTATTGATTTATTATTAAATGTTTCTAACAAATTAGCATTTACAGTATCACTACCCATGTAAAGCTCGTATTTTAAAAAATCTGTATCTTGAGACTCACTCCAGAATATATCCATTGAATTATTATTATATGTCACAGATTCAACATGGATTGCTATTGGCTTAGGATCAAGAGAAGAGGTATAAATATTGCTCTTTGTTGAGTAATCAAATGAGTCTGAAACGACAATATAGAAATAGTTAAATATCAACGGGTCTGCATTATCCATGAAATAGGTTACGTCATCAACATTATTACTTGTATAAATCATTGAAGAATCATCAATGGTTTCACTAATAGAATGATATAGTTCATACTGGTCAAAATCAGAAGCATTTGACTTCTCCCAAGTGATATCAAAACCACCATTATTGAAAGTTGTTGAAATAATTTCTATTGTATCAGGAAAAGACAAAGTGTTGTCAATCGTATAGTTTAATGGAGGACTTTCAGTGCAATTATCATTACAATCGCATATGCTAACGGATATCTTTACGGGTCCATCTGGGAGATCGTTTGTATTTAAGTCTATCTCTATTGGCTCATCGTTAATTTTGCCTAATATCTCACTCAGCGGAACATCTATTTTAAAATCATTAACATTAATTTCAACGCCACATATACCATCAGGATCACTTGCATCGATGCCTATGGTTACAATTTCATTACAAGTCGCCCCATCCTGGGGAAATGTAATTACTCAGTAGCCAGGCTGATCTTCTATACGCCACTTACACGAGTGTATCATGGTGACGCAAAGAATCAATAGACTAAGTCTAAGAGATTTAATTTTAAACATCATATTATTAGTTGAACATTTTATTTATTTGAAAACCCATTCTTAAATTTTCTGTATAATCATTTACTCCTAGGTCATCGATTATAGCCGTTCCGTGGAGATGATATAGATCTGTAATAGATAAATCTAAACTTATTGTTTTAATAAAATATTGAAGTCCAATCTTCATTGAAGTTTGACTTCCTTGAGATATATCTGTATCTGTCATTTGTTGAATTAAATTGCCATATATTTCAATGTTATTTCTAAAAAGCCAATCTATACCAGTTTCAAGGAACCATATATCCCAGGGATAACCTTCTGGCTCTAGTTTTGTATCAGCAATATTTTTATGGATATATATCGGACTTAGTTTTAAACGAATATTTGATTTTATATTGTATTCAATAATTAATTTGTGTAAGAAATTAAGTTTATCTAACTCATCAATTATTACTGGTTTATCCATTTGTGTGCTGATTATTGAATTATATACAATATTAATAGGATAATCAAATTTATCAATTAGTTTATTCAAGTAATTTGTTCTAGCAAAAAAATCAAAAGTGTTTAAATAATTGCTGTTTGATATTCCTATGGTTATGTCATCTCTGAGTCCATATTCTATTGCAATTTTTGACTGGGTGTCAGTATCTGACCCTATTCTGCCAGCCATTTGAGCCTCCAGGGCTTTTGGTGGTAGTAATAATCTGGATTTGGAATTGATTTTTGCAGCTGGTTTTTCAATATTGGGCTTTTTTCTTAATCCTTTTAGTTTAATTATTGCCGAAAGGTTTAAAGTATTGTTTTTAAAATTCAAGTTATTACTTAAGGTATCTCTTACATCTGTCATACCCAGATAATAAGATGATCTTAATCCGAATCTATGATTCAGCATATAATCGGCACCAAATTGTAATCCAGCATCTAAACCAAATCCTTTAGGCTTCATATCAATCTCATCAGATTGACTGCTGTTAAATTCTGTAAAACTTAGTTTTGCAACTGATGTACCACCAAGTGAGCTGCCTACTTGCATACCTCCAAATACTTCAATTTGTTCATTAATTGAAATTGGGTAAAATATATGTGCAGCTGCATAATTATACACTTCATAGCCACTGATTTCAATTTCATAATCAATACCACCAATGTTTATGGTCGTAGCTTCTTTAAGTTTCGAACCCCTTTGAAGAAAGCCAGCTCCTACAATTAATCGAGGGAAACGATATTCAAGACCAATATTGAATCCACTTCGTGAATCAATATCGATTTGTTTTGAAATATCATCATCATTGTATTCGATCTTGGACATATTTTGCCCACCAATTATTGTTAGTCCCTTTTGAGCAGATATATTAGAAATAGAATTTTTATTTTTTAGCTTTTTCTTACCCTCATAACGCCTAGTTTGTGCGTTTAGTGATAGACTAAAAAGAATTATTAGAATAAGAATTTTGGAATAGTAAAATAAATATTTTGTTTTAGGTCTGTGCAAAATTTTTTATCAATAATTAATGTAGCGGAGGAGGGACTCGAACCCCCGGCACTCGGATTATGATTCCGATGCTCTAACCAACTGAGCTACTCCGCCAATAAATAATTTAATTTAGTGTGCAAAATTAAATAGCGCTCAAAGAAAAAACTAATAATACAATTAAGTAAAAATGGACTACTAGGTCAGATTATTACTAACTAATTTTATATAATTAATAAATACACTAAGGAGATTATTAATGTATTCATCGGTTGAAGATTTTATGGCAATGATTCAGGCTAAAAACCCAAATGAACCTGAGTTTCACCAGGCAGTTCATGAGGTAGTAGAATCTTTATGGGATTTCCTTACAAAGAATCAAGACTATATTTATTCTGGAGTAATGCAAAGAATTGTTGAACCTGAAAGAATAATTATGTTTAGAGTGCCTTGGAGAAATGATAAGGGAGAGACTAAAGTGAACCGTGGGTATAGAATTGAGTTTAACTCTGCTATAGGTCCTTATAAAGGTGGTCTTAGATTTCATCCTTCTGTAAATCTAAGTATACTCAAATTTTTAGGTTTTGAGCAGGTATTTAAAAACAGTCTTACTACTCTACCAATGGGAGGTGGTAAAGGAGGGTCTAACTTTGATCCAAAAGGTAAATCGGATAATGAGGTTATGAGTTTCTGTCAGAGTTTTATGACTGAATTATCTAGGCATATAGGACCAGATACAGATGTCCCTGCTGGTGACATAGGTGTAGGTGGTCGTGAGATTGGTTACATGTTTGGTCAGTATAAAAGAATTAGAAATGAATTTACAGGAGTATTAACTGGTAAAGGCTTAAACTGGGGTGGTTCGTTAATACGTCCTGAAGCTACTGGTTATGGATGTGTTTATTTTGTAGATGAAATGCTTAAACATGCTAATAATGGTCTTGATGGAAAATGCATTGCCATATCTGGATCAGGCAATGTTGCGCAATATGCAACAGAGAAGGCGACAGACCTAGGAGGAAAAGTTGTTACTCTATCTGATTCTTCTGGATTTATATATGATTCAGATGGGATAGACCAAGAAAAGCTTCAATGGGTTATTGATTTGAAAAAGAACCAAAGAGGTAGAATAAAAGAGTATGCAGATAATTTTGGTTGTGAATATTTTGAGGGTCAACGTCCTTGGGGAATTGATTGTGATGTGGTTCTACCATGTGCAACTCAAAATGAGATTAATCAGTCCGATGCGAAAGAATTAGTAAAAAATGGTATAGTAGCTGTTAGCGAAGGGGCCAATATGCCATCAGATCCAGAAGCGATAAACATATTTCAAAGCTCGAATATTTTGTTCGGACCAGGTAAGGCTGCTAATGCCGGCGGGGTTGCAGTTTCAGGCCTAGAAATGAGTCAGAATAGCATGAGAATTAAATGGGAAAGAGATGAAATAGACAAAAAATTATTTAATATAATGCAAAGTATACATTCGTCATGTGTTCATCATGGAAAACAAGATAATAGCATTGATTATGTTAAAGGAGCAAATATTGCTGGATTTATTAAGGTTGCAGATGCAATGATTGACCAGGGCGTAGTATAATTGTTATATACCTGTTGAATCTTCTTCATTCATTTTAATATTATCTTCAGAATTTGGTATTAATATTTTTCCATTGCCTGATAGTCCATCTATTATTGTTTTAAATGGATTGTTAAACTGATACCATTCTATGTATTCTCCTCGTTCTTTTGGCTCGTATTCATCAAGCCATGAATCGTTAATAAAATCATTCTTATTTTTATTATCAATAGTAAAATAGCCGATATGAAGGCTGGTTAAGTTTTGAAAAAAATGACTGCCAAATGATGGATCTACAGGAAAATTTTTATGGCCAATTTCAATGATAATTTTAGCATGTGAGATTTGTTGCCAGTTTATTGGTACTCCTAGCCATGGATCTGCTGATCCCCAGCGACCTGGACCAGCAAGTATGTATGAATTTGTACTACCAATATTATTATTGTATGATTCGATCTCTTTTGCAATTTTATTTGATTGAGAAGGATCGTATTTGTCAGTGCGCAGATATAATAAATTTTTTATATCATAAGATGTACCGTTTCCCAGAGTTATTTGGCTCTCAGAAAATATTTCATTTTTTTCTATCTCCTCAAATGAAATTGTTTTTATTGTAGTTAAAACCATAGGTTTTATTTGTAGAAGATAAAACTCAGAGACTTTAGTGCTATCTTCAAAAATATTAACAGCAAATTCAATCTCGACTGGGCAGCCTAAAGCTTTTTTTCCTAATGTTAATAGTTCGTTTAGAATATCACATAAAGGAATGATTTTCCAATCTAAAACCGGGGAAAAATTGACGACTCTTATCCCCCTATAAGATAATGAATTTCTTAATATATTATCTTCTGCTGTTACTACACCGCCAAGCCATTTAAGAGAACCATCTAATTCTGCACTTGATAAATTATGTAATCGCAAATCGTTATTAATATCATAATGATCGTTATTTAGTTCTAGCGAGTAAAAGTTAGACTGAGAATTTGTTAATGTTGCTTTTATTGTAGAGAACTGAGGTTTTATTGCAGGATATTTTGGAGATATACCAAGGCATTTTCCACCTTCTACTATCGTTTTACCAAAACCCAAAGCTAAATAAGCGACACCTTCATCACGTTTCATATATGAAACAGGATAATAGTTAATGCTTTTTAATACACCGCTAAATGTTGGATAAAATCTACCACTTGGAAATTCCTGTCCAGCGATTTCCATAATCATAACTGCCATTTTTTCTTCTTCTGTTCTGTGAGCAGTTCGAGAAAAATGTGATTTTGATTCATGGTAAAAAATTGATGCAAAAACTAATTTAATTGCTTTTTTTAATTCATTAATACGATTCTTGAACTCCTTTTGATTATTAGCTAGCATAAAAGTTGAGTAGGCACCTGATAGCGGCTGATATTGTGAATCCTCTAGTAGACTTGATGATCTTACAGCTATTGGGTAATGACATTCTTTTAAAAATGATTCAAGCTTTAAAATGAGATCTATAGAAAGTCTACTGTTCAAAAATAATGCCACTATTTCTTTATCTTGCTTTGCTTTTAAAGCATTATCCCACAACTTATTATCTTTCATAAAACGGTCAAATTCATCAGTCCCGATTATTGCAGTTTGTGGAATTTTCACAATAATATTTGGGTATCTATTATTGACTCCAGATTGCTTTAACATATCTCTAGCAAACGCTAGTCCTCTAGCTTTACCACCTAAAGAGCCTCCACACATTCTATAAAATTTTGAACTTTTATTATTGTTAGCTGAATAGTCTACGACCTGACCAAATCTTAATTTTGTATTTGGGGAATTAATTTGCTCTAATATTGCATCCCTAATATGCTCTTTCTCTTCGAACTGATTTACATTTATTTTTCTAAGTTTTGTTGCCAGATCAAATTCAGATCTAGCTGCTAACCAGTTTGAGAAATGATTGCTTTTCCCATGATATAAAATTGATTCAATAGGAACTGTTTCAATGGCTTTCATTAATTCTTCAATGTTTGTTGCTTTTATTATTTCTTTTCCTTTTGAGTCCTCAAAGATAAAATCACCAAAGCCAAAATTAAGGATCATGAAATTCCTCAAGTCCTTCAACAGTGTATTTGAGTTTTTATGTAGGAAATCTGCCTCTATAGATTTGGCTAAATCTTGGTTGGTTTTATCTGTGGATTGTAGAATTATAGGCATTGAAGGATGTTTATCTCTTATCAATTTTGCAAATTTCACACCTGCATGCGAATCTTTCTTTCCTTTATTAAAAAATTTTACATCAGATATAACACCAACAATATTGTCACCATATTTTTTTGAAAATTTTTCTGCTGTTTCGTAGTTTGGAGTTAATAAGACTTTTAATCTTCCTCTTAAATGCAATGATCTGTATGTCGAATTAAGAGTTTTATTCATTAAAATTTTTGTTAGGTATATGATTTCTTTATAAATCAGCGGTAATAATATTGAATACATTCTGGGTGAATCTTCAATCAAGATTATCGCACGTACATTACCTCTAATAATGTCTCTTTCTGCATTTTTTCTATCTTCAACATATCTTATAATAGCTGGAAAAACTGATGCATCACCTGACCAAATAAAAACACGGTTTATTGAACTTGGTGATATTTTTTGTGAAAGTTGTTTTATTTCTGTTTCATCAAATGCTAATAAAATAACAGGCATATTAGGATAGAGTTTTTTTATTGATTTTCCTAAAGAGATTGGATCTGTATCTTCAATCCTTAGCATGACTATTACTAAATCAAACTTGTCTTTAGATAAGTATTCCATTGCACCTGCAGCTGTAGATGCGCGAGTCACTCTTGGGGCATAATTAAAATTCATCCCAATATATTCTGTCATAATCTGTTCAGTCAATCCACCATCTTCTTCGAGAATAAAAGCATCATAGGGACTAGCAACTAATAATATTTCATGAATACGATGGAACATGAGTTGATGAACGGTGTTATTATTTTTTATTTTGAACGGATCAGAATTCATGAAAGTTCACTATTTTGTAATTTAAGTAAAGTATAATAGGTGCTCCATAATCATTGTTTTATACTAAATCATTTGGTTAATATTATATTAACTGTTTTCTTTATACTTTATATATTTACACTTCGCACATAAGAATTCAAAGAATAAAGCTTATATATTATTATGAAAATTATTAGTGGCATAAATGATTAGATCAGTAAAATCTTTTGATCTTAAGGGACAGACAGTACTAATGAGATTAGACCTAAATGTGCCACTATCTGGTGAAATTATTCAGGATGATTTTAGAATTAAAGCATCTTTACCTACCATTAATTACTGTCTTAATGAGGGCGCCTCAATTGTTATTATGTCACATCTTGGAAGACCAGGAGGTAATAATGCCAAACAATATAGTCTAGTCCCCGTAGGCGAGGCACTTGCATCTATGTTAGAGATTCCTATAAAATTTTCAGAAGATTGTATATCACAAGATTCTATCAATACATCATTATCTTTAAAGCCCGGAGAGGTACACCTTTTAGAAAACTTAAGGTTTTATATTGAAGAAGAAGAGAATAATGTTGAGTTTGCTAATAGACTTTCAAGACATGGCAGATTATATATTAATGATGCTTTTGGAACCGCTCACAGGGAGCACGCATCCAACTCAGGAATTGTTAATAATTTTAAAAATTATGGTATTGGATTTTTAATTGAGAAAGAGATAAAATATCTTAAAGAAATAATTAACAAGCCTCAAAGGCCTTTAGTATTATTACTTGGTGGAGCCAAGGTGTCTACTAAGATAAAGTTACTCAATAGGTATATACATCAAGCGGAAAAAATAATAATTGGTGGAGGAATTGCCTTTACTTTTTTTAAAGCGATGGGATACAATATTGGTAAGTCTCTGTTAGAGTCTGGTATGGTAGAAAAAGCTAGATCAATAATAGATTTAGCACGTAGAAGCGGCAAAGATCTTATCCTTCCTGTGGATGTTATTTGTTCAGAAAGTATTGACCATTCTCCCGTACATAGTTCAATAAATATTAGAGAAATTCCTGATGATCTAATTGGTCTTGATATTGGGCCTAGATCTATAGAAAAATTCAATGAAGTATTAAGCTCTGCTTCAACTATCATTTGGAATGGGCCAATGGGAGTTTTTGAAAAAAGTGGTTTTTCTAATGGAACTAGAATGATATCTAATAATCTTGCGAAGATTGCAGAAAGTGATGTAGCGGTAATTGCTGGAGGAGGTGACACCTCATCAGCATTAAAGTATTTTAATTTAATCGAAAAATTAACTCATGTTTCAACTGGAGGAGGTGCATCATTAGAACTGCTATCAGGAAAAAACCTTAAAGCTATAGAAAAGTTGGAGGTCTAATAGTCATGCTAAAGCCTATAGTAGCAGGAAATTGGAAAATGAATAAAACTCCAAAAGAGGGCAACTCTTTTATTAGTGAAGTACTAGAGATTCTTTCAAAAATTGATAATGTAAACATTATTTTTTGTCCTCCATTCACAGGCCTAAGTAACTTAGATATTTCTGCGCCTTTTTACCTTGGAGCACAGAATTGTTTCTATAAAGATCATGGAGCATATACTGGAGAGATATCATTAAGTATGTTAATTGAATGTAAGGTCGATTATGTTATTATTGGACATTCTGAAAGAAGGCATATGTTTTATGAGGATGACAAATTAATTGGTAAAAAAGTGTTTAATGTTATTAATGCAGGGCTGAAACCAATACTTTGTATTGGTGAAACCTTAGATCAAAAGAATCATGGAAAGACTTTTAATATTATTGAACAACAATTAATAAAAGGTCTAATTAGTGTTAAATCATTAGATAATATTACTATAGCTTATGAACCTGTTTGGGCTATTGGTACTGGCTTGACTGCTTCTAGCGAGAAAATTAATGAGATGCATTCATTTATTAGAAAAATATTGACCAAATTATATTCTAATTTTAATATTGATAGCGTACCAATTCTTTACGGAGGATCAGTTAATTCAGAAAATGCAAGTGAAATAATTTTGATAAATGGGGTTAATGGTTTTCTTATTGGCGGTGCAAGCTTAGATATTATTAAATTCACGGACATCGTTAAAATAGTTAACGAGCAATAATAGAGGTAATTATGATTGTATTTTTAATTGTTTTGCATACTGTTGTCAGTATTTTGTTAATATCAGTTGTTCTTATGCAGGCTAGTCAAGGTGGCGGCCTTTCAGGTACTTTTGGTGGCCAGGCCGCGAGTAGTATACTTGGGGGTCAGAGTGCCGGTAACGTACTAAGCAAAATTACAGCTTGGCTTGCAGTAATATTCATAAGTCTAGCTATTATCATTAGTATACTAAGTGGACCAAATGCAGAAACAAATTCATCATTGGTAAAGAAGGCTTCTGAAAATATGCCTATTCAACAGCAGTCTGAAAACGTACTTCCGGACCAAGAAGAATCCGTGCTTGATCTCGGAGAGTAATAATTCTTTCCATAGCGCTGGAGCGGGTAGACACTTTATCACGTTTTTGACACGTTTTGTTAAGGACGCTAATGATTAGATTTATAGATGATATGCCGAAGTGGTGGAACTGGTAGACACGCTGTCTTGAGGGGGCAGTGGGGGAAACCCCGTGCCGGTTCGAGTCCGGCCTTCGGCACGTAATTTATTACCGTTAAACTAATTTTCATTTTAGTTAACTATGGTAATTCGTATTAAAAAACTATAAAATCAAATAATATATTTTATTTTGTTCGTCTTTGCCCTTTTGGTTTCAACAGAGTAGATTTCAAATCTAACCTGCACGGTATCAGGAATGAAAAAAACTAAAAAAATTATATTATATACTTTTTTAATGTGTTCTTCTCTATTAGCGCAAAATACAACCATACTTTTTCTTAGAGATGGATCAATAATCCAAGGTACTATAACTCATGAGAAACCGAACAAGATATTTTTAAAAACAGATATGGGATTTGTTCAGATAAAGCCAGAAGATATTATTGGACGCGAAGATCTAGCAAAAAAAGGCGATCTTACTTATATGTCAGACCAGCTTGAATTTATTAGAAGGCATGTAGAGAACCTTACTGGAAAAACGGTTTCATGGAAAGACTCTCTTCAGAATAATATTAACAACTTATATCAGATCTATAAAGGGACCGAAATATTACAGCAAGAGTTTGAGGCTGATTTATTGCGGTTGCATACAAAAGACCAGACGAAGTCAAAGCAACTTCTTGAGATTGCACATGATATCATAGAACATGAGGTTGATATCTCGCTCAATAGACAAAATATCGGTATGGTTGAGGATACTATAAACCAAATAAATAATGGATTGGCAATTGCTGAGGATAATTTAGCAAAAAATATAAACCAGACATATGTTTTGTCTGGATCCACTGCAAATATGATGGATGATATAAATGATGTATCAAAAGAAATTATAAATAATAAGAGTCAGATAGATATTATGTCAGGCTCTGTAGCAAATCTCTATAGAGAGGTGCAAAGAGTTGAAAAATCTTTTGATTATATAAATAGATCTATAAAAGAGAATAGAGGTTCAATTGGTTTAAACCAAGAATCAATCAATTCGAATCATAGTGCGATTATAGAGTTAGGTAATACTATGGATAGAAAGTTAAATGGATTACATGACTCACTTAGAGTCACACAGGGTGAACTAATTAGTACTATGGAATTACTTTGGAAACAGAATAAAAAGTCTGTTACAGAAGTGACTGAAACATTTAATGATAGTTTATACAGTGTAAACCGTAATATGAAAAAAATTGATACCAAGACTACAGATTTAGGTAGTGATCTAGAACTCTATATTAGTCAATTAAAGCAGTCAATTGATGATATGAATAAATCAATAGCTGTAATAAATGGCAATATTTCTGGTCTAGAAAGGAATATTAATGGTGTAAGTACAAAACTTGAAACCTTATCCACACAAGTTTCAAAAATCAAAAACAAATAATAAATATTTTTTTATATAAACTTTTTTATCTAGCGACTAAACATTCTAAAATATATTAATGACAATTCATGAGGACAAAATGAGAAGATATTTAATACTATTATATGTAATTATTATTGTCAATTCTATTTTATTATGTCAAGACCCTGAGGAACTACTTGCTGAAGCAAATAGTAAAATGAAAATTGGAGAATTAAATTCAGCTGATTCTTTATTGCAAGAGTCACTAAAAATCGACCCTTCTTTTGCGCCAGCTCATATAGGATTCTCAGAATTATGGCTTCGAAAAGGTGACCTAGTCAAGGCAAACGAATCTGCAACAAAAGCCGTACAAATGGATGAAGATTTTAGGTCATGGTGGAATGGATTAAATGATATTAGAAATAAAATACAAACTGGTAAGAGATATGTTCAACAAGGGAAATATGAGGAAGCAATGCAAGAATACGAATCTATAGCTGAAAAATATCCATATTTTCCAGAAGCTCAGTTTTATATGGGCTTAACAAAGTTTCGTCAGAAGGATATTGAAGGAGCTGCTTTTTACTTTAGTGAAGCATTAAAAATATATCCAGACCATCAAAAAGCACGAAAAGGATTGAATAACGTTACAAAACAGTTTCTAAATAATGGAAATAAAGCATACAAGAGAGGTGACCTTGATAAAGCTACCAAATATTATCAAAAGGCGGTAAAATTTGATGAAGAATATTATTTGGCATTTTATCAGCTTGGTGTTCTTGAAAAAAAGATGGGTAACTCAGATCAGGCCGTATCTTATTTCAATAAGGCGATAAAAATTAAGCCAGATTTTCATAAAGCTTGGTTCACATTGGGCACGTCCTATGAAGCAGATAATAATTTAGACTCTGCAATTGTTAAGTACAGCAAGGCTATTGAGCTTAATCCAGGATATACGAAAGCATATGGTAACCTAGGCAATATTTATACCATAAAAGAGGATTATAGTTCAGCAAAAGATGTTTTATTAATGGCAATCCAGATCGATCCAACATATGCTGATGCTTATCTAAGACTTGGTGTTATATTTAGCAAGCAAGGACTCTTTTTTGAAGCCTCAGAGCAGTTCAAAAAGGCAACGACTTATGATGAAAAAAATTATGATGCATGGTTTCGTTATGCTTCAGCACTGAATTCTATAAAAGAATGGGAAAATGCTGCTTTAGCCGCTCAAAATTGTATAGATATTAAAAAAAAGTTTGGTGGAGGTTGGTATGAGAAGGGTGTGGCAGCATTTGGAAGAGGAAATAAAACCAGAGCGCTTAAATATTTTGATGAGGCAAATAAATATAGAGATTGGAGAAAATTAGCTCAAAGAAAAATTGATGAAATAAATAACCCTACTAAATATGAGAAATAGGTTTGAATAATAGTCTTCCTATAAAAGGTGTTATTTTTGATCTTGATAACACCCTTTTAGATTTTATGAAAATGAAGGAAGTTGCTGTAAAATCAGCAATTAGAGGTATGATAGAGGCAGGCCTTGAAGCTGATGAGATAGAATCATTTAAAGATATAATATCAATTTATGAAGAGTTTGGTTGGGAAAATCAAACAGTGTTTGATGTTTTTCTCAAAAATTCAATCGGATATGTAGATAATAAGTTTCTTGCAGCAGGCGTTGTTGCTTACCGAAGAGCAAGAGAAGCAAACCTACTTGCCTATCCAAATGTTAATCGTACACTAGTTAACCTAACGAAACTTGGTATCAAACTAGCCGTAGTATCAGATGCTCCTAGCCGAGAAGCATGGATGAGGATATATTATTTAAATCTCTACCACTTTTTTGATGCTGTTATTACGTTTGATGACAGTGGTGAAAGAAAACCTTCTTCAAAACCATTTGAAATGGCTTTGAAAATACTAAACCTTGAACCTCAAGATAGCTTAATGATTGGAGATTGGCCTGAAAGAGATGTTGTAGGTGCAAAACAAATTGGAATGAGAACTGCTTTTGCAGTATATGGAGATACGTTTGGGACTAAAGATTCAGGCGCTGATTGGGATATTAAAGATATTTCTGAAATAATCTCTATTATCAAAAAGATAAATAATATTGTCTGAATTATATATTGGAACAGATTTGATTGATGTCGAAAGGATAAAATTTTCAATAGAAAATTACCAATCCAAATTTATAGATAGAGTTTTTTCATCGGAAGAACAAAAATATTGCCAATCAAAATCAGACCCCGCAGTGCATTTCGCAGGAAAATTTGCTGCTAAAGAAGCTGTAATTAAATCAATTAAAACCAGTGGTTATGTTAAACCTATTACGTTTAAATCTATAAAAATTATCAATAAATCAGATGGCTCGCCCTATGTAAGCTTAGACTTTGATTATAAAGGTTCGGTAAAAGTATCTATATCACACACTGAAACACATGCTATAGCATTTGCTTTGTCCATATTAAATCATTAATGAGGATTCTCACTAAAAAACAATCAATAAACCTAGATAAAATTTCAATAGAAAAATATAATGCCAACCAGTCGGGATTAATGGTGTCTGCAGCTAACAGTCTTGTAAATGCTTTAGAAAAATATAGTTCGTCATTCGCTGGCCAACCTAGAATACTCATTCTTTGTGGAAAAGGGAATAATGGAGGTGATGCAGTTTGTGCAGCTAGGATACTACATAAAAAGAAATATGATGTTCATGTGCATTTTTTAATGGAAAAAAATGGCATCGATGGACCATCCTTAAGATATCATGAAGAATATGTCAATTTATCTGCTTCGATATCATATGGTGCTCAACTTTTTAAATATGATCGATTTGATGTAATAATAGATGGAATTATCGGTATAGGATTCAGAGATAGTTTAAACAAAAAGTTAGCCTCCTGGATTAAGTGGATTAATCAATCAGATATGTACGTCATTTCCGTAGATATACCATCAGGTCTTAATTCAAATAACGGGGTAGCATCTCCTATTGCAATTAAAGCAAATAATACAATTACTTTTGGTTTCAGTAAAATCGGACTGTATCTTGCCGATGGTAAAGATCATGCTGGTGATATTCAAGTGGCGGATATAGGATTTCCTAAGCAAGCAATAGAGGATATAGATGGAATTAAGTACAAACTATTTGACTCTAAAGAAGTAAAAGAAATGTTAGTAAATATTCCTTCTAACACTTATAAGCAAGATAGGGGTAAGGTATTAATAATTGCTGGAAGTGTCGGAATGACAGGAGCAGCTGTTTTGTCAACATATGGTGCATTAAGAACGGGTGCAGGGGTTACAATTACTGTTTGTCCTTCATCATTAAGTGATATCTATGAAAAGTATATACTTGAAGGAATGACGCTTTCATGTGAAGATAGTGGTAAAGGATATTTAAGCATCCATAATTACGATGAGATTATTAAAAAAATTGAATGGGCAGATTCATTAGTTATTGGTCCTGGACTTGGTTTAAACAAAGAGACAACTCAGTTAGTGCTAAAATTAATACAAACAGTAAATAAGCCTATTGTCCTTGATGCTGATGGGCTTACATGTTTTAGTAAATTAAAAGGTCCTCTAAATAATCTTATAATTACTCCTCATTTAGGAGAATTTTCAAAAATTCTAAATATGAAAAGGGATAGAATAATTGATGGTTTTATTGAAATAACAGCAGATTTTATGAAAAATTATAAAGGAACTGCTATTATTAAACATGTTCCTGCATGCGTTGCCTGGGGCAATCTCCTCAGCGTTAACTCAACAGGTAATCCTGGCTTAGCAACTGCTGGGTCTGGAGATGTTTTAAGTGGTATGGTTGCATCATTTATTGCTCAGAAGATGAATAATTATGATGCCTGTAGACTATCAAGTTATTTGCATGGGAAAGCTGCTGATAATATAATAAAAAATAGAGGTCAAAGAGGTCTTATTGCCTCTGATTTGCCTCTGGAAATAGCTAGCATAATTGTTGGATACGAAAACTTATAACGTTTTAGCCATTATTTTTTCTTTAATAATCATTATAGGCTCATCTATACCAGGAGCATCTGTGCCGGAATTATATTTATTTAGATCGGACACACTATTGCATGTGTTAGAATATCTTATATTGGGTCATTTATTAATGAATAGTGTCGTAAACAAAACTCATAGTCCAATTTTTTTAAGTCTTGTTCTGGGTCTTTTATTTGCTTTAGTGGATGAACTATATCAGTCAACAGTAATTGGACGATTTCAGAGCTCTTTTGATGTTTTTGCTGATGCCATAGGGTTAAGTTTATCCATAATAATTAATCAAATAATTTCTAAGATTGTAGATGGATGATAAAAAATTTATTAATTAAGCATTTTGCGATTATAGATGAAATGACCATTGGTTTTCACCCTGGTTTAACAGTAATTACTGGAGAGACTGGGTCAGGTAAATCTATTATTATTGAAGCACTGTCTGTTGCTACCGGTAAAAAATCAGAAAGAATGATGGTCAAGTCAGGATGTGAAAACAGTCTAATTGATTTAGATTTTAATGATAATTCTTATCGTAGAATTATTAGTAAAAGTGGCCGCTCAAAATCATATGTAAATGAGTTGCCCATTTCAATTTCTGATTTAAAGAAAGAATTTGAGTCTAAAATAGATTTTCACGGACAACATGATCAGCAGCTTATACTTAAAAGGGAAAATCATATTGATTATTTAGATTATTATTGTAATCATCAACATAAAGTAGATGAGATAATGAAAGTTTTTGATAATCTAGAGAGTAGTAAAAAAAAGTTAGATCAATTAAGAAAAAATTTATCTTTATATAAAGAAAAAAAAGAACTTCTGAATTTTCAACTAAATGAAATTGAATTAGCAAATATTAAAATTGAAGAGGAAGTTGATCTAATAAAGGAATATAAAAAGCTTCATCATCAAGAAGAACTGCTAACGTTTTTTAATTATCTACAATTAAAACTAAACAATAGAGATAAAGGAATTATATCTGATCTAAATGGTATATCAGGTAAGATCGAATTACTTAAAAAATACGATGAAAATATTTCAAATTTAGAGGAACAGATCAATTCTGTCATTATACAACTTCAGGATATTGATGCTGACATCGAATCTAAGCTGTCAAGCGATGAATTTGATAATTCAAGATTACCATCCATTGAAGAACGTATATCTGTGTTAGAATCACTAAAGCGGAAATATGGTGGATCGATTGAATCTGTTATTGAAAATAAAGATTTAATTAGAAAAGAATTAGCTGAAATATCCTTATTCGTTGAATCAAACACGGAATTAAATAAAAACATTGAATATTTGAAAAAAATATATAACAAGCTTGCTATAGAATTATTGATTGGTCGTAAGGATAAATCAAAAAAATTATCTCAGTTAATTGAAAATTCTTTAGGCGATTTGAATATGGATGGTGCAAAATTCAGTATTGATATATCGCAAAAATTTAAAGAAAACAGTTTTATCTCTTATAATAATCAACCACTGAGCCATTTCCCAAAAGGTGTTGATGAAGTTGAGTTTTTACTTTCAGCAAATCCAGGTGAGCCTTTAAAGCCTATGGCGTCAATAGCATCTGGAGGAGAAATGTCTAGAATAATGCTAGCTATAAAAACTGTGTTTCAAGACCTAAATCCCGTGTCAACACTCATATTTGATGAAATAGACTCTGGGATATCTGGTGAAACGGCCAAAAAGGTATCTAGACATTTGAAAAAATTATCAAATCATAAACAAGTAATATGTATTACTCATTTACCTCAAATCGCAAAAAAAGCTGACATGCATCTACACATAACAAAATCTGTAAATGATTCTCGAACAATTGTTAGCGCTGAATATCTTGATGGCGACTTTAGTAAAGAGGTAATTAATAATCTATTGATCGGTGATGAGTTAGTAGCATAGATATGGATAAGATTGTTATTCAAGGTAATAAGCCTCTTAATGGCACAATTAAAATTAGTGGTGCAAAAAATGCAGTATTACCAGTTATGGCTGCGGCCTTGCTAACTCCCGGGAAATTTACTATTAAGAAGGTGCCTGACCTTCGTGATACTAGAACGATGATGAAACTCTTGAACATTATTGGCGCAACGACCACATTCAATAATGGACTGATGACTATTGACTCCTCCTCAGCGAATAATCCAGAAGCTCCTTATGATTTAGTTAAGACGATGAGGGCATCATTTTATGTTTTAGGACCTTTAATATCTAGATTTGGAAAAGTGAACGTTTCATTGCCGGGCGGATGTGCCTGGGGACCACGGCCAGTTGATTATCACCTAAAAGGTTTAGAACAGCTTGGCGCAAAACTGAATCTTGAAAGTGGAAATATTTTAGCAGAGGTAAAAGAACTTGTTGGTTCGGACATTTATTTTGAGTTTCCATCTGTGGGTGCTACTGGAAATCTTGCAATGGCAGCTGTAAAGGCAAAGGGAGTTACTAGGCTCTATAATTGCGCAAAAGAGCCTGAGATTACACAGCTTTGTGAATTTTTAAATAGTATGGGTGCTAGTATTAAGGGTGTAGGAACAGAGACATTAATTATTCAAGGAGTAAGTGAGTTAAAATCTGCGGATATTGAAATTATTCCAGATAGAATTGAGGCTGGAACCTTTCTTATTTCAGGAGCATTATTAGGTGAAATCAAAGTTGAAGATGTTATACCAGAGCATCTTGATAATGTAATAAATAAGCTCCGCCAGACGGATTGTGAAATAAAAACAACAAAAAATTCAATTACTGTTATTCCGCCAAAAAATCTTAAACCGGTTGATATGAAAACCGCTGTATTTCCTGGGTTTCCAACGGATTTGCAAGCGCAGTGGGTTGCGCTAATGTCTCTAGCAAATGGTTCTTCAGTTGTTACAGATACTGTATACTATGATAGGTTCAGTCATATTCCTGAACTTTCTAGACTGGGTGCTAATATTAGAGTTGAAAATAATACCGCATTTATAAGAGGAAAGAAGTCCCTGGTGGCAGCTCCAGTCATGTCTACAGATATTAGAGCCAGTGCATCATTAATAATTGCTGCCCTTGCTGCTCAAGGGAAAACAGAGATCAGCCGTGTTTACCATATTGATCGTGGTTATGAAAATATTGAGCAAAAATTTAAGAGTCTTGGTGCTGATATTAATAGAATATCAGGGTAAACAATAAAAGGTTTTATTATAAAAAAAATAATGTAAATTTTTTGATAAAACTTTGTATGATATATAGTCAATGAAAGTAGTAATTATTGGTGCAGGTGAGGTAGGTTTTCATGTAGCGAAAGCACTGAGTGAAGAAAACTATGACATCACTGTAGTGGATATAGACTCGGAAAAATGTCAACGAGCTTCCGAAAACTTAGATGTAATAGTCGTAGAAGGTAATGGGGCTAGCCCAAATGTTCTTCTTGATGCCAAAGTTAGTGAGGCTGAATATGTACTTTGCCTTACCCGAGTTGACGAGATCAATCTTATAGCTTCACAACAATCACATGAGCTCGGTGCGAATAAGGTTATTGCTAGACTACGTGACCAACAATATTCTGCACGTAACTCCATAATTAAACCCGAAAAATTTGGCGTTGACAGGGTCATTCATCCTGAGGAAGAAGCCTGTAAGGAGATTATTCATCTGATGAACTACCCCTATGCTGTACAGGCGAGGAGTTTTGAAGGGGGAAGGCTTACAATGGTTGGAATACGAATCGACCGTTGGAAAAAATTATTACTTGATAATAAGACTCTTTCCGAAATATGTAAAACCAATGATCGTTTCAGGTTTACAGTTGTTGCAGTACTACGGGATAATAAGGCCATCGTTCCAACTTCTGATTTTAAATTTCGAGAAGGAGATATCGCCCACTTTGTGCTCAAGTCAAAAAATATTGAAAATTTACTCGAACTATTGAATATTACTAGTTCAAGTACTAATAATATTATGATTGTTGGCGGATCAAAAATAGGTCGTACCCTTGCAGAGAAGATTTCTAAAGATCATAATGTTAGATTAATTGATTATGATAGACCAAAAGCTGAAAAGATATCTACAAAACTAAATTTTGCGATGGTGGTACATGGTGATGGTACTGATATTGAATTTTTGAAATCAGAAAACATTCAGGACATTGATAGTTTTATTGCTGTTACAGAAAATGAGAAGACTAACTTGATTGCTGGCATGCTCGCACACCACCTTGGTGCAAAACAAAGTATAATCCATGTGGTGAATACTGAATATATACCTACTATAAAAGAGATAGGTTTTGGAGCGGTAATTAGCAAAAACTTATCAGCGGCAAACTCCATTTTACGAATCTTGCACAGTGATATCTCGGACACGTCAGTAGCGACTTTTCATGAAATAGGTTTAGATGCATTTGAACTACAGCCTGAAGATGGAAGTGAAATAACTAAAAAGCCATTAAACGAGCAAAATCTTCCAAGAGATAGTATCGTTGGTATGATAAATCATCATGGTAAAATAAGTATCGCACATGGTAATTCTCATCTAACTGAAGAGGATATAGCATTGGTTTTTGCGAAGCCTAATGTTAGGTCAAAGATAAACAAATTGTTTGTTGTATGAAACTAAAGCCTCTGCTAAATGTTCTTGGAGCATTGCTGACTCTACTAGGTATCACTATGGTGGTACCTATTTTTATTTCTTTTTATCTTAATGGATATGATCTATTAGGTTTTATCTATTCGGCTCTAATTTGTATTGGTATAGGTATCCCCGTATGGTTTTTTACTAGGAATAATAAATCATTAAATAATAAAGCCGGATTTGCAGTAGTTACTTTTTCTTGGGTCATTGCTGCATTGGCAGGCGCTCTTCCGTTTTATCTGAGCGGAGCAATCCCAAATTTTACTGATGCATTTTTTGAATCAATGTCTGGTGTAACTACTACCGGGGCATCTATTATTGGTAATATAGAAACCTTACCTAATTTGGATAATGGAATAGAAAGCTTACCCTATGGAATTCTATTCTGGAGATCTTTTATTCAGTGGATTGGAGGAATGGGCATTGTCGTGTTTTATATTGCGATTTTGCCAATACTTGGTTCAGGCGGTATCCAACTTTTCAAATTAGAAGTTCCAGGTCCAGTTTCAGACAAGATAAAGCCAAGATTAAGAGAGACAGCAAAAATGTTGTGGATGGTATATCTCGGAATAACCTTGGCCAATATTATTGCCTTAGTTATTGCAGGGATGCCAATTTTTGATTCTGTTTGTCACGCTTTTACTATTATGCCAACGGGTGGGTTTTCCATTAAAAATTCTAGTATAGCTTATTATGATAGCACACTAATACACTTCATTATCATGTTCTTCATGTTTATTGCTGGGGTCAATTTTACTTTGCATTATAGGGCGATAAATGGTTCGCCAAGGTCTTATGCCAAAGACAGGGAGTTTCGTGTTTATTTTTCATTAATTATAGTTTTGAGTACTTTAATATTTTTGTCTATCGCTTCAGAAAAGGGATCTTACCTTGCAAAAGATTTTAGAGATTCAGTGTTTCAAACTATTTCAATCATTACCACAACAGGATTTGGGACCGCTGATTATGAGTTGTGGCCCTTTTTTACACAGGCGGTTCTTCTATCATTAATGTTTGTAGGTGCAATGGGTGGTTCTACGGGTGGTGGAATGAAAGTCATCAGGTCTATGGTTTTAGTTAAATATGCAGCTTCAGAAACCAGACGAATGTTACACTCTCGCGCATTAATCCCGGTTCGTATTGGTGAGCAGCATATTAATGAAGATATAGTACGCAATACGCTTGGATTTTTTTTATTTTTCGTTACAGCATTTGCAGTTTCATCGATAGCGCTAACATTTATGGGGGTCGATCTGTTGTCCGCAATTGGCGCAGCAGCATCGGCTATGGGAAATATAGGGCCCGGTCTAAATTCTTTTGGGCCTACAGATAATTATGCGATGATGCCTCTTGCTGGGAAATGGATACTTTCTTTCTGTATGCTACTTGGGAGACTAGAAATTTTTACTGTAATGGTGTTATTTAGCAGAACATTTTGGAAATAGAACAATATGCAAATAAAAATACAAAAAGATAATAAAATTGGTATAATAACAGTAAACAGGCCGGAATCATTGAACGCAATGAACAAGGATGTTATTATCGAATTTATAAGTAGGGTAGATGAGTTACTGTTAGATGAGGATATAAAAGTTATAATTATTACAGGCTCAGGAGAGAAAGCATTTATAGCTGGTGCAGATATTAAATTAATGCAGAAAATGAGTAAAAAAGACGCTCATGAATTTGCAATCCTTGGACATAAACTGACCAATGTTATAGAGAACTCTGATAAACCTGTAATTGCAGCTGTAAATGGTTTCGCACTAGGTGGTGGATGTGAGGTTGCATTGGCTTGCCATATCCGTGTTGCAAGTGATAACGCTATTTTTGCACAACCTGAAGTAAAGATTGGTTTATTGCCTGGTTGGGGAGGCACTCAAAGGCTACCAAGAATAGTTGGGAAAGGTTTAGCAAATGAATTAATCATAACAGGAAGAAATATAACGGCTCAAGAGGCACAACAAATAGGGCTAGTTAATAAAGTAGTCTCAAAGGAGGAATTAATCAATTCCTGCCTTGATATTGCAAATTTGATTATAAAAAATAGTCCAAACGCTGTTTCAAATTCTATTAAGCTAATTAATCTTTCTTCAGGGACTGAATTAGCTGAAGGTTTATTGAAAGAGGCGAAAACATTCTCAGAACTATTTGAGACAGAAGAAACAACTGAGGGCCTTACTGCTTTTGTAGAAAAGAGATCTCCAAAATATTAAGCAATTATGGCTCGTTTTGTTATCCTTGCTATAGATTCATTTGACTATATAGAAAATAAAACAGGGAATATGCTGATACGCTATAGAACCAGTGAGGTTGTAGCTATCATTGATCCCAATAAAAAAGGTTTAATTTCACAAGATGTCATTGGGGCGGGCGGTAATATCCCAGTGGTTTCTACTTTTAATGAGTCCAAACAATATAATCCTGATACTTTAGTTATAGGAAATGCCCCGCAAGGAGGCAGGCTTAATGACCAAATCAAATCCGAGATAATTTCTGCACTTACTTTTGGTGCCGATATAATAAGCGGGATGCATGATTTCTTATCTAAAGATAGAGAATTATCTAATATTGCGAAACAAAACAACGTAAAAATTATAGATTTGCGTAAACCTCCGTTTCCGCCTCATTTTCCAAAAGGAACGTGGCAAGATCGAAATGTTCCTGTTTTATTGGTTGTAGGCAGTGACTGTGATACCGGTAAAATGACCACTGCATGGGAGATAAAAGAAAGATTGTCTCTTTATAAAAAAAATGTTGAGTTTATCGGCACAGGGCAAACAGGTATTCTACTTTCAAAAGGTGTCGCCATTGACGCGGTTATCGCTGACTTTATGGCCGGAGAGGTTGAGCATCTAATCGATACATATACCAAAAGTGATACAGACTTAGTAGTGGTCGAAGGTCAAGGCTCAATCACTAATTATGCATATTCTGGTGTAACCTTAGGCCTTTTACATGGTTGTATGCCTGACTATCTGGTTCTTACGCATGATGTAAGTAGAACTGAAGATGTAATGGGACATATAATACCTGATTTAGGTGATTTTATGAAGATGCATTTAGATTTAATGGCACCTTTTAGAGATACTTCGTTTCTAGGAATAAATTTGTTGACATTTGCACTAAGTGAGGATGAAGCCATGGAACAGGTGCGCAATTATAAAACAAAATATAATCTACCTACTACGGATTTGATTAGATTCGGTGATTCCGATTTTATAGATGCTATAAAAGATGTAATAGAATAATGAAGATAAAGTTTTCTACGTATAGAATAAAACTCAATCACTCTTTTGGCATCTCTCGTAGCTCACATGACTATTATGATATAGTTTACTTCTATCTTGTTGATGAAAATATTGTTGGGAGAGGCGAAGCAGCTCCTTCAAACAGATATAATGAGTCAACTGATTATATCCTTTCTGTTTTAAAAAAAGGTGTCTCATTACCAGAAAATTTCGAGGATAATAAAGATCTCTGGAGGCACATAAAACCTCAGCTAATGGGTATCCATGCCCTGGAGGCAGCGGTGAACATGGCTATTTGGGATTGGTGGGGTCAAAAAGAGAACAAAGCGGTTTATGATATTCTAAATCTTGATGTAAGAACACTGCCTAGGACAAGCTATACTATAGCTATAGGTGATATGAAAGAGCTAGATGAAAAATTAGAATTATCGTCGCCATATAGTATCTTAAAAGTGAAGCTCGGTACACAAAAAAATGATAAAGAAATAATTCGGCAGATTCGCCTAAAAACTGATAAAGTAATACGTGTTGATGCCAACGAGGGTTGGGACTTTGAAATGGCTAAAGAGATGTCGTACTGGCTCGCAGATAGAAATGTTGAGTTTATTGAGCAACCATTTTTTGCTGATAATCTTAAAGACACGGCTTCATTAAGAGATATATCGCCGTTGCCACTTTACGCAGATGAAAACAGTATTTCTTCAACAGATATATCAGAGATTAAAGGTGTCTTTGATGGAATTAATATCAAGCTGATGAAGTGCGGTGGCATTGATGAGGCTCTAATGATGATTAACATTGCAAAAAGCTTACAGATGAAAATAATGCTCGGATGTATGATAGAATCATCTGTCGGAATCACGGCAGCAGCACAATTAGCTGGTGAGGTAGATGCAGTTGATCTAGATGGAAACCTTCTAATAAACAATGACCCGTATGCAGGGGTGACAATTGTCGATGGCATGCTTAAACTGTCATCAAAAAATATTGGCATGGGTCTATCATTGATTGATCAAAGAGAAGGACTATTATAGGTATGAAAATTATTGGAATAGAGCACATAGGTATAGCGGTTGAAGATTTGAATGCTAGCACCTCATTCTGGAGGGATATTCTGCGTATTGTGCGCACCCACACTGAGAGGGTTGAGACGGAAGGTGTGAATACTACAATATATGATACTGGTAAGGGAAAAATTGAGCTACTTGATTCTTTAGATGAAAATTCCCCAATCCATAAATTTCTTCAAAAAAGAGGCCCTGGAATACATCATATTTGTCTTGAGGTGGATGATATAAGTAATGCAATAAAAGAACTTAAAGATTTAAATATAGAAATTATAAATGATGAACCTCGTATAGGTGCAGAGGGATACAAAATTGTATTTATTCATCCTAGGTCTACTGGCGGTGTTCTCGTTGAGCTAGCAGAAAAACCGGCGTAATATAATTATTTATAACTTTTCTTTTAAAACAGCATACGTGACTTTTAATGGATAACAATCATGTTCAATTAAAATCGCTGCCAGCCTTGCCCGGTGTATACCAGTTTAAAAATAAAGATGATAAAATTATTTATATTGGTAAGGCAAAGAACCTTAGAAATAGGGTGAGGTCTTATTTTCAAAACAAAAAACATCAGTCAGCCAAAACTATTGCTATGATGAAAAATGTTCATAATCTAGACTGGATCGTGGTAGATAATGAGGTCGAGGCACTGCTTACTGAGGCAAACCTGATTAAGGAATATATTCCGAGATATAACGTACTCATGAAAGATGATAAGTCTTATCCGTACATACAAATCACAAACGAACCTTTTCCGCAGGTTTTACTGACAAGAAGGATCAAAAAGGATGGTTCAAAATATTATGGTCCTTTTACTGATTCATATCGTTTGAGAACTATACTCAAAGTTTTGCACAAAGTTTTTCCGATCAGAAGTTGCAGTTATTATTTAGATGATAAAGTAATATTAAAGAAAAAGGTTTCACTGTGTTTAGACTATCATATAAAGAGGTGTGAAGGTCCTTGTGAAGGCTTAGTATCAGCAGAAGATTATGAGAATATGATAAATCATGTAGAATCTTTCATGAAAGGTGATACAAATAAAATTGAAAAATATATAGAATCAAAAATGCTAAGTGCATCAAAAAATATTTTATATGAGGACGCAGCAGCTTATAGAGATCAGCTGAATGCTGTGCAGGGGTTTAGGTCGAAAAAAAGCCAAACTAGTACAACCTACGAAGACAGAGATATTTTTGCGCTTGCAAGCAAGGATGATATAGGCATTATGGTAATTATCAGAATAAGAAATGGTTTTATTTATAGCAGGGAAAAAATAGCGTTAAAAAATCTATTTGGTACTGACTCAGATACCTTTAAAACTGTTATTACTCGCTTCTATATGGGAAGTAACCTTATCCCATCTTTTATATCACTGCCTGCAAAACCTACTAATCATACTGAGTTGTTATCATTATTAGATAAAGAGAAAGGATCCAAAGTTAGGTTTGAATACCCGAAAATAGGTGAAAAAGCAAAAGAACTACGCATTACTTTGAAAAATGCTGAGCTACTACTAAATGAGTGGATAATAAAAAGGATCAAACATAAAGAGCAAACTCCTAAAATATTAATGCAGCTGAAAGATGATCTGAACCTGCAGGTTCCACCAAAAAAAATAGAAGCTTTTGATATATCTCACTTAGGAGGGACAAATACTGTTGCATCAATGGTGTCATTTATTAATGGTAAACCGCGTAAAACTAATTATAGAAGATTTAATATAAAGTCGATAAACAATATTGATGATTTTGCATCTGTTAGAGAGGTGGTTTATAGAAGATATCATCGTTTAAAAAAAGATAACTCCTCATTTCCTGATTTAATATTAGTTGATGGTGGAAAGGGTCAGTTAAATATGGCAACATCTGCTCTAAGGGATCTTGGCTTGGACTATATTCCGGTAATTGGCTTGGCAAAAAGACTTGAAGAGGTATTTGTACCTGGTAATCCTGATGCTCAGGTTATCCACAGAGACTCTTCAGGATTAATATTACTTAGAAGAATTAGAGATGAAGCTCATAGATTTGCTATATCGTTTCAACGCACTAAAAGAAGTATGTCTATGTTAGATTCTCCTCTACTTGCGATAAGAGGGATAGGCCATAAAAAGTTAGAAAAACTATTTACTGAGTTTGATGGACCAAAAGAATTGGCTTGCCAGTCACCTGATACTATCTGCAATAAGATTGGAGTTTCGCAGAATATTAGTAAAGAAATCATTAAAGTTTCAAAAACCTTAGCAAATTAATAGAAATAAGATAGTATATAAAATATTTTGTATTTTATAGATAATTAATTATTTAGTCTGCCATTGACGATTCTCTTAAAATATATGTAAATTAGCCATTATGGCAGATTTTAATATTGTCTCAAACTTTACACCTAAGGGGGATCAGCCGACTGCAATCTCTGAGATTACAAAATCAATAAATAACGGTGATGATTATACTACTCTTTTAGGAGTCACTGGTTCAGGTAAAACGTTTACTATGGCCAATGTAATTGAGTCCGTGCAAAGACCAACACTTGTAATGTCCCATAATAAAACGTTAGCTGCTCAGTTATATGGTGAATTAAAACAATTATTCCCAAATAATGCAGTTGAATATTTTATCAGTTATTATGATTACTATCAGCCTGAAGCATACCTACCTGTTACAGATACTTATATTGAAAAAGATGCATCTATAAATGATGAAATTAATAAGTTGAGGCTAAAGACTACCAGCTCTCTTATGGCAAGAAAAGATGTTATTGTAGTCTCATCAGTATCTTGTATTTATGGATTGGGAGCGCCCGATGAATATATTAAAGGCTCGGTTAAGGTAAATGTCGGAGAATCATTAGACAGAAGGAAATTATTATCTGATCTTGTACATATTCACTATTCAAGAAATGATCAGGTTCTAGAACGAGGAAATGTTCGTGTTCTAGGAGACATTATTGAAATTTTCCCTGCATATGAAGATCTTTGTGTCCGTATAGAACTCTTTGGAACTAAGATAGATAAAATATGTAAGTTTGATTATCTTACTGGTGATATTAAAGAAGAGCTTGATACCTTTGTTATTTTCCCCGCAAAGCACTTTATTGCAGACAAAGAAAAAACTCTAAAAGTAATTGAGCATATTAAGGATGAACTCAGTGATCGACTTGATTTACTACGATCTAATAATAAGCTTTTAGAAGCCCAACGTTTAGAACAGCGTACTAACTTTGATATTGAGATGATGATAGAGCTTGGGTATTGCTCAGGAATAGAAAATTATTCAAGGTTTTTTTCCGGCAGAGGTAAAGGAGAGAAGCCGTTTACTTTAATTGATTTTTTCCCTGATAATTATTTAACTATACTAGATGAGTCTCATGCTACATTGCCTCAAATAAGAGCCATGTATAATGGTGATCGATCTAGGAAAGAGTCTTTGGTTGAACATGGTTTCAGGCTTCCGAGTGCACTCGATAACAGGCCCCTTAAATACGAAGAATTTATACAAGCACAAAATCAAATTATTTTCATGTCTGCAACACCATCTGATACAGAATTAGAGTTTTGCAGAGGTGCTGTGGTTGAGCAATTATTAAGGCCAACAGGGTTATTAGATCCTATTGTTGAGGTTAGGAATACTACAGGCCAGATTGATAATTTAATAGGTGAAATAAGAAAAAGAGTAAAGAATCAAGAACGAGTTTTGGTTACAACACTAACGAAACGTATGGCAGAGGATTTAACTGACTATTTAAGTGGCCTAAGTATTAGAGTGCGTTATCTTCATTCTGATATAATTAGCCTAGAGCGTGTAAAAATTTTAAGAGGCCTTAGGATAGGTAGTTTTGATGTCTTAATTGGCATTAACCTATTAAGAGAGGGTTTAGATCTCCCCGAAGTAAGTTTGGTTGCTGTTATCGATGCTGATAAGGAAGGTTTTTTAAGGTCAAAAAGTTCATTGTTGCAGGTTGCTGGCCGAGCATCAAGAAATGTGGATGGTACCGTTATTTTGTATGGAGATAAAATAACAGGGGCAATGAAAAATCTTATTGATGAAACATCGAGGAGAAGAGAGCTACAAAATAGATACAATCTTAAAAATAATATAACACCACAGAGCATAAGGAAATCGGTTGATGAAATTATGCTCACAACCTCAGTCGCCGGCTCAGCAGATGAAGAACCTTTTGCTATTTCAGAAGAAATTAATTTTAATAAGATAAATGAGGACGAAAGAGAGATGATATTACTAGAATTGAGAAAAGAAATGATACAATCTGCAGAGAGACTAGAGTTTGAAAAAGCTGCGAAAATCAGAGATGAGATAGATAACATAGAGCAAAATATAGAATCGGTGGTTTCATGAAAATATTAGTAGTAGGTGGTGCTGGATATATTGGTTCTCACGTTACATTGGAAGCCATTAATCATGGATATGAGGTCACTGTTTTTGATGATTTATCAAGTGGCTTTAAAGATAATATTCATGCTTCTGCTGCCTTTTTTCAAGGTTCCACCTTATCTGATACTGATTTATCAAGAGTAATGAAAAACAGTCATTTTGATGCGGTTATTCATTTAGCCGCTAACAAAGCTGCCGGTGAGTCAATGACCAATCCTTCAGACTATTCTAAGAATAATATTATTGGTGGTATTAATCTTATAAGGGCATGTGAGGAGTATGGTATAAATAAATTTATTTTTTCTTCAAGTGCTGCCGTCTATGGTGCCCCAGAGTATAACCCTATTGATGAATTACACCCTTTGGCTCCCTCTAATTTTTATGGATATACTAAGCTTGCTATTGAAAATAACCTGAGTTGGTTCAGTAGATTAAAAGGATTACGATACGCTGCACTTAGGTATTTTAATGCTGCGGGATATGATATAAACCAAAGAATAATAGGCAAAGAGATAAATCCTCAAAATTTAATACCTATTGTTATGGAAGTAGCATCAGGAATCCGAAAAAAACTAAGTGTCTATGGTAATGATTATTCTACTAAAGATGGGACCGGTATCCGCGATTATATTCATGTTAGTGACTTAGCATGTGGACATATAATGGCGCTCAATTATTTGATAAAGCATGAGAAAGATTTAACTGTTAATCTCGGTACGGGTGATGGCCACTCCGTGCTTGATATTATAAGTATGGCTAGAAAGGTAAGCAATAAAAAAATAGAATACGAGTTTACCGGTCGAAGAAATGGTGACCCTGGTAAATTGATCGCAGGTTCAGATAATGCAAAAAAACTGATCAATTGGGGCCCGAAATATTCAGATCTACATACAATAATTAGTTCAACCTGGAATATCTACAATCAATAACCATATAGGAGTAGTTTAATGAAATTAGATTTACAACGTTTGCAGAAACAATCTGGTATAATCGGTACCTCTGAAAAAATAATAGAGGTTCTTGGAATGATTGCGCAAGTTGCGCCTGTAGATATTTCAGTACTTATAACTGGTGAATCAGGTACTGGTAAAGAAGTTATGGCTCGTGCAATTCATAAACACAGTAAACGTTCTAATAGTCTTATGGTAACTGTTAATTGCGGTGCCATACCTGAGGGTATTATTGAAAGTGAACTTTTTGGTCATAAAAAAGGTTCTTTTACTGGTGCGTCTGATAATAGAAAAGGATATTTTGAAGAGGCTAACAAAGGAACAATATTTTTAGATGAAATAGGGGAGGCTCCTTTAGAAACTCAGGTTAAGTTATTAAGAGTTCTAGAGACAGGAGAATACATGCGGGTAGGAGAATCTAAGGTACGGTACACGGATGTACGTGTTTTAGCAGCTACCAATAAAAATTTGATAGAGTTAGTCAAAAAAAATCAATTTCGACAAGATCTTTACTATCGACTAAAAACTGTAATTGTTCATGTTCCCCCATTAAGAGATAGAGTGGAAGATATTAATCCGTTGGTTGAAAGATTTGCATTGGAGTTTACTAGGTCCAATGAAATATCGTACCGAGGATTCATGCCTAATGCAATACGAATAATGAAACAATATAACTGGCCTGGTAATATTAGAGAGTTAAAGAATTTTGTTGAAAGGATTATGGTATTTGAAAAAGGAGAGCGTATTACTGTGGATATGGTAAATCGTGAGTTAAATGATGTGTTATCAGATTCGGTTCCTGATAACTATCATCTGCCAATTGCAGTAAATAGTTCCTCTCAGCAAGCAGAGATAGATATAATTCTAAGACAGTTATTCTTATTGAGACAAGACACAGAACTAATAAGGAATTTACTAGCAATCGATAAAGATAAAAATGTATTAGGAATAAAACCAATAGTGTCAAATGAAAATGTACAGATAATTAGTTCTATACCAGATTCAACGATGGAGGTTACAGAGGATGGACAACCGTTAATTCGGGACGATGCAATAGGTGAAATACGCATGAAATATCTAGAAAAAGAGGCAATCACCAGAACACTACGTTATTTTAATAATAACAGAAGAAAAACCGCTAGGTCTTTAGGTGTAAGCGAGAGAACCTTATATAGAAAGATTGAGGACTATAACTTAGAACCAAAAATTAAACGGAATAATGGATGATACGTTTTAGTAAAATTATTATATCAAATTTCTTTTTATTGGTCATACCCTGTTCATGTGGATTTTATTCATTATCTGGTTCATTACCGCCTCATATAAGGACAATATCTATTCCAATGGTTGAAAACGAAACAGCTGAATTTGGTATAGCAGAGAATATATCCGATGGAATACAAAATAGGTTCAATGATGAAGGTATCCTTAAAATAATTAATGATAATGCTGACTCTGTTTTACGTGGTACCGTAAAAAAAGTAACCGATGGACCTTATACATTTAACAAAAACGAATCAGTTTCCGAGTATCGCTATAAAATTGATGTAATTTTTGAGTGGTATGATAACAAGAATGAAAAAACATTACTAAAAGGGAATTATTCTGGCTGGGGAGCCTATGGTTTGAGTGGCGACATAGGTACCGATGGGATTGATAATGATAATGATGGGAAAATTGATTCTGAAGATGACAATGAATTTGGCGAACCAAGGTTATTCGCCGCGAAAGTTGCAGTACAAAAAATTGCAGAAGATATTATTAATGATATTATGACTACATGGTAGAGAGAAAAAATAAATGAAAACTGTTACAATAAACAAATTAGGCCAATTTCTTGATCAAGATGTAGAACTAAAAGGCTGGGTTTATAACAGGCGCAGTGTTGGTAAGATATGGTTTTTAATACTTAGAGATGGGACCGGCTTGTTACAGTGTGTTGTTGTTGATGGAGAATCTGATGCAGATACTTTTAATCTTGAGCAACATCTAAATCAGGAAGATTCAGTTTTTGTAACCGGTAAAGTAAAAAAAGAACCTCGAGCAGTTGGCGGCTATGAGTTAGGTGTGAAGAAAATTAGTGTTGTTAATCATACTACTGATGAATATCCAATATCTAAAAAAGATCACGGAACTGACTTTTTAATGTCAAACAGACATCTGTGGTTAAGATCAAAGCGACAGAACGCTATAATGAGAATAAGACACCAAATAATCAAAGCTATTCGAGATTATTTTGATAACAATGATTTCATTTTGATCGATTCTCCTATATTTACTGGGAATGCGGTTGAAGGAACTACCACACTTTTTGAGCTTGACTATTTTGAAAAACAAGCATACCTAACTCAAAGTGGTCAGCTATACCAAGAAGCAGGTGCAATGGCTTTTGGCAAAACTTATTGCTTTGGGCCTGTTTTTAGAGCTGAAAAATCAAAAACCAGAAGACATTTAACAGAATTCTGGATGGTTGAGCCCGAGATTGCATATTGTGATCTTGAACAGAATATGGATTGGATGGAAGGCTTAGTAGTTTATATTATTGATGAGATTCTTAAGAGATGTATATCTGAGCTAAACGATTTGGATCGCGATATTTCAAACCTAGCGACTATGGCATCACCATTTCCTAGGATAACATATGATGAAGCGGCAGAAATATTAAAAAATAACGGTGTGGACTTTAAATATGGTAAGGATTTAGGTGGAAAAGATGAAACAATAATCTCAAACCAGTTTAATAAACCTGTTATGATACATCGTTGGCCAGCGGACACAAAAGCATTCTATATGAAACGTGATGGAAATAATAATGATTTGGCACTTGGAGTTGATATGATTGCTCCTGAAGGCTATGGTGAGATTATAGGTGGCGGACAGCGTGAAGATAATCTGGACATATTGATTGAGAGAATTAGGCATCATGATTTACCACTAAAACCGTTTGAATGGTATCTTGATCTTCGAAAATATGGTTCAGTACCTCATTCAGGTTTTGGTCTCGGTTTAGAGCGCGCGGTAGCATGGGTATGTGGTACTAAACATATACGAGAAACGATCCCTTTTCCAAGAACCATGACCAGGCTTGAGCCTTGATGAATTATAGAGCAAGAATATCTGTTTTTGGTGGTCGTAAGGTAACTGAAAAAATTTACGATCAGGCATATAGGCTCGGAAAATTACTAAATAGTAATAATTATCTAGTGTATTGTGGAGGAGGAGAGGGCGTAATGGAAGCCATAGCAAAAGGTGTCTCTCATGATGGTGGTACCTGCGTTGGAATACTTAAGGGTATATCAACTGATGAAATGAACCAATATATAGATATACCTATTGCAACGAAT
>Ga0257113_1000017_pt1 | contig 41801 bp, 42 predicted proteins | sample LP_taG_4_FD_191568 | JGI IMG/M metagenome (GOLD analysis project Ga0257113, IMG submission 191568) | Marine microbial communities from Northeast Subartic Pacific Ocean, Canada - LP_J_2015_P26_2000m | ecosystem: Environmental > Aquatic > Marine > Oceanic | place: Canada: Northeast Subartic... | reverse complement strand
CCGGCCTGGACCTGGATGTGGCTGGAGACGAGGCCCACCGACTCACAGGTCTCGTGCTTCTTGCGGACGTAGCCGGCACTGGCGCCGTCGTCGCCGACGAGGATCGTGCCCAGGCCGGGCGTTATGCCGATGGCCCTGAGGGCGTCCACCCGGGCCCTGACATCATCCAGGACGGCCTCGGCCACCGGTCCACCTTCGAGAAGTCGTGCGCTCATGGCGGCGACGCTATCGGACGTCCGGAGACTGTCGAATGGCCCGCTTCTCAGTGCCGGAAGTGGCGTTCACCGGTAAGCACCATCGCCATGCCGTGGGCATTCGCTGCGGCGATCACCTCATCGTCACGTATCGACCCTCCCGGCTGGACCACTGCCGTGGCGCCGGCCTCGGCGGCTGCCTCCAGGCCATCCCTGAACGGGAAGAAGGCGTCGCTGGCACAGGCTCCGCCGACGGCCCGACCAGCAGCCTTCTCCGCCGCGATGCGTCCGGCATCACGGCGATTCTGCTGGCCGGCACCGATCCCCACGGCACGTCGATCCTTCACCAGCACGATCGTGTTCGAGTTCACCCGTGCCGCCACCCGCCACGCGAACTCCAGGTCCGACCACTCTGGCGCCGTGGGTTCCCGGTCGGTCACCACCTGCCACGTGGCCGGCTCGGCGATGAGGCGATCGGCGGTCTGGACCAGCAGCCCGCCGTCAATCCCCCTCACGTCCAGCTCAGGCCAGGTGGGCTCATCGGCCTCCAGTATCCGGAGGTTCTGACGGGCCTGTAGGTGGACCAGGGCGTCCGGTTCATAGGCCGGTGCCACGACCACCTCGGTGAACACCTCGGAGAGCGCCTCGGCCATTGCCATGGTGACGGGACGGTTCACGGCCACGATCCCCCCGAACGCCGACACCGGATCGCATTCGTGGGCGGCCATGTACGCCTCGGCGATGTCGGAGCCGACCGCTGCCCCACACGGGTTGGCGTGCTTGACGACCACGGCACACGGCTCCTCGCCCAGGCGGTGCACGAGGCGCCAGGCAGCCTCGGTGTCGAAGAGGTTCAGGTAGGACATGGCCTTTCCGCCGTGCACCACCGCGGTGTCCCACCACCCCGTCGTTCCCGCGGCCCGGTACCGGGCACCCACCTGGTGGGGGTTCTCGCCATACCGGAGGTCCTGCACCCGTTCCAGGGCCAGGTGAATGGAGGGCTTGAGGGGATCATCGGCGTGGTCCGAAGCCGGATCGGCATCGAACCAGCTGACGATCGCGGCGTCGTAGGTCGCGGTGTGGGCGAACGCCGCCCTGGCCAGTCGGCGGCGGGTGGCATCTCCCAGCCAGCCGTCGGCCCTCAGCTCGTCGACGACCGGGCCGTAGTCGGCCGGATCCACCAGCACGCCGACGTGGGCGTGGTTCTTGGCCGCCGCCCGGACCATGGTCGGGCCTCCGATGTCGATCAACTCGATACCCGGGTCGGACGTGAACGGGTAGAGGTTCCCCACCACCAGGTCGATCGGCGTGATGCCACGCTCGCCCAGGTCGTGCATGTGGGCCGGGTCCGACCGGTCAGCCAGGATCCCGCCGTGGACCACCGGGTGGAGGGTCTTCACCCGGCCGCCCAGCATCTCGGGAGCCTGCGTCATCTCGGCCACCTCGGTCACCGCGATGCCCTCGGCCGCCAGCAGTGAGGCCGTACCGCCACTCGAGACCAGCTCCCAGCCCAGGTCCACCAGGGAGCGGCCGAGGTCCACGATCCCCGTCTTGTCGTAGACCGACAGCAGGGCGCGGCGCGGGGTGGGGACGCTCATGTGGAGGCTCCCTCGGAGGCACCGGCCGGAACAGGTGGGGCCGCAACGGATGCCTCGCCGACCAGGACCGATCGGATGGTGTCCACGTAGAGGCGCCGCTCGACGGCCTTGATGCGCTCGTGGAGGCTGGCCTCGTCGTCATCGGGGCGGACCTCGACCGTCCCCTGGGCCAGGATCGGCCCGGCATCCACCTCGAGGGTCGCCAGGTGCACGGTGCAGCCGGTCACCGTCACGCCGTGGGCGAGGGCATCGCGGACCGCATGCCAGCCGGGGAAGGCGGGCAGCAGGGCGGGATGGGTGTTCAGGATCTGGCCGGCGAAGCGGTCGTAGACCGGTTGGCCGAGGATCGTGCCGAACCCCGCCATGGCCACCAGCGAGACCCCACGGTCGACCAGCAGGTCCGTCAGTCGGACCGTGTAGGCGTCCCTGTCGAAGTCATCGCCGAAGGAATCCCGACGCACCACGACCGCCTCGATGTCATGGTCGGCCGCCAATCCAATGGCCGGACAGGGGCGATCCGAGACGACCAGGGCGACCGGCAGACCGGCTGCCACCATCGCGTCCAGGATCGAACCCGTACCCGAGACCAGCACCGCCAACGACATGGGGGCGACCGTACCAGTGGCCCCGTGAGCTGATTCCGTCAGCCCAGGTCGACGACGATGTCGGCCATGTGCTCGCCGGCCTCGGTCGGATTCAGGCCGACCCGGACCCCTGCATCGCGCAGCGCATCCATCTTGGCGGCGGCGGTTCCCCGACCTCCCGAGACGATGGCACCGGCATGGCCCATCTTCTTTCCGGGCGGAGCGGTCACCCCCGCCACGTACGCCGAGACCGGCTTGGTCATGTGGTCGGCGATGAACTCGGCAGCCTCCTCCTCGGCGGACCCCCCGATCTCACCGATCATCATCACCGCCTTCGTCTCAGGATCGGCCTCGAAGGCCGCCAGGCAGTCGATGAACGAGGTGCCGGGCACGGGGTCGCCACCGATGCCGACACAGGTCGTGCAGCCGATGCCCTTCTCCTTCAGCTCGTACAGGGCCTGGTACGTGAGCGTGCCGGACCGGCTCACGATGCCCACGGGGCCGCCAGGCAGGGCGATGTGGCCGGCGGTGATGCCGATGTTGCACTCTCCGGGAGAGATGATCCCCGGGCAGTTGGGGCCCAGCAGCCGCACGTCGGGAAAGTCCCGGCGGAGGCGGTTGTAGAGGTCGGCCTCGTCATGGGCCGGTACGCCCTCCGTGATCGCCACGATGAACTCCACGCCACCCCTGGCAGCCTCCATCACGGCATCGTGCACGCCGGGTGCCGGAATGAAGATGCACGAGGCCGTGGCCCCGGTCTCGGCGACCGCCTCGGCCACCGTGGCGTAGACGGGGATGCCGTCCACGTCGGTGCCGCCCTTCCTGGGGTTGGTGCCGGCCACCACCTGCGTGCCGTAGTCACGGTTCAGCAGGCCGTAGTAGCGGCCCTGGCTGCCGGTCAGGCCCTGGTAGACGACCTTCGTGTCGGAGTCGACGAAGATGCTCATGGCTCAGGCCTCCCGGTTCTCGTCGGTGCCCGCTGACGCCGCCAGTTCCACGGCCCGTCGGGCCGCCTCCAACATCGTCGGAGCCATCTGGAGGGTGTCGGACAGGTGCGGCTCCAGGATGGCCCGACCCTCCTCGGCGTTGGTGCCGTCGAGTCGGATCACGATCGGGGCGTCGATCCGGACCCTTTCAAGGGCACCGATGATGCCGTTGGCTACCTCCTCGCCCCGGGTGATGCCGCCGAAGATGTTGATGAAGATGGACCGGACCGCCGGGTCGTTGTTGATGACCTCCAGGGCTCCGGCCATGACATCAGCATTGGCACCGCCACCGATGTCCAGGAAGTTGGCGGGGCTGCCACCCACCTGGTTGACCACGTCCACCGTGGACATGGCCAGCCCGGCTCCGTTGGCGATCACACCCACGGAGCCATCCAGGCCGACGTACTGGAGGCCCCGGGCATGGGCCGCCGTCTCGCGCTCGTCGCGGGTCTGGGTCTCGTCGAACACCGCGTAGTCCTCATGGCGGAACACGGCGCTGCCATCCAGCGTGACCTTGGCGTCCAGCACGTGGACACGGCCGTCCGGGGTGAGGATGAGCGGGTTGATCTCCACCAGGTCGGCGTCGCCGTCCACGTAGGCCGTGTAGAGCTTCTGGAGGATGTCCACCGTGCCCTCCACCGCAGCCTCCGGCAGGTTCGCCGCGGCCACCCAGGCCCGGGCCGCCGCCTCGTCGAGGCCGTCGACCGGGTCGATCCAGACCTTGGCGATGGCATCCGGGTTCTCTTCCGCCACCGTCTCGATCTCCACGCCGCCCTCAGCCGAGAGCATCCCGAGGTGCTTCCGGGCCGAACGGTCGAGGGTGAACGAGGCGTAGTACTCCTCGGCGATGTCCGAGGCCAGCTCGATCCAGACCCGTCCCACCACATGCCCGCCGATGTCCAGGCCCAGGATGTTGGCGGCGTGTTCCCGCACGTCGTCGATCGTGGCGGCGAACTTCACCCCGCCGGCCTTGCCCCGGCCACCTGTGTGGACCTGGGCCTTGACCATCACAGGCATGCCGATCCGTTCGGCCGCTGCCACGGCCTCCTCCACGGTGAAGGCGATCTCGCCGGGAGACACCGGCATCCCGTACCGGGCGAAGAACTGCTTGCCCTGGTATTCGAACAGGTCCACCTGTCATCCTCCTGCCGGTCGGAACCGGCCCGCTGGCCACCGGTCGGCCCGGTTGACACCCAGATCCCGACTCTTGCGATACTAGGCAGCGCCCCCATGGGACCTACCCAGCGGGGCCGAACCGTGGCGCGGGTTTCCGACACACCCGTGGCCAACCTACGAAGGGAGCCCTGCTGGCCATGACCGTCGCCCGGGGAGTACGGATCGACCTCCGGCGGGCCATCGCCACGATGGTCGTGGGCCTGGCCGCCGCAGTGGGTGCCATGGTCCTGGTGCTCTGGCTGGCCGGCTCGACCGACGCCATAGAGGTGAAGCTGGGCGACTCCGACTTCCGTGGCATCGACGCGGCCCGCCTCTCCGCCGAGATCGCCGACAACGGACCCGTGCCGTTCCCCGACCTGGCGGGCCGGAAGCGGCCGATCTGGCTCACCCACGCCGGCAACGACCCGGGCAGCGGCTGGAACGCCTTCTTCGCCACGGTGCCGGGGACCGGAGGCGACGGAACCTGCCTGGCCCAGTGGGACGGTGCCTCGTCGGTCTTCGTGGACTCCTGCAACCCGACGGCCACCTGGCCGCCCGACGGCTATGGACTGCAGCAGTTGGAGTGGCAGGTGGTGGGCGGGGAGCTGCGTGTGGCCGTCGGCGGGACCCGCCCTGCCGACTGGGAGACCGGACCATGACAGACCGCCTGTACCTGGTGGATGCCGACCTGCGCACGTTCGACGCCACCGTCGTGTCCGTCGACGGCGACCGCGTGGAGTTGGACCGGACCGCCTTCTACGCCACGAGCGGCGGCCAGCCACACGACACCGGCCACCTGGTGTGGGCCAACGGAGCGGCGGCGGTCCTCGACGTCCGGACCGTCGACTCGACGGTGCTCCACACCCTGGCCGGTCCGGTACCCGAGGTGGATACGACGGTCACCGGCGAGGTGGACGACGCCCGACGCCGGCAGATGATGCGAACCCACACCGCCATGCACATCCTCTGCGGGGTCATGTGGAGGGACTGGAGGCGGGTGGTCACAGGCGGCAACATGGATGCCCTCTCAGGACGCATGGACTTCGAGGTGGACCAGCTACCGGAGGGCTTCGCAGCCGAGGTGGAGGCACTCTGCAACGTGGAGATCGCCGCCGACCGACCCATTGAGGTGTCGTTCATCGCCAGGGGCGACGCCGTGCTGGACCGTGACCTCATCCGGACCAAGGTGAGCCTGGTCCCGGACTCGGTGACCGAGATCCGCATCGTGGACATCGTCGGCCTGGACAAACAGGCCGACGGCGGGACCCACGTGTCGTCAACCGGCCAGGTCGGTCGCCTGGAGGTCGTCAAGACCGAGTCGAAGGGCAAGGGCTTCAAGCGGATCCGGTTCGTCCTCCACGACCGGTGAGCCCCGTCAGGGAAGGGTCACCGAGGTGAGGTCGCTCGCCACGACCACCTCGCCCGTGTAGCCGCCGGACCGCACGTCGTCCACGAACGCCTGCTCGTCCGCGTCGCAGGTCGGCGCTGGGATCAGATGGGTCAGCACCAGCAGCGGAACGCCGATCTCCTCAGCCTGCGCACCGATGAGGAGAGTGTCCGCGTGGTAGTCGAGGATGTACTGACGGTGTTCGGGAACCTTACGGATCTCAACGAATCGAATGGCCTCGTAGACCAGCACGTCGGCCCCGGCGGCCAGGACGGCGACCTCGTCGCACACCAGGGTGTCGCCGGATATCGCCACCACGCCGTCCGGTGTCTCGATCCGGTAGCCCACCGCCGGATGGACCGGCTCGTGGCGCACCTGTCCGGCCAGCACGCCCACGTCGCCCGACCGCCACACCTCGGTCGGAACCTCCGGGTATGCGAACGCCGTCGGCTGCACCGATGGTCCGCTGTGGCGCCGGGAGTGGGCGGACCGCACCTCCAGGTCATCGGCCCACCGCTCGCAGAGGCCCTCCACGAACCCGATGCATGGTCCGTCGGGTGCCACCACCGGCAGGGGCGGGAGGTTCTGTTCCCGATCCATGACCCACCTGGTGAGGAGCACGTCGTCGAGGCCGACCAGGTGATCGGAGTGGTGGTGGGTGAGGAAGACGGCGTCCAGGTCCCCGGGACCGGATCCGGCACCCAGCAGCCGCATCACCGTCGACCGCCCGGCATCGAACAGCAGGTCCGTCCTCCGGCCATCGGACCGGTGGGTGACCAGCACCCCCGGTCCGGCACGGTCCGGCGTCGGGATCGGCGTACCCGTTCCCGTGATGGTGACCGTGGTGCTCACGACCCGGCCTTCTCCACCTGGACGAGGGTGTCGTGGAACGACGCTGAACCGATCTGCCGGCCGAGGCTCGGGTTGGTCAGGGCATTGGCTCCCCTGCCACCTGAGGTGGCGTTCGCCCACCACCCGAAGGGCATGGTCACCAGACCCGGCTGCACACGGTCCACCACGGCGGCACGCATCTCGACCGACCCCCTGTCGTTGAAGACCCGGACCGTGTCGCCGGCGATGATGCTGCGGGGGCCCGCATCATCCGGGTGGATGTCCAGGAGCGGCTCGCCCTCGGCCGGGAGGTGGTCCGCGAACCCGCCGTAGTGGCTGTTCAGGAACTTGACGTGCTGCTTGCGGGTCAGCAGTCCGAGGGGGAACCTCGCCGCCAGCCCCGCATCACCGTCAGGAGTCTCGTCACCGGGCCGGTACTCCAGGTGGCCCAGGGCCAGCCGGCCGTCCGGCGTGGTGGTGGCTCCATCCATCGGTGGGTTGAAGCCCTCCGGCACGTTCAGGCGCACCCACCCCTCCACCTCGAGGCTCTCCAGGTCGATGCCATCCAGCCAGGGATGGTCCGAGTCCAGCAGCTGGCGGACCATCGTCTCGTCGTCGTCGGCCAGGCCGGGACCATCGAGGCCCATTGCGACGGCCAGCCGTCGGAACACCTCCGTGTTCGGCAGCGCCTCACCGACCGGCGCGATGGCCGGACGGTTCAGGGACAGGTACATGTGGCCCCATGCGTTCATCAGGTCCAGGTGCTCCACCTGGGTGGTGGCCGGCAGCACCAGGTCGGCGTACCGGGCCGTGTCGGTCATCGCCTGTTCCATCACGACCGTGAACAGGTCGTCCCTGGCCAGTCCGGCCAGCACCCGGTTCTGGTCCGGGGTGATGGTCGCCGGGTTGCAGTTGTGGACGATCAGGGCGGTGATCGGCGGATCCAGGTCGGTATCGGTCAGCACCTCGCCCAATGCGGCCATGTTGAACACCCGGGGCGGCCGCCCGTCGGTCCGCCTGGGCACCGGATCCACCAGGACGCTGTCGAAGTACTGCTGCGTCGACCGGCAGAGACCGCCACCGCGTTCCCGCCACGCCCCCGTCACCGCCGGCAGCATGGCCAACGCCCTGTGGGCCTCCTGGCCGTGCTGGCGGTGCTCGAGGCCCACGAGCACCCGGACGGCGGCCGGTCGGCGCGTGGCGAAGGTGGTGGCCAGCCACTCGATGGTGGCCACGTCGATCCCGGTGATCGTCGCCGTGGCGTCCATGTCCACCCGGCGGGCATCGGCCAGGAGCTCGTCCCAACCGGACGTGTGGTCCTCCAGGAACGCCCGGTCCACGAGGCCGTCCCGATCGATGACGTGGAGCATTCCGAGCACTAGGGCCACGTCGGAACCCGGCCGGAGCTGCACGTGGCGGTCGGCCCGTTCAGCGGTCGTGGTCCGGACGGGGTCCACCACGACGACGACGGCGCCCTCGGCCCGGGCCGCCTCGATGGTGGGCCAGAGGTGGCGGTTGGTGACCAGCGTGTTGGTACCCCAGAGCAGGATCGTCCGGGAATGTCGAAGGTCCTCCGGATCCATGCCCAACGGCACGCCGTGCACGTCGGCCGCCCCCAGCCATGCCGTCACCCCACAGAGGTGTCGGTGGACGCGCGTCGCCCCCATGGCGTCGAAGAAGCGCTGGGACATGACCCCCATCTGCACCAGCCCCTGGGTGCCGGCGAACGAGTAGGGCAGCACGGTCTCGGGCCCGTGGCGGCCGATGGCCTCTGTGAGTCGTTCGGCGATCTCAGCAATGGCCTCCTCCCAGGTGATCGGCTCGAAGCGGGCCTCGCCCTTGCGGCTGCCCGGAACCCGACGAAGGGGTCGCAGGATCCGGTCGGGGTGGTACACGCGGTCCAGGTAGCGGTTCACCTTCGGGCAGAGTTCACCGGCGGTGAACGGGTGGTCGTCCACGCCACGGAGTCGGACGGCGCGCCCATCGATGACCGTCACCTCCCACGCACAGGTGTCCGGACAGTCGTGGTGGCAGGCGCCCCTAACGATGCCGGCCCCGTCCCGGAGCACCTCGGTACCCGTCATGGGTCGAGCCTTTCAGACCGGGCGGGCCTCGACCACGACGGCGGTGCATCAGGTCCACCGGGCCGGGTCCGTGTGGCAGGCTCAGCGCCATGATCCGCCCCGCGCCAACGCCCCTGGACAGAGACCGTCCGAAACGAGCCCTACGACCCGCATGCCCGGGCTGCAGGCCATGACGACCGACGGCACACCGGGCGGCCGCCTCGCCGGGAAGGCGGCGTTCATCACCGGCGCCGCATCGGGGATCGGCCGCGAGAGCGCCCTCCTCTTCGCTGCCCAGGGAGCCCGGGTAGCCGCAGTGGACGTGGACTTCAACGGATCGCAGCAGGTCGTTGACGAGATCACCGGTGCGGGCGGTGAAGCCATTGCCATGTCTGCCGACGTGGCGATCGAGACCGACGTGGCTACCGCCATCGCCGCCACCGAGGAGGCCTTCGGGCGACTCGACGTGCTGTTCAACAACGCCGGGATCATGCACCCCGGTGACGGCGACGCCGAAGCCACCGAGGAGGCCGTCTGGGACCTGACCATGTCCATCAACCTGAAGGGCGTCTGGTTCGGCTGCCGCCACGGCATCCCGGCCCTGCGTCGCTCCGGCGGCGGAAGCGTGATCAACACGGCCAGCTTCGTGGCCCTCGTCGGTGCGGCCACCCCGCAACTGGCCTACACCGCCTCCAAGGGCGGCGTGCTCGCCATGACACGGGAACTGGCCGTGATCCATGCCAGGGAGGGCATCCGGGTCAATGCCCTGTGCCCCGGACCACTTCGTACCGAGCTGCTGATGTCCTTCCTGGACACAGAGGAGAAACGGCAGCGACGCCTGGTCCACGTGCCGATGGGCCGCTTCGGGGAAGCCGGGGAGATCGCCCAGGCCGCCCTCTGGCTGGCGTCGGACGAGTCCTCCTACGTGACCGGGACCGACTTCTCAGTAGATGGCGGGCTGACCGCCGCCTACGTCACCCCCGAATAGATCCGACCGGGGTCTGCCGACACCAGGTCCCCGGCCCTGCACATCGCAGCTCCGACCTCGACTGCCCAGGCCAGCGGGCTCAAGCCATCGGCAGGTCCAGGAACAGCGCCTGGAGCAGCAGGGTCTCGTTCGGATTGCGGACCAGGTCACCTGTGGCGGCGGTTATGCGAGCGGTCGCAGCCGCCGAGGCATCCACCGGTAGCCCGGCCTCGCTGGCCGCCAGGGCCGAATCCCGGTAGACGCGACTCAGGGTGGCCAGGCCGAACCTGAGCTCGTCGTCACGCAGTCGTCGCAGCTCGCGCTTCTGGCGGCCCACCAGCTCGGTGCGACCGGAACCACGTGAACCGAACGCCTCCTCGCGCTCGGCCAGCACCGCCAACTCCTCTTCATGGCGGGTCGCCAGCGGCGCCTGGGCACCGTCGATCATCGCCCGCAACTCCTCGACGATGACTGCGACCGCCGCCCCGGATCCATCCAGGCGGGACGGCACGGAATGCCAGGCGTTGCGCCGGCCGTGGAGGGCCGGATCCTCGGCCAGCAGACGGGCACGGTCGATGCTTCCGGCCGCCGCCTCGGCCAGCACCGCGGCACGTTCGGCGTCCATCCCGTCGGCGACCATGGCGGCAGCCACCACCTCGTCGGCCAGCGGCGGAAAGTCCACCCGGAAGCAGCGCGACGCGATGGTCACGTGCTCGGCGGGCACCTCCTCGGCCAGCAGCACGAAGATCGTCGTGGCGGGCGGCTCCTCGACGGTCTTCAGCAGGCTCGCCGCCGCCTCGGGCTCGGCGGTGTCGAAACGATCCACCACGATCACCTTGCGGCGTGCCTCCACCGGGGACCGCCAGCCCTCCACCGTGATCCTCTCCGTGTCAGCCACCAGGAGAGCGCGGCCATCCGGCTCCACCCGGATCAGGTCGGGATGCTGACCGGCGACGGCGAGGCGACGATGGCGTACCGCCTCTTCGGCATCGGGCTCACCCTCGGATCCGCTCCCGGCGAAGAGGGCTCCGGCGAAGGCCCGGGCCGCCTCTGCCCGGCCGGCACCCGGTGGACCCACGAAGAGGAAGGCGTGTACCGGCGCCACGAGAGCGCCACGTAGGAGGGAAACCGCCGCGTCCTGTCCGACCACGGTCGCCCAGAGGGCTTCGTCGTTCATCCCGGGCCGGTCTCGTAGGCCAACCTCGCAGGCCGACCTCGTGGGCCGGTCACCGAAGCCGCCCCTCGACCGCTGCGGCCACCCTGGCGGCCACCTCTTCGATCGTGCCGTTGCCGTCCACCACCAGCCACCTGGCCGGATCCTCAGCTGCCATCTCCGAGTACGCGGCTACCACCGCTGTCTGGAAGGCGTCGCCGGCCTGCTCGATCCTGTCCAGGTCCTCCCCGAGGCGCCGCACCGCCACCCGGGCGTCAATCGTGATCAGGACCACGAGGTCGGGCTGCAGGCCATCGGTGGCGAACCGGTTCACAGCCAGGACGGCGTCGGCTCCCAGCCCGCGTCCGTAGCCCTGGTACGCCACCGACGATGCCACGTACCTGTCGGACACGACGTCCCGCCCGGCGGCCAGCGCCGGCGCCACCACCTCGGCCACGTGCTGGGCGCGAGCCGCTGCCATCAGCAGCGCCTCGGCACGATCCACCGGCGGATCCCCGGACGGATCCAGGACCAGGGCCCTGATCCGTTCACCCAGCGGCGTGCCACCGGGCTCCCGGGTGAACACCGCCCCCAGTCGCTCTGCCAGCAACCGGGCCTGCGTGCTCTTGCCGCTGCCGTCGGCGCCCTCGACAGCAATGAAGCGTCCGGTCACTGCGCCTCCTCGACATCGTGCTCCGGCCCCGGGTTGCCCAGCTCACCGGCCCTCAACGAGGCGACGGCCACGCCGCCGGAGGCCAGGATGATCATAGAAGCCAACCAGAGCGTGAGACGCACCCCCGGCACGTCGATGCCCAGCCCGAGTACCTCCACGTGACGATCCCACAGCACGCTGGAGAGCCTGTCCAGGAGATCCTCCATGAGCGGCCCGACCACCAGGGCCAGCAGGACGCAGGCACGCACCAGGACGTAGAAGGTGGAGAAGATCCGCCCCCGCAACTGGTCGTCCACGTTCTCGTGGAGCAGGGTGAAGCCGAGTACGTATACCGAACCTGCGCAGATCCCGATGCCGAACACCATTGCCGTGGAGATGTGCATCTGGCTGATGGAGGCGGCCAGGGCCAGGAAGATGCCGGCCCCGATCAACGACCAGGTGAACGCCCTGGCCTTGTCGAGGCGGCGCTGGAGCCACGACACGAGACCCACCCCGGCCGCCACGCCCAGGCCCAGCGCCGTGATCAGCACGCCGAGGCCCGACTTGCCGGCGCCCAGCACCTCGTCGGCGTAGATGGCACCCAACGGCACCAGCATCCCGCCACCCATCAACCCGGTGGCCAGGCCCATGTTCACCGTGCGCACCACGGGGTTCACGAAGACGAACCGCCAGCCTTCGCGGAGTTCCTGGATCGGATGGGCCAGGGCGGCACGGCGACCCTTCGCCTTGTCGCGCTCGGCACGTGGGCGCTTCGGAAGGGCGAGGGTGAAGATCAGGTAGCCGGTCACCAGGAACGACACGGCATTGGCGTAGAAGGCCAACCCCATGTCGTCGAGGCGCACGTTCTCGGCCCAGGAGGAGTCGAAGAGCGCGGTTGACAACCGCCCGAAGAGGGCCATCAGCCCTGCGCCCACCGGGAAGGTCCCATAGGCGGCGAGCATCGACAGCGAGTTGGCGGAGGCCAACGACTCGGCAGGGACCACGTGCGGGACCGAAGCCTCCTTGGCCGGCCCCCACAGCATGGTGAACGCCTCCAGGAGCAGCGAAGCGAGGAACAACCCGAACAGGGTGTCCACGAAGGGGAGCGCCAGCATGACCATGGCCCTGCCCATGTCGCAGGTCACCATCGTCTTCTTGCGATCCCAGCGATCGACGAACACGCCCGCCACCGGCCCGAAGAAGAAGCCGGGCACGATCCGAGCGGCCAGGACAAGGCTGAGGGCGGCGCCCTCGTTCCCGGAACCCAGCCGGATGGCCAGGATGGAGATGGCCAGGAGGCCCAACCAGTCCCCGGTTGCCGAGACCACCTGGGCCAGCCAGAGGCGGTAGAAGGCCGGGGTGATGAACAGTCGGGACCGGAGTACCGAAGGTCGCCCCAGAATACGGAACGGCGTGAACTCATCGCCGGGAACCGGATCTTCCCGCCCGTCGGCGGAGTCTCGTCCGGTGGATCCGCTCACCCCGCCACTCTACGGGAGGGCGACATGCCCCCAGATGGCGGTACCAGGTCGACACCGGCCGGCCCACGACCCGGCCCGACGTCACCCCCTGTGGGACATGGGGAGTCCGGCCTCGTCAACGACGCTTCTTGGCCGGGCCCTTCATCCGCCGCTCGGCCAGCAGTTCCGCCGCCCTCTCATCGGTCAGCTCCTCGACGGCGTCCCCTCGCTTCAGGGAGGCGTTGTACTCGCCATCGGTCACGTACGGCCCCCAGTTGCCGTCCTTCAGGACCATCATCAGGCCCGACGTCGGATCCACCCCCAGCTCACGCAGCGGTGGCTTCGCAGCTGTCCTGCCGCGTCGCTTGGGTTGGGCCAGGACGGCAAGGCAGCCATCCAGGCCGATGGTCAGCAGCTGCTCCTCGGTCTCGAGGCTGCGGCTGTCGGAACCCTTCCGAAGGTACGGCCCGAAGCGGCCGTTCTGGACGGTTATCTCCACGCCGTCGGCCGGGTCCACCCCCACCACACGGGGCAGGCTGAGGAGTTGCATGGCATCCTCGAACGTGATCCGCTCCAGGGTCATCGTCTGGAACAGCGATGCCGTCCTCGGGCGGGGTGCGTCGTCGGCCTCGGCCTGCTTGTCCAACTCGTCCAGCATCGAAGCCACGTCGGCGAAGCCCGCCGCAGCCTCGAACAGAATGTCGAGGTTGGCCAGGCGATCCTCGCCCCGGTCGTCGGACCGCACCGCCTCGAGGTACCCCGAGGCCTCCAGGGCGGACTCCACGACCTCGGCCGGTGAGGCGGCCGGTCCCACCGCGATCCGGTCGGCCAGGTCCACGATTGCACGCACGCCGGCCAGCCCCTTGCCGGCGATCCCCAGCTCGTCGGCCCCGCGCATCGCCTCCAACGGGGTGGCCCCGCCATCCACGGCACCGGCCAGGCGGTCAAGCGTCCCCTTGGCGATGCCGGTCCCCGGGAGGCCCGACAGCTGCTTCGCTCCCGTCCAGTCCAGCCGGCCGGCGGCGAGGCGGAGGTACGCAAGGGCCACCTTGACCTCCTTGCGATTCCACGGAACCGACATGAGCCGGGCCTCGGGGGAACCGGGCCTCGGACGGTCGGGAAGCCTGCCGAGGGACACGTACGGCCCGAATCGGCCGGAACGGGCGACCACCACCAGGCCTGTCTCCGGATCGGTCCCCAACTCCCGGTCGGTCGGGGTGTTCAGGAACTCGAGCGCCCGGGCGACCGTCAGCTCGTCCGGAGGCACGTCGTCCGGGATCGAGGCGGTGTCGTCTCCCAACTGGACGTAAGGCCCGAACTTGCCGAAGCGGGCGACCACGGGTCGACCGTCGTCGGTGACGCCGAGGGGCACCGTGGAGACCCCCCGGGGGTCGATGTCGCCCAGCCGGGTGGTGACCTTGGCGTGGAGGCCGATGTCGTCCTCGGACCCGAAGTAGAAGGCCTCCAGCCACGGCACGCGCTCGGCGTTGCCGCTGGCGATCTGGTCCAGGTCCTCCTCCATGGCGGCCGTGAAGTCGTAGTCCACGAGCCTGGGGAAGTGGAGCTCCAGCAGCGTCGTCACGGCGAAGGCGCTGAGCGTGGGAACCAGGGCGGAACCCTTCTTGAAGACGTAGTTGCGCTGGATGGTCTCCATGATCGAGGCGTACGTGGAAGGTCGACCCACCCCGAACTCCTCCATCCGCTTCACCAGCGAGGCCTCGGTGAACCGGGCCGGGGGCTGTGTCATGTGGCCCTCCGGGATGACCTCGACCACGTTCACCATCGCTCCGACCTGCAGGGCCGGGAGCACCCGCTCGTCCTCTCCCTCCTCCGGCTCGTCCACGTCCTCCCGGTAGACCCGACGGAAGCCCTGGTGGCTGATCACCGTGCCGCTGGCAGAGAAGGTGACGTCCGAGGCGACGCCGCCACCATCGGGGCCGACCTCGCCGGTCAGGGTGATCCGGACCGTCTCCCCCACGGCATCGGTCATCTGGGAGGCCACGGTGCGCTGCCAGATCATCTCGTAGATCCGTGCCTCGCTCTTGGAGAGCTCGCCGGCCACGTCGTCCGGATGCCTGAACCGATCGCCGGCGGGCCGGATCGCCTCGTGCGCCTCCTGGGCGTTGCGGACCTTGTTGGCGTACGTACGCGGAGCGTCCGGAAGGTGGTCGGCCCCGAACCGTTCGCGCACCACCGCCCTGGCGGCCGAGATCGCCGTGGCCGACAACGTGGTGCTGTCGGTCCGCATGTAGGTGATGTAGCCCTTCTGATAGAGCCCCTGTGCCGCATGCATCGCCAGCGACGCCGAGAGGCGCAGCTTGCGGCCGGCCTCCTGCTGGAGGGTTGATGTGATGAACGGCGCTGCGGGACGGCGTCGGTAGGGCTTGGGCTCCACGCTGGCGACGGCCAGGGGACGTCCGACCAGACCAGCGGTGAGTGCGCCCGCGGCGACCTCGTCCAGCACCCGGACGTCGTCACGGCTGGGGCGACCGTCGTCGCCGAAGTCCCGGCCGGACGCCACCCGCGTACCGTCGACGGCCACCAGGCGGGTGGTGAACGACCCGGTGTCGGTGCCGGCATCGGCGACGGTGGCCGTCAGGTCCCAGTAGCCGGCGGCCATGAACTGCATCCGCTCCCGCTCCCTCTCGACCACGATCCGGGTTGCCACGCTCTGCACCCGGCCCGCCGAAAGCCCCTTGCCGATCATCCGCCACAGGACGGGTGACAACTCGTAGCCGTAGAGACGGTCGAGGATCCGACGGGTCTCCTGGGCATCGACCAGGTTGCGGTCCACATCGCGGGTCTGCGACAGGGCCTCGGCTATCGCCGATGGGGTGATCTCGTGGAAGACCATCCTCTTCACCGGCACCTTCGGCTTCAGGATCTCCAGCAGGTGCCACGCAATGGCCTCGCCCTCACGATCCTCATCCGTTGCCAGGTACAGCTCGTCGGCGTCCTTCAGGAGGCGACGTAGGCGCGCTATCTGCTCCTTCTTGTCGCTGTTGACGACGTAGTACGGCTCGAAGCCGTTCTCAATGTCGATCCCCAGCTTGGCCCACGGGGTTCCCCGCTGGCTCTCGGGTATGTCGGAAGCCCGTTGGGGTAGGTCACGGACGTGGCCGATCGAGGACTCCACAACGAACCCGTCGCCCAGGTAGCCGGCGATGGTCTTGGCCTTAGCCGGTGACTCCACGATGACGAGGGCCCTGGTCACTCCGACTGCTCCCGGTCCGCCACGTCGATAGTCGGCTCCGACGATTTCCCGTGCGCCCCTCCGTCGTCGGACCCGACGACGGAGGCCGGCTCGCGGGTGCCCCTGAGGATCAGCACGCCGATCGCCGCCGCCAGGATGGAAGCCACCAGGATGCCCACCTTGGCCTCGTCCTGGAGGGCGACCGAATCGAAGGCCAGCCCGGTCACGAACAACGAGACGGTGAACCCGATGCCGGCGATGGCCGAGATGCCGACGATGTGTCGGCGCGTGGTTCCGGCGGGCAGGACCGCCAATCCGAGGCGCAACGCCACGAGGCTGAACAACGAGACCCCGATGATCTTTCCGGCCACCAGGCCGAAGACGATTCCCAGCGTGATTCCCGAGGTGAAGGCGTTCGACAGTGTCTCCCCGCTGATCTCCACACCGGCGTTGGCGAGGGCGAACACCGGGATGATCACGAATCCCGTCACCGGATGGAGGCGGTGCTCCAGGCGCGAGGCCACCGATACCGACTCGTTCAGGCGGAACTTGGCATCCCGCAGGTCCTCGGCGTCCATCCTGCCCAACTCGATCGGAGGCATCACGGCCCGGTCCAGCAGGGGACGGGCCGGAGCCAGGAGGCCCATGGCCACACCGGCGATGGTGGTGTGGACCCCCGACCTGAACATGGCGTACCAGAGCACCGATCCGAGCAGGATGTAGAAGGGCGTGTACCACACCTTCGCCCGGGTCAGGAGCACCACGGCAACCGTTGTGGCCAGGCCTACCAACAGCCAGTCCATCACCAGGTCGGACGTGTAGAACACGGCGATCACGAGGATCGCTCCGATGTCATCCACGATGGCGAGGCTCAGGAGGAAGACCTTCAACGAGGTCGGAACCCGCCGACCCAGCAGCGAGACCACGCCCACGGCGAAGGCGATGTCGGTCGCCATCGGAATGCCCCACCCGGTGGAACCGGCGCCCGAAGGGTTGAACGCCAGGAAGATGAGGGCGGGTACGACCATGCCGCCGAGGGCGGCGGCGACGGGCAGCACGGCGGCTCGGGGTCGCCGCAGCTCGCCGGTCACCATCTCCCGCTTGATCTCGAGGCCCACCACGAAGAAGAAGACGGCCATGAGGACGTCGTTGACGAACTCCACCAGGGTGAGCGAGTGGCCGTTGGCGTCCAGGGAGACGACGTCACCGATCGAGAAGCTGACCTCGGTGTGCCAGAAGTCGTAGTAGGAGCCGGACCATGGTGAGTTGGCCCAGACGAGTGCCACGACCGTGGCCACCATGAGCAGGATCCCACCAGAGGCTTCGATGCCCAGGAAGCGCACCATCGGCCTGCCGACGGCGCGCGCCAGGGGCCGGTCGCTGCCCAGCCACGTGAGGCCCGTATCTGATCCCCTGCCTGTCATCTGTCCCATCCAGTTCGGATTCGGCCGGAGGAGACCGTAGTGGTCACCTCGCTCCATCCCACCGGATGGCCTCTGGGCCCACCTCGGCGATCGACGTCCGGAGGCCTACCTCAGGCATCCGCCACGACGAACGTGAACTTCACCACCGTGCCATCCGACCCACTCTCCAACTCGGCGGAATCGGCCAGTTGACGCATCAGCGACACGCCCAGGCCCGACTCGTGCCGAAGGCGCTCCGGCGTCTCCACCTCCGGCAGGGCTGGTACTGCGGATGGATCGAATCCCGGGCCGTGGTCAGCTACCTCCACGACGATCCGGTCACCCGTCAGGTCACACCGCACGAGGATCGGGGTAGTCACCTGGATCGCCGCCTGTGCCCTGATCGCATTGGTGGCGGCCTCTGAGACCACCAGACGGACGTCAGCCACCCGACCGGGCTGGAGCCGGTCATCCAGGGCGGCGGTCGCTCCCACGATCGCCCGGACGAACTGCAGGTACTCGGGCATGGGAGGCACGGCGAACTCCACGGAACCCACCGGGCGGGCGTTGCTGCTCACACCGACTCCCGTGCGGACACCGCATCATCCACGGTCTCATGCAGGGTGAACACGCGATCCAGGTCGCACATCTCGAAGACGCGACGGATCCTCTGCTCCGGGCAGACGACCGAGAGCTCGGCATCATGTGCCCTCAATCGCCTGAGGGCGCCGACCACCACCCCCAGTCCGGTGGAGTCGATGAAGTCGACCGCAGTCAGGTCCAGCACCAGGTGGCGGATACCGGTAGCGGTCTCGGAGACCACCGACTGACGCAGCCGGGGGGCACCGGCCAGATCCAGCTCACCCAGCACGGCCAGCACCACGCACGTGTCGCGTGCGTAACGCTGGACGTCGAGCTGCACCTTGTCTCCCGCACCCTCCGTCTACCTCTGGACGACCCCAACGGTAGACGACCATCGGGTGGACCCGACGTCGTCGTCGACCACCCCGGCGCTCGCGCCGCATCGAAACGGTGGCCGACAGCACCACGTCAGGCAGGAGCGGGCCTACGAGCGGCGCATCCGTCCGAGCCAGGTGACGCACCGTCACGGTGACCACCTCGCCCTCCACGATCCGCACGACGTCGGTGTCCGGCAGGAGCAGGCCACTGGATCCGATCACCGCATCCTCCACCTCCCGCATCGTTCCACCGACCGCTGCGACCCGCGCCCCCTCCCGGGCCGCGTGGTGGACCAGCACCGTGGTACGCGCAACCAGGCCCACCTGCACGAGTGCCATTGCCAGGACGACGAGCACGGGGAGCACCAGGGCCAGCTCGACGGTGGCCTGACCCAGGTCCTCCCGCCGGCCCGACCTGTCCCTACGGCGGGTCACCCGACCTTGGTGATCAGGGAATTCAGGACCCGGTCGAACAGGCGCCCGACCTTGTCGGTGCCCGAGGCCCAACTGGTCACGAGGATGGCGATCGTGGCCGCCCCCAGGATCAGGAGCACGTACTCGGCAGTCGTCTGACCACGCTCGTCGAGGGTGGCGAGCCGGACCTGGGCCAGCACGAACAGTCGGATCTGGATTCTTCGCATGTGGAGCCTCCTGGAGGAGATGTACGGCGGAGATGGGTCGGCGACCGCGATCCGTGAGCGGTGCCGAGCCGGCGACCGCTATTGGGTGATCTGGACGATCCTCAGATGCCCGGCCCGAGTTCCCGGAGGGCGCCGCCCACCATCGGAACCACCGAAAGGAGGATGAAAGCCGGGAGGATGCAGGTCACCAGCGGGAAGAGCATCCGGATCGGCACCTTGCGGGCCCGCACCTCGGCGCGCCGTCGGGCCCGGGTACGCAGGTCCACGGCAGCCGCCTCCAGAGCCGGGCCGACCGGAGCCCCGTGCCGCACCGATGCGATCAATGCCGCCACCAGGGGACGACCCTCCTCGCCGAGCACCGGGCGGAGGCCTTCGATCGCGTCCACCAGGGAGGCGCCTCTCCGGGTACGTGCCAGGGCATCGGCCAACGCTTCGGAGGCCGGCCCGCTCGTCCGGGAGGCCGCCTCATGCAGGGCCCGACCGACCGGCAGGCCGGCGCCAACTCCGAGACGGACCAGACCGGCCAGCCAGGGAAGCTCGGCCACGAGTTCCTCGCGGGCCGATCGTTCCGACGACCACCGGCACCAGATCGGAACGCCCAGGAGTGCACCCACGGCCAGGACGGCGACCACCGGATGGACGAGCAACAGTACCGGGCCGGCCAGGACCGCCCATCCGGCCCTACGGTCACCCTCCGCGTCCGCCGGACGCCCCAGCCTCCGACGAACCACCCGACCGAGGCGATCCACCGGCCCCGGGGAGCGATCACGGCTGGCCAGTCGCCGATCGGGTGGATGGGTGACGTTGGCCAATCGTGCAGCACCGACCAGGACGACCAGGCCCCAGGCCCAGGGCACCGCCCTCACCTCGAGGGTCCCGACAGCCGCCACATCCACCACAGGCCGAGGGCATCGAGCAGCAGGCCGACCACCATGATCAGGATGCCGGCACCCGAACCCAGGAACCCCCCTGCCCGCACGGGTGCCACGAACACCGCGAACCCGACGGGTGCGAGCGCCACCACGGCGGCCGACGCCCTCGCCTGCGTGGCCAGCGCCCGAGCCTCATCGGCCACCTCCAGTTCGTCCCGGATCGACTCGGCGACCACTCCCAGGAGGCGAGCCGGTTCGCCACCGGTGGTGAGCGCCAGGCCCACGGCTGCCACCAGCTGGCCCACCCGTGTTCCGGGGCGACGCTCCTCCCACCTGCCCAGTGCCACGCCTATCTGGGCCCCGGAATCCAGGTCATCGGCCACCGAGGAGAGGTCCTCGGATAACGGGCCGCCGACCGAAGCGGCCTCCACGAGGGCCCCCGAGAGGGTGGCTCCCGACTGGAGCGACCGGACCAGCTCGTCCACGAGCCCGGGTAGGGCCGCATCGATGCGCCGCGGGGTTCGACCAAGACGCTCAGCAATGCGCACGGACACGGGACTGCGTCCCTCCGACACCGGCCGCCGGCCGGAGGCGGACGGCGACACGATTGCGAAGGCCACCGAGGCCACGGTCGCAACCGACAACAGGGTGGCGATCACCTTCCCCACCGCGACCCGTCCATCCCATCGGCACCACCAGTGGCGAGCGCAGCCGGGAGCACGCACCCCCCGACCACGAGGGCCCGCACCGGGGGATCCGACCCGGGCGGGCGGACCTCCAGCACCTCCGACACCCGACGGGCGGCACCGGCACGGACCATGTGCACGACGACGTCCACGCTCCCGGCCACCAGCGCGTCGGCCACCTCCACCGACAGCCCGGGAGAGGCCATGAGGACCATGGTCGCCAACCTCCGGAGGGCATCTCCGGGACCATTCGCATGGCAGGTCGAGAGCGAGCCGTCATGGCCGGTGTTGAGGGCCTGCAACATGTCGAACGCCTCGGCCCCCCGGACCTCGCCGACCACGATCCGATCTGGTCTCATTCGCAGTGCATTGCGGACCAGGTCCCGGACCGTTACCTCGCCGACTCCCTCGCAGTTGGGCGGTCGGGCCTCCATCCGCACCACGTGGACCCTGTCGATGTTCAGCTCGGCGGCATCCTCCACGGTCACCAGACGTTCGTGGGGCCTGACCGCCGAGGCCATGGCCCCCAACAGGGTCGTCTTCCCGGAACCGGTAGCGCCGGTGACGACCACGTTGCACCTGTCGCTGACGACGCGCTGCAGGACCTCTGCCACGGGAGGCTCCGAGAGGTCCTGGATGGTGAACCGTCGCTCACCGAATCGGCGGACCGTGAGATAGGGCCCGTCCAGGGCGATCGGTTGCACCACCACGTTCACCCGGGAACCATCCGGGAGACGCCCGTCAGCCCATGGGCTGGACCGGTCCACACGGCGCCCGGTCGGCGCAACCATGCGTTCCACGAGACGGTCCAGCTCGACGGCATCGATCCGGACATCGGTCGCCTCGAGGCGGCCATGCCGCTCCACGAACACGATGCCCGGTCCGTTGACCATCACCTCGGTCACGCTGCCATCGGCGAACAACGCCTCGAGCGAGCCCATGCCTGAGATCCTGGACAGGACCGCCTGGACGAGCGAGCCGCGTGCGGCCGGGCCCAGCAGGGGCTCCCGCCGTGCCACGGCCGCCTCCACGGCCGAGGCCACCCCCGCTTCGTCCGCTCCGTCGAGGAGGTCGAGTACCTCGGCGTGTACCGCAGCAACCACCTCGTGGCCCTGCACGGTCCCGTTCATGGCAGTTCCACGGCACGGATCAGCGAACGCGGCACCCGCCGGGCGAGCAGGCCGGCGTCGACCGATCGGGCCACGGCAGGGTCCATCGGGACTCGGATGGTCACCGGCGCACCAACCACCGCCTCCACGTCATGGCGGTCCAGGGCCCGCCCCGGTTCGACCACCAGGGCCACCTCGGTCGGCCGTCGTTCCTGTCGCGAGAGCCGTCTCAACCCCAGATAGCAGGCACGGGTCACCAGGAGCGAACGATCGGCCACCTCCATCAGCGGGTCGACCAGCCCTGCAGGTGGTCCGACCGGCGGCGCCGCTGTCCAGAGGTCGCCGGCGTCCACCACCACCACGCCCGGACGCGAGGCCAGGTCGTCAACGAGGCTGACGAGACGCTCGGGGACGGCCGCAGACCACCTCGAGGAACCCCGCACCAGCAGCCGTGTCCCCCCTGCCACCTCCACGGTCAGCCGATCGAGAGCCTCGACGCCGGCTCCTCCGGAGGCAGAGCACCAGTCCGACACTCCGATCCCGGATCCGTCGACACCCAGGACCGACGCCAGGTCTCCAGCCAGGTCCACGAGGAGGACGGCCCTACCCCGACGGGCCGCGGCAAGGGCCAACGCAGCGGCGACCACGGTGGTCCCGACGCCGCCCTTCACCGACCAGCAGACAACCACCATCACCACTCCCGAGCGTTCGGGTCTCATAGAGGGGAGCTGGCGTCACCGGTGGGCAACGGCTCGAACCATACCGGTGGGCTCCCGGTCACCGACACGTACCGGTCACCCGGTCCACCCGACCTAGGCTCGGTCGGGTGGAGGCAGCCTTCTTCGACCTCGACAAGACGGTCATAGCCCGCGCCTCGATGGCGGCCTACGGGCCAGCCCTGCGTCGAGCCGGATACCTGAACGCCCCGATGCTGCTCCGGGCGGCCTGGGGCCAGTTGCTCTTCCGCTTCTTCGGTGCCGACGAGGCGACCATGGACCGTGCCCGCCGCACCGCCCTTCGCCTCGCCGCCGGATGGGAGCAGGAGAGCCTCCAACGCTTCGCCCGTGAGCACCTGGCGGAGGTAATCGAGCCGATCGTCTACGACGAGGCACTCGACCTGTTCGCGCACCATCGTGCCGAGGGTCGGCTCCTCGTCCTCGTGTCGGCATCCCCTGTCGAGATCGTGGCGCCGTTGGCCGACCACCTGGGGGTCGACGAGTTCGTGGCCACCACGCCGATGATCGACTCGGAGGGCCGCTACACCGGCGAGGTCGAGTTCTACGCACAGGGTCCGGAGAAGGCCGAGGCCATCCTCCGCCTCGCCCATGACCTGGACCTGGACCTCAGCGGGTCATGGGCCTATTCCGATTCGGCCACCGACCTGCCGATGCTGGAGCTGGTGGGCCACCCGGTGGCCGTGAACCCCGATCGGGACCTTCGTCGCGAGGCCGAGCAACGGGGATGGCTGATCCGGGAGTTCGACAATCCGGTACCCCTGGGAGACCGTGTTCCCATCGACCGGAACTGGATTGCGGCCAGCGCCCTGACAGCGGTGATCGTCCTGGGCGCGATGCTCGGCATCCGACGACTTCGCCGCCGGGCACCGCAGGTCTAGATCGAGCGGACCTTCCGGACCGCCAGGGCCACGAGTGCAGCCAGGGCACCGAGCATCAGGATCTTCCTCATGATCGGGATGCTACGTCCGCTATGACCACGACCACACCGGGTGCCCTGCACGGTGTGGTTTCCAGGGGCCTCCGGCCGTACCGTCAACGGTGGAGGTGTCTGAGTACCTGGTGGGCTCCCCCGCCTTCAAAGCGGGTGGGACGGGCGATCCCCGTCCGGCGGGTTCGATTCCCGTCCACCTCCGCCAGTCGATCCACCGGAGCGGGCATGTCTGCGCCGGGGCCGCCGGCCCTGACACCATCCACCCGTGGAAGGGTCTGGCGTTCGTCCGCCCAAGCCGGACGAACGCCCTGTCGGGACTAGACGGCCAGCAGGTCGCGGGCGCCGGTGTCGCTGCTCGGATGACGGAGCTTCGACATGGCACGTGCCTCGATCTGGCGGATGCGTTCCCGTGTCAGGTTGAAGTGCTCCCCGACTTCTTCGAGGGTCCGGGGTTCGCCGCGATCCAGGCCGAAGCGCAGCTTCAGGATCTCGCGCTCGCGGGTGTCCAGCGGGGCCAGGAGTCTGCTGATCTCCTCGGGGAGGAGGGAGGTGGCCGCCACCTCGAAGGGAGACTCGGCTGACCGGTCCTCGACAACGTCACCCAACTCGGCATCGCCATCCTCCCTCAGCGGCTCGCTCAGGGAGAGTGGTTCGGCTGCGAACCGGAGTGCCTCGGTCACCTTCTCCTCCGGCATCTCCACCTCGGCGGAGAGCTCGGCGAGGGTGGCCTGTCGACCGAACTTGAGTTCCAGGCGGGACCTGGCCTTCTGGAGGCGCGCCAGCGTGTCGCCGGCGTGAACTGGCAGGCGGATCGTCCGGCCGGTGTTGGCGATGCCGCGGGTGATCGCCTGTCGGATCCACCAGGTTGCATAGGTGGAGAACTTGAAGCCCTTGCGCCAGTCGAACTTCTCGACGGCGTGCATCAGGCCGAGGTTGCCCTCCTGGATGAGGTCCAGGAGCGGTAGCCCGGAGGCCTGGTACTTCTTGGCGATCGAGACGACCAGGCGGAGGTTCGACTGGACGAAGGTGCGCTGGGCATCGTCGCCCCGCTTGAGGTTCCGCTTCAGCTCACGCTTACGGGCCGGCGTCAGGGAATCGACCGGTTCGGCGAGCGCCGTGCGGGCCTCGACCCCGGCTTCGATCTGTTGGGCGAGTCTGACCTCGCCCTCCTTCGTCAGGAGCGGATACTGCCCGATATCGGTGAGATACAACCTGACGAGGTCTTCCTCGTCCCGTTCGACCCGCTCCTTGGCCACCCTTGATCTCCTCCAGCCGGGGGAGCACCGATCTCGCTGGTGCTCACCGAATCGCTCGCCCTGTCCGATCACCCAACCGGATGAGTCGACCCACCTGACAGGTGCTGTCCAATCCCCCGATCGAGCGTCACCCTATCGACGGCCCTCGGGACCACAACGCCCAGACGTGACCTTCGTCACGAACCATAAGCGACCGTCCGGGATGGACCGGGGACGCCCGGGAACGATGTCCACCGGGCACACGGGTCAGCGGGGACGGTCCTCCAGATCAGCCAGCACCAGCCGGATGGTCCTGAGCGCAGGGGCGTCACCCAGCGGCGACAGGCGTTCGGCCAGGGCGACCAGATAGGCCACCAGGCGGTCCAGCACGGGTTCCACGGCCGCCCTGCGATCCGACGCTGCCACGTCGAGGAGGCCGAGCACCTCGGCGAGCTGTCCCGATCCCGATGCCGCGGTCCGCTCTCCCTCGAGGAGCACCGACTCGGGAATCCGTCCAGTCCACCAGGTGGAGTGCTCGTCCAGCCGGGCGGCCAACGACGCCATGGTCGCAGACGAATCCGGATCGGCACCGTCGGTCGACCATTCGCCCAGTCGTTCGGACAACGCCGTCGAGAGCTCAGCCAGCACGACGAACTCGGCCACGCCCTCGGCGATCGTGAGTGGGTCCGGCGTGGCGTGCAGGTCCATCCCGTCGCCTCAGCCCCGGTAGTGGTTGACGATGGGCAGCCGGCGGTCCCGACCGAATCCCCTGATGGTCACCTTCGGTCCCAGCGGAGTCTGTCGGCGCTTGAACTCCGCCGCGTCCACCAGCCTCACGACCCGGTCCACCAGGTCGGGGTCGTGGCCATCCTCCACCAATCCGGTCCTGGTCCGATTGCCCTCCACGTATGCCTCCAGCAGCGGGTCCAGGACGTCGTAGGGCGGAAGGCTCTGGTCGTCACGCTGGTCGGGCCGGAGCTCGGCCGACGGAGGCTTCGAGAGGATCCCCTCCGGGATGACGGGACGACCGTCGCTCCCCGACTCCCCGGCATTGCGCCAACGGCAGAGCTCGTAGACCCTGGTCTTGTAGACGTCCCTGATCACGGAGAAGGCCCCGGCCGTGTCTCCGTAGAGGGTCGTGTAGCCGACCGCCGACTCGCTCTTGTTGCCCGTGGTGAGCACCATCCAGCCGTTGGCGTTCGCACGGGCCATGAGCAGCACGCCGCGGATGCGGGACTGCAGGTTCTCGTCGGTCAGGCCGAGCGGTCCACCTTCAGGCGTCGACGCCAGCGTTCCCGCGAACGCCTGGTGTACCTCTTCGATCGGCATCGTGATGGCATCCAGGCCCTGGGCCGAGGCGAGGGCCAGGGCATCTGTGATCGAGTGGTCGCTCGAGTACCTGGACGGCATCAGCACCGCGTGTACGTGCTCCGGCCCGAGCGCATCAGCGGCGATCGTGGCCACCAGCGCGGAGTCCACACCGCCCGAGAGGCCGAGGCAGACGTCGCTGAAGCCACTCTTGCGTACGTAGTCGCGCGTAGCGACCACCAGGGCCCCGTAGAGCTCGGCCACCTCCTCCAGCTGCTCCACGATCGGGGCCACGAGGCGGTCCCCGCGTTCCACGACGCCTGACACCTCCACCACCGGAAGGCCCCGGTCGCCCGACTCCACCGTCGGAACATCCACGTCCAGGATGACCACGGCCTCCCGGAATCGTGGGGCCCGTCCCACGACCAGCCCCGCCGGATCGGCCACCATCGACCCACCGTCGAATACCAACTGGTCCTGGCCGCCGACGAGGTTCAGGTAGGCCACCGGACGACCCGATGCGGCGGCCGTGGCCGTCACCACCGATTCCCGTGCAGCCTGCTTCCCCTGGTGGAACGGCGAACCGTTCACCGCGACGATCATCTCGGCTCCACCGTCCAGGAGACGCCCGACCGGCCCACCGGCCACCCAGAGGTCCTCGCAGATGACCACCCCCACCCGGGCGCCACCCACCCGGAACAACTGGAGGGGGCCGGAGCCGGGTTCGTAGTCCCGACCCTCGTCGAACACGTCATAGGTGGGCAGGCACTCCTTGTGGTAGGTGCCGACGATCCGACCACCGTGGCAGACGGCCACGGCATTGTGGACCACCCCGTCGGGTCCCGGATCGGCGAACCCGACCACCAGCGCACAGGTGCCGCTCATCGCGGCCACCTCGGCCACGGCGGCCCGACTGTCCGCTACGAACCCGGGCTTGTGCACCAGGTCCTCCAGCGGATAGCCGGTCACCGTCATCTCCGGGAAGAGCGCCAGATCGCAGTCGGCGATCTCGTCCAGGTGGCGCGAGATCCGCTCCACGTTGCCCGCCAGGTCGCCCACGACGGTGTTGACCTGCACCAGCGCCAGCCGAACCCGATTCATGGGCCCAGCGTACCGAGGCTCCCGGATGCCACCGTTTCCACGGGCGGGCCGCGTTGTGGGACCTGTCGGGTAACCCTACGAACCGGCGGGATGCCCACCCTCGAGGCGTGCCGTGATGCGCTCCTCGACGCGGGACAGGATCCCATCGGCGCGCTCACGGTCCAGCCGTCCATCGGCGACCGCCTGCTCGATCCTCTCGGTGGCCCGTGCTACCAGGTCGGCCACCAACTCATCGACGCGGTCGCCGGCCAGGTCGGCGATGCTGGCGCCACCCCGCAGGGCCTCACCCAGCTCCTGACGATCCATTTCCAGGAACTCGGCTACCCGTCCACCGAGGGCGGCGCCCATACGAGCCGCTGGTCGAGCACCCTTCGCACCCATGTCGTGGCCCTTGCCCATGTCCAACCGGGGCCGCATCTCGCCGGGTCGCTGGTGGGCGTGCTCGCACGCCTGTGATTCGGCCGCCGGCTCTGCCGGCGTCGCACCGATTGGCGAGAAGAACGCCAGCAGGACCGAGCCCACCAGGATCAGACCGCCCGCTGCCCCTCCCTGCAGGATCCATTTCCTGGTCCTGCCCGATGTGTCCACCTCCGTGTACTCGTCCATCGGAATCACTCCTCGCTCCGGGCCACCGATGCGGACCGGGTTCGTCTACTGGTTCATGCTCCTGTGGAGCAGTGACCACGATGCAGGCGCAGTGTTAGGGCCAGATGAGGTCCGGGAGAGGTCGGCGCCTGTAAAGGCGGGCGAAAATCGAAGGTGCCCCGAGCCGAGGCCCGGGGCACAGCACGACGTCCACGTCCTCCGTCAGCCGGCGAGGGCCTCACAGCAGGTGTTGGTGATCAGACGGGTGACGACGTACGGATCCATGTTGGCGTTCGGGCGACGGTCCTCGATGTAGCCCTTCTGGTCCAGGTGGACCTGCCACGGGATGCGGACCGAGGCACCACGGTCCGAGACGCCGTAGTTGTACTGGTCGAACCGCTGGGTCTCGTGGGCCCCGGTAAGGCGCTCCTCGGAGCCGATCCCATAACCGGCGAGGTGCTCCAAGGTCTTGCCCTCGGCACCCAACGACTCACACGCCGTGATGATGGCGTCGTAGCCCTCGCGCATTGCACGGGTCGAGAAGTTGGTGTGTGCACCGGCACCGTTCCAGTCACCCTTGATGGGCTTGGCCGCCACCGAGGCGTCCACCCCGAAGTCCTCGGCGACCCGGTACAGCAGGTAGCGGGCCATCCAGATCTGGTCGCTCACGGCCACCGTGTCCACCGGCCCGATCTGGAACTCCCACTGGCCGAGCATCACCTCGGCGTTGGTGCCCGATATCGCCAGGCCGGCATCCATGCAGGCCTTCGTGTGGGCCTCGACTATGTCGCGACCGGCGATCTCGATGGATCCCACGCCGCAGTAGTAGGGGCCCTGGGGGGCCGGATAGCCCTCGACGGGCCAACCCAGCGGGCGCCCCTCCTTGAAGAACGTGTACTCCTGCTCGATGCCGAACATCGGCTCCTGGTCGGCGTACTTCTCGTACACCTCGACGCACATGGTGCGGGTATTGGTCGGGTGCGGTGTCATCTCCCCATCAGGAAGGCACACGTCGCAGAGCACGAGGATGTCGTCGCCACCACGGATGGGGTCGGGGCACGAGAAGACCGGCCTCAGCACGCAGTCGGAGTTGTCGCCGGGGGCCTGATGGGTGCTCGAGCCGTCGAAGCCCCAGATGGGGATGTGCTCGGCGTCGTCGATGATCTTGGTCTTGGAGCGGACGTACGGAAGGGGCTTCGTCCCGTCGATCCAGATGTACTCAGCCCTGATGGCCATCGTGGTCTCTTCCCGGTCGGCCGGTAGGCCCGGCGTGGTTGCCTATGCGATCCCCGGCTGTGCCGGTCGACGACAAACCTACGGTGGTAGCCGTTTCAAGGACGTTTTCTGACTGTGAACGCAATGTGAACGACGGCCCCACGGCTGGTGATCCAGACCCGCTCCCCACATGCTTGGAGAATGGAGAAGACGAGCGAGGATCGACTGCGCGACCAGAGGGACTACGTACTGCGGACCGTGGAGGAACGCGGCGTCAGGCTCATCCGCCTCTGGTTCACCGATGTGCTGGGCAGGCACAAGTCGGTGGCCATCTCACCCGCCGAGCTGGAGGCCGTGCTCGAAGAGGGGCTCCAGTTCGACGGCTCGGCCATCGACGGCTTCAGCCGCATCCAGGAGAGCGACGTCCTCGCACGGCCCGACGCGGCCACCTTCGAGCTGCTCCCGTGGGCCGACCCGGATGAGCCGTCAGGCACCATCTTCTGCGACATCACCAACCTGGACGGAACGCCCTTCGCCGGAGACCCGCGACAGGTACTACGCCGCAACGTGGAGCAGGCCCGCGCCGCCGGCTTCGAGATGTTCTGTGCCCCCGAGGTGGAGTTCTTCTACTTCGCCAACTCCGATACGACCTCGCCCCCGGTTCCCCTGGACCAGGCCTCCTACTTCGACCTCACGACCGCCGACGTCGCCTCCGACCTGCGCAAGCAGACCCTCCACATGCTCGAGGCGCTGTCCATCCCGGTCGAGTACTCGTTCCACGAGGACAGCCCCAGCCAGCACGAGATCGACCTGCAGTACACCGACGCACTGTCCATGGCCGACTCGATCATGACCCTCCGGCTGGCGGTCAAGAAGATCGCCATGGACCGCGGCGTGTACGCCACGTTCATGCCCAAGCCCCTGAACGGCGTGCAGGGCTCGGGAATGCACACCCACCTGTCGCTGTTCCGTGATGGCGCGAACGCCTTCCATGACCCGGACGCCGAGGACGGGCTCTCCCAGACCGCCCGGGCGTTCATAGCCGGCCTGCTCCACCACGCCAGGGAGATCACCGCTGTCACCAACCAGCTCGTCAACTCGTACAAGCGGATCAACGAGGGATACGAGGCGCCGCGCTATGTGTCGTGGGCCCGGAACAACCGCTCGGCGCTGGTCCGTGTCCCGATCCCGAAGCCCGGCAAGGTCGACTCCACCCGGATCGAGTACCGGGCGGTCGATCCGGCGTGCAATCCCTACCTCGCCTTCTCGGTCCTCCTGGCGGCGGGCCTGCGCGGTGTCGAGGAGGGCCTGGAACTCGGCCCGGAGGCACGGGTGAACCTGTACGACCTGAGCCGCGTCGAGCAGCGGGAGCTCGGGGTGGCCGGGCTACCGGCGAACCTCAGCGAGGCACTGGACGAGATGGAGGAGTCGACCCTTGTGCGCGACGCCCTGGGCGACCACATCTTCGAGTGGTTCCTGCGCAACAAACGGGCGGAGTGGAGCGAGTACCAGCGGCAGGTAACGCCGTTCGAGCTCGAGACCTACCTGCCCAACTGGTAGGCGGCCCGTGGCCGGTCCGGGTGGTGGCCGGACGCCCGACCGGGGCATGGGCGGATACGACCGGGCAGACTGGAGGGGCGGAGACCCCGCCCACACCATGGACCCACTCCTCGTCTACCCGGACCCACCCCCGCCTGAACTGGCCCAGTGCCTGGATCTGGATGGCTGGGCCTGGAAGTCGGTCGCCAATCCTGACGCCGCCATGTCCGAGGAACCCGACGAGGGTTGGTCCGGCGCCATCGTGGTGGCCGACACCGACCCCGAGGGGGCATTCGCGCTCTGCCGTCGACTCCGGAAGGTGGAGATGCCCCTGACGCCACTCCTGCTGCTGGTCGGCGGCGGGCAGCTGGCCGACCTGGAGCTGCGGGACGACCTGTTCGACGACTTCTGCCTGACGCCGGTCAGGCCAGCCGAGCTACAGGCACGGATCGAGCACCTCTTCTACCGGACCGGTCGTGGAACCCGGCCCGAGCTTGTCGAGTACGGGCCGCTGGCCCTGAACCTCGAGACCTACCAGGCGGCCGTCGACGGCGAACCGCTGGACCTGACCTACATGGAGTACGAGCTGCTGAAGTTCCTCGCCGCCCATCCGGGCAAGGTATTCACTCGCGAGACCCTGCTCAGCCGCGTGTGGGGCTACGACTACTACGGCGGTGCACGGACGGTGGACGTCCACATCCGACGGCTCAGGGCCAAGCTGGGCGAGGAGCACGCAGGCCTGATCCACACGGTGCGATCGGTGGGCTACCGGTTCGGCCAGTCCCGTTGGGGCGTCCAGGCATCGGGGCCACCCGGTAATTGAGGCTGGACCAGTCTCAGGCGGGACCGTTGTAGGGGTTCGCCTCGCTCACCTCGAGCAGCTCAGACCCTTCGTGGCTGGAATCCACGTCGGACTTCAGCAACCCTCCGAGCAACGATGCCACCACGGCGCCTCCCACCAGGATGCCGACCGGCATCACGATGACAAGCAGGATGACCATCAGGACGGCGCCGAGCATGGGCGCAGTCTGCCATCCGGACCGGGATCGGTGCACGCCCGCTCCCTTCGCGTTCCGGTGGAGCCGCCGCCGGTTCAGCCGACGTGGACGATGGCCTCCACCTCGAAGATCGCCCCGATGGGCAACGCGGCCACGGCCACGCACGAGCGGGCCGGGCGGTGATCGCCGAAGGCCTCACAGTAGATCTCGTTCATGGCAGCGAAGTTGCCCATGTCGGTCAGGAACACCGTGGTCTTGACCACCTGGTCGAGCGTCGCCCCGTTGGCCTCCACCTGGGTCCGCAGGTTGGCCAGGGCCTGGGCCGCCTGGGCCCCGAAGCCGCCCTCCGCCAGGCTCCCGGCGACAGGGCCGTCGACAACGGAACCGTCGACGATGCCGACCTGGCCGCTAACGAAGAGCAGGTCACCGGCGCGCACGACGGGGGTGTAGGGACCGACCGGCGTGGTCATGGTGGGGCTCCGTTGCTCGTGGGTGGGATTTCGGTGGACCCGACGGGAAGCATCCGAAACCCGGGGATCGGGCGGGAGTCTTCCACGCCCCGATCGGTGGGGCTACCCGGTGGGAAGATCCTCGGGGCAGCCCCGATGGCGCCAGGTGGCCGCGGCCACCGCTGCGAAGACGGCGTCCGACCCGTTGACCGGCTCACCGCCGTCGTCCTCGATGACGACGGAGATGGGTGGCGTGTCGGTGGCCCGCACCACGCCGAACGACCGGACCGTCAGGTCCTGCACGACGCCGTCCGCGTCGACCGACAGGGCCTCCGAGGTGATCCAACTCCAGGCCATGTGAGCGGCTCCCACGCAGTAGGACCGCAGCACGGTCTCATCCAGTGGATCGCCGCACCTCACCGAGACCCGGATCCCGTCGTCGTCCACCAGCGCCGTGGCGGTCGCACCGTCGGGCGACACCACCGGCCCGTCAAGGGCGCCGGCTCCGGCCAGGAGCACGACGGCCTCGGCCCAGCCGGCGGCCCGGATCGTCGACGAGGTGGGCGGACCCGCCACGTCGACCTCCTCCACCACCAGCCCGGGCGCCACTGCCGTGATCGCCTCGACCACCCCCGGGGTCCGGACGACCCTCATGACGCCGGTCCCGTCGGCGTGGGCACCCCCGGAGACCGGCGGGCGCTTGGCACCCAGGTGGACGGTGTCCTCCCGCGAGAGGACCACCAGCACCGCCCGACCGTGCTCGTCGGCCAGCGCCCTGGCTGCGGCCGGGGCCACCGAGTCCAGCTTGGCCCCGAAGGCACCGCCGTTGGCCAACGGGCTGGACGCCTCTCCGCCCGGCTCGCACCAGGAGGCGTCGGTCTCCAGGTAGGCCGGCTCCACCCACGACGTCCGGAGCACGGCGTCCCAATCGCCGTCCGGAGCCTGCAGGGGTGGGGCTGAAGCGACGGTCGTCCGACGGCCCTGGACCCTTCCGGCAGCCAGGCGCGCCTCGAGCAGGGTGGATCCCACGACCCAACCTCCACCACCATCGAAAACAGCAAACAACGCACCCTCCGGCACCGTGTCGGCGGCGAACCCACCGCTACCTGACACCACCTCGGGGCCGACGACCTGTTGTGTCCTGCCCTCCAGCGCCGCCCGCCTGCCTGCCGCCGGGTTTCCGGTGGTCGCGGCAGGTGCCGTCCCGTAGGCGTCCCAGGCCTCGAGCACGGTCTGCCAACCGGTGCACCTGCAGAGGTGGGCGTGCAGCGAGCGGGCTGCCCGGTCCCGATCGGGCGGAGACCCCTCAGGGGCCGATGCCCGCAACCCGGCGAAACGCACGACGATCCCCGGGGTGCAGAAGCCGCACTGGCTCCCACCGGTGGCGCAGAAGGCGTCGGTCCAGGCCGTGAGCTCCGCAGGATCCAGCCCTTCCAGGGTCGTCACCGTCCGCCCGTCCACCCGCCGGGCCGGCGTCACGCACGAGACCCGGGGCTGCCCGTCGACCAGCACGGTGCAGCATCCGCACTGGCCCTGGGGACTGCAGCCGTCCTTCACCGACAGGTTGCCGAGGTGACCGCGCAGCACGTCTAGCAGGGTGCCACCGTCGTCGGGCACCTCGACCGAGGCACCATCGACGGTGAGGTGGACCACGTCGGACCCCTCGTCTGCTGCCATGCCCATGAGTGTGCCCGCTGCCGTCCACGGGTCGACAGGGGCGGTCGTGAAAACCACGAAGGCCGACGCCTCGGCGTCGGCCCTGCATGAGGCCCCCGAAGGGGAGGTCAGGTCAGCTGAACGACTGGCCGCAACCGCAGGTGCTCTGGGCGTTCGGGTTGTTGATCGAGAACCCAGCGTCGTTCAGACCGTCCTTGTAGTCCAGGGTGGCACCCTCGAGGAGCTGTGCGCTGGAGGGATCCACGACGACACGCACGTCACCGAACTCCGTCTCCAGATCGTCGGCGGCCTTCTCGCTGTCGAAGTACATCTCGTAACTGAAGCCGGAGCAGCCACCCGGACGGACGGCGACACGCAACGCAAGACCCTCTTCGGCTTCGCCGGCAATGAGGTCCCTGACCTTGGACTTGGCTTCGTGGGTCAAGGTGATCATCGGATCCTCCAGCAGAACTCGGACTTCGTTTCTTCACCGGAAAGTCTAGCGGCCACCTTCTCGGGAACCCAGACCCGGCTCCCGTACCATGGCCCCATGGCTGAGCCGGCGCTCCCCACCGTAGAGGACGTCTACGGAATCCTGCGCGCCGTGATCGACCCCGAACTGGGCACGGACATCGTGGAGCTGGGGATGGCGCGTGCCGTTCGCGTCGACCCCGACGGCAAGGTCGACGTGACCATCGCACTGACCACCTCCGGCTGCCCCCTGAGGGCACAGATCCAGGGCGACGTCCGCACCCGGGTCGGCAGCCTCCCCGGCGTGACCGGTGTCCACCTCACCTGGGAGGAGCTGAACCAGGAGGAGAAGGCCGCTGCGATGGCGAAGGCCCGTTTCAACGTCAGCCAGAACGCTCCCGAGACCGAGATCCCGGTGGAGACCCGGGTCCTCATGGTGGCGTCCGGGAAGGGAGGCGTGGGCAAGTCCTCGGTCACGGTGAACCTGGCCGCATCGCTGGCGTCCCGTGGCTTCACGGTAGGTGTCATGGACGCCGACATCTGGGGGTTCTCGGTCCCGAGGATGCTCGGAATCGAGGGACGCCTGGGCGGGTCACCCGAGGTCGGCAAGATCGACCCGATCCAGGTGCCCGTGGGCGACGGGCTCCTGAAGGTCGTGTCCATGGGATTCCTCGTCGAGAACGAGGAATCGGCCCTCATGTGGCGGGGCCTGATCCTGAACCGTGCCGTCCAGCACTTCTGCGAGGACGTGGCCTGGGGCCCGATGGACTACCTGATCATCGACATGCCGCCCGGAACCGGCGACGTCCAGATGGGATTGGCCAAGAGGCTCCCGCGGGCGGAGATGCTGGTCGTGACGACCCCGGCCCTGGCCGCCCAGAAGGTGGCGATCCGGGTGGCCAACATGGGAAGGGCCAACTACCTGCGGATCGTCGGGGTGATCGAGAACATGAGCGCCTACGTATCCGAGGACGGACAGCGCCACGAACTGTTCGGAGCCGGCGGTGGCAGCGCCCTGGCCGCGGACATCGGCGCCCCGCTACTGGGCAGCATCCCGCTGGACGCCGCGGTCGCCAACGCAGGCGACACCGGCCGCCCGATCGCCCTCGGCGAGGGCCCGGCAGCGGACGCCTACCGGGCGATCGTCGACCTGCTGGTGACCGAAGCGGCCCCGCCGATCGAGATGGCGGGCTGCACTGCCCGCCTCCTGGCCGCAGCCGTCGAAGCCCTCGACGCGGCTGACGCCTAGGCCCCGGGGCCCAACCGGTCCTGACCGTCTCCGGAGTCTTCCTCCCAGGAGTCAGCGTCCAGGATTCCGCCACCGAAGGGACCATCCGCCGGGCCGTCCTGACGCCACCCCTCATGGCTGGCGACCCCTCCGAACTGCCATCCGGTACCACCGCCCCGATTCGAACGGCCCAGTCGACGCGTGGCGATTCGGCGGATCATCATCCGAGATGGCGACAACAACAGCAACAGCCCGATGGCATCGGTCACGAAGCCGGGGGTGAGCATCAGGGCACCGGCGAACAGCACCAGCAGGCCGTCCACCAGTTCCCGGCCGGGCATGCGTCCCTCAGCCATCTCGGCCTGGGCGCGGCGCACGATGCCCAGTCCCTGCCGCCTGACCAGCCATGCACCCACCACGCTGATCAGGACGAGGAGCCCGATCGTGTTCAACACCCCGGCCGATCCGGCCACCCGCACGATCACCACCAGTTCCACGATCGGCGTGACCAGGAACACGAGGAAGAGCACCAGAAGCACGGGCTCATGCTAGGTGCGCTCCGGGCCCGCCTCGCTGCGCCCGCGTGACACCCCGGTGACCCCGCGTATCCTCGCGACCACATGGCCCCTCCCGTTGATCCAGTACCGGACACCCCGGCCGACAGGCCGCCCAGCGTCGACCGCCTGGCCAGGTCCCTGGCCGACACCGGCCTGCCCCACCCGCTCCTGGTGGACGCCGCACGCTCGGCGGTGGCCGACGGTGACCCCGCCACGGCCACCGAGAGGGCCCGGATGATCGCCGAGGCGACACGCCGGGCGATGCTGACCGAGGTCGTGAACGCCACCGGGGTGCTGCTCCACACGAACCTGGGGCGTGCCCCGTGGGGCGCTTCCGTCGGCAGCGACCGCTACGCCGCCCTCGAGTTCGACCTCTCCTCGGGAGGCCGCGGTTCCAGACAGGACCGGGCTCCACGCCTGATCGCCCGGGCCTGCGGTGCCGAAGCCGCCCTGGTGGTCAACAACTGTGCTGCCGCTGTCCTCCTCGTGCTGGCCGCCCTCGCCCCCGGGCGAGGTGTGGCGGTGTCACGTGGCGAGCTGGTGGAGATCGGCGGCGGCTTCCGGATCCCGGACGTGATGGCACAGTCGGGCGCCCGGCTGATCGAGGTCGGCACGACCAACAGGACGAGGCTTGCGGACTTCAGCACGGCCATCGCCTCGCCTGGAGCCGACGTGGCACTGACCCTCAACGTCCACCGCTCCAACTACCGGATCGAGGGGTTCACCGAGTCCACCTCGGTCGCAGACCTGTCGGGGCTGGACGTACCGGTGGTGGCCGACATCGGATCCGGCCTGCTGGACGCCGCCTGTCCGTGGCTGGCCGACGGCCCACCCTCGTGGTTGCGGGGAGAACCGGCTGCCCGCCAGACCCTGGAGGCGGGCGCTGCGCTCGTCACCTTCTCCGGCGACAAGCTCCTCGGTGGACCCCAGGCCGGCATCATCGCCGGGCGGGCGGACATGGTCGCCGCCTGCGCGGAGCATCCCCTGGCCCGGGCACTTCGCCCGGGCAGCCTCGTGCTGCACGCCCTCCAGGACCTGGCGCTCGCCTACCTGGCACGCGATGGCGATGCCATCCCGTTCTGGCGCATGGCCAGCACAAGGGTGGACGTACTCAGGACCAGGGCGCTGGCGATCCGCCCGGACCTGGTCGTGGACACCGTCTCGGTCCCGGGTGGAGGAACCCTGCCCGGGGTGGAGATCCCGTCCGTCGGCCTGTCATTGCCCGGCGACCGCGTAGGAGAACTGCGGGCCGGGAACCCACCGGTCATCGCACGGGTGACCGAAGGCTCGACGATCCTGGACCTCAGGACCGTCCACCCGAACGACGACGCTGTCGTGGCTGCAGCGGTGGCCACCCTCACAGGCTGACGCCGCGTGCACGTAGTCGCCACCGCCGGGCATGTCGACCACGGCAAGTCGACCCTGGTGGAGGCCCTCACCGGAACCGACCCCGACCGGTTCGCCGAGGAGAAGGCCCGCGGGCTGACCATCGACCTGGGCTTCGCTGACACGACGCTGCCATCGGGTGCCGTGCTCTCCCTCGTCGACGTACCCGGCCATGTCCGGTTCATCAAGAACATGCTGGCCGGCGTGGGGGCGGTGGACGCCTGCCTCTTCGTCGTGGCGGCGACCGAGGGTTGGAAGCCGCAGTCCGAGGAACACCTTCGCATCCTGGAACTGCTGGGCGTCGCCCACGGCATCGTCGCCCTCACCAAGATCGGTCCCGCTGATGACGACCTGGTGGAGCTGGCCCACCTCGAGTTGGAGGAACGCCTGGCAGGAACCTTCCTGGAGGGAGCGCCGGTCATCGGAACCGATGCACCCACGGGAATCGGGATCGGGGAGCTACGGGCGGCCCTCGACGACCTGCTGGCAGCCACGCCGACGGCGATCGACCACGGTCGCCCACGGCTCTGGATCGACAGGGCCTTCTCGGCGCGGGGCTCCGGAACGGTCGTCACCGGCACCCTGACCGGTGGACGGCTGCGCACCGATGACGAGCTGGAGGTCCATCCATCCGGCGGGACGGTCCGGGTCCGGGGGCTGCAGAACCATCACACCGACAGGGACGAGCTGCCCCCGGGAAGTCGTTGCGCCGTGAACCTCGTCGGCGTGTCCCACGATGGCGTGGCACGTGGGGACGTCCTTGTCAGGTCGGGCCAGTGGCACCACACCAGGGTGGTGGACGCCTCCCTCACGGTCCTGGACCGCCTGGACCATCCGGTGTCGCGACGCGGTGCCCACGTGCTCTACCTGGGTTCCGGCGAGCACCCGGTACGGATGCGGATACTGGGGCCCGACGCGTTGGAGCCGGGCACCCGGGGAGCGGTCCGCCTGCACCTGCCGGTGCCCCTGCCGTTGCTTCCCGGCGACCGCTTCGTCCTGCGGGAGTCCGGCCGGGCCGAGACGGTCGGTGGTGGCGAGATCCTGGATGTGGACCCCGTGGAGCGTGCATCCAGTGCCCGTCCGGACCGGTCGGTGGACCGGGTGGTGAGCCAGCGCGGCTGGGTGGACGCTGACGAGCTGGAGCGCCTCACCGGGGAGCGACGTGATCCGGACGTGGGTCGCTGGGTAGTCGATCCGACCGAACTCCACACCACGCTGGTCGACCTGCGTGCCGCCCTTGAGGAGGCCGGGCCATTGGGCCTGGACCTCTCGACGCTGGATGAACACGGCCGGGCCGCCGTCGAGCTCCTGGATGGCGTGGTGGTCGAGGCGGGCCGACTCGCCCCCGTGGACGCCGTCGACCCCCTGGCCGACCACCCGTTCGTGGCCATCCTGGCCGCCTCGCCGTTCGCCCCGCCGGCTCCGGACGGAGTCGACCGCGCTGAACTGCGCGAGCTGGTCCGCCGGGAGATGGTGGTCGAGGTGGAGGGAATCTTCTTCGCGGCCTCGGCCCTTCAGGCCGCCGCCGAGCTGGCCGCCAGGCTCCTGGCCGAGAGACCGGAAGGGTTCACGGTCTCCGCGTTCCGGGAGGCAGCGGGGAATACACGAAAGCACGCCATGCCGTTGCTGGCCCGCCTGGACGGAACCGGGGTGACCCGACGGCGTGACGACGTCAGGATCGCGGGTCCCCGCCTCCCGGAGGCCTGACCGGACACCGACCGGCGCCCGAATCCAGACCCGAGCCCGGGTGTCCTAGACGGCCCCGATGAGGACACGCCGCTCGGCCTCGCTGGTTCCGCCCCAGATGCCGTGGGCCTCGCCACGCTGCAGCGCGAACTTCAGGCACTGTCCGCGCACCGCGCAGAGGTCGCAGATGGCCTTCGCCATGTGTTCCCGCAGCAACTTCTCGTCCCTGCGCTCACCGGTCACCGGTGGGTAGAAGACCTCGGTCCGGGGGCCGCGACACGCTGCCCTGATCCGCCAGTCCTGCTGAGTGGTTACGCCTGGCACTTCCGCACCCCCTCCGAACTCCCAATCCGTGACTACGGGCCTCTGACGAACCTACGACGCTCGCCATGAGGTGGGCAAGGGCGGATCTGTGGAACCGGGGAGTGGCCTCTCAGGATCCGCCGTCACGGCGTCGGTAGTCACGGGCTGCGCCGTCGATGGGCTCTACCTCCAGCCACAGGCCGTCCACGGCCACCACCCGGATGTCATCACCGGGTTCCAGTGGCGTGGCCCGATTCGTGGTGGCCCGCCAGACCGCCTCGCGCACCGTCACCGTTCCATTGGGAGCGAGGCGTTCGACCGCGCTCCCCGTCTCACCGATCATCCATTCGCGCCCGATCGTCGGTGTGGAGAAGCGGGTCCGCACCATCGTCGGCATGCCACCGACCATTGCCATGACCATCCCGACCACGCCGACCAGCAACGTGATCCAGGAGAACGACGGTCCATCGAAGAGGAAGACGGATCCGGCCACCAACGTGACCGTGCCGATTCCGGACCAGAGGCGGGGAACCCCGGCCTGCACGTCGATGGCATAGGCCAGCATTGCCACCACCAGCAGTGCCACGGCCCAGCCCCTCGCAGGCAGGACCCCCAGCCCGTACGTCGACAACAGGAAGCAGCCGGCGCCGATCGCCCCTGCTATGCCCACTCCTGCCGTGTAGAGCTCGAAGAGGAGAAGGCCCATGCCGATGAGGAGGAGGAGGTAGGTGACGGCTGGGCTGGCCACGGTATGGAAGAACTGGTCGACCACGTCCAGCTGACGGAATCGTGTCGTGGTGACCGGCTGGATGGTTTCGCCGTCCTCACCCACCATGGTCTCCACCTCGAAGCCGGGAACGCCCGCCAACTGCTCGAGCAGCACCGGTGCAGGCCTGGCTATGCCACGCCTGACGGCTTCGTCGTAGCCCACGGTGGCATCCCGGAGGTCGGCCAGGGCATCCGTGGCCAGCAGGGCCCCCAACTCGGCGACACCCTGGATGGGGTCACCGAAAGAACCGAGGCGTGCGCCCGGTGCGATCCCGATGTCATCCCCGAGGACCACCAGTTGGGCGATCGGACCGGTGGCCCGGGCGCCGGACGGCCCCACCCAGAACGACACCGTGACCTCGGAGCCGACGATCAACCGGGCCAGCCGGAGGATCTCACTGTCGGAGACGACCGAGGCCGTGCTGTCCACCTGGAACACGAGGGCGACGGTCTCGTAAGGATCCAGGGATTCAAGGGTGTCAGCCATCATTCCCACCAGGACCGGATCCAGGAAGCCGCTCACCTCGACGACGTCTACAACCGGAAGCTGGCCCTCGTGCTCCGCATGTGCGCCGGCCACGGGGGCACCCAGGCCGAGGAACGCAGCGGCCAGGACGAGCGCGGCCAACAGGCGTCGAGACGGTGGTCGAGCGGTGAGGAGGTGGGACATGGTGCAGGTGCGTTCCCGTCGCCCCGGCCGGGGCGGCAGGCGGGCCAGCCTACGGCCGGTCGCCGTGGCTCCGGGTGGTCAGTCGGTGGTCTCTCCGAGTGCCAGGACGGCCTCCTCGACGGTCTCGCGGACCGGCACGATCCGATCGAATCCCGTGGTGTGGAGGAGGCGGATGAGCGCTGGACGGTTACAGGCCACGGCCACGTCCCCGTCGTTCTCCCGAGCCCTTCGTATGCCTCCGATCAACGCACCGAGGCCGGCAGAATCCATGAACGGCACATCGGACAGGTCAACGAGCACGAACGACTCCTCGGCCAGCTCGGTGAGCGCCTCGCGGAACTGGGCCACGGTGTAGGCGTCCAACTCGCCCACCGGTCGGCACAGCACGTAATCGTCATGTCGCTCGACGGTGATCTCCAGCATCGGTGCCTCCTCAACCGTCCCTGCCCATGTGGCCGGACCCGTCCGATGAATGTAGACGCCCGGGGCGAGGCTGTGTCGACGGCCCCTCTACGGGGCCTCCCGAACGGGTCCGTCGGGGAACGTACCGGTACGCTCCGACCCGTGAGCGCCTCGATCGTCCTCCTGGCAACCGACGCCGACCACGTGTACGACGAGGTGGATGCGGTCCTGGGTGGCGACCACGAGGTGGTCCGGGTACACGCCGGAGCCGAGGTGCTGGCCGCCGTACGCGACCACGACCCCGTGCTCGTGGTCCTGGACCTCCAGATCGGCAACATGGGCGGGATGGCGGCCTGCCTGGACCTGCGGCTGGAGGAGCGGGCCGAACGGATCCCACCGCAGCGCGTGGTGATGCTGCTGGATCGTGACGCCGACGAGTTCCTGGCGAAGCGCGCCGAGGCCGATGCGTGGATCGTCAAGCCGATCGATGCGCTGCTGCTCCGGCGCACCGCCCGGGACGTCCTGGCCGACGCCTGATCCACCCATTCGGGTGGCCATCGGCCCGACCGGTCAAGACAGGTGACCGGTACCCTTCACCGCCTACACGGGTAGTGGCGCAGCTTGGTAGCGCGCCTCGTTCGGGACGAGGAGGTCGTGGGTTCAAATCCCGCCTACCCGACCAT
>Ga0257113_1000016_pt1 | contig 43214 bp, 40 predicted proteins | sample LP_taG_4_FD_191568 | JGI IMG/M metagenome (GOLD analysis project Ga0257113, IMG submission 191568) | Marine microbial communities from Northeast Subartic Pacific Ocean, Canada - LP_J_2015_P26_2000m | ecosystem: Environmental > Aquatic > Marine > Oceanic | place: Canada: Northeast Subartic... | reverse complement strand
CGATCTTTCCATAACCATGATTGGCGAGGGATATTTATTATTTATAAACAGGTTTTTGAACCGTTTATAAATCGTTGCAGCTGCTTTTCCACTTAACTGTTGGTATACAATAGCGCGAACCAACGCTTCGAAATAATTCAAATCCTTCTTGAATTCAGGTTTTTCAAACTCAGCGATAAGACGACCCATTTTCTCATCCGCTTGTTTAAGGTGTTTCAATCCTTTATCAATATTCATTTGCCACATATATAAATTTGTAAATGGCTTTCAGGGCCTAATGGTTTTTTATCATAATCTCCGTACTTATCCTTGATAACAAACCCCGCCTCGGTCAATAATCTGTCCATTGTATCCGGAAAAATCATGTGCATATCAAATTGGTATTCATCCGTTTTATTGTCCCCAGAAGTATTAAAATACCAGTGAATATGGTTTATTTGCGAATTGGGATCATAATGGTTGGTCTCATTAACAATACAGTGTCCACCAGAGGGCCAGTCAAATTCCATTACATAATATTTCTGTTTGACTCGATAGAGAAATATAGGGTGTGGTACAAAGGCATCTATCAGGAATAGTCCATCATCTAGCAAATGACTATATACACAAGAAAGAAACAATGCCACATCTTCATTCTTCAATAAATGAAAAATGGAATTGAAGCCGATAAAAATGAACTGAAATTGTTGATCAAGGTCAATATTTCGTATATCGCCTTCCAATATTTGGGCTAGATCCCCATATTTTTCTAGCTTTTTACGTGCAAATTTGGCGAAAGAAGAACTTAATTCAATTCCTGTATAATTAATTCCTTTTTCAAGAATGGGATAAGCTAGTCTACCTGTACCGGAAGCCATTTCCAATACCGGACCACCAAATTCAGCAGCAGCGTTAGCAATAAATTCTATATCATTGATTTTCCACCAATGCGCTGCATCGTACAGCTCAGGATCTGAATAGATATCTTTTATCAAATAGGTCTAATTAAGGACGACCAATTCCTTAGTGGTCTTATTGAGGATCTCACACCCGTTATCTTTAATAATTATATCATCCTCAATACGTACACCACCCCACCCAGCCAAATATATCCCTGGTTCTATGGTTACAACATTATTTACTTCCAAGAATTGGGTGCTTAGTTGGCTCAGGCGTGGTTCGGTATGAATTTCAAGCCCAAGTCCATGGCCGGTACCATGATTATAGTATTCACCATACCCCCTTTCCGTAATGTATTCCCTCGTGATAGTATCCATGTCCTTACAGGATACTCCTGCCTGGGCGGCGTCACAACCAGCTTGCTGCGAACCTTTGACTATATTATAAATTTCAATATGTTTTTCTGTTGCTTCTCCAACAACCGGGGTACGAGTCATATCGGCATGATAGCCAGCATATTTAGCAGCAGCATCAATAACGATAAAATCACCCTTTTCAAATGGTCTATCGCTTGGTACAGCATGAGGCAGTGCGCCATTTGAACCACCTGCAACTATGGGAGAATATGCCTCGCCATCACTCTCTTGCCGGTAACGTAGAACCAGGTGATTAGCTACTTCCTTTTCAGTTGTACCGGGTTTAAGCATCGGCAATATCTCGGCATAAACCGCATCCGTGATTTCGACTGCTGTGCGGATTGCATCCAATTCTGACTCATCTTTCACCGCCTGTAGATTCTCCATAAGCATAGATGTTGATTTCCAATCTACTTTTGGGAATGAATCAGTCATAGCGCGATATTGACTCACACTAGTATGGTCACTCTCAAAGGCTAGATTTAATCCGTTTTGAATCAGATTGTTCTTTATTACAATAGAAATATGTGTACCAAAATCGATGTATCGCTCCATGTTCTTCACTTGTTCGCCAGATTGTACGTCGTAGCGTCCATCCGAAATGAAATAAGAATCATCCTGTGTGATCAGACAGGATGCCGCAGAACCAGTAAAACCACAGATATATCGTATACTCGTAAGGTTGGTTATGAAAATCCCATCAAGTCCTTGAGCAGACAGAACTGTACGCAATTTATTCAACCTGGAAAAAAATATTTGATTACTCATTTCAGAAATAAACGAGAATTATTTTTCTGCTTTTAACAGTTCCTTAATTGCAACTCGCTCCGCTTCGATCTTCTCGGCATCAGCGCCTTTTGTAACAAGGATATCCAACACATCCAAGGCCTGGTGATACAGGTTCTGATTTTTAAGTACGTTGACCATTGTAAAAGTAGCGATACGAGGACTGATAGCTAGTTGAGGACCTTCTGTTTTTTTTACACGGCGTGTTTTAGTTTTTTTGCCCGTGCTCTTCATTGAGATCTTTTTCCGCTGGATTACTTTCTTAGGAATTTCCTGTTTGCCAAGGATAGATAATATAGATTTTGCTTCTCTGTTTTCCGGGTCAAGATCGAGAACTTTGTTCCAACTTTTTTGCAGTGTTGATTCCGCCCTACCTAGTGACTGCTGTACTATGGCTAACTGAAAAGATGCCTGCAAATGATCAGTGCCAGATTGCACTACCTCTTTCAATAATTTTTCTGACTCGCGTTCATTGCCTATTTCTAATTCTATCATAGCAAGTATAAACCGTCCATCTACATGGTCGGGGTGGTAACCAAGACCGATCTCGCAGACTTTACGGGCTCTGACCAAATCCCTACTTTGAAGATACATATCCGCCAATATTGGAAATAGAACCGTATCAAAATTATCCGCGAAATATGTTTCTAGTTCAGCTTGATTGTTCAAATTCATGGTATCTATCGCCGGTTAGTTTGCACCCAAGTTGTAATGTAGTCTACTGTTTTCTGCACAGGTGTTCCCGGGCCAAATAATTTCCCTACACCAAGTTTAGTTAAGGCTTCCTTATCTTTATCTGCTATAATACCACCACCAGTTAGTAATACATCATCGAGGCCATTCTGATCCATCAATTCCATCACCTTTGGGAAAACGGTCATATGCGCTCCCGATAGTATTGATAATGCAATCACATCAGCATCCTCCTGTAAAGCAGCGGATACAATCATTTCCGGTGTCTGGCGCAATCCCAGATAAATAACTTCCATCCCTGCGTCTCTGTAAGAAGCAGCCAATACTTTAATACCGCGGTCATGGCCATCTAGCCCAGGCTTTGCCATTACAATACGAATATTTCTTTCCATAATTTTTAATAACTGATGGAAATTACAAATACACTCGCATGGATTACAGTAGATTATCTGTCATGAGTATCCAATACAAATGTCACGGGTCCACTATTTACAAGGCTGACCTCCATTGCCGCGCCAAATTCACCGGTTTCTACATTTATGCCTCTACTTCTAACTGCATCAATAAACCCGTTATATAGCAATTTCCCTTTGTCCGGATCAGCGGCTTTTGTGAAACTCGGACGACGACCCTTACGCCAATCACCACAGAGCGTAAATTGACTAATCACCAGAACAGACCCCTTCACATCCTGAAGTGATATATTCATTTTACCATTATTATCATTAAATATCCGTAAGCCAAGAATCTTATCCACCAGAAAATTAATATCCTCATCTTTATCATCACGGTGCACCCCCAGCAGGATCACTAATCCATTATCAATATCGCCGGTAACAAGACCGCCGATTTTGACTTTACCAGTAGTAACGCGTTGTAAAACAGCAATCATATTGCATCAGTTATTCTACCCATACATTACTTTTCCCATAAACATCGCGCAGTTTAGTCAGAAATTCGCGACTGGATGAAACACGCGTGTTATGTGACAAGATCCGTTTTTTACGATGATTCTCATCATCATAATGAAACATCAGATTACATGTGCCTGGGTATTGTTTTGATAAAGAATGCAAATCCTCAATACTTTGAGGCAATATCTTTTCTAACTCTAGATGCAAGTTGACACGTTTGGCATAATAATCTCTTACCTTTTCCAAGGGGACTATTTCATCAGCGACCAACTTCAAATCACTAAAATCTTCATTATCCGTTGGTTTACCACTGACAAATACTATTTTATCCTCTGATAATAATTCCTTGTACTTAGTGAATGTGTTGCTAAATACCAGTATTTCAGCATGGCCTCCTAAACATTCCAGTGTAAAAAATGCCATTTGTTTATTCTTACGATCAAAATGTAGCTTATAATTTTGGATCGCACCGCCGATGCGTACAGTATCAAGATTTCTATCCTGGATTGATTCTGTAAAATCATGGTTGCTGAAATCCTCTAAATCATCGGCATACTCCAATAAAGGATGGCCTGTCAGATATAGACCCAAAACCTCTTTTTCATTTGCCAGCGCTTCCCCATCAGACCAAGGACGTACTTCTTGTAAATTAGGTATCATAGACACTCCTGACCCGCTTGCAGAATCATCAAATAAATCAACCTGGTTTTTATCGCGGTCAGACTGAATATTTTGACCATAGCGTATGGCAATTTCAATGGTGGAAACTTTTTCGGCCCTGGATCCTTCTAGATGATCCATGGAACCGGACACAATTAGGCTTTCCAGGACTTTTTTATTCACCGCTTGCAGGTCTACCCTACTGGTAAAATCAAATAGTGAGTTAAATGGTCCATCTTTTTCTCGGGCAGCAATTATAAACTCCAATGCTTTCGCACCTACATTTTTTATCGCATTCATGCCAAAAGAAATAGATGTATCATCAATAGGCTGAAAATGAATGTTAGATACATTAATATCTGGAGGTAATACATCTATTTTTAGTTTTCGACATTCATTAATTAAAATAACAACCCGATCAATATTGGTCATCTCACTAGTCAGGTTTGCGGCCATAAATTCAGCGGGGTAGTAGTTTTTAAGCCATGCTGTTTGATAGGCTATATATGTATAAGCAGTAGAATGGCTCTTATTGAATCCGTACTGCGCAAATTTTTCGATCAAACCATAAATGTTAGTAGCTTGATTTTTGGTCATGTTTTTACTTGACGCACCATTGATAAACTTGACCTTTAGTGCTTCCATGAGTTCAGTATTTTTCTTACCGATTGCCCGCCGCAAAATATCCGCTTGGGCCAGAGTGAAATTTGCGATTTCATTAGCAATTTGCATGACCTGTTCCTGATAAACAATGATCCCATAAGTTTCATCCAGGATTGGTTTTAGGGCTGGGGAAACATATTCTATCTTTTTCTTGCCCGATCTGCGGTTGATAAAGTTATCTATATTTTTCATTGGTCCTGGACGATACAGCGCATTCATAGCTATTAAATCTTCAAAATGTGTGGGCTTGAGCTTTTTTAAGAATTCGCGCATGCCCGATGATTCAAACTGGAACACACCTATTGTTAGACCCTTAGCAAATAATTTATATACTTTGGCATCATCCATGGGAATCTTCTCAATTTTGATGATTACATCCTTCTGCAGCAGCAATTTGATCGTATGATCAATAACTGTAAGGTTACGTAATCCAAGAAAATCCATTTTTAGTAGTCCAAGATTCTCCAGACTTTTCATATCATACTGGCTAGTGATATCACCTTGGGATGATTTATAGAGTGGCATGTAATCTGTTAAATCAGTAGGTGTTATGACTACACCAGCAGCATGGATGGAGGCATGACGATTCATCCCTTCCAGCACCTTAGAATAATCTACCAATTCCTTGAACTCTCCATTTGCCATTGTTTGCAAGTCAGGACTTTTATTTAGAGCTGCATCTAAGGTAATATTCAGTTCGTTAGGAATTGCCTTCGCTACGCGGTCCACATCACCAAATGAATAACCCATGACACGTCCTACATCTCGCACAACCTGTCGTGCTTTCATTTTACCAAAGGTGATAATTTGCGTTACCGAATTCTCACCATACCGTTTCTTGATATAATCAATTACTTCCCCACGCCGTTCTATACAAAAATCAATATCAATATCCGGCATGCTGACGCGATCGGGGTTTAAAAACCTTTCAAACAGTAAGTTGTGTTTCATAGGGTCTATATCCGTGATCCCTAACGCATAAGAAACAACACTACCTGCTGCGGAACCCCGACCAGGGCCGACAGGAATATTGTTATCCCGCGCATATTTAACGAAATCCTGGGTAATTAAAAAATATCCGGAAAAGCCCATTGCCTTGATCACATCTAGCTCATGATCAATCCGCTGTTTTATATCTGGTGTAATATCATTATATCTTTCAATAACTCCTTTTTTACAAATTGAGCGTAGATATTCATCCGGATCTGTCATGTTCCCATTAGCAGGCAAAGGGAACTTAGGCAAATGGTATGACCCAGTTGGGATTGACAGATCTATGCTATCTGCAATAGACCGTGTATTTTCAATTGCATTAGGAACATCTTTGAAAAGTTTGTACATGTCATCTTGGGATTTGAAATAGAATTCCGGTGTAGCATAACGTAATCTGTTCGGATCATCTCTTTCCTTGCCAGTGCCGAGACAAATGTGGATATCATGTGCCTCCCAATGATCATGTTTCGCATAATGGGCATCATTCGTAGCGACTAATGGAAGACCCAATTCGCTGGCAAGTTTTTTCGTTTTTTTAATATTGACCTGCTCTTGGTCAATACCGTGGTTCTGCACTTCTAAAAAATATCTGTCAGGAAAAATTTCAGCATATTCTAGTGCCGTTTCCTTGGCTCCGTCCCAATCATTATTAACCAATTTTTCTGGTACTTCACCCTTCAAACACGCTGACATACATATCAAACCATCGCTGAACTCGCGGAGGATATCCTTATCAATACGGGGACGATAATAGAAACCTTCCAAATAGCCCACTGTGATTAATTTCATTAGATTTTTATAACCCGTGTAATTTTGTGCCAGTAATATTAAATGATTGTTGCCCCAGCCGCCTTCAGCACGAGGTTTTTTATCAAAACGGTTATTAACAGCAACATAGACCTCGCTTCCAACAATAGGTTTAATGCCGGTTTTATTGGCATTATTGTAGAAACTTATAGCACTAAACATATTGCCATGCTCTGTCAGGGCCACTGCATCCATTTGCAAGTCATCAATAGTATTAACTAAAGTCTGGACCGTTTGCGCACCATCAAGTAAGCTATAGTCAGAATGATTGTGAAGGTGGACGAATTCAGCTGGCATAATAATCAACTAAAATGGCAGTTAATCCAATTATGGTGCTGAACTTTAACAATTTTGCGCTCTGCCTGGCCGTAGATATAGATGGTGATTTCATAAATAAAACTACGATCATAGCTAAAGGAATCTCAACTCCAATTACCAAGAGGATAAGATAATATTTCCCATAAATATGGAAAAAATAGGGGAGCAATGCTCCCAATCCAATTAAAACAGTGTTAATCACCGCAACAGTAATTGCCTTATTTTTACCTATAACAAGGGGTAATGTTTTTAAACCAGAGGAATTATCTCCTTCCACATCAGCAATATCCTTTATCAATTCACGAACAAGCGTTAATCCAAAAGCAAGTATTGCCGGTATAACCATGGGGCCAAGCTTATTAAATGCTAAACCGCAAAAAACAAATGTCAACCCCAGGATCACTGCAACAGTGATGTTACCAAATAGCGGTGTTCCTTTTAAACGTAGGCTATAGATAATAATCAATGGCATAGCGATACCAACAGCCGTTAGCATTGCATAAAACGGCAGCTGAAATGCAGTAACAGAACCTATTGCAAATAATATTACCGAAAAACTCAGCGCCTGAAAACTAGTGATCATTCCACGGCTCAATGGTCTGTTTGGTCGATTGATTAAATCAATTTCATAATCACAATAATCATTAAACGAATTTGCAGCACCATTATAGGCAATGACAACTATAACAACACAGGTTAGTATATAGTATTGTTCATAAACACCCAAAATATATGCGCTTACTAATACAGCAGAGGCAGCTACTGCAATGTTTAAAGGACGAAGTAACTTGATAAAACCTAAAATCAAATTCAATTTACTGTAACCTTTAATACTCTAGGATCACCGTTTCGGTCCGGAATAAGTGTTTGGTCATAGAATGATGCCTTATCAAATACCTCCAACACATAGTTGGGGTGTGTATTTAAACCTACTTCAAGAACCAGGTGGCCACCAGAATTGATCATGGCTGGCGCCACCATTGCGAACCGTTGATAAAACAATAAACCATCCACTCCATCACTTAATGCAAAATGGGGCTCAAATAAACGCACATCATCCATTAAAGTATTCATTTCGACAAGTGGTATGTATGGTGGATTAGAAATAATCATATCAAATTTTTTATTATATGGATTCATTAAAAAATCCATTTCTTCAAACTGAACTGTTGCATGGTGAACATCTGCATTGATTTTAGCTACTTCTATTGCTACAGTAGATATATCTATGCCCGTGATCTTAGAGTTGGGGATTTCCTTCGCCAGAGATACAGCGATACAGCCTGTGCCTGTGCCCATATCCAAAACAGTAGGTTTATTAGCTGCCTTAAGTATAGCAATCGCAACATCCACGAGTCGTTCTGTCTCCGGCCGGGGTATGAATACATCTTTGTTGACGATAAATGTACGGCCATAGAATTCACAGTGTCCTGTAATATACTGTAGGGGTTCTTTTTTGACCCGTCGTTTAACCCATTGGTGCAGTAGTTCCAGTTGATCACTAGTCAAGGGTTCTTCAAATCGAAGATATAAATCAAATCTTTCACAATCTAGTATATCTGTTAGCATCCATTCAATTTCTTGACGGGGATTATCAAACCCCTTTAATGAAAAATATTCATCGGCCCAATTGATTAAATCGATCACCCGCCAGACTTTATTTTTAATTACGGGCATATCCACAGCTTTAGTCTGCTTGTAAGGCCACTTGTTGATCAGCGATTTTTAACTGTTCAATAATTTCATTTAAATCGCCATCCATAACGTTTTCCAATTGGTAAGAAGTAAAATTGATACGATGATCCGTTATCCGTCCTTGTGGAAAATTATATGTTCTAATTTTTGCTGATCTATCACCGGTGGAAACCATTGACTTTCTTACATCCGCTCTTTCTTGAGCCAGCCGTTCTTTTTCCTGTGCTAAAAGTCGAGATTTAAGAACCTTTAATGCGGCAGTGCGATTTTTATGCTGAGATTTTTCATCCTGACATGTTACAACTAGACCTGTTGGGATATGGGTAATTCTTATGGCTGATTCTGTCTTGTTGACATGCTGACCTCCGGCACCACTTGCTCTAAAAGTATCTATTTTTAAATCAATTTCCTTGATATTGATTTCTGCATCCTCTGCTTCCGGCAATACGGCCACAGTAGCTGCTGAGGTATGCAGGCGTCCACTGGTTTCTGTCTTAGGAACGCGCTGTACCCGATGGACACCACTTTCGAATTTCATCACACCATATACGGAAGTACCCTTCATAGAGAATATTATTTCCTTAAATCCGCCTATACCTGTACCATTACTGGCAATAATATCACGCGACCAATTGTTTCGCTCAGCATACCTACTATACATACGGAAAAGATCAGCAGCGAACAAGGCAGCTTCTTCCCCACCAGTACCTGCGCGTATCTCCACAATCGTATTTTTATCATTATTAGGATCCCGGGGTATAAGTAAAACTTTTAATTCATTTCCCAAGTCGGCTAATTCCTGATCCATTTTAGGTAATTCTTCCATAGCTAGCTCTTTCAATTCGTCATCATCCCCATCTATAATAATCTTATGTTCATCAAGCTGTTCGAGCAAACTCAGAAACTGATTAGCTTTAGGTACGATAACATGCGCCTGTCTGTGTTCCCGGGCTATGTCTTTTAATCGTTCCGGATCAGATATAATAGCTGGGTCCGCCAATAGGGCTTCCAATTCATCATGCCTTGCAATTATTTGGGCTAGCTTGTCCTTCATCCTATGGCCTCAGCGATAAATTCTTTGCCCTTTAAATCATTTAGCTGGTCCCCAAATGCAGATTCCAACGCTGTTATGGCTACTTCTACCATTGCATCGTCTGGCGGACGTGTTGTGATTAATTGTAACCATAAACCAGGAGTTTGAAGTAATCGTACAAACACTTTATCACCGTGTCGAACTGACAATTTTATCAACTCATAGGACACACCGGCAACCAAAGGTATTAATGGCAGATGAAATAATAATCGCATCGGCAAATTGATCGTTTCAAAAACAGCCAATATCAGCGTATCGATAAGGGCAAAAACAATAATAGCAGATAGCAATACAATAAACATAAAACTTGTTCCGCAACGTGGGTGCTGCGTAGGAAAAGATTGGGCATCACTGATTGAAATATCCCTTCCAGATTCAAAATTATATACTACCCTGTGCTCGGCCCCATGATAACTAAAAAGCCGTTTAACATCCTTCATCAAAGAAATTAAAAGGAGATAAATAACAAAAAATACTATACGTATAACACCAGCAGCAGCATTGAATGGCAATGCGTTCTTTTCTAGGTGCAATAATTCTGTAGTAATCCAATAAGGTAGAATGAGAAATAACAAAATTGCCAGGCCAACTGCTAAAATGGTAGAAAAGAAATCAGAGACTCTGTTGTTTTTATTTTTCTCAGATTTATCAGGTATTGCAATGTCAGCTGACCATTGTAGCGTGGCCATCCCCATTTTCATGGCTTCAAATAAGGCAGCCATACCACGAAATACAGGTTTTTTCCAAAATGCTGAATGTTCAGTTACTGAAGTAAACTTATGGCGGTCAATATGAACGTTACCCTTAGGGTCTCTCACGGCAGTAGCATAGGCTCCCGGCACGCGCATCATTACGCCTTCGATCACTGCTTGGCCTCCAACCAAAATAGCAGGTTTCATAATTAATATTATCCAGTTACGCATAAATGAAAAATGGCTTCCTACCCAGAGAAAACTGTTTTGGAAGCCATCGTATTATTTGTTTAGTTATTGTGCTGTTTTTTTGTACTTCTTTTGAAATTTTTCAATGCGACCTGCAGTATCTACTAATTTTTGTTTACCAGTATAAAACGGATGTGTAAAAGATGTGATATCACAGTAAACAACGTAATGAGTTACACCCTCAATCTCTCGCTTTTCATCACTTATTATAGTGGACCGGGTTAAAATCTCATCGCCTGTCGCAGAATCAACAAAGACAACCGGGTGGTAATCTGGGTGGATTCCTTTTTTCATTATATTCTCTCCTTTAATTTAAATCGTTTAATACTTTTGCAACACGATCTATACCTTCTCTAATTGTATCTTTTTTCGTAGCACAAGAAAATCGAATATGCCCGGGGGCGCCAAAACCATCTCCTGGCACAGTCGCTACTTCGGCTGAATCCAAGATATAATCACAGAGTGCGAAAGAATCGTGTAAAATATGACCATTTGCAGATTTGTTCAAGTAGTGTGAAAAATCAGGAAATACATAAAATGCTCCACCCGGCACTGAACAACTTATATCTGGAATTTTCCGTAGTAATTCCACCATTAAATCACGTCGTCCTTTAAATTTATTTCTCATAAACTCGACCGGTTCTTGATCACCTGTTAAAGCAGCTATCGCTGCTTTTTGACCAATTGAGTTCGCACATGAGGTGGCTTGGCCTTGTAACTTGCTCATCGCTTTTATGATATCCATATCACCAACTGCATAACCAATGCGCCAGCCTGTCATAGCATATGTTTTTGATAAGCTCATGCAGGTCAATACATTGGTTTCATACGAATTTAACTTCTGGGTACTAACAAATTTGCCATCAAATACTAATTGTTCGTAGCATTCATCAGAAATAACCGTCCAATTATTCTGCGCAGACATTTCCAGAATTTTAATTATTGCCTCTTCAGACCATACGCCCCCTGTTGGGTTGGATGGTGAATTGATGATTACTCCCTTGGTTTTATTTGTAATTTTTAACTGTAAATCATCAAAATCCGGCTCAAACTGATTATTTGGATCTGTTTTTACAATTATGGGTTCGGCATCCGCTAAGCGGACGAATTCTGGAAATGATACCCAATAAGGTGAAAAAATAATAACCTCATCGCCTTGTTGAAACAGAACCTGACATGCAGTAAATAAACTTTGTTTTTCTCCATTGGATACTAACACTTGATTTGGATCATAGTATAATTCGTTATCGCGCTCGAGTTTTTCACATATTGCTTCACGCAATTCAATCATGCCGGATCCAGCAGTATATTTAGTAAAACCATTATCCATCGCTTCCTTACCAGCCCTGATGATATGATCTGGCGTATTAAAATCTGGCTCCCCAACGCTAAAATTGATTACATCAACACCTTTTGCACGTAATTCAGCCGCTCGGCTAGTCATTTCTAATGTAAAAGATGGTTTTACACGCTTGACGCGATCAGAAAAATTCAATGTAAAAATCCTTTATATTTCATGTTGTTTTTTGTGATATGCTACCGTATTGAAATTGGGTTCTTCATTATCCGTTCGATCTTCCAACTTTGTATTATCTCCTTTTCCACCAAGTTTCCGCCTACGTATAGCCTCCGGTACATTTTCTTCGATGTCAAACTCTTCAGATAGCAACTTTTTTGACCTGTGTCTTTTTTTTCCCTTTTTCTGTTTCAGGATTTTCCGTCTTGATTTGGGAATATCATCTACGTTGATTCCATTCAGTTCTGATGCCACGCTCATTTTATCACTTTCTGCATCTTTATTACTAAGATTTACCGTAGAAGTGTCTTTTTCAAAATTAAATTCTTGTGGATTAAATAAACCATAAATAGCGCCATACCCACGAGTAATACCATTTCCTAAACCAATATAATTGGGGAGATTAAAATTCGTACTAAACTCACCAGAAAATGCGCCCCAGTTATTTTCATCCACAGGCTTAGGAAATAAGGAACTTAAATTTACTTTAGTGAAAACTTTATCTTCCAGATCGACACTAAGTTCTTTGGCGATAAATACAATATTTTGCCCTAATAATTTGTTGAGGAAACTCACCCGTTCCGAATTATTTAACGCTCTGTATTTACGGCCAGTAGTCTGATTAAGTGCAACCCAGGGGGTAACAAACCGATAGCGTATTAATTGATCAGCTTGTTGAAATTGATCCATCATATCGATAATATTTTTATCATTAACCTCAAAAGTAATATTGCCAAAATCCAGCGTACTAATTTTATCAATTAACTGCAATACACAATCAGACCCATCCCCAACACCAATAATATAGATTTGTTCATTTAGTACTTTTACCTGTACTCTGGGATATAAATAACGATCGCGATATTTACCATCTAACATAGGTATAATATCTAGGTCAGGATAATGTCGCATAAAGACTCCCTTGACTTGATAGGCTGTTTTCTTTACAGGTTTATCAGTGATCAAGGTAGCTAAAACTGCCCTGCTTTCAGGGCCATTAGAAACCATAATTATACCTCAACAATTAAAATTAATATAAAAGTTACAAACTATTGGCTCATTGTGTCCAGAAACTCCTCGTTGGTCTTCGTCCTTTTCATCCTTTCTTGCAGAAACTCCATTGATTCAATGGTATTCATTTCATTTAATAATTTCCGCAGTATATACATCCGCGCCAGTGTTTTTTTATCAAGAAGTAATTCTTCTTTTCTAGTGCCTGAACGTACTAAATCAAATGAGGGAAATATTCTGCGATCACTAAGACGGCGATCGAGAACCAATTCCATATTACCGGTACCTTTGAATTCCTCGAAAATTACATCATCCATACGGCTACCCGTATCAATTAACGCTGTAGCGATAATTGTTAAGCTACCGCTTTCTTCAGTATTCCTTGCAGCACCAAAAAATTGTTTCGGTTTTCTCAGCGCATTTGCATCCACACCGCCGGAAAGAATTTTTCCACTGTGTGGAATTACAGCGTTATGTGCTCTCCCTAGACGAGTAAGACTATCCAAGAGAATTACAACATCATCTCCAAACTCTACCAATCTCCTTGCTTTTTGAATGACCATATCAGCAACAGCAACATGTCGTCCTGGTGGTTCATCAAAAGTCGAGCTTACTACTTCAGCATCGACACTACGTTTCATATCTGTTACTTCCTCTGGTCGTTCATCGATCAACAGGATGAGTAATTTTGTATTGGGATGATTAGTTCTTATAGCATTAGCAATTTTCTGTAAAAGGATCGTTTTACCTGTTTTTGGTTGGGCGACTATTAGCCCGCGCTGACCTTTACCAATGGGTGATATAAGATCCATTATGCGGGTAGACATGTCTTTTTTGTCTACTTCAAGATTAAATTTCTCTTCCGGGTATAGAGGTGTAAAATTGTCGAATAGAGTTGTTTTTTTTACCTCCTCCGCAGGATGGTCATTAACAGACTCTAACTTTAAGAGTGCGTAAAATCGTTCTTTTTGTTTTGGAGGTCGTATTTCTCCATTCACCTGGTGTCCCGTACGTAAACCAAATCGTTTTATTTGTGATGGACTTACATAAATATCGTCTGGGCCAGGAAGATAATTACAATCCGGACTGCGTAAAAACCCGTAACCTTCCTTTAACACTTCTAAAACTCCGCGGGCCTGCATAATACCTTCTTTTTTATTATGAGCTTCCAGGATACTTAGGATCAATTCCTGTTTGCTTAGACCTGTGAACTCCTCAATCTCCAGTTTTTGAGCAAATTTAGTTAAATCCCCAATATTTTGGGACTGTAGTTCATTAACATCCATAAAGATAGTTCCTTTAAATGCTTAGTATATTCTTAAAAAATCAATAGGGGAAAATGCGTGTGCGCTACGAAGCCACCCAGTGCTATAACTTACACTATATACTTCCATTGTCAAAATTAATTTCAAAATAATCGAAAATTGATTCTGCCACATAATGACTACCAAAAATGATACCATTTTCACCTTTTAATGCGCGGTCATATAGGTACGTGCATCCTTTTTCTATTGAATCCATAATATTGCAATTCAGGTTTTGAGCTTTTAACGCATTAAATAATAATTGTTCATCCATTAAGTCTGATTCTGGTATGCTGGCTACAAATAATTCATTAAATAAGCCGTCTAATGCTAATGCTATTTGATCAACATTTTTATCATTTTTTAGCACCATTATTCCATTAGTAACTTTTGAATTTAGGGTGTCTAGGGAAGCACGAATTGTACGAATCCCACCGGGGTTATGGGCAACGTCATAATAAATAGGCAATTTTTTTAGTAGCGGTTGAAACCGGCCGAACCATTTAGTATTACTCAAGCCAGATTGTATTTCTGTCTTTTTCATTTCAGGGCAGTGATGCATTACTGCCCTAATTGCTAATCCTGCATTTATTGCTTGATGGGCACCAATTAATGGAACGAAATATTGTTTTTTATCCAATTCAAAACCTGTTGAGTGGTGATCAATGTTAATTTTTTTAGGATCGTTGCTATATATAATTGGTGCATTGTTCTCTTGGGCTTTTTTACGAATCACATCCATTACTTCAGGTGTTTGGGAACAGACTAAAACTGGTGTTTGTTTTTTTATTATTCCCGCTTTTTCCACAGCAATATCTATCAGGGTTTCACCAAGTAGCTGTTGATGATCTAAATCAATCGATGTAATAATTGTCAATTCTGGGTCAATGACATTTGTTGAATCCAATCTTCCACCCAGTCCAGTTTCAATCACGGCAACATCAACTTCTTGATTCAAGAAATAATGCAACGCAAGTACTGTGGTTGCTTCAAAAAAGGTCGCTTCTACTGCATCAATAACGCTGTTGAATCGTGCCATAAATTCAATGATGTATTCGTCTGAGATGGGTAACCCATTGATTCTAATTCGTTCGTTGAAACTTATTAAATGAGGTGATGTATACAAACCCACTTTTAGACCATTTTCACGCAGTATTGCCTGGATCATGGCTGCTGTAGATCCTTTTCCGTTTGTCCCAGCAATATGAATTGTTTTTAATCCTCGGTGGGGACTGCCACACCGCCGTAGCAACTCATTTGTATGCTCTAGGCCAACTTTTATACCTAGCCGGCGCAGGCCATATAAATGTGCTAGAAGATTATCAATTTTAGTGAATGGGGACCGTTTGGACATTATCAAGCGAGTAGCCCAAAAAACGTTCAGCTATGCTTTCGAACTGAATAGGGGAGTCTGTAACAAAACATTTTAACCGCCCTTTATTGTTACTATCTGCACTCATTTTCTTTTCGAGAAGTATAGTAGCAGCCTCTTCAGCTACAGTTTCAGCTGAATCAATGAGTACAGTATTATCATTAACATTATCCTGAATCATTGGTTTCAATAGTGGATAATGAGTACAGCCTAAGATTAAAGTATCAACATTTGCCACATTGATACTTTTTAAGTAAGATGCAGTTATTTCTGAAGGTACTGGACCATTCAACCAACCTTCCTCCACAAGTGGTACAAATAATGGACACGCCTGTGCAGTAATTTGTATTGATGATTCGATTTCTCTCAATGCCTGAGTATACGCATTAGAATTAATTGTTGCGGTGGTACCAATTACTCCTACATGCTTATTACGTGTTGCATGAACCGCAGCTTGTGATCCTGGAATAATTACTCCCAAGATTGGCACTAGAAATTCAGATTGTAATGCTGGTAGTGCAAGGGCAGATGCTGTATTACAGGCTACTACTATTAATTTCGCATTTTCACCCAGGAGGAAATTCGTAATCTGGGTAGCGTAACCTGTAACTAACAATGTGCTTTTATTACCATAGGGTACCCGGGCAGTATCACCTAGATAAACTATGTTTTCATTTGGTAATTTTTCTTTTATGGCTTTCGCAACAGTTAGTCCCCCTAAGCCTGAATCAAAAACCCCAATTGGTCGACTATCAGGCATCAACCTTCAGCCAATACTTCTTCCCTAGATTTCCTGAACCGAATTATTCCAGAATAAATACCTTTCGCCACTTTTTTCCTGTAAGAAACAGATTTTAACTTTCTTTCTTCATTTGGATTAGAAATAAAACCGACCTCTACAAGTACATTGGGCATACTGGCACCAATTAATACATAAAACCCAGATTGTTTTAAACCGCGATTTGGAGAATCTAGTAAATGGTCTAGTTCTTCTTGTATGTATGCGGCAAGATCTTCACTTTCCTTCATAAACATACTTTGTGCCATCGTTGCCATAATTAAATTTTCCCCAGTCATGGCATTATATTTTTTCCTATCTTTGCCCTCCTCCATCCTGATCACAGCATTTTCTCTTGATGCTACCTCTATAGCGTCATCAGTTTTACCCGGTTTAAGTAGATAGGTTTCAAAACCGCGGACACTGCGGTTCGGGTTAGAATTAACATGAATACTGACAAACAATTTTCCATTGGCTTCATTAGCGATTATTGTTCGTTTCCAAACAGGAATGTATACATCCTCTTCGCGGGTATACATTACATTGATATGGGTATTCTCTTCTAGGAGAGATCCAACCCTTTTGGTGATATCCAATACAATGTCTTTTTCTGTTGTTCCTTTTCTCCCAATAGTACCTGGATCTTTACCTCCATGCCCTGCATCAAGCACAATCGTATCCAATCTCCAGCGGTTTTTCATATCTTTAATATGCGATGCAAGTTTCTTAAATGGTGTTCTTAAGGTTACAACAATAGCATTTGGATCACTACTTTGGTACACTTCATGTCCAATAATATCGGAGCGCAGTCGAAAAGCCAATTGTGCCGATTCATCAAACTGATTTGATGTTACTCTGGTGACTACACCTCTGGTATCAGTTTTCTTTATCATTGATGTATCAATAATACCTTCTCTTACGGTAAGGTAAAACCAGCCATTATTATTCACGAACGAACTGATGTCACCATCAGAGAATTGCCGCGATGTGTTAACTCGCAATATAGTTCCATTAGACTTCTGATCAATAGATACACTGTTAATATTGAATTCGATCAGATTCAGGCTGAGTAGTTTCTTTGCAGCATCGTAATCCAAACCGGGAAGTATACTCTGCTTCAATATTGAAAAGAAAGATTCCGCAGGCACATAAATTTCATCATATTTATCAAGGGCATGCTTGGACATCTGGAAAACCTGACCATCAATAACCACGAAACTGGATGAATTCGATATCTTAACACGTTGATTGCCTATGTATAGTACGATCTTTTGCCGCGCTATATTTTCAAATGGTAACCTATCTGTGAGAAGTTTGGAAACCTCCTTTACGGACACATAAGGCTCTTGTTCCTCTTCCAATACCGTCAGTTCATTATCCTTTTGATTGATCATATTCAATACATCTATGGTCGAACCGCTGGCTATTGCAGTGAATGAAATAGATATATAAAGAACAAAGGTGGATAAACATTTGAAAAATCTGGCGCTCATGGGTACAAAGTTATTCCCGGACTTACTTGATTGCAAATGCACTAACTAAAAACTGACCTGTAAAATTAACGCACCTTCGTTATCAAAGATCCCTGAAAATGGTAGATTTAGCAGGGACAACATTAATGAGGATAATGAAACTAGCTATTCGAGGTAAGCTCATTGCGTTTCGGGGCAATGAAATAGGAACAATTCCGGAACCGATAATGAATTTTACGATAATTTATGATATCTATTGCATGGCTTTCACCCGAATAGATGCCTGATTCATAATGTAAAAACAAACGGTTGCCGGAGGGGCTAATACGGAAATATCCTGTATCAGTATAATGATCGTACCATAAATGTGTAAAATAGCCATCTGGGAAAAATTCCAAATAATAATTCTGATTGAATTGTCTTCCTTTAAAATACTTACTGGGCTCGCCACCAATAAATGATATAAAATTTTCATTACCTCCAAAACCATCTATTGGTTCTAATAAATCTACACCATCATTTAAATACCAATCAGATCCAGTAATAAAATGAGTACCTCCATGAATGGAATTAAGCAACCTTTGGGCAGCTATTTGTAATTCTGCTACACTTTTAGCCGAATCAAGCAACAACCATTCTTCATTAATGATTCTATCAACAATAGAACTGTCACGCATTGAACATGCAACATTACCTGTTATGGCAGGTTGTAAATCATTATTAAACAGCACCCATTTTTCTATCCAAAAACGATTTTCAAGCTGTGTTAGTTGGCGAGTACCAATAAAACGACCGCGATACGACCACACAGGTAGGGACCAACTAGAATCAATCAGACTGCCCCTACGATCTATTCTACCAGCCTCATTCCACCAGTAATAATCGCTGTCTTCAAAATGAAATTGGATCTGTCCCGATTCATACCAAATAGTACCTTGAACCATATTAAAATCATCATCAATTACGAGTAAAGAGGCACGATTGCCATTAGGATACCACCATATAGCTGAATGATCAGGAGCAATGGTTCCATTGGTATATATTGCTTCATGTCGCAATGGCCCCGCCGGGTGATAACGTATTTCTTTCTTTAGATCATTATACATTATATCATAGGTACGAATAATGGCAGGAGACCCATCTTTATAGCGTCCCGTAATCCTTTCCTTGTACCTATGAGGTAAAAGCACGGTTAAATTATCCAATGCTGTTTTTATATTTTTTTCGGGGAGTAAATCTAATTGGCTAAAGTTGTAATCATTACACCCGCTCATTAAAAATAAAACAGCTAAATACATTAGTAATTTTCTTTGAATAACCACGTTGCCCACGGCCAAAGTTTATATATTAATTATTCAATAATCAGAAATATGATATATTAATGACAACGCCCCTTATAATGGGGCGTTTTCATTAATTAATGTGACAATCGGTTTATTTGTTCGGATACATCATATAAACCAGATATAGAACTAGTAAACCCGCTAATCCGTTATCGCCAATTTGCGAGAATAAGTTACCTATACCTGCGATGACACCGAAAGGATCGTTGAACAATATGCCAACGATTATACCGAGGACAACTAAACTAATTAGGAAATCAGTTAGTTCGGTAATCCAACCTGTAAGCTTTGCTATCGCATCATTCATATTTATCCTCCTATATGTTAAGGCAGTGTTTGGGCTCCAAAAAAAGAGAGCCCAACATCATACCCTATTGTTTCAACCTACAGGAAAGAAACAAATATTAACAGTGCGAGTAGGCCTGCCAGACCTCCATCCATAAAGGAATTTACCAGTTCGGTAAGACCCAATACTGGATCCATTCCTGTTGGATATAGGATATTGGCAAAGACAAAGAAAACTATTAGCCCTTTAATTAGACTAACAATTCCACCGACTACGGAATTAACGGTTGAAGACAGATCGGCCATGTTGTTCCTCCTTGATTTGGTTCATAAGAAAAACGGGGACTATTTTCCCCGTTTCATGGTATGCGTTGTATTCGTTTCTACGAATATCTTCATTGAATTAGCCAAATTTAAGCACATTTCTGTATATTTCAACATTAGAATTAAAATAAATGTATAATGATTAATGTAATTAATTTGAATATAATAGCAAATAATCACCGACGATAAAATGCTACTCGAGCACCGCAGATCACGCTATAAATAACCAAATACCGGGTTACTGTAATATTCGGTAAAATTATATTAATTAAGCGTAAAAGATTACTAACTAGCGCATTGAACAAAAACCTGCCTTTCCAAGTAGTTATCCAATCACCTGCTAATTCTTGGTTGTATTCTGGGTACCTATCTAATAAAAGCGGAAGATTAGTCTGCCCATATGTTTCCATCTGTTTACAAAATTGGTTCAAGGATCTTTTATGATGATGTTCTGCGTTTATTTTTGAGGAGAAGCGTAATGCATCGGGGAAATTATGCCATAAACGTATCGCCATATCCGTATCCTCGCCACCATATGAAGTAAGTTTTTCATCAAACAGACCCGTCTTTTTAATGGCAGATCTTTTCACAGCTGTATTATTGAAAAGAAACCACCTCCAACCGATAGCTGAGTTTTCTCCAAATTGCCGCGCGCCACGTTGAGCACTGTAAAAATAATGTTCCAATAGATTTGGCTCTTCTCCTTTCGGCAGGGTTGTATTTCCGATAACACCAATAACTTCTTCAGCCATAAGTTCCGCCACAATTAGCTGCAACCAGTCAGGTCGAATGACCATATCACTATCCAAAAAACATACAATTTCTGATTTACTATTTTCTATCCCGGTATTTCGTGCTGCTGATAGTCCTTTATTTTTATCATGGTTGAAAAAATAAAAATTTGGGTGCGTTTTAAAATGTTCAAGATGCTCTTTTGTATTATCTGTAGATCCATCGTTAACGGCTATAATCGAAAATTTATCCTGAGGGTAGTCTTGCTGAACAAGACTTTCAATACATTGGTCAACGATATGTGCTACGTTATTACAGGGCACAACAACAGCTACTGTTGCTAATTCATTCATACCCAACCTAGATCTTTATAATAACCATACAATATATCTGCGGTCTGGTAAAGATCGTGGTGGTTTTGTACCCAGGATTGACCTTTTTGCTGATATTTTATTATTTTCTCATTATTGCTGATCAGATCAGCCAGCGTTTCGTAAAGAGTATCACCAGTCACATTAACAAATGGGTGATCCGGAATAAATTCCACGTATTCAGGCACCAATTCCGTCACACAACAAAGACCCATCGCCAGCGCTTCCACCGAATTCATACCATAACCCCACCCGCCACGATTATGAACCTGATCAATGAGTATATCGCACGTTTGTTTAATGCTCTGCACCTCGTAAAATGGTTTATTTTCTAACAAAACAAATTCAATTTTCTGTTCTTTTGCAAGTTGCTCGCATATCGGAATAATTGTATCGCTCCCTTTATAATGCCGATTTGTAGGGCAATGACAAACACGGATCGGGTCATTCAATGCAACATTGGGTGAGAATTGATTCGTATCAAAAGGCAAAAACATATATTTCATATTGGGATGTTTATCAAGCAAATCAATTTCACTTGTCATATTTAATTTACTTACCTTGTCAATGGCCGGCAGTACGCCTCTGGTGCGTAAATCTTGTCCGTGATAAGTGCAGGCAATTGCCTTATTTAAATCAACAAGACGTTTCACAAAACTGCAATCCCGATAAAACTCAAGCCCCCATTCAAGATGGATTATATCGAAGCCTAATAATTGGTATTGTTCAATGGTTGGTTCTATTTTAAAATGCCATAGCCAATCGCGAAAACTAAAATACCATCTTTCCAATTTGGAGTGCGGATTCCATACTGGAGGGAAACCATCCTTTTCCTGGTAATCGCCTAACTGACCTCTATAAAACTGGTAATATTTATGGCGGCTAGTCATATACCAAGGCTTTGCCGTGACTAATGGAAGATTTAAGCATATGCCAGAATCAAAATCATTCCGCGCCTTAAAAAGTGTAACAAACTCACATTGATTACCTTGGGCTTCATGTGCTTTTTTCCACAAGCTTAATGTGCCAACGGTATTTTCAGGAGAGATATACAGGATTTTCATAATTTTTCTTTATTAAAGAAAATTGGAACCGGTTAGTTCCTGAATCATTTCAAGTTAGCAAAACGAAGGTTAAATACTAACCAACATCGATTAATCTTCATTGATGGTTTGAATCATAATGAAAGTAAATTTACAACCACATCAAATTCAATGAAGCTGTTAATTATACCATCTTGGTACCCATCTAATATCCACCCGGAGAGCGGTACATTTTTTCGGGAACGGGCGCTAATACTGCAACACCATGGTTTCAACATAACAATTGCCGCTCACATTGTACATTCTGCCCGTGATGTGCTAAAATTCAAACCAGATCCAAATAATGGCATGCCAATAAGTGATAATGAAATGATTGTGTATAAAACTGAGGCGCTCAATCCCTATCCCAAGCTGCCTAAACAAGCATTCAAAAGTTATAAAAAATCAATTTCAGCATTGGTCCAACATATCATTGCCAAACAAGGGAGACCAGACCTGGTATTTATCAATTCATCGCTTTTTGCAGGAGCGTCGCTGGCTAAATATCTTCATGAGCAATCAATCCCCTATATGGTTTCTGAACATCTGAAAGAATTTATCATTGTTGATGGATGGACAGCATTTCAAAAAGTATGTATTAAAAATAGTTACAATTATGCTTCGCGAATAATCGCCACCAGTGCTGCATTAAAAAATAATATTCAGTCAGAATTTAATATTAGTGATGAAAAAATCGTGTTAATCCCCAACCCTGCGGATGTGCAATCATTTTCGCTAAGAACAGAAAATATTGAAGGCCCTTTCACATTTATTGCAATTGCTTTATTGCGCCAGGAAAAAAGGTTAGACATATTGATCAACGCCTTTGCTAAACTGATCAAAAAAATGCCTGATGCAGTCCTTACAATTGTCGGAGATGGTCCGGAAAAAGATAATTTGAAGCTATTATCACGAAAACTTAACATAAGCAAGCGTGTTAACTTTACCGGGTACCAGAGAAAACCTGCTGTGGCCGAAATGCTAAGGCACCATCATGTGCTTGTATTATCTAGTGAAGTGGAAACTTTTGGCGTCGCACTTGTGGAAGCGATGACTGCGGGATTGCCGGTAATAGCGACGCGCTGCGGGGGACCAGAATCAATTGTATCTCCAGACACTGGTATGCTAGTCAAGCGCAATGATCCGTTTAAATTAGCAAAGGCAATGCAGAAGATGATTGATCGCTACTCTACTTATGATCCCAATAAAATTCGCCATATTGCCCTTGAACAATATGGAGATAAAACATACGTTGCCCGAATCACGGAGACAATCAGTTCGATTGTTTAGGCCAAACATTAAGGGATCGCCGAATCCAGGCTCGCTCGCTATGATTCAAAAACCCCGCCATTGTTAAACCAACGGGATAAAATAAGGTTAACATTACTTTAACAAAAAGATCATGACTGCTAACAGCATGCAATAAATAAACAGCAATCATTAGTATTGCAATTCTTAATAAGCGAGACCACTCATAAGCGATTGGATAAAGCGTGCGATTAACACTAAATAGGATCACCGCCATTACCATAAATGATATACAAGTAGCAATGGCAGCGCCAATCGCACCATAATACGGAATAAGATAAATGTTTAATACTATGTTGCTTAGGGCACCAATAGCTCTAGTGCTTGCTACCCATATTGATTTTTCCTGTTGAAACACCCCCGGCAATTGCAACAAATATAAACCGTGGAATACATATCCAAGTGCGATCCAAGGCACAATATTTGTGGAAGACCAATAAGCAACGTCATAAACTGTAATACTGCCTAACTGGATCCTAACTATATCATCCACCCAGACCAGTAAAATAATCCAGATAAATCCCAATATTGCTAGTACATACGTAGTAATTCTAGCAAATAACGGCTTTTGTTCAGTCGTACCACCTACTTTAAGGAAAAATGGTTGCCAACCCATATTAAATCCCATTACGATTAGCATCATTAGCATTCCCAATTTATACCCCGCACTGTAAACACCTACAGTAGTCAAGTCTGTCATTTCTTTCAGAATATAACGGTCAGCCAATTCCATTATCATCGCAAATATACCTGAAGGAAGAAATGGTAGACCAAAACGCATCATCTTTTTCCATGCTAATACAGAAATTGCAGATGATTTAATACGCTTTAGAATAGCAGGCAATGTCAGTAAAAAAAGACTTCCGGATACAATAAAGTTGCTTAACAAGACACCATATATTCCCATTCCCAATTTCAAGACAAACAACAAATTCAACGTCAGCGATCCCAATACATTCAGCAGACTATTGGTTATATATATATATGGTTTTTCTTCTGCACGGAAAATTAATTGCGGAATCGACCACATTATATCCAAGGCAATGATCCAGCCCACTAATGTCATCAACCTATTATCTGCTGACCCGAGAATAATCGGGCCCAGCCAATTTCGGAGCAGGGTTATTAATAGCCCAAAACCAATTGATGTAACTAAAAACGAAAACCAAGCTGATGTTAAATAACCAGTTTTTTCTGATACATCAGACTGTACATATCGTTTCAAGAGAGCTGCATCCAGGCCATAATGCAACACAACACTCATGAACCCCATAAATGCATAGGCCAATGATATAACGCCATAATCATTTGGATTAAAAACGTTGGTATATAATGGCAATAATAAAAAAGTGACAATTCGTGCCAAAATATGGCCAGCACCATAAATCAACGTATTAAACGTAAGTGCTTTTATCTCTTTTATCACAATTGATTAAAAATGATAATCCAGAGTGTCTCTGAAGATGCCACTGGCACCAAATTTTTCTTTAAATTTGGCTAAGCCCATGTTTGGTTCTTCATTGACTGTAAAAATCCCAAAATCGAAAACAGAATAATTGTTTGATATTGCCCAACGAAAAATTTCATAGAACAATAAGTTAATTGGTCGATATTCCTGATAGTCTTCATCATGACTAATATAGAAAGCAAGAATTACATCATTATTGGCAATAAAATTCACTACTCCCCCAACCATAATATCCTTAACAAACGCTCCATTAAGCTGTACATGATCGGGGAATAGAGTTTGCAGATTCTTTAACTCTGCTACAGTATGCGTGGGTTCTACGCCATGACGCGTTTTCAGATTTTTCCGCAATATTTCATAAAATGATTCAATATCATCGGTCTGCCGTACATCCACGTCCATACGCTGTGCTTTGCGTACTGCTCGTCGATGTGCAGGATTAAATTTTGCCAAATTTTCTTCAATAGAATCTTCTAGAAATAAGATACTACTTACTTCCCGCTTCAAATATTGGTAGCCACATTGCAGAAGTGAAAAGTCAATATAATTTGATTGTCTTTTGTTATAAATAGTTGGTGGCAGGGTAATTCTTACCCCAGAAAATCCCTGGTTCTTGGCGTAACTATTAAGTGCCTCCACCAGTTCAAGTGCGTTAGCAATAGAAAGGTCTTCGGGTACTACAAATGATCCCATTGATGCACCGGGATGAGAGATCAGCATCTTATCTGGTACACTGATTACTTCTGCTGCTGGTAATAAAACATAGGGTTTATTCTTTTTATAAAAAATAAGGCTGTGATCAATAAATCTATCTTGCGGATGGTAAGCTAAAAACTGACGGGTATGGAATATTGTGCCATTATTCGCCTGCCAGACCATTTGATCCCATGCCTTTGTAAATTTTTTGTTAAATCTCTTAACTTGCATCGTAATAAGAATTTAACGAATAAGTTAAGGTGGTTTGTTCCAAAATTTTATACAGCTTAAGAGTTGATATCAGATAAATATTCGCTCTAATTTGAAGAAAATGATTTACTGTATAAATGTCTGATTCAACTATAGTAACGGTAACCGGTCGTGAAATTCTGGATTCGAGGGGCAATCCAACCATTGAAGTGGATGTTGTTCTTCGGGATGATAGTATCGGCCGCGCAGCAGTGCCATCTGGCGCTTCAACTGGTGAACACGAAGCCGCAGAACTTCGTGATGGTGATCAATCTCGTTATCTAGGTAAGGGTGTACGTCAAGCTATTGATAATGTAAACAACATTATTGGAAATGCTATTAAAGGTCTAGATGCAATGCAACAAGAAACTATAGATCAAAATATGATAGCATTGGATGGTACGAAAAACAAATCCGCACTTGGAGCAAACGCTATACTTGGCGCCTCAATTGCAGTGGCAAAGGCTGCAGCCAAATCGTCCAACAAACCCCTTTATGAATATCTATGTACGAATAACAATTATACAATGCCAATCCCGATGATGAATATTCTTAACGGCGGTAGTCATGCTGACAATAATGTTGACATTCAAGAATTCATGGTTTTCCCAATCGGCGCATCTTCTTTTTCACAAGCACTGCAGATGGGTACAGAGATTTTTCACCAATTAAAGAAAGTTCTACAAAAACGTGGGCTTAATACAGCCGTCGGGGATGAAGGAGGCTTTGCCCCAGATTTAAGATCAAATGAGGAAGCAATAGAAGTTATACTGACGGCCATTGATAAAACTGGATACTCGGTGGGCGAAGATATTTATCTGGCACTAGATGTAGCAGCCAGTGAAATTTACGATGGGAAAAACTATCAGCTTGAATCTGAGAATAAATCTCTTTCTGCAGATCAAATGATTCAATATTATCAGAACCTAGTTGATAAATATCCAATCGTGTCAATCGAAGATGGGTTATCGGAGGATGATTGGCAAGGCTGGGTAGCAATGAATAATGAATTGGGAAATAAGATTCAAATCGTTGGAGATGACTTAACTGTAACAAATATTGACCGATTACAAAAAGCTATTGATTTGCAAGCCATGAATGCAATTTTAATAAAATTAAATCAAATAGGTACAGTTACTGAGACACTCAATGCAATTAAATTAGCAAATCAAGTTGGTTTTGGTGCAATTATATCTCATAGATCTGGTGAAACTGAAGATACAACTATAGCAGATTTCGCAGTAGCAACTGGTGTCGGTCAAATTAAAACAGGAAGCGCATCGCGTACGGATCGTATTTGCAAGTATAATCAGCTATTGCGGATAGAAGAAATGATTGGGGAAACTAGCCGATTCCCTGGTAAAGAAGTATTGGGAGGAAAATGAGAAGTAATCCCAAACGAATACGTCAAAATAAAAAGCAGGCGAATCAAATCCAGCAGCAATTGATTCGCGCTATTCTTATTATCGGCGCATTGATGTTACTCATCATCTTTTTCTTTGGAGATCATGGTTTATATCAATTGTATCTTTTACGTTCTGAGAGATCTGATATACAAGCCGCAATTACTGCCCTCCGGGAGCAGAAAGAAACTTTAGAAGCGGAGAAAAATAAGCTCACTACTGATTCAAAGTACATTGAACAACTTGCTCGGGAAAGATTTAGAATGGCAAAAAAGGGTGAAAAAGTATTTAAGGTAATTGAAAAGAAACCCGAGTAACTCAGAAACCAAAAGTATAGTAAACCCGGTCTCCGCCCATTTTACCAGTACAGACCAGCTCTACATTTTTCGGCTTTGACTTAAAATCATAGAATAGTTCAGCAATCACGTGATCTCGAGGTGCAATAATAGCCAGATCTTGATATTTACCCTGGAAGGGGTTTAACTCTCCTTTATTATCACCTTTACCAATAGCTTTCAATAAAACCATTGCGGAGAAATCCAATTCCTTGGTAGGACTGATATTTGCCACACGTAACTTAAGTACTATCTGAGTACCCGTCTGATTTACCTCTATTAATTTGTATTTCGCATTATCCGCGATTTGTGTAGTGCCTACTGGATGTGAAACGCGCCCTTCAAGAAGTGCCTCAACAGGAATATAAAATTCTATGGTGGCTTTAATAAATTTACCAGATTTATCTTTTTTCAATTTTATGACCGAAGATCCGGGAAATATTTCACCGATAACATTATCCTTACTTGCATTAGGGAATAGATAAACTTTTGTATTCTTAATCACCTCGGTTTCCTGACCTATCAGCTTGAGCGGCAAAACAATCAATAATATGAGTAATTGGTACATCAGCTAAATTTAATTGGTAAGTGTGTTCTTTTTAATAAAAGCATCCATATATATCTCTACTCGGCGATTCTTTGCCCGTGCGTTTCTTATATCCACTGCATTTTTACCAATTGAACTGATCGGGATAACAGGACGGAATTCTCCATACCCCATTGCAGAAAATTTGCTTTCCGGTATTCTTGAAAACTTACTAAGGAGTTTTACAATATTCAACGCCCGTGAAGTTGATAAATCCCAATTGCTCGCAAATTGTGTCTGTTTTGGAAGTGGCAGGTCATCAGTATGTCCTTCACATCGTATTTCCACATTTAAAAAACCACCTCTTTTTTCTAAGGCCCCTAATAATACATTAAAGCGCTCATCTTCATCTATATTTAACAACTTTGATACACGCACAATACCACCAATCTGCCTTAATAGTGGATAAACTAATGTTTGTACATCATCATCCATAGATTTGAACAATCGACCACTTGCCATGGTAATCTTCACACCCTTAGTTACCCGATCAACAGATACATAGGACGATTCAATATTTTCCTTTAATTCTTCATAGGTCTCGTCCAGCAGCATATTTATTACCCGATCGATGTGTTTTTCAGCATCATTGAGAATCACCAGTAATAAAATAAAGAAAGTTAATAGCAATGTAACCAGATCAGCGTAGGTAACAGCCCAAGCAGTACTTTTTGCCTTGGCTTCCTCAACGGACATACCAAAGGAATCAACGGCCATAAACTAGCTTTCTAGTCGAGCGGACTGCGGGACAAATGTCATTAGTTTCTCCCGCATTAAAATCGGGTGCTCTTTGGAATGAATGCTGATAATCCCTTCGACAACAATACTCTTCAGCATCATCTCTTCCTGGGATTTGCGGGTTAGTTTTCCACCAATTGGTAAAAACACTAGGTTTGCTAATAATACCCCATAAAATGTAGTTATCAGGGCCAAACCCATGCCGCCAAGTAGTTGGGAAAATTTTTTCGCTATATCAAAATCAATGCTATTTAAATCAGCCACACTACCACCTGAAAAATTGTTCATCATAATAATCAATCCCATTACTGTTCCTAACATTCCAAAAGCTGGCGCATAAGCACCTAAATAAAAGAAGATTTCCTGCCCCATTTTATGGCGATTTTGAATATTGCTCATTTCCAGATTCAGATAATTACGTAAGCGAGCCGAATCTCTCTCATTTATGGCCAGTTCTATACCATTACGTAAAAATGTGCTTTCTATTAATGGGAGATCGGCCTCAAGGGACAACACACCATTTTTACGCGCTTTTTCTCCTTTTTCTACCAATTCACCAATCACACCCTGATAATCATATTCCTCGCTGGAAAAAGCATTCTTTAAGATACCAAACAATCCTAGTATGTTTTTCAATGGGTAATTCACCATGGCGGCAGCAAGGGTGCCACCAAAAACAATTAGAACAGAATTCAAACTAAAAAACCAGTATAAATCACCGCCGCCCCTTAATACACCTATAGCGATAATTCCAACACCGGCGAATAGACCAATTATAGTACCAAAATCCATGTATGCTCCTTATACCCTTAAAAAAGAGTAACTTGTCCTTTAAAAAATTATAAAGTAAGACTTATTATTTATTATTATATGAAGTTACAATTTAATTGATTTAACCTTTAAAAAATGATTGTTACATTGCATCTTTATATGAGTAAAGTGCTTCTGGAACAACATGCTGTTAGCTAATAAAAATATTGTCATTGTCGGCGGTACTTCGGGAATTGGCTTTTCTGCCGCGAGTGTTTTTGTTAATGAAGGAGCAAATGTGATCGCCATTGGCCGCAATCCAGATCGGATCAAAAAAACCAAAAAATTATTAGAGAACCATGGAACAGCAATACAAGGGAACGCTGCTGATTCTACAACAGCACAGGAGGGGATTAAACTGGCCGTAGATAAATATGGTCCCCTACACGGGTTATATCATGTTGCCGGCGGGAGTGGGCGCGGTAAAGGCGATGGCCCATTACACGAAATTTCTGATGAAGGCTGGGATTATACTTTGTCTACAAACCTGGATGCTATCTTTTATTCAAATCGTGCAGCAATCAAACAATTCCTAAAACAGGGCGATGGAGGAACCATTTTGAACATGAGCTCTGTGTTAGGCTTTTCACCTTCATCTAAATACTTTGCGACCCATGCCTACGCCAGTACAAAAGCAGCTGTTATTGGTCTTACCAAATCACTGGCATCTTACTACGCAAACCAAAATATTCGTTTTAATGTAATCGCACCCGGGCTAGTGGCAACGCCTATGTCTGAAAGAGCACAATCAAACAATAATATTATGGACTTCATCGCCAATAAACAACCGCTGGATGGTGGACGGATCGGAGAACCGGCCGATTTGGATGGGGCGGCAGTCTATTTCATGTCAGATAATTCGAAATTTACTACTGGACAGGTACTTAGCGTTGATGGCGGCTGGAGCGTCAGTAATGACCAATAAAAACAGCATACCAGCAACCTTATCACGGCTACAAATAATCCCCGTGATCGCTATTGATAACCCGCAACATGCGGCACCACTTGCTGAAACTTTACTTAATGCGGGGCTACATTGTGCCGAAATAACATTCCGTACGGAAGCTACTGTGGAGGCACTAAAAACTTTTGCCAGTTTTGGCCAATTTACACTTGGCGCAGGAACAGTTATTGATAAAGAACAATTGAATGCTGCCATAGAAGCAGGTGCAGATTTCATTGTATCTCCGGGGTTTGACCCAGCGTTAGTGGCTGAATGCCTAAAAAACAAAGTACAGTTTATACCAGGATGTTGTACGCCAAGTGAAATTCAGCAAGCAATTAAACATTCCTTGAACCTAATAAAATTTTTCCCAGCTGAGGCATTTGGCGGTGTAAGCACACTGAAAGCATTAAGCGCGCCCTTCCCGAATGTTTCATTTATACCAACAGGTGGCATAACAGCAAACAATGTAACCAGTTATCTGGGTCTCGATTGTGTTACGGCCTGCGGAATGACGGAGATTGTAAATCGTGACTTGATCGCAACTTCCGATTTTGATACAATATTTGAACTAACAAAAAAAATTCTCGATAAAATATAGGAATGAGTTTCATTTGCAAACCATCTTTGATAATGTCAATCACAGCCAAGGATTAGTACTGTGAATGATATACCACTCAGAACAACCGTTATTGGAAGTTACCCTCTTCCAGGATGGTATGAATATGCGTTTAGCAATATCACATCATTCGGCGAGTCGGACCGTAATGAACTTATCGAGGATGCAGTAACCGTTGCGATCAAAGATCAGGTTTCTGCTGGGTTAGATGTAATAACTGATGGAGAAATGTCCAGAAGAGATTTCAATTTGTCATTCTATAGCTTCATTGAAGGAATCGAATTAACTACGAATAATATCAGAAAATTTGGTCCACCTGCTCATGATCAGCGGGGTAAATATAGTATCCATGGAGAATTATCCGCACCAAATGGATTGGGCGTGGTAGAGGATTATAAACGTCTTCAGAAACTAGCGCCCCCGGGCCCTATCCTTAAAATAAGCATCCCTGGTCCTTATACATTGAGTGGTTGCTTACTACCCAATAAACAGTACCCAGATCGTTATATCATAACAGAAGCGTTGGTTCCGATCGTCAGGGAAGAATTACAGCGATTACTAGACGCTGGATGCAAAGAAATTACCGTAGACGAACCATCGATGAGTTGTTACGCTTACAAAGAAGATCCTGAAAAATTTGTTGATATTTTTAATCGTACCGTTGAACCGATTATTGGGAAAACACATCTTTCGGCCCATTTGTGTTTCGGTAATTATAAGGGTCGGGCTGTGAGCCCAAGACAATACAGCCCAATGTTTCCTGCATTCCTAGAAATGCCAGTAGATGAAATCCACGTTGAAATGGCCAGTAGAGAATTCTCTGAATTGGAAATAATTGGAGAAATTGCGAAAAAGAAAGATGTGGCCGTTGGTATTATTGATGTAAAAAGCTATTATATAGAACCAGTGGAAGAAGTAGCGCGGCGAGTGCGCAGGTGTTTAGAATATGCGCCAGCAGAACGGCTATCATTTGCACCGGATTGTGGACTCAGCCAGACAGCTAGATGGGCTGCAAAAGAAAAAATGAAAAATATGGTTACTGGAGTACACAAAGTAAGGGCTGAACTATAGAGTGATGCGCAAACCTCATTGCTCCGGAAATACTTTCCTAGCTGATGTAAAAAAGCACCAAAACGATACCGACGATTTTAATGTCTGGTGGCTGGGCCAAAGTGGATTTCTCATCCAATGGCTAGGTAAACATTTGCTTATGGATCCTTACCTATCAGATTCTTTAACTAAAAAATACGCTGAAACTGACAAACCGCATGTACGAATGACTGAACGTGTTATTGATCCACTGGAGCTTGACTTCATTGATGTAGTTACAGCCAGCCATTCACACACCGATCATCTAGACCCTGAAACTTTACAGCCACTTGTGCAATCCAATAATAATTTCGATCTGGTAGTGCCTGCTGCAGTAGTAGATATCGCCATGGAGAGATCTAGTCTACCAAAAGATAGATTATCGCTAGTGAATGCAAGTGATACCATTGAATCAAATGGATTTCTAATCCATGCCATTCCATCAGCACATGAAGAAGTGGAAACTGATGAAAATGGCAATCATTATTATTTAGGGTATATAATACAGTTTGGTCCTTGGTCTGTTTATCACAGTGGGGATACTGTTGAATACAATGAAATGGAAGATACATTGGCGCAGTGGAACCTGGACGTCATGTTCCTTCCAATTAATGGACGTAAACCAGAACGACGTGTCTCTGGGAATATGTGGGGCAAGGAATCTGCATGGCTGGCAAAAAGGTTGAGTGCTCGTTCAGTTATCCCTCATCATTACAATATGTTCGAATTCAATACTGAAAACCCTAGTGAATTCATTACAGAGGCTGAGCAAATCAATCAACCATATCATATACTTGAAAACGGTGAGCGCTGGTGCAGCAACCAATTAAAATAAAATTTTCATGTCTAATAAAATTGATACGAAAAAAAATCAACTACTGATTTTTTCGACAGCAGCTGCTCTAGGTGGTTTGTTATTTGGGTTTGATACTGGTGTCATATCTGGAGCTATACACTTTATAAAAATAGAATTCAATTTAAATGCATACCAGGAGGGCTTTGCTGTTAGCAACCTGATGGTCGCCTGCGTGATTGGCGCATTGCTTGCCGGGCCAATTGCAGATTGGACTGGCAGGAAAAAGGTTCTTATTCTCTGCGCGGTTCTTTTTACCGTTTCGGCCATCCTATCTGCCCTGCCTCGATCTTTTACTGAATTAGTGATCGCCAGGTTCATTGGGGGTATGGGTGTTGGCATGGCATCGGTGGTGTCTCCTATGTATATCGCTGAAATATCACCTGCTAAAATTCGCGGGCGGTTAGTGGCTTTGAATCAACTGGCCATTGTTGTAGGTATATTGCTAAGTTATTTATCAAACTGGCTACTGGTAGATACTGGTATAAATAATTGGCGTTATATGCTGGTAGCTGAAATTTTACCAGCAATCACTTTTCTTGTGGGACTTTTCTTTATCCCAGAATCACCGCGCTGGCTCACAAAAGAAGGCCTGGAAAAAGAGGCGCTTGACGTCCTCAATATTGTAGCTGGGGCAGCAAATGCTGACCATGAATTGCAAGAAGTAAAAAAATCTTTATCCGAAAAAAGTACATCTTTAAAAGAATTACTCCACCCATCATTACGGCGTGTACTGATAGTGGGTATACTTTTTTCACTATTTGCCCATATTACCGGAATCGATACAATCATTTACTATGGTCCAATCATTTTTCTAGAATCCGGTTTCAAAACAGATTCTGCATTGTTGGCCTCAGTAATGATCGGCATAACAAATCTAATTTTTACCTTTGTTGGCATGGCAATGGTTGATAAGGCCGGTAGAAAGTTTCTATTACTAGTAGGCCTTGCTGGCATGGGTATATCCATGACACTTGTGGGTTTATGTATGCAAAGCGATATGATCAGTGCAAAATGGACGTTGCTATGGATTATGACCTACATTGCTTCCTTCGCCATGAGTATAGGCGTAGTCATTTGGGTGTATTTATCCGAGATTTATCCTACCAGGGTGCGGGGACAGGCCTTATCTGTTGCGACTATGGTATTGTGGTTAGGTAACGTGATACTGACGCAGCTTTTTCCAGTCATGATGGAAAGATTTGGTGGGGGTACATTCTATATATTTTCCTTTATTTGTCTCCTCGCCTTTATTTTCACCTGGACAATGGTAAAAGAAACCAAGGGCGTTAGCTTAGAAGAAATTGAGGAAATGTGGGTATAATCCTAAGAATTATACCCGTTTATAAAACGTCAATTTAGAAGTGTAGCATGATAATATATGGTGGCATAGATATTGGAGGCACATCTATAAAGATAGGATTTGTTGATAAAGGTGGAACTATACTGTGCAAAGGTCTAATCCCTGTAGGTAAAATTACTTCCTACAGTGACTTCATCGAACAATTGAGTAACAAAACAAATAACTTGTTGGAAACACTTAATAATAAGGACGCTGTCATTGGTTTTGGGGTGGGCTGTCCCGGAAGAATTGATGTAGCAACGGGGAAAGTGATTTGGTTGAGAGGAAAACTGGAATACATGGAAAACCAGGATATAGGACCAGATCTTGCCTCCGTATTTGGGAAACCAGTAATCTGCGATAATGATGTTAATGCCATGGTATTGGGTGAGACCTATTTTGGTAAAGCAAAAGGCAACCGTAATGTAATTGGTTTAACCTTTGGTACTGGCATAGGTGGTGCAATTATAATTAATGGCCAAGTGCTGCGGGGGAGACATTTTGCCGCTGGGCATTTTGGTTTCATGAGCCACGATCCTAATGGCGAAAGCCATATATGTGGTAATGCAGGAGCAGCAGAAGTACATGCCTCACACTCCGGTATAGTAGATAAGGTTAATAAGGCGCTGCGATCGGGTACAGAAACAAGCGTGACAAAAAATTACGACCCCTATGATTTTGGTTTTAAGAATATATATATGGCTGCGCAGCAAGACGATGATTTCGCTAAAAGTGTGGTCACCAAGCTGGAAGAAGAGATAACTGTATTGATCACCAACCTTATCTTTGCATTTGATCCGGATACTATACTAATCGGCGGAGGTTTATTAAAAGCAGATAATGAAATTGTAGCTCGCATTACGAACAATATAAAAAAACGAATAAATTTGATTCCGGAAAAAGAAATAAAATTGGATAAAATGTCATCTTACGAAGAAGCCGGGATACTGGGTGGTGCTGCATTGGCCATCACAGAACTAAATTAAAAAGTAGTTTAAATACATAAAAATAATTCGAAAGGTTTAATGGTATGAATGCTGGTAAAGAATATTTTAATAAAACACTCGAACTAATCAAACAGCTGAAAGAAAACGAAATAGAGAATATCGTTCAAGCAGCTGAGGTTTGCGCGGATAGTATCAGTAAGAAAGGACTGGTATTTTTATTTGGTGCTGGTCATTCTCGAATAATGTGTGAGGAAATGACACCAAGACAGGGTTGTTTCCCTGGGTTTTTTGCGATTGTGGAACATGCAGTTTCCAATCATGCTGCCATTATTGGGCCCAATGGACTCAGGGGGCCTATGTATTTGGAAAAATACGATGGATATGCTGAGGAAATATTAAAAAGTTACAAGTTCGGACCACATGACGTCATGATCGTTATTTCTGTTAGCGGGATCAGGCCATTAATAGTAGAAATGGCGTTGGGTGCTAAAGAGCGGGGGCTGCCGGTCATTGCAATGGTTGCGCGGCAACATTGCGAATCATCTAAGCCGGGGCATCACAGTGGAAAGAAGCTCACTGATGTGGCAGATATTGTTATCGATAGTCAGTGTCCCCCCGGCGATTGTGTAATGGAACTAGAGGGATTGGATTGGAAAACAGGCCCGGTGTCTACTGTAATGGGTGCTTTGATCACAAATATGATCCGCTGTGAAGTTGCAGAAAGATTAATAGCGAAAGGTATTAACTTGGAATTACTTCCTAGCCACCAGGCAGTTGGTAATCCTGAAGTAGACAATCAACTAGACCGGTTTTATGAATCATATCGTAAAAGCTTAGCCCACTTATATACGTGATATAACTAATCTTTTTGTCGATTGCGGTATAGTTTACGGCTAGTAGCATACAAAGTTTCTTTTTCTTCCTTACTTAATCCATCGTAACCAACCGTATTGATTTTATCAAGTATTTGATCTACTTCCTTCTGTAGCTTGGCGCGGCGGGTTTCTTTTTGATGCTGGGCGGTCAGGCCGAATTCCCTGACATACTTCCGAATAGAAAATCGAATATCCTTCCAACTCCAAAAGTAACGTAAATAGACAAAGCCTATGACCACAGCTGATAAATGAGTTATGTGACTAATGTCTGATGTGGTACTCATGGATAGAATAAATTCCGTTGCTACTAAAAACATAACCAGATACTTAACCTTAATTGGAAAAAGAAAATACAGATATACAGTACGATTCGGGAACATCATACCAAATGCAAGTAATATGCCATACACTGCTCCGCTGGCCCCGGCAAGGGTATGATTGGCGTTGCTTAGATTTAACACTAGCCATACTAATCCAGCGCCTACACCGGTTGTAAAATAATAACGCAAAAAGGCTTTACGGCCCCATATTGATTCTAATTCCGAACCAAACATCCACAAGACAAACATGTTAAAAAATACGTGCAGAAAATCCTTATGGATGAATAGATAAGTGAACGGTTGCCAAATTCTGGGCCATACTGTACTGGATGAAAGACCAAATAGGTCTACTATTGGATTGAAAAATGGTGTTGCGGGATTTTGAGAAATTATTTTTAGCAAGAATATAATAATATTTGCCCCGATCAGGATTTTAATCGCCTCGGTGAATATCCTTGGGCGAAAGGAAAAATCTCCCTGTTCAGATTGAAATTGGTACCGCATAGTTAATTATAAGCAGGTAATTTTTTGTTTAGAAACAAATTCTTTGGATTTGTAATGGGGCTCATTTTACTGTATGGTGCTTCTGGCACTTTCAACTGCGGCATGGAATACATGGAAACAGATAGATTTTCCTTGTTCTGATATTTAAGTATTTCATAAGCAGCGCTGACAAAAACATCCCGCGGAAGGAATCCATTTATTTTTGAAAATCCATATTTTCGTAATCCAAACTTGATAAGCGTAGAACAACTATTAGTGAATAAATTAAAATCTACCCATTTTTCCGGCTTTTTTTGGTTCACAGGTGTATTATGAATCATTTCAAGAAATCTATCAAAAATGGAACGCATCCGAGAACCATTAATACCTTCTACACGTAACACATGGATCGTGCGCATAAAATTACGACCGAACTTATCGTAGTATGCAGTACCATCATCTAAAATTTCGAATAATCCCGTACTAGGGGACGGTCCAAACTCCCCAAGTGCGGGACGATAAAAGTACTCTTCAATCGATATCACTTCATTCTCATTGATTAGATGAGAATAATTATAAATTCTGCCGTTTACACATATTGCGCTATGACCAAATAAAGAGGGCCAATATTTCACTAATCGTTCATTATAGTAAAGTTCCATAAAATCAACATTAGCTGGTGATATATCCGGCCAGATAATTACAATAGGCTCTCCATTTTCATAATCTTTCTGTTGGAGCAATCGGGCACAAACATTTTGTCCGGCCCAATGGTTGATATAACCATCCCAAATACGATTCTCTTCAAGAACACGACTACCGTCACGTCTCAGAAGAAAACTATTGGTTTCATCAGCAGTTAATATGCCTGTATATACCGTATTACTCATGCAGTTACCAGAGCCTTTAATACTCTAAGTGATTTCAGTTCTTTTAAACCATCAAAGTGGTAATACAAACAAGTATTGATATACTGACTGATTACTTGACGATCCTTAGAAGAAACAGATAATTCGTTTAATTTGGACTGGAAACCAGTATCTGATAGGTTGCCGGATAATAAAAAGGATAATATCTGTGCACTATTTGGACCCTTAGTAGGGTCAGGTAACACTAAACCGGTGAGCTCCCTGTTGTCCAAATCCGGTCTAAAACCAAGTAGTGTTAATAGTTTTATTTGATAATACCAGTACACCAGATTTAATTGCTCTGCTCTCGTATCAATTGTATGAAGTATATTTAGTAACTCGATAAATAATTCGCTGTGCGGATCATGATCCGTTATTGTCTTTTCTGTTAACTCTACAACGGCCATACCATAACCAATACGCTTTAAATCCCTATGAATATTTTTATAGGTGGTTGCGAAATTGGCCTTGCTTACTGTTTGCATATCACGGCGTTCATTATAATAAAATACCAGGTCAAGATGACTCATTGGTTCATAGAAAGCAGTCTGGGGTGATTTTTTACGCTTCGCACCGCGCACCATAAAACTTATTTTCCCCATTTCCTGCGTAAAACAGCGCGCAATTATACTTGTATCACTATAAGAAAAGCGTCTTAAAACCACCGCCGGCGAGTGAACAATCATGTGTGGGGTTTAATACGCTTTTGAAAAAACAACTTCGTGCTGCGCTTTTTTACCAGAATAAATACAAGTCAGGCCAGAGGGATCACTATCAAAAGGGATGCAGCGGATGGTGGCTTTTGTCTCATTTTTTATAGCATCTTCTGTTTCAGGAGTACCGTCCCAACCACAACGAATGTAGCCACCATTATTCAAAATTATTTTTTTGAAATCACCATAATTATCTACGCTATTTGTATTGGCATTTTGAAAATCTTTCGCTTGCTGTAACAGTGACGATTGAATTTCGGCTAACATTTTTGGAATAATATTTATCAATTCCTGCACTTGAACAGCCTGCTTTTCACCATTGTCACGACGCACGAGAATCACCTGTTCATCCGACATGTCTCGCGCACCAACTTCTAAGCGGATCGGGACACCTTTCATCTCCCATTCATTAAACTTAAACCCTGGTGAATTATTACTCCAATCCACTTGCATACGCACACCTTTTTCTATTAGATCACCTAAAAAAAAGTCCACATATTCCTTTATTTTCGCCTGGTCTTCTTCACTCCTTACAATTGGTATTACCACAGTCTGTATTGGTGCAATTTTTGGTGGTATCCGTAAACCTTTATCATCCCCATGTGTCATTACTACACCACCGACCAATCTGGTGCTCACACCCCAACTGGTCGCATATACATATTTTTCCTGATTATTCCGATCTTGAAAGGTCACATCAAAAGCCTTCGCAAAATTCTGTCCCAAATTATGCGAAGTGCCGGCTTGGAGCGCACGCTTATCTCCCATCATCGCCTCAATGGAATAAGTTTTATCAGCACCAGCGAATTTTTCCGATTCGGTCTTTAATCCGGTTAATACTGGCATGGCAAGATAGTCTTCCGCCAACTGTCTATATATTTCTAAAATCTTCAGGGTCTCCTGCTCTGCTTCAGCGGCAGTTTCATGGGCTGTATGCCCTTCTTGCCACAAAAACTCCGTCGTCCGTAAAAACAATCTCGTACGCATTTCCCAACGAACAACATTTGCCCATTGATTGATCAATAGCGGAAGGTCACGATAAGACTGAATCCATTTTTTATACATTGACCAGATTACTGTTTCCGACGTGGGCCGAACAATTACTTCTTCCTCAAGTTTGGAATCCGGATCAACTTCTAAATCTTTTCCATCAGCGCTGATACGCAGTCGATGGTGAGTCACCACCGCACATTCTTTAGCAAAACCTTGAACGTGTTCCGCTTCCCTAGCAAAGAATGATTTCGGTATAAAGAGCGGGAAATAGGCATTCTCATGACCTGTGGCTTTGAGCATGGTATCCAGCGATCCTTTGATATTCTCCCACAATGCATATCCATAGGGTTTGATGACCATGGTACCTTTCACGGGACCATAATCTGCCAAACCGGCTTTGATAATTACATCAGTATACCAAGCAGCATAATCTTTATTTTGGGGTGTAACGCCTTTAGACATATTATAATTATATTGATTAGTCGCAAGGAAATTAGCGGGCTTGCTCAGGTCATTCAATAGAAACATTTTTAATCACCCATTTTCTCAATCCAATAATCATACTATTTTCCTATGGCAAATCAAATGAAGAACGTAGCTCTTGTAATACTGTTTTATATTGTATTTTCAGTCATTTTCATGACCAGTTGTAATCGACCCAAGGTAACCGTATTTAGTAATTGCGTCATACCTTCTTTCCCGGCAGCAAATTCAATTGCCTGCGCTGATGGGAAAATCACCTCTATTGGTAAGGATTTGACCGGTGATATAATAATCGACCTAGAAAAGGGTGTGGTGTATCCTGGCTTTATGGATGCTCATTTGCACTTGCTTTGGTATGGTAAAGCAATGGAGATACTTGACCTAGTTGGAACCAAAAGTGCTGCAGAAATAACCCGCATTATTGCTAACGCCTATGATGGCTCTAAGCGATGGATAATAGGCCGTGGTTGGGATCAAAATGACTGGGAAATAATACAATATCCCAATAAAGAAAGTCTCGATAAGGTGGCAGTCGATCAACCAGTCTATTTGCATAGAATAGATGGACACGCTATCTGGGTGAATTCAAATGTTTTATCCATATGTGGTATAGACCGTAATACAGCGGATCCTATAGGCGGTAAAATTCTCCGTGACAGCAGTGGCAATCCAACTGGAGTCTTTATTGATAATGCCATGGATTTGATTAAAAGGTTTGTTCCTGATAATGGTAAAAATGATAAACGCCGACAAATAATAAACGCTGTTAGAAAATTGAATCAATTCGGATTGACCGCAATTCATGATGCTGGAACAGATATAGAAACAGTTCACATACTGAAAGAATTAATTGCGCAAGAACAATTGACTATCCGCGTCAACGCCATGTTAAATAACAAGTCTGAGGATTATCAGGAATTTTTAAGTAAAGGTCCAGATATCACTGACAAATTTCTCTCCGTCCGTACTGTAAAAATATATTTTGATGGGGCGATGGGTTCCCGCGGAGCGGCGCTGCTAGAACCATATGCAGATGATCCAAAAAACATCGGGCTTAATTTAACGGATGAGAAAAAAATAACTGAGAAGGTAAACCAATTCAATGCAGCGGGATTTCAAGTTGCAGTCCATTGTATTGGCGATCGAGCGAACCGACTGGCGCTTGATATATTTGAAGGAGCCGGAAACCAAAATTCCAGAAACAGAATTGAACATGCGCAGATCATCCACAGCGATGATCTGCCCCGTTTTTTTGATTTGGGGATTATCCCTTCGATGCAAGCAACCCATTGTACCAGTGACATGTATTGGATAGATGAACGTCTAGGTGACGAACGTCTTCATGAAGCATACCCTTGGCAATCGCTATTACAAACAGGTAGCATTATCCCCGGCGGGTCCGATGCACCAGTGGAAATCCCAAATCCACTATTGGGTATACATGCAGCTGTAACCAGGCAAGACACCAGCGGGTGGCCCACTGGAGGGTGGCAGTCAAATGAACGAATGACCATAGACCAGGCGCTTGCCTCCATTACCAGTTGGGCTGCATACAGTATGTTTGCTGAATCCTACCTTGGGAAAATAGAGCCGGGATATATGGCTGATTTCACGGTTCTGTCCCAGGACCTGAGTACAATTGATCCCGCACAAATTTCCAGCGTAAACGTTCATTTTACAATTGTAAACGGTAAGGTGGTCTACAAACGATGATAAGTAAAACCGACATCAAACAACTGTCCAGGCTATCTACCAAAAAAGGTCGTAATGAATACAATCTATATTTGATTGAAGGATTGCGCATCATTCGATCTGCTTTAAGAGCCCAAACACCAATCAACAGAATATTTGTCACCGCAAGATTTGAAGAATCTGTTGATTATCAATCAATATCTAATCGGTTTAACAAGATGCTGAAACCAGAGATCATAGATGAAAAAACTATGAAACAGATCACACAGACAGTGACTCCATCGGGGATTCTAGCTGTTTGTTCATTGCCCAAGATAACGGAATTACCTTCAACCATAGCATCTAATTGGCTCTATTTAGATAAAATAGCTGATCCTGGTAACCTTGGCACATTATTACGATCGGCAGCGTGGTTCGGCACAACACAGGTAGCGTTGTCTCCACATTGCGCTGACCCTTTCAATCCAAAAGTAATGCGTGGCGGTATGGGCGCGCATTTTTCATTACAAATGGTGACAAATTGCGATCTACGTCAATTTAAAAGTTCAGATCATTTAATCATTGGTGCCGATCACAGAGGCATGTCTATTATCGATTTTAATCATGACGCTAAGGATTGGGTGCTAGTTATAGGCAGTGAAGCCCATGGTATATCGAAAGAAAATAGTAACCATATCGAGTATTCCTTATCCATACCAGCAAACGGATCTGGGAACTCCCTAAATGCTGCGGTCGCAGGCAGTATAATGCTATATTGTTTAAATAATCTGTAATTTCTAACCTAACTGAACTTCTTTCCTTTCAGGGGCAATAACCGTAATTTTTCAGAAATGGATAAACAAGAACTGGATAAACCTGGATCTGAACTGACAAATGAACCAAACTGTCTCAGTCAAACTAGCATTTGGAGTGG
>Ga0257113_1000012_pt1 | contig 47747 bp, 43 predicted proteins | sample LP_taG_4_FD_191568 | JGI IMG/M metagenome (GOLD analysis project Ga0257113, IMG submission 191568) | Marine microbial communities from Northeast Subartic Pacific Ocean, Canada - LP_J_2015_P26_2000m | ecosystem: Environmental > Aquatic > Marine > Oceanic | place: Canada: Northeast Subartic... | reverse complement strand
GCATAGCCCCCGGGGGCAATGCCAACTACGTCACCGGCCACGGCATCTTCGAGGCGACCCATGGCACGGCCCCCAGGTACGCCGGTCAGGACAAGGTGAACCCCTCGTCGGTCATCCTCTCCGGGGCTCTCATGTTCGAGCACATCGGCTGGAAGGACGCCGCTGACGACATCGTCCGGGGAATCGAGTCCGCAGTCGCCGACAGGATCGTGACCTACGACTTCGCCCGCCTCATGGACGACGCCACGGAGGTCAGGTGCTCGGAGTTCGCCTCGGCCGTCGCCGACCGGCTCTGAGCTGAATTCCCCGGAGCCAGTCGTGCCGAGGCCCGGTACAGCCCCGGATGTCCCGGACAGCGTGTTCAGGCGCGGATGGCGGTTGATCCGACGTTCGCTGCGGACCCATCCGTTGGCCCACGCCACGGGCATCATGGGCGCCAACGTGTTCGCCCTGGCCGTGGTGGGCTTCACCGTGATCGTGGGGCGCGTCACGGACGACGTGATCGTCCCGGGTCTGGACGGCGAAGGGGTGTCGCGTCGGTCGCTCCTGGTGGCGGTGGCGACGGTCGTGGGAATCGGCGTCGTGCGCGGTGCGTCGATCATGGTCCGCCGGTGGTTCAACATGCTGGCGATCGCCAGGACCCAACGGACATGGCGGCTGGCCGTCACCGACAGGTTCCTGGATGCCCCGCTGGACTTCCACCGCTCGCGACCTGCCGGCCTCCTGCTCGCCCACGCCGATGCCGACGTGGAGGTGGCCACGGCCATGCTCATGCCGCTGGCGTTCTCCATGTCGGTGGTGCTGCTGGCCGTCGCGTCGCTGGTCAGCCTGCTGGTCGTCCATCCACTGTTCGCGTGCGTGGCGCTGCTCCTGTTCCCGACGCTGACGGTGCTGAACCGCCGGTTCACGAGCGCGGTGGAGGCACCGGCGGCCCTGGGCCAGGATGCCGTCGGCGTGCTCTCCGGCATCGCCCACGAGAGCCTCGACGGGGTGATGGCCGTCAAGACCCTCGGGCGCGAGGACGAGGAGGTGGCCCGGTTCACCGAGGCGGCCGATGAACTGCGCGGGCACCGCATGGATGTGGGTCGCTTGAGGAGCGGGTACGCACCGGTCATCTACGCGCTGCCCAACCTGGGGATCATCATCCTGCTGGTCCTGGGCGCATGGCTGGTGGGCCGTGGGGCGGTGTCCATCGGCGACGTCGTCAGGGCCATGTCCCTCTTCAGCATCCTGACCCTGCCGATGGAGATCCTCGGCTACATGTTCCAGGAGATGCCGCGCTCGGTGGTGGCCATGGATCGCATCGACCGCGTCCTGGCGGTCGGCCCCGAAGCCCGGCCGGACCCGGTTCCCCCCGTCGGCGACCGGGTGGCCGTCGAGTTCGACGGGGTCTCCTACGCCTACCAGCCGGTCGACAAGGGTGCCGCCAGGTTGGGGGGAGCGAAGCAGCCCATCTCGGCACCGGTGCTGGCAGACCTTTCGTTCCGGATCCAGCCCGGCGAGTCGGTCGCCATGGTCGGCGCCACAGGGTCGGGGAAGAGCACGATGGTCTCCCTGCTCTGCGGCCTCGTCCAGCCCACTGCTGGTCGGGTGCTCCTCGGTGGGGTGGACGTCTCCGAACTGGGTTCGGACGGTGCGTCGGGCATCGTCGCCCCGGTTCTCCAGGAGACCTTCCTCTTCGCCGACACGGTGCGCGACAACCTGACCCTGGGCAACGACGTCACGGACGAGGAGATCGATGCCGCCCTTGTCGTCGTGGCGGCAGACGGGTTCGTCGAGGCGCTGCCCGACGGGCTCGACACCGTGGTCGGGGAGCGGGGGTCGACCCTGTCGGGTGGCCAGCGCCAACGCCTGGCCATAGCCAGGGCGCTGCTTCGCCGCCCCCGGGTACTGGTGCTGGATGACTCCACGTCGGCCGTGGACCCGACGATCGAGGCCGGGATCCTCCGGAACCTGAGGGTCGCACCGGGGATGGGCCGGGGCGGATCCGATGCTGTCGTACCGACCCTCCTGGTCATTGCCCACCGGCTGGCCACGATCCGCATGGCGGACCGTGTGCTGTTCCTGGAGGGCGGTTCGATCGCGGCCTCCGGCAGCCACGAGGAGCTGCTGGACGTGCCGGCCTACGCCGCCCTGGCCAGGGCATACGAGGAGGCCGGCCTGTGAGCGACGTGGACCGGAGCCCGGCCGCCGAAGCCCCTGACGAGATCAGGGCGGTGGGTGCCTACGCCATCCTGCGACGCGGGATGGCCGCCTCGCCGGAGCTGCGCAATGGGCTGGTCTTCACCGCCCTGATGGCCCTGGCCGTCGCAGGCTCCAAGCTGCTCGTCCCGCTCACCATCCAGGCGGTGCTTGACGGGGCGATGACCTCCGAGGGCGTGAGCATGGGTCGGGTCGTGGCCCTCTCCGGCGGGGCCGCCGTGCTGGTCATCGGCAGCATCCAACTGGGCCGCGTCACGTACTTCCGGCTGGTCACCACGGCGGAGAACGTGCTCTACGGCCTGCGGGTGCGCGCCTTCGCCCACCTGCACCGCCTCAGCCTCGCCGAGCACACGGCCTCCAGCAAGGGCGTGCTGACGGCCAGGGTGACCAGCGACGTGGAGACCCTCACCAGGTTCGCCCAGTGGGGCGCCGTGGCGTGGATCATCAACTCGGTCCAGATAGTCGCCGTGCTGGTCATCATGTCGATCTATTCGTGGCAGCTGACGCTGGTGACGCTCAGCCTGCACCTGCCCCTCCTTCCGATCCTGCGTTGGATGCAGCAACGCCAACTGATCGCCTACGACATGCTCCGCACCAGGGTCTCGGAGACCTTTGGGGTGATATCGGAGTCCGTGCACGGGGTGGAGGTGGTCCGCACCTACGGATACCGGGAGCCGACCCGCCGCCGGGTCCGGTCCGCCGTGGACGCCCAGTACCGGCAGCAGCTGAAGGCGGCCAGGTATTTCTCGCTCGTGCTGCCGATTTCCGACGTCTTCGGGGTGACGGCCATCGCCTCGGTCATCGGAGCCGGCGTCTGGTGGGGTGGCGCCTGGGGCGTGAGCTCGGGTGAGCTGGTGGCGTTCGTGTTCCTCTCGAACCTCCTGGTGGCCCCGATCACCGAACTGGGAGAGGTGCTGGACCAGACCCAGACGGCGTTGGCGGGGTGGTGGAAGATCCTGGATGTGCTGGACACCCCCGTCGAGGTGGCAGATCCCGCTGAGCCCCGGCCCGTCCCCGGTGGCGCTCTGGAGGTGAGGGCCGAGGCTGTGGAGTTCTCGTATCGGACCGGTGGGTTGGTGCTCCGCGGGATCGATGTCGTGCTGGCAGCCGGCTCCTCGGTGGCGGTCGTGGGCGAGACCGGCTCGGGGAAGACCACGTTCGTGAAGTTGCTGGCCCGGCTGGCCGATCCCACGGCGGGTCGCGTCCTGGTCGGGGGCGTCGACCTGCGTGACGCATCGCCGGAGGACCGGCGACGGGCCGTACGGATGGTCCCCCAGGACGGCTTCCTGTTCGACACCACCGTCAGGGCGAACATCGGATACGGCCGGGTCGGGTCCGATGATGACGACGTGGACGCGGCCATCGACCTGCTCGGGCTGCGCGAGTGGGTGGAGCGCCTGCCCAACGGCCTGGAGACGATGGTTGGCGAGCGTGGCGAGGGCCTCTCGGTGGGCGAACGCCAGCTTGTGGCCCTGGCCAGGGCGCAGTTGGGTGATCCGGGCCTCCTGATCCTCGACGAGGCCACGTCGGCCGTCGACCCTGAGACGGAGACCGCCCTCGAGCGTGCGCTGGAGCGCCTCGCCCTGGGTCGGACCACGGTCAGCGTCGCCCACCGGCTCTCGACGGCCGAGCGGTCCGACCTGGTGCTGGTGTTCGACGACGGTCGGATCGCCGAGAGGGGTACGCACGCCGAGCTGCTGGAGCGCGACGGGATCTACGCGGGCCTCCACGCCTCGTGGCTGGGCAACACCCGTACCGCCGGGATGTCCTAGGAGCTGGAGTTGGAACCACGGGAGTCGTTGGAACCACAGGATCGGATCGACCCGATGATCGGTCGGAGGGCCGGGGAGTGGGACCGGCTGGTCTCGGGCCTGCCCCCCGTTCCTGTTCCGTGGCCTCCGGTGGGCCCGATCGTGGTGGTGGCTCCCCATCCGGATGACGAGCTGCTGGCCATCGGGGCCACCCTGGCCGCTGCTTCTGATGCAGGGACGGAGATCACGATCGTGGCCGTCACCGACGGCGAGGCATCCCACCCGCACCTGACCGACGGTGAGCGCGACGAGCTGGTCGGCCTGCGCCTTGCCGAGACCGACCGGGCCTATGCGGCGGCCGGCATCGTGGCCGTCCGCCACCGCCTGGGGCTTCCCGACGGTGGAGCCTCGAACCATGCTGGACGCCTTGCCGAAGGGCTGGCTGCCCTGCTGGTCGGCGCCGCCTGGTGCCTCGCCCCATGGGAGTCCGACGGGCATCCCGACCACGATGTCTGTGGCCGGGTGGCCGGCGACGCCTGCCGGGACCTGGGGGTGCGGTTCGCCCGGTTCCCCGTCTGGTCCTGGAACTGGGACGATCCGTCGTCACCGTCCATCCCGTTCGACGGGGCCGTGGCCTGGTCGTTCGGCGACGACCTGGCCAGCCGGAAGCAGGCCGGCATCGCCGCCTATTCGAGCCAGGTGCAGCCAGCCGACGGCCACAGGCCGGTGCTACCGGCAGGGTTCCTGGAGCACTTCGCCCGGTCCTCGGAGGTGTTCCTGCCGGTCGCCGGCTGAGCCGCGCGTCACGCCTCCGCGCTGCGGCACCGGATACGGACGATCAGTAGCCTCGCTTCCGTTCGACCCGTCCCTGCTGAGGAGCATTCCGTGAGCCCCACCCCCGTCAGAGTCGCAGTCACCGGCGCCGCCGGCCAGATCGGTTACAGCCTCGTCTTCCGGATTGCCAGCGGTGCCATGCTGGGACCGGACCAGCCGGTCATCCTGCAGCTCCTCGAGATCCCTCCGGCGATGGGTGCGCTGGACGGCGTGGCGATGGAACTCGACGACTGCGCCTTCCCGCTCCTGGCCGGCCTGGAGCTGAGCGATGATCCCGACACGGCCTTCGGAGCGGCGAACGTGGCCCTACTCGTCGGCTCGCGGCCCAGGACCAAGGGGATGGAGCGCCAGGACCTGCTGGAGGCCAACGGCGCCATCTTCACCGGTCAGGGTCGTTCCCTGAACGATCACGCCGCGGACGACCTGCGGGTCCTCGTGGTCGGTAACCCGGCCAACACCAACTGCCTGATCGCCATGAACAGCGCCCCGGACGTTCCCGGCGAGCGCTTCACGGCCATGATGCGCCTCGACCACAACCGTGCCCTCACCCAGGTGGCCCAGAAGCTCGGCACGAGCATCAACGACGTATCGCGGATGACCATCTGGGGTAACCACTCGGCCACCCAGTACCCGGACCTCGTCCACTGCGAGGTTCCCGGTGGCACCGCCGCCGAGGTGATCGGTGACCAGGCGTGGTTGGAGGGCGACTTCATCCCGACCGTGCAGCAGCGTGGGGCGGCCATCATCGAGGCCCGGGGGGCCTCCAGCGCAGCATCTGCGGCCAACGCCGCCATCGACCACGTCCATGACTGGGTGACGGGAACGCCGGACGGCGACTGGGTATCCATGGGAGTCCCATCCGATGGCATCTACGGCGTACCGGAGGGCCTGCTCTGCGGCTTCCCGGTCACCTGTGCCGACGGCAACTACGAGATCGTCCAGGGCCTGGAGATCGACGACTTCTCACGGGCCCGTATCGATGCATCGGTAGCCGAGCTGGTCTCCGAGCGGGACATGGTGCGGGGCCTCGGCCTGATCTAGGCCCGATCCAGGCCTGGTCTAGGGGTGGCGGGCTGCGGCGAACACGTCTCCGAGACCGGCCAGCACGGCCCGGTGGTCCACCAGCACCCGGGGGTCGCCCGACAGGATGACGTCCCCGTCGATCACGGCCCGTAGCGGATCCAGGGTCCCATCGGCGATGGCGCTCGCAGTGGCCGGCCCGGTCGTGAAGCTGAGGTCGGGTTCCTCCGCCGGGCCGCTGACCACCCTCGCCGTGCCACCCTCCAGCCGCACATGCCAGGTGTTCCCGTCCACGACCCGGTACTCGATGACGAGGGCCATGTCAGCGGTGGCCTCCAGGAGTCCGGCGTGGGTCGACGCAGCCGCGTCCATGGCTTCGATCCAGGCTTCGGTGAGGGGCTCTACCACGATTTCGCAGCCTAGGTCCCGGTCCCACCCCGCTCCGCCTCGACAAGGGGGCGACGGCTACGGTCCGGGCTTCGCCAGCCTGATCGGGACAGCCTGGTTGGGGCGCCCGGGAGGTGCGGGCCGGCGTGGAACGAGGGAAGGTGACCGCATGACCGAGATCGGGCGTGGCCAGAAGACCTATGACTACGGGCTCCGGCGCGGTCGATGGCTCCGCCTGGAGGGCCCCGAGGACGTCCTGGACCTCATGGACACCGGCGCTGACGGCATCGTGGCGGTGGTCCGGGATGCCGGCGCCACGTTCCTGGGACCGATCTTCGACGAGTTGGCCGGCGTGGTGTGCACCGGTGGCACGATCCGGAGCCACATCGGGATCGTCAGTCGGGAGTACAGGGTGCCCGGGGTGATCGCCGCCCAGCTCACCGACGAACCGGTGAACGGCACAGAGGTGGAGTTGGACGCGTCAGGCGACGAGGGCGTGATCCGGCTGGTAACGCCATGAGCTGCGATCCTGTCGGCGGGGACCCGGGTGTGCTGTCCGGGGGAGCAGACGAAACGGCCCGGGAGCAGGTGAACTCCTGGTTGGCCGCCATCAACCCGGTGACCAGCCACCTGGTGGCTGAACGCACCTCCTATTCGTCGCAGCTCATACCCGTCACCCCGTACGTGACCGTGTCGTGCATCGAGGCGTTCCTGCGTTACCCGGAGGCGGTGGCGAGGATCGCCGCCGCCATGTCGCCAGAGGAGATCGGTGCGGCGGCCCGGCGGCCCGGCTGCCAGGCCGACTCGGTGTTCCTGTGGGGGATCGCCAACTTCTTCCTCATCGGTCGCAACGTCATGGCGATGGTGGATCCGACGTTGGACTCCGTTCAGCGGACCCACACGGTGCTGGACTTCTGGGCGCGTGCATCACACGCCTACCGGGGCGGCCCGCACCTGCATGCCGCCGAGGTGGGCAACCGGATCGAGGTGCTGTCGCCAGACATGGTCACCCACCTGGCCGCCGGGGCCAGGGCGGTAGACGACGAGCGCCGTGACCGGATCCGTAGGGCCAATGCCACGATCATCAACCACCTGTTCCTGCTCTACTTCGACACCCGGGTGGGCCATGCCGATACCGGCCCGTACCGCCTGGAGGACGGCCGGACCATGATCGTCCGGGACTTCTACCGCCTCGGGGAGAGCGACTTCTCCTGGTCCGGCGTGGCAGCGGGCGTTCCGTTCCGCAACCTCACGGCGGCGCTGGTCCTGGACCCGGAGGTCGAGGTGTCCATCACCGACTACGGGACGACCATCTCATCGCCGGAGGACTACCTGGAGCACCTCAGCGGGTTCGGCCTCTACACCACCGATGGAGTGGCACCCGGTGGGCTGCCGGTGCCGCTCTCCGACCAGGACCTGGAGGCAACGGCTGCGGCGGCGAAGGTGGCCCAGCGGCAGCACTACCGGGACATCGTCGCCATGGACCGTGATGAGCGCATCGCCTGTGGCGCCTACGTCTACTTCACCTTCCTGCGACCGTTCGCCGAGATCGCAGGCGTGGCAGACGAGATCGACTGGACGTGCCCTCGGGACACCCCCGCAGACCTGTACCCGCTGGTCACGACCGACATGGAGCCACCGGAACGCGACCCTGGCGTTGACGTCTACCCGGCGTACGCCTGAACGGTCAGCTCCTGGAGCGGGCCAGAGAGTCGACGACCAGGACCACCACCACGGCGGCCATGGCGAGGGCCATCGGTGCGACCAGACCACCAGCGGCGTCCGGCCAGCCCAGGTCGGCCCCACCGACGGCCACGTCGGCATGCCGGCTGACCACGCCGACGCCGTTGGGCCAGGGCCAGAGGACCCGTAGCGAACCAGCCATGAGCCCGACCATCACGGCCAGGACGTCGTCGCGGCGCCGTTCCAGCAGGCCGGCCAGAAGCGAGGAGAAGCACGCCAGGCCGACGATCGCACCGGCGCCGAACACGGCAGCGTCGAGGAGCAGGCGTTCGTCCACCACGCCGATCACCGCGGAGTACATGCCCAGGATGAGCAGCAGGAACGAGCCAGAGATACCCGGCAGGACCATGGCGCAGACGGCAACTGCCCCCGAGGCCAGCAGCATCAGGGCGGACGGATCCGTGATCGGAGCCCCCTGGTAGCCCAGCCCGGCGAAGACGACGACGCTGACCAGGGAGGCTCCGCCGAGGCGCCGCCGGGTCCATGCCACCTCGCGACGGGTCACCAGCACCGAGGCCACGACCAGGCCCAGGAACAGGCCGGCCATGGGTTCCGGGTGGTCGATGAGGGCGCCCTCGATCACGCCGGCCAGCAGCACGACGGTGGACAGGAGGCCGACCAGCAGCGGGACGAGGAACCACCAGTCCACCTCGCCGAGCCGTCGGAGGCCTCCGCGTAGGTCGCCCCGTATGAACCGGCCCAGTGCGCGCGAACCGCTGCGGATCGCAGCCAGAAGCCTGTCGTAGATCCCGAACAGCAGGGCGAGGGTCCCACCGGACACGCCGGGGACCACGTCGGCCGCTCCCATGCAGGCACCGCGTCCCAGCTGTGCCAGCAGCGTTGGCGCCCCGGGGCGGTCCTGGCCCCGGTGGGGCACGGTGTCCGTCATCAGGTCCCGGCGCCCCCGGCGGCCACCACGGAGGGGGGCGGGTCCGCGACCAGGTAGGGGGTCAGGCGGGCGGCCATGTCGGTGGGGAAGCGGGTGGGCCTCCCGTTGGTGCCGGTGACGGCGGCCACGACCTCCTGTGTGGCCAGCACGGCGTCGCCCCGGAGGAGACGCTGTCCCCAGCGGGACGATGCGCGCCGCAGTTCGAGTACCTCGGTCTCGATCACGAGGTTGTCGCCGGCGACAGCAGAGGCCAGGAACTTCGTGGTGATGCGGGAGACGACGAACCGGAAGCCCTCGGCTTCCAGGTCGTGCAGTCCCAGTCCCGCCTCGTCCAGCAGCTCGATCCGGCCGATCTCGAACAACTGGACGTAGACGCTGTGGTTCAGGTGCCCGTAGGGGTCCAGCTCGTAGAACCGGACCTTCACCGGATGGCGGTGTGGGGCGGTCGGGGCGTTGGGCACGCGGGTGACGCTAGCCGTCGGGCTTGCAGCGTTCGGAGCCGCCCGGGCCTCGTTCGTGGCGGCCGGTCGGCCGGTCGGGTGGTCGATGTCGCAGGGCTACCCTCCACCCCATGGCGGGTACGGACTCATCGTTCGGGGTCCAGATCCATTCCGAGGTGTTCCAGCCGGCGTCCGGGGCAACCGAGGGCGACGCCGTGCTGCTCGTCTCTGGAGCCGATTCCCACTGCACCCGTTGGACGTCGGCGTTCATCCAGCCGCTGCTGGACCTGGGACACCGCGTGGTGCGATACGACCACCGGGACAGCGGGCTCTCCACCAAGGTGCCGGCCGATGTCGGCTACACGCTGGCGGACCTGGCCGATGACGCCTGTGCGGTCATGGACGAGCACGGAATCGCCCGGGCCCACGTGGTTGGTCGGTCCATGGGGGGCATGGTCGGCCAGGTGATGGCGCTGGACCATGCCGACCGGGTGGTCACGTTGACGTTGCTCTGCTCCAGCCCCGGTCTCGGCGACGAGAGCCTGCCGTCGGCCGCCGACTGGCTGGTCGACCGGATGGCTGAGAGGCTCTTCGCACCCCCGCCGGCCGGCCAGGCCGAACGGGTCGCCTGGATCGTGGAACTGGACGAGATGTTCGCCGGTACGCGCTATCCGGTCACCACCGCCGAGCGGATCCGTACGGCGGTGGCCGAGGTGGAGCGGTGCTGGTACCCGGAGTCGGGGCACGGCCCGGCGGTCAACTCCTCGCCGTCCCTGCTGGGTCGGTTGGCTGCGATCGCAGTACCGACTCTGGTCGTCCACGGCACGGCCGACCCGGTGTTCCCGGTGGAGCACGCTCTGGCCCTGGCCGATGGGATCGGCAATTCCGGGCTCTGGCTGGTGGAGGGCCTGGGCCACGAGGTGCCCGATGGCCTGGTGCCGGCACTGCTCGAGCGCATCCGGGAGCATCTCGCCGGCGGGTCCTGACCTGCCTTATCGGCTCGGGCGTCCTGTCGAACTCCCCGCCGGGTCCGCTGTACGGGTAGGCCCGGGTCGGACGCGGAAACGACGCCCTCCCGGCGGGTGGGAAGACGTCGTTCCGTCGGGGCCCTTTGCGAGTCGTCGCACGTCAACGTTCTCCATGGCCCAGCAGGGCTTTGGTCGCGAGAGCGTGAGGGGACCGGCTCGGTGCAGGGGCCTCGGACTCACCCGCCGGGCGGGGCTCGACACCGTCCTTCGAACCGGTCGGATCGCACTTGGAGTCCTCCCGTCGCTCGGAGTTGGGGACCGTGTCGATCACCACCCCACCGAAGGGACGGGGTAGCCCTGACACCGTCGCGCCGCTGAGGACGTCTGTCAACCGTCGAGCCGCGAACGGCTGATGCCCGGGTCGGTTGCCCATCCGGTGGGAGGGCGGCCCGGCTGTCGGGGTCAGTGCTGGCCGGTAAGGGCCCGGTTCCTGACCTTCGCCTTGATGTAGTCGCGGTTCATGAAGGCGATGAAGTCCAGCGAGATCTCCTTCGGGCAGGCCTCCGAGCACTCGCCGTGGTTCGTGCACGAGCCGAAGTACTCCTCCATGGTCTCGACCATGGTCTCGGTCCTGCTCCAGCGCTCCGCCTGACCCTGGGGCAGCAGGCCCAGGTGGCCGATCTTGGCCGAGGTGAACAACTGCGCCGCCGAGTTCGGACAGGCGGCCACGCAGGCACCGCATCCGATGCAGGCGGCGGCGTCGAACGCCTGGTCCGCCGCCACCTTCGGCACCGGGGTGAGGTTGGCGTCGGATGCCGCTCCCGTACCGACCGAGATGTATCCGCCGGCTTCGATGATCCGATCCAGGGGGGACCGGTCGACCGCCAGGTCGCGCACCACCGGGAAGCCGGCTGCACGGAACGGCTCGATCACGATCTCGTCGCCGTCGGAGAACTCCCGCATGTGGAGCTGGCAGGTGGCGGTGGCCTTCTGGGGTCCGTGCGCCCGCCCGTTGATCATCACGCCACAGGTGCCGCAGATTCCCTCGCGGCAGTCGCTCTCGAATGCCACCGGCTCCTCACCGGCGGCGTTCAGCTCCTCGTTCAGCAGGTCGAGCATCTCGAGGAACGAGGCATCGGTGCTGATGGTCTGGTGGTGGACGTCGAAACGGCCCGGCTCGTCGGGGCCGTCCTGGCGCCACACCCTGAGGGTGACGCTGATGGTCTCGCCGTGTCCTCCGCCCATGTCGTGGTGTTCCCTTCTGGTCCCGGTATCCGGTGGCGCTGAGGCCATCGGGGTGACCGGCTCCAACGTCCTGATGCTGCCTGCTGGTCCTACTTGTACGAGCGCTGCGAAAGCGCCACGTCCTCGAAGCTCAACTCCTCGCGGTGGCGGGTCTGGGCCGTGCCCTCGCTGTGCCACTCCCATGCCGCCACGTGGGCGAAGTTCTCGTCGTCCCGTTGGGCCTCGCCCTCGTCGGTCTGGTGCTCGCTCCGGAAGTGGCCGCCGCAGGACTCCTCCCGCTCGAGGGCATCTCGGGCCATGAGCTCGGCCAACTCGAAGAAGTCGGCCACCCTGCCCGCCTTCTCGAGTGACTGGTTGAGGGTCGCAGCGCTACCCAGGACCCGTACGTCGGAGTGGAACTCCTCGCGGAGCGTCGGGATGTCGGTCAGCGCCTGCTCCAGGCCCGCCTTGTCGCGTTCCATGCCGATGTGCTCCCAGACGATGCGCCCCAGCTGCTTGTGGAACTGGTCGACCGACCTGGTGCCGTTGATCGACAGCCAGCGCTTCTGTTCGTCCTCGACACCACGCACGGCCTCGGTGAACACCGGGTCGTCGGTCGGGACGGCGGTCTGGCCCAGCAGGCCCGCCAGGTCGTCGCCGATCGTGTACGGAAGCACGAAGTAGCCGTCCGCCAGGCCCTGCATGAGGGCGCTGGCTCCCAGCCGGTTGGCCCCGTGGTCGGAGAAGTTGGCCTCGCCGATGGAGTACAGGCCGGGGACCGTGGTCATCAGGTGGTAGTCCACCCAGAGGCCGCCCATCGTGTAGTGGATGGCCGGATAGATGCGCATCGGCTGGTCGTACGGGTTCTCACCGGTGATCCGGTGGTACATGTCGAACAGGTTCCCGTACTTGGCCGAGATGGCCTCGGCGCCGTCCCGGGCGATGACCGCCTGGAAGTCCAGGAACACGCCGTTCTTGAGCGGGCCGATGCCGCGCCCCTCGTCGCAGACCGTCTTGGCGTTCCGGGAGGCCACGTCCCGTGGGACCAGGTTTCCGAAGGCCGGGTACTTGCGCTCCAGGTAGTAGTCGCGGTCCGACTCGGGGATGTCGGCCGCGGCCCTGGCGTCGTCCATGCCGTTAGGTACCCAGATGCGTCCGTCGTTGCGGAGCGACTCGGACATGAGCGTCAGCTTCGACTGGAAGTCGTCGCTGACCGGGATGCAGGTCGGGTGGATCTGCGTGTAGCAGGGGTTGGCGAAGAAGGCGCCCTTCTTGTGGGCCCGCCAGGCGGCGGTGACGTTGCACATCATCGCGTTGGTGGACAGGAAGTAGACGTTGCCGTAGCCCCCGGTGGCCAGCACGACGGCGTGGGCCGAGTGGGGGGTCACCTCGCCGGACAACAGGTCGCGGGTGACGATCCCACAGGCCCGGTCCTCCTTGAGGACCACGTCGAGCAGCTCCGCACGGGTGTGCAGCTCGACGGTGCCGGCCGCCACCTGGCGCATGAGTGCCGAGTAGGCGCCTATGAGGAGCTGCTGGCCGGTCTGGCCCCGGGCGTAGAAGGTGCGCGAGACCTGGGCGCCGCCGAACGAACGGTTGTCCAGGAGGCCCCCGTAGTCGCGGGCGAACGGCACTCCCTGGGCGGTGGCTTGGTCGATGATGTTGACCGACACCTCGGCGAGGCGGTGGACGTTGGCCTCGCGGGACCTGTAGTCGCCGCCCTTGACGGTGTCGTAGAAGAGCCGGTGGACCGAGTCGCCGTCGTTCGGGTAGTTCTTCGCAGCGTTGATGCCGCCCTGGGCCGCGATGCTGTGCGCCCGGCGCGGGCTGTCGTGGAAGGTGAAGGCCTTCACGCGGTAGCCCAACTCGCCGAGAGAGGCAGCCGCCGAGGCGCCGGCGAGACCCGTGCCGACCACGATCACGTCGAACTTCCGCTTGTTGTTCGGGTTGACCAGCTTCATGGAGAACTTGTGGTTCTCCCACTTGTCGGCCGTGGCTCCGGCCGGAACCTTCGAGTCCAGGCGCGGGCTGGTTCCCGTTCCGGCGGCGGTGTCGGAGTCCATGCTCACGGTGACACGCTCCCTGTCGAATCGGTCCCATGTCCGGTGGCCGCCGCACCGTGGCCCTGCTCGGCCAGGCAGGCGTTGCCTTCAACCTCGCCCACCGGACACATGCGTCCGTCCTCGTCGATCAGCCCGGCCTGGGCGAGGATCGGGAAGCTCAGGTTCCCGACCAGGATCAGCCCGGCAAGGGTGGTGGCGAGGGTGCGCCGCAGGTGGTTGTAGCGGGGGTTGTTCACCCCGAGGCTCTGGAACATGGACCAGGCGCCGTGGAAGATGTGCCACGCCAGGGCGATGTTGGCCACCACGTAGATGATGGCCACGGGTAGGTAGCCGAGGGATTCGGCGACGTTGTGGTACGGATCGCCAGGCACGAAGTCCCCGCCGAGCCACCAACCCCAGGTCAGGTCGGCCAGGTGGAACAGGACGAACAGGGCGATGATCGGTCCCGTCCAGCGCATCGTCCGGCTGGCGAAGGTGGCTGCTATGTGGTCCCGTCCGCCTTCGTACTTCTTGGCGCCGCTGATGCGACCGGCCTTTTCGCTGGAGTTGCCGCTCATTCGGCTGAGGGTGATCGCCGAGTGGAGGTGTACGACGAACATGGTGAGCAGGCCGAGGCGCATGAGCCACAGCACCCCGCCCTCCGGTACCAGCCCACCACCGATGGTGCGCAGCGACTCGGCGTACTCGTACATCCGGGCAGGGCCCTCGTACACGTGGAGGTTGCCGACCATGTGGATGAGGACGAAGCCGATGAGGCCCATGCCGGTCAGGGCCATGACCCACTTGCGTCCGACCGCCGACTGGTAGAGGTTCAACGGGAAGGGCCATTCCCGCCCGCGGCTCCGGACCGGAGCCACGCGATACCGCTGCTCTGTGGTCTGTGCCATGGTGCCCCTCCTCAGGCTCTCACCGTGTCGGCGGGCGGACCGACCGGGGTGATCGCCGGCAAGAGGGTAGCGCGTGGTCGCTGTGGGGAACCCTGCCGAAGGCCGGATCGGATCGTGGATCGCGTGCCGGATGACACGCCGGATGGGCGGGCCCTCAACCGGCGCCTATATGGCCCCGGTAGTGGTTGGTGGCGGTCCGCCCGTCGGCCGGTGGGCCACCCGGTGGCGAGGTTCGGGTCACCCGCAGGTCCAGGAGCACCTCCCCGGTGGCATCGCCCAACTGGTGCCGGATCGTGCCTACCAGCGTCACGGAATCGGCTTCGATGGATCCACCCCAGGACCTGGCCTGCTCCCGGCCGGCGACGGTCAGCACGGCGTCCACGCGTACGTGGTGGATCGGCGTCCGGCCGTCGTGTACGACCAGTACCCGGCATTCCAGGGTGGACCTCGGGGTAATGCTCAGCGGTGGTGGGTCCGCCACCACGATCGTCTCTGCGCAGGCGGCGGCGACCGCCCCGTAGGCCGGCTTCGGGACCCGACGATGGTCCAGCAGCGAGCCGGAGATGGCCGGTGCACCGTCGAGTAGGCGGTCCAGGGCGAAGCCGCCGGTGGGCCGGTACTTGCGGCGGCGCAGCGCCTCGACCTGGATCCTGAGCAGATCGGCCTGGTGCTGGCGGGTGGCGGACGCCCAGGATTCCCGGTCCGGTCGGTCGGCTGGGGGGAACCGACGGACCAGCACCTCGGCTTCGGCGCCGTACCGGGATGCGAGCCCCTCCAGGTCGACGTCGGGCCAGGTGGAGGGATCCAGGGTGCCGTCGGTCAGGGCGGGCGAGTCCTCGGGAACCGACTGGGACCCGAATGCGGAGACGAATCGGCCGACCCGCGGCAGGCGGTCCAGGTAGTCGGCCAGGTCCCCGCGCCTGCCGCTGTACCAGCCGAACCAGAGGTGGCTGTCGGCGTCGTCCAGGTAGGGCAGGTTGGGGAGCACGCCGGAGTGGCTGATGATCGGTCTGGACGGGTCGGCCTGGTCCAGCGCCCGGTGGACGGCGCGGTCCAGCACGGTCCGGTTCCATGTCGGCCACTGCTGTGCCATGAGCCGCGGGGCGGCACGTGTGCGGTCCACCGGGTCCGGGGCGTCGTGCCCGCACCACACCACCACGGACGGATGGTGGCCCAGCAGGTCGACCATCTCACGGGCCTGGCGGGCCGCCTGGCCCCGCACCCCCCGGTGGTATCCGCCGGTCAGGGGCATGTCCTGCCAGAGCAGCATCCCGGACCGGTCGGCAGCCTCGTAGAGGGCGGGAGCCGAGATGTGGCCGGCAACCCTGAGGAGGTTCAGGCCGGCATCACGGGCCAGCTCCAGGTCCCTCCCGGTCGACTCGGTCGTGACCGATGCCAGGTGCCGGTCCAGGGGCGGAACGATGGCCCCCCTCAGGAACAACCTCTCGCCGTTCACCTCCCACACGTGGTCCCTCATCCGGACCGACCGGAATCCGATGGTGCGTACCGTCGTGTCGCTGACCAGGCCGTCTTCGGTGGCTACGTCCAGGACGACGTCGTTCAGGGGCTGGTCGCCCAGCTCGGTAGGCCACCAGAGCGGCGGGCGCGGCACCCGGACCGTCCACTCGACCCTGTTCTCGCCGCCGGCCAGTGGCTGGCGGTGGCGGTGGTCGATGCCCAGGATCCGGGTCCGGAACACCGCCGGCCGGGGGCGATCGGAGTCGACGACCGCACGCAGCGCCAGGGTGGCCACGTTCTGGGTGGCTCGGGTGCAGACCACGCGGACGTGCTGGAGGTGGATCGGCCCTGTGAGGCGCAGGCGCACCGGCTGCCAGATGCCTCCGGGGTTGTGGCCGCCGGGGGCGCCCTGGGTGGAGCCGGTGAGGGTGCGCTTCTCGTCGGGGTTGCCGGTCGGCGGGCAGGCCACCTCCACGGCCAGGAGGTGCTCGGAGCGGGAGCGGGCCGCACTGGTCACCTCGAGGGCGTGGCGGAAGAAGTACCCCTCGGTGGGGCCCAGGTAGGAGCCGTTCAACCAGACGTCGCCCTGGTAGGAGACCCCGTCCAATTCCAGCCAGAGCCTCTGGTCGGCGGTCGGCTCTGTGGTGCAGAACCGGGTCCGGTAGAGGAGTGGTCCGTCCTCCGTGCTGAAGTCGGGTTCGGCCTGCCAGTGGCCGGGGACGGCCACCTCTGGCCAGTCGCCGTCGTCCAGGTCATCGTCGGGAAAGGTCCGGCGGAGGGCATTGTCGGCCACCCTGGCCCGCCAGGGCCCCGGAAGGTCCATGTCCGCGACGCTACCGGCGGCCCGGCCGGCCTATCGGCCGCAGGCAGCCGGCGTGACAGCAGGCAGGCCCGCCGATCGGGTGCCTACCGACGGGATGCCCGTCACTATGGTTCCCGTCATGACGCGACCGACCACGCTGGGCGAACTGCGATTGGCCGGCTGGGAGTCCGTACCGGTTGCCGAGGAGCTGCGCCGCAACGCCGTGGCCATGATCCGGTCCGGGGAGCCGATGTTCCCGACGGTCCTGGGCTACGAGGACACGGTGATCCCGCAGCTGGAGAACGCCCTGCTGGCCGGGCACGACGTGATCTTCCTGGGCGAGCGCGGGCAGGCCAAGACCCGCCTCATCCGGAGCCTGACCGGTCTGCTGGACGAATGGATGCCGATAGTCGCCGGCTCGGAGATCAACGACGACCCCTACGGACCGGTGTCGCGCTACGCCAGGGACCTGGTTGCCGAGATGGGAGACGACACCGAGTTGGGCTGGGTGCACCGCGATGACCGCTACGGCGAGAAGCTGGCCACCCCGGACACGTCGATAGCCGACCTGATCGGTGAGGTGGACCCGATCAGGGTGGCGGAGGGCCGCTACCTGTCAGACGAGCTGACCATCCACTACGGCCTCGTGCCGCGCACCAACCGTGGACTGTTCTGCATCAACGAACTCCCGGACCTCTCCGAACGCATCCAGGTCGGCCTCCTGAACGTCCTGGAGGAACGGGACGTCCAGATCAGGGGACATCGGATCCGCCTTCCCCTGGACGTGGTGATGTTCGCCTCGGCCAACCCGGAGGACTACACCAACAGGGGTCGCATCATCACCCCGCTGAAGGACCGCTTCGGCTCCCAGATCAGGACCCACTATCCGCTGGACCCCGACGTCGAGATGGACATCGTGGACCAGGAGGCGACCATCCCGGTGGTGGACGGGTTGGACGTGGTCGTTCCCGATTTCATGTCCCGGGTGGTGGTGGCGATCACCCACGAGGCCCGCCGCAGCCCCCACCTGAACCAGCGGTCGGGGGTGTCGGTGAGGGTGAGCATCGCCAACCAGGAGGCCCTGGCGGCCAGCGCCGTGCGTCGGGCCGTGCGATCCGGCGAAGCGGTGGCCGTGCCCCGGGTATCGGACCTGGATGCCCTCGCCGCTTCCATGGCCGGCAAGGTCGAGATCGACAGCATCGACGATGATCGTGACGGCGAGATCCTGGACAGGATCGTCCGGGCGGCCCTCCTGGGGGTGTTCCGGGAGGTGGTTCCCGGTGAGCTGCACCGGGGTGTGGTCGAGGCCTTCGAGGAGCACGACGGCGTGTCGGTCGGCGTGTCGGTTGGCGAGGCCATCGGGTCGGGCGCCTATGCCGAGGTGGCCGCCGGGATCCCCGCTCTCGCCACGGCTGTGACCGTCCTGCTGGGAGACGAACCGGGTGGAGGCGATCCCCCGCCGGCCCTTGTCGCCAGCGCCGTGGAGCTGGTGCTGGAGGGCCTGCACCTCTCCAAGCGCCTCAACAAGGAGACGACCGGGAGGGGATCCCGCTACCGGATCCGCGCCTGACGGGCTGGCCATCGGGGTTCCCCGATGCGACCCGGGTGGGTGGTTGGAGCGTCAGGGCTGGTTGAGGCCCGATGTTCAGGCCCGGCGGGTCATGTCCTGCGGGTCAGGACGCCGGCGTCAAAGACGACGCGGTCACCGACACGGGTCTGGAACAGGACCCGTCCGCTATCGGATCCGCCGGGTCCGTCGTCCTCCCAGGCGTGGACCTCCAGGGTCTCTCCGGGCATGACCGGCGACTTGAACCTGCCGCCCATGGAGGCGAACCGTGCAGGGTCGGAGCCGCACACGGCGTGCAGGAGCGCACGTCCGGTGAACCCGTAGGTGCACAGCCCGTGGAGGATCGGCGTGTCGAATCCAGCCCCCGCGGCGAATGTCGGATCGGAGTGCAGCGGGTTGCGGTCGCCGCTCAGCCGGTAGAGGAGCGCCTGGTCCCGCCTGGTCTCGTAGGTGACCACGTGATCGGCCTCGCGGTCGGGGAGTTCCCAGTCGTTGGATGGTCCGCGGTCGCCGCCCCAGCCGCCCTCGCCGCCGATGAACAATCCAGATCGCGTGGACCAGAGGGGGGTTCCATCCGGATCGGTGACGTCGGTCTGCATGTAGACGAGGGCCGCCTTCCCCTTGTCGTAGATCTCACCGATCCTGCCGGTGGCGATGCCCTTTCCGGCGGCCGGGATCTCCTGGTGGCAGGTGATCGCCTGCTCGGCATGGAGCAGGAACATCGGGTTGAAGTCGCCGAAGCCGGGGGTCCGGCCCCCGCCCATCACCACGCACTGGGTGGGGAACGCCCGTTGGTCCACGCCGTCCGAATTCTCAGTGGTGAACTCCAGCTCGAAGCCGGTGGGGTCCGATACGCCGGCACCGATGCCGAGTGCGTAGATGAGGCTCTGCTTGGAGGTCCAGGAGATCTCGGTGGGTTCGCCCACGGATCCGGCGGCGTCGGGGTTGATGGGCATGTGGACTCCAATGGCTCCGGGTGGTTGACGTGGGCATCGCGTGCCGGTCCGATGGCCGGTCGCGAGCCGATCCGACAGTACGGGAGCCCCGCGACCGGGGCCCAACCGCGGCGTCGTGGCCTGTGCCGGGCTGAACCGCCGGGCCGACGAGAAGCCGCCCGGAAGGTCGGCGCTAGGGTCGATCCGTGACCCGCTGGCGACGTCGTTCCCACCGCCGGGAGGTGCGACGGTCCACCTACTCCAGGTGGGACGGCACCCAGGAGTTGCCGGATCTGGACGCCGATGCGCTCCTCCAGGCAATGGGGGACGAGCTCATCGAGCACGGTGACCCGGAATCGGCCCTGCGTCGGATGCTCCACCAGGGCCTCGACGTCGACGGCCAACACCTCCAGGGCATCCGGGAGATCCTCGAGAGGCTGCGCCGGGCCCGACAGGAGCGCCTCGGGAGGGATGACCTGGGCGGCGTCTACGCCGAGATCGACCAGGCCCTGCGCGATGTCATCGACGAGGAGCGGGCCGCACTGGGTACCCCGGAGACCGACGACATGGGTGGGCGTGATCCGGAGAGCTCGTCCATGGATGAAGCCAGCGCGGCCAGCCAGGCCCGCCGGGACCACCTGGACCTCCTCGAACACGAGAACCTGGCCGGGAAGGTCCGCGGCCTGCAGCAGCACGACTTCGCCTCTACCGAGGCCCGCCAGCGGTTCGAGGCCCTGCTGGAGCGACTACGAGAGCAGCTCATGGCGCAGTTCGTGGAGCAGGTATCCGACGCCACGCAGGCCATGACGCCCGAGGACCGCTCCCGCATGGTCGAGATGCTGGCCGAGTTGAACCGGATGCTGGAGCAGAGGTCCGAGGGCCATGAACCGGACTTCGCCGGGTTCATGGAGCGGTTCGGCGATTTCTTCCCGGAGAACCCCACCACGCTCGACGAGCTCCTGGAGGTGCTGGCCCGTCGCATGGCGGCCATGCAGCAGGTCCTCAACTCGATGACGCCCGAGCAGCGTGCGCAGCTGCAGGAACTCTCCGACCAGTTGATGGAGGACCTGGACCTCCAGTGGGAGGTGTCCCGACTGGGCGAGTCCCTACGCGAGGCCTTTCCGCAGATGGGGTGGGAGGACTCCCGCCAGTTCACCGGCGACCAGCCCCTGGACCTGGGCGGGGCCTTCGAGGCGATGGAGGAACTGGCCGAGCTGGACCAGCTCGAGCAGATGCTGCGCGGGGCGTCCTCGCCGGGCGCCCTGGCCGAGGTGGACATCGACCGCGTACGGGACCTCCTGGACGATGAGTCCGCAGAGAGCCTCGAGAGGCTGGCGGAGATGACCCGGCTCCTGACCGAGGCCGGCCTGATCGAGAACACCGAGGAGGGCCTGACGCTGACCCCCAGGGCGATCCGACGACTTGGCCAGAATGCGTTGTCGGACCTCTACCGACGGCTCAGCCGGGACCGGTCAGGTCGCCACGACCAGTCCCGGGCCGGTCTGGGCCACGAGCGTGAGTTCACGACCCGGCCGTGGGAGTTCGGTGACCCGTTCGACCTGGACATCGAGCAGACGGTTAGCAACGCGGTGGCCAGGGGCGGTGCCGGCGTGCCGGTGGCCCTCACGCCGGAGGACTTCGCCATCGAACGCACCGAGTCGGAGGTCCGGTCCTCCACGGTTCTCATGTTGGACCTCTCCCTGTCGATGCCGATGCGGGGGAACTTCCTCCCGGCCAAGAAGATGGCGATGGCCCTGCACTCGCTCATGTCCAGCCAGTTCCCGCGGGACTTCCTGGGGGTGGTCACGTTCAGTGAGGTGGCCAGGGAGATCCGGCCCGAGCGCCTGCCCGAGGTGTCCTGGGACTACGTGTACGGCACCAACATGCAGCATGGCTTCGCCCTGGCGCGGGCGATCCTGGCGCGCCAGTCGGGGAACAGGCAGATAATCATGGTCACCGACGGTGAGCCGACCGCCCACCTGACCGACGACGGCCTTCCCGTCTTCAGCTATCCGCCCACCCGCGAGACGGTGGAGCGGACGCTTCGCGAGGTCCGGCGCTGCACCCGCGAGAAGATCAGGATCAACGTCTTCGTGCTGGACGCCACGCCGCACCTGGCCCGCTTCGTCGAGGACATGACCCGGTTGAACGGCGGACGGGCGTTCTTCACCACGAATGAGAACCTCGGCGACTACGTGCTCGTCGACTTCGTGGAGCAGCGGAGGGTGGCCCGCTGAGGCGGAGTTTCCAGAAATTCGTGATTTCCCTTGCAATTACGGGAATCACAGTGGTGTAATTCCACTGCTGGAACCCCTTCGGGGGGCTCCCCCGACATCGGGGGCATGTCGGACCGGCGGAAAGGCGGACAGTGACCATGGGGATCATCGCGAAGCCCGATCTGGATACTGACTGGAAGGACTACTCCAATTGCCTGGGAGTTGACCCGGACCTGTTCTTCCCGGAGCGTGGAGCCAGCACCAGGGAGGCCAAGGAGGTCTGCCGGGGTTGTGTCGTCAGGGAGGACTGCCTCGAGTACGCACTCCTGAACGGCGAGAAGTTCGGAATCTGGGGTGGCATGAGCGAACGCGAGCGACGTCGCATACGGCGTCAGCGTGCCCTCGACCGCCAGGCGGCGGAGCGCACCGCAGAGGCCGTCTGACCGAACGGCGCGTGACGAGCCGATGGGTAGTATGTGTCCATGAACGCCATCGCATTCCTCGGCACACAGGAACTCCTCATCGTGGGAATCGTGTTCCTGGTCATGTTCGGCGGCAGCCAGATCCCGAAGTTGGCCCGCAACCTGGGCAGGGCCCAGCGCGAGCTCCAGAAGGGGCTGGCGGAGGGTCAGGCCGACGTCGACGGCGACACGGATACCTGATCCAATACATGATCCCGGGTCCGACCCGGGGCTCGACCGACCCGGTTGGGTGCTGGGTACACTTCCGAGCCGCTGGTCGACCAGCGGCCAACGCCGAGTCGACCCATCCCCAGGAGCGATCCACGCCGATGAGCAACTTCACCCAGGAACTACCACCACAGCCTCCGATCGGCGATGTGAAGGTCGTCTACCTGGGCCCGGCCGCCCCCCACTGGGAGGTCCGTTCCACGTTCGGCGATCCCCGGATGATCGAGTCCTTCCGTGATCGTGTGCACGCCCGCCTGATGCTGCTCCCACCTCACGATCCGCAGTTCCGTCGCAACCGCGAGCGCATCAACCGTGATGCCGAGCGTGAGAACGTCCTGATCACCTGGGACCTCGGCTACGAAGAGGCCGAGGGCTAGAAACCCGGCATGGTTCACCGTCCGGGGGTTCAGCCTCCGCGGTGTCGGCCCTCCAGGGCCCGTACACCGGGGCAACGTCGGCCCAGTGCGAATCTTGTCGCCGACGGGCATCTCTCTGCCAACGGGCATCTCCTCGCCAAAACGACAGCAACCCCGACGTTCGTCGAGGCTGCTGCCGATACGGGGCGTGGAGGGGTCGCCCCGGGGGGATCAGGCGGCCACTGCCACCAGCTCGTCGTTGCGGGTCGCGGCGCGTCGGGCTTTCAGGATCCTGCGGCGCTGCCGCTCGGAGCAGCCGCCCCAGACCCCGTGCTCGACCCGGTTCGCCAGCGCGTACTCCAGGCAGGGTGCGGTGACCGTGCAGGCTTCACAGACCAGCTTGGCGAGCGCCACGCCGATCCCATCGTGGGGAAAGAAGACCTCGGGGTCGGTATTCGCACAACTGCCCCGTGCCATCCAGATCGTGTCCATGGGTCCTTATTCTCTACTTTCTCGCCGGCTCCGCCCGTGACAGGTGTATTTCTCTCACATCGGACCGAAAACCCCGGTAAAGCCGGGGGCCGACCTGGGAAACTTCCCGGGAATCCGTCCGGGTCGGGTCGCTCCCATGTCCTCGGGGGTCGTCGATGACCGACGAAGGCTCGGCACTCGGGTCCAGGGATCCGTCCGGAGGGGAGTGGTCCACTGCGGCGCGAGCCGCACTGGTGGTGGCACTGCTCTACCTCTTCCTGACCGGGGTGGAGTTGCTCAGCGGTGGCTTCAAGACCATGGGTGCCGGTTTCGTGGACGGCCTCTTCGAGGGTGTCTCGAATCCCGTGGCTGGCCTCTTCGTCGGCCTGCTCGCCACCGTGCTGGTCCAGTCCTCGTCGGTGTCGACCTCGGTCATCGTCGGCCTGGTGGCTTCGGGCGTCGTGGGCGCCGACGAGGCGGTTCCGATGATCATGGGCGCAAACCTCGGGACCACGGTCACCAACACGCTCGCCTCCCTGGGACACATGCGTCGGGACCTGGAGTTCCGCCGTGCGTTCGCCGCGGCCACGGTGCACGACTTCTTCAACATCCTCGCCGTGATCGTCTTCCTGCCCCTCGAGCTGGCCACCGGCTACCTGTCCTCCACTGCGGGCTGGATCACCGAGCAGGTGATCGGCAGCTCGGGCGCCGAATTCAACAGCCCGCTGAAGGCAGCGGTGAAGATGCCCGCCGGTTGGGTGAAGGACCTCCTCTCGGGTGTCGGGGCCGGCGGGAACTGGATGGGTGGGCTGATGATCCTCATCGGCCTGGTGTTCATCTTCCTGGCCCTCGCCTACATCACCCGCAACATGCGGCTGCTGGTGGCCGACCGGGTGGAGGCGGCCATCAACCGGACCCTTGGGGCCGGTTCCGGGTTGGTGGCGATCCTGCTCGGTGCGATCATCACGGTCTCGGTGCAGTCGTCGTCAATCACGACCTCCGTGCTGGTGCCGCTGGCCGCTTCCGGCGTCCTCACCCTGGAGAACATCTACCCGGTGACGCTCGGCGCCAACGTGGGTACGACGGTCACGGCGCTCCTGGCTGCGTTGGCGACCGGGAACCCGGCGGCTGTCACCGTCGCCGTGGTGCACACGTTGTTCAACGTGAGCGGAATCGCCCTCTTCTATCCGATACGGGCCCTCAGGCGGATACCGCTGCGGCTGGCAGCCGGCCTGGCCGACGTGGCCGCCGAACGACGCAGTACCGCCTTCGTCTACGCGCTGGGGATGTTCGTGGTCATTCCGTTGATCGGCGTCATGGTCCTCCGATGAAGGCATGCAGATGAGCACCTACCGGCACCCGGCCAGCCACCGGCGACTACCTGCGGATGGCATTGTTGAAGCAGCCACCGGTAGCCCCGACAGTTCCAGCAGTTCCAGAAACCAGGAGAACGTCCCATGGTCATGAGCTTCTTCCGTCGCAGCGATGACAGCGGTATCGATCTCATCGAGGCACAGGTTCAACGAATGGTGACCGATGCCAGGCACACCTTCGACCTGGCCATGAACGCCCTCACCGGTGGTTCGGTGGCCTCGGTCGGGGACGAGGTGAGGCGAACCGATCGTCGGATAAACGTCACCGAGATGGAGATCCGCAGGGAGCTGGTCGTCCACTTCTCGGTCCACGCCGACGGTGACGCCACCGAGATGCTCGTGTTCATGAACATGATCAAGGACCTCGAGCGGATCGGCGACTACAACAAGAACATCTTCGACCTGGCCGAGGAGGGCGTCTCGTTCGTGGACGCGGACGACCTGGAGCGCATCCTCGGCTTCCGCGACGAGATCTCGTCCCGGATCGCGCTGATGGGCGAGATCCTCACCACACGGGACGCCGAGAGGGCCAGGGCCTTCATCGCCCGCGGCGATGTGATGCGCCATGAGTTCGATGACCTGGTGACCGAGCTCGTGCACTCCACCTCGGTTGCGAACCATGCGGTTCCCCGGGCGCTCCTCTACCGGTTCCTGAAGCGCATAACCGCCCATTCGCTGAACGTGGTGACCGCCGTGGTCATGCCGGTGGATCGACTCGACTACTTCGACGAGGACGGCTACGGCGACAAGGGCGGGAAGGGCGACCAGGACTGAGCTGGCGACCCCAGCCGGTCCCGACCCGACCTGCGGGTCGTCGACGGGCTGCCGACCGGTCATCGGCGTCCGGCCCGTCCGCCGTAGTCTCGATCCCCATGCGCATACTCGTCACCAACGACGACGGGATCCACTCACCGGGCCTCCACGCCCTGGCCGCAGCGGTCGTGGCCGCCGGGCACGAGGCGGTCGTGGCCGCGCCGTCATCCGACTGGAGTGGGGCGTCGGCCTGCCTCGGGCCGCTGGAGGACCCGAAGCGCGTGTCGGTCGAACGGGTGGCCCTGCCGGTTCCGGACGGATCCACGATGACCGGATTCTCGGTCGGGGCACCGCCGGCCCTGATCTCGATGCTGGCCGACCTGGGCGGTTTCGGCGAACCGCCGGAGATGGTCGTGGCCGGCATCAACCGTGGACCCAATACCGGTAGGTCCACCCTGTTCTCGGGGACGATCGGCGCCGTCCTGACCGGCGAACGGTTCGGTTGGTCGGGTATGGCCGTCAGCCTCGACGTAGCTGTCTCCGATGGGTCTGACGATGGGTCTGATGATGGTCCCGAGGATGGCGGGTCGGCCCGGGAAGGTCCCCGAGAGCCGCACTGGGGCACGGCGGCCGACCTCGTTCGGACGGTTCTGCCCTGGTTGGTGGCGGCACCGCAGCGAACCATCCTGAACCTGAACGTGCCTGATGCGCCGCTGTCCGATGTCCGTGGACTCCGCGGCGCCGGGCTGGCTCCGGTGGGAGGCGTGAGGACGGTCATCACCGGCATCGACGACCACGGTCTCGACCTGGACCTGATCGCCAACGACCGCCCGGTACCCGAGGGCACCGACAGCGCCCTGCTCGTGGCCGGGTGGGCGACCATCACGCCGCTCCTACCCACCAGTGCGGTGGACGTGGAGCTCCCGCTGGCGGAGTGGTCCGCGTCCCTGCCGGGTGGTGGGGCGTAGGCCGGAACGATCGTCCGCCCGTAGCCTCCGACCTGTGGCTGCCGATCTAGCGGGTTCAGGTACCGGCGACGGGTCCGACCCGGTCGCCAAGGGCCGGGCCAGCCCGTTCACCCGATTCGCCCGGATGCACGTGTTCGGGTCCATGTCGGACGCCATGATCGCGGTCGCCCTGGCCAGCTCGATCTTCTTCTCGATAGATCCAGATGCGGCCCGGTGGCGCGTCGCCGTCTACCTGGTCCTGACGATCGCCCCGTTCGCCGTGGTCACCCCCCTGATCGGTCCGCTGGTGGACAGCGTCAGGGGTGGGCGCCGCGGGATGATCCTCATCACGGTCGTCGGGCGTGGGCTGATCGCCTGGCAGATGGCCACCAACCTCGACGGCCTGCTGCTGTTCCCGCTGGCCTTCGGCCTGCTGGTGCTGCAGAAGGGCTACACCGTGGCCAAGAGCGCCGTGGTGCCCTCCCTGGTCCACAACGAGTTGGACCTGCTGGCGGCGAATGCACAGCTGGCGATGCTGAGTGCCGTGGGGAGCATGCTGGGCGCCGGCATCGGCGGCATCGCCCTGCTGGTGGGGCCGGCTGCCCCGACGAGGGTGGCGATGGCCGGCTACCTGCTCACCTTCGTCCTGGCCTGGAGGGTTCCGACGGTCCTCGTGGCGGCCACCCGGGCCACCGCAGGTGAGATGGCGGCGCTCCGTCAGAAGGGGATCAGGGCGGCCGCCGCCGCCATCGGCGTCTTCAGGGCGGTGGTCGGCTTCACGACGTTCCTGCTGGCATTCGAGTTCAGGGGCGGAGAGGAGGGTGTGCCCATCGACGCGGCCGGCCGTGCCGCCGGTGCGTCAACGGGCATCGTGCGGGGCGAGGACGTCCTGGGCAGCCCGGCCGCGCCGGTGTGGTACTTCGGCCTGGTCATCCTGGCTGTGGGCCTCGGGGCGTTCCTGAGTGCCACCCTGGCTCCGAAGCTGAGGCGCAGGTTCACAGAGGAACTCCTCATACGCGGGGTCCTCTTCCTGGGGGTGAGCGGTGCGGCGTTGGCCACATGGCTGGGAGGCATCCGTGGCGCCGTCGTGATCGCCGGCATGGTGGCCCTCTGTAGCGGTACGGCCAAGCTGGCATTTGATTCGCTCGTCCAGCGGGACGCACCTGGGGCCAACCACGGCCGGTCGTTCGCCAGGTTCGAGGGGCGGTTCCAGATGGCGTGGGCCGTCGGCGCCTTCCTGGCGGTCTTCCTGCCGTTGCCGGTGGAGCACGGCTACCTCATCGTCGCCGTGGCGATGGCCGCGGCCCTGGCGTGGTTCCAACTGGGGCCCCTACCGCCGCGGCCCGTCGTCACCCCCGATGAGCCGGATCGGCCCGATGGGCAACTCGGGTTCTGGCGCCGGGACTGACCCGGACGGGGCTCGTGGCCTGCCTGCAACCATGGGGGTCGGTTCGCCATGGTCGGACCCGGTGCTTGCCGTGACCGGTCGGTACGGGTCGGTCCGGTCGGTCTGCTCAGTCCACGCCGTCCACTATGACGACGGTGCAGTCGGCGTTGGCGTGGCGTATAGCGGCGATCGGTGCGTAGTCATCGGAGTAGGCGAACAGGCGGGCCGCCTCGATGTCGGGGAACTCCACGATCACCATCCGGGTGGGTGACCAGAGGTCATCCTCCACGACGTCGGTCTCGCCGCCACGGGCCCTGTAGCTGCCCCCGTATTTCTGGATCATCGGGCCGGCGAGGGCCTTGTACTCCTCGTAGGCCTCCGGGTTCGTGATCTTCGTGTCAACGACCACCCACGCGCTCACAGGTCCTCCTGTCGGTCAGGGGAGCAGAGGCTGCATCCCGAGCGCCAATCGTGGCATGTCCCGATGGTGGCCAGCCAGCCGAGTTGGGTCACCGGGTCCAGCCGTGGTGGCCAACCGTGACATGTCCGGTGGTGGCATCCAGCCGGTCCGGCGTGCCTACGGCTGGGGCTGGTCGGGCAGGTCTATGCGGGCCAACCAGAGGCCCGGCGCGTCCACCTCGGACGGTGTGGGCAGGTTCCGTCCGGTAGCCCAGAGGCGGCCCAGCCCCTCGCTCCCGCTGCGGTCGACCACGCCGGCGACGAACGCCGAGCCACGGTCGACCTGCTCAACGGTGAGGTCCAGTCCGAGGATCCGCTCCACGAACCGGTCGGCGTCGCCGGTTCCCACCCGGCGCCGGCGGGCGGCCTCGGTGACCTGCCGGTATGACCCGATCAGGGTGCTTCCGATGTCGTCCATGACGTGGTCCACGTAGCCGATCACGACCGCCACCAGTGCTTCCAGGTGCGGGAGGAGTGCCTCCTGTTCCGGGGAGCGGACGGCGCCGAGCACCATCTCCGGGTTGAGGGATTCCTGTAGGCGTGCGAGGGCCTCGGGGCCGCTGGTCAGGTCGATGTCACCGAGCTGGTCCTGGAGGGCCGAGCCGTCGTTGCGGAACGCCCCGGCGTGCCGGGTGAGGAGGTCGGTCAACGCCGCCCTGAGGTGGGGGACGCCGAGCACGGCGTGGTGGGCTACCTCGTGCAGGCAGATCCAGAGCCTGAGGTCTGCGGCCGGCAGGCTCCAGTCGGCGGCGAACGCCTCCACGTTGGGGACGACCACCAGCAGCTCGTCGCCGTCGCGTGGGATGGGCAGGTCGTACGTGCCGAGGCTGCGCAGCGCCAACCGACCGACCATCGTTCCGGTCGTGATGCCGGCCATCATCGGCGCCATGGCTGCCAGGAGGCCGGACAGCCAGGCGGTCGAGGGATCCTCTTCCGGGTCAGATGGGCCGATGCCCTGGTCCATGCCCGGGTTGGTGGGGTCGGGATCCCCATCGGCTGTGGCGCCCGGCATCTGGGCCATCCTGGCCAGGTAGGGGCGGTAGGCGTCGACGGAGGCGGAGGCCCATGCCGTACGGGTCACCGGCCGTAGGCGGAGTGCACCGCCGTGCGTCACCTGCAGCCCGGTGCGGTCCGCGATCTGCAGTTCGGCGACCCGTAGCAGCGACTCGTATTCGATGCGGACCAACGGATCCACGTTGGGCTCGCTGCTCCCCTCCGAGGCAACTGCCATGGCGATCTGGCGAGCGGGATCCGGCCCGCCCGCAGCGCCGCCGAACGGTTGGCCGCCGGGGAATCCCCCGGGCAGGCCGGGAATGCCACCGGTGCCCGGGAACCCGCCGCCGAACATCTCTCCGAGCGCCCCGAACAGTCCCGCCAACGGGTCAGGCTGGTCGCCTGAGGCGCCGGAACCTGGTGGATCGTCGGGGTCGTCCGGTCCTCCGGGGCCGTCACCCGGGAACTCTGGTGGATCCTCGCTGCTCACGGAGGCACTCTATGACGGTGACCAGCCCCGCCTGCCTGCGCCGTATCCAGCCGTGAGGGTCGTCGTGACCGGTTCCACCGGTGCCATCGGGCGACGGGTCTGTGCCCGCCTCGCCGCGGACGGCCATGAGGTGGTGGGGCTGGATCGGCGTTCCAGCGTTCCACCGGCGCCCGGCGTCGAGATCAGGGTCGTCGACCTTGCTGTCGCCGACCTGCGGGACCTGCTCAGCGGTGTCGACACGGTGGTCCACCTGGCGTCGGGGGTGACGGCAGGCGACGTGGGCGGGAACACGGGACACGACCGGCTGGCGGTGGTGGAGAGGTTGCTGGCCGCGGCCGGGGACGTGGGGGTCGGCCACCTGGTCGTGCGGTCCTCGGCCATGGTCTACGGAGCGTGGCCCGACAACCCGGTGCCCCTGACAGAGGATGCGCCGGTGCGGCCCTGTCCGGACTTCCTGTTCGCGGTCCACCGTGCCCGGCTGGAGGAGCTGGCCGCAGCCTGGGCTGATGGCCACCCGGATCGTGTCCTGACCGTTCTGCGGCCGGCGGTGACCGTGGCCGAGGAGCGTCCGGGCGGGTTGGCCAGCGTGGTCGGTGCGGCGACCTCCATCAGGAGCGACGAAGGCGAACCGCTCGGCCAGTTCCTGCACTCGGACGACCTGGCGGACGCAGCAGTCTGTGCCGTGGCAGTGCGCTACGACGGTCCGCTGAACGTGGCGCCCGACGGCTGGATAGGCGTGGACGTGATGGCCGAGCTGGGTGGGCCGGGGCCGCGGTTGCGCCTGCCGGGCAGCCTGGCCGCATTGGTGGGACGGGTGCTCTTCCGGGTCGGCCTGTCGCCGGCGCCTCCCGGGGTGTTCCCCTACACGGTGCATCCGTGGGTGGTCTCCAACGACAGGTTGCGAGACCTGGGTTGGACGCCGTCGCACTCCAACGAGGAGGCCTACGTGGCCGGCCACGAGCCGGGCGTGCTGGACCGCCTGACCGCCAGGTCCAGGCAGCAGCTCTCGCTGGCGGCAGCAGGGTTGCTGCTGGTGACCCTGCTGGGCGTGGTCGTCTGGCTGGTGCGCCGCCAGCGTCGGCGCTGACCTCCACCGACCGGCGTGTCCCCATACGATTGCGCCCGATGCCCGCTGGAACATCCGCCGATCCGGAGTCCGACCTGCCTGTAGGCCTGTCATCCGTCACTTCTGCGCCGTCCCCGGACGCCCCGGATCCGGACACCTGGCTGGGGCTGGGTTCCGGCGCCCTTCCCGTCGATGAGGTCACCCGGTGGGTGGGCCGTCCGGACTGCGGAGCGGTGGTGGTGTTCACCGGAAATGCCAGGGACCATTCCGAGGGGCGGGTCGGGGTCAGCGCCCTGGAGTACGAGGCGTACGAGTCCCAGGTGGTTCCGCGTCTTGCGGGTGTGGCTGCCGAGGCCCGAAGTCGATGGCCGGTCCTGGCGAGGGTGGCGATGCTGCACCGGGTGGGTCCGCTGTCGATCGGTGAGGCGGCCGTGGTGGTGGCCGTCTCCTCGCCACACCGGGACGCTGCATTCGACGCCTGCCGGTGGTGCATCGACAGCCTCAAGTCGACCGTGCCGATCTGGAAGCGCGAGACGTGGGACGGCGGCGAGAGCTGGGGCCTGGACGCACAGCACGTGGTTGATGTCGACGGGAGTGCCGATGTGGACGCGCCCGTCGACCGGGCCGGTTCGGCGGGGACAGGCTGATGAACCCGGCTGTGTTGTTCCTGCTGGGTGGGGTGGCGCTGGCCGTCGTGCTCTCGGTGGTCGTGTGGTTGTTCAGCCGACCGAAGAACCGCGTCGAGGATCCGAACCACCTCCGGCACACGTTGCGGGCCCTGCGGATGGAGTCCAGGGACCGGCCCAGGCCGACCCATGGTGAGGGCGGCGTGCGGATCCTCGGCCATGAGGACCACGGGTCCGGCTCCGATGACGGCCGGCGGGACGGTTAGGACACCCCATGGCACGCGACCTGGCGATCGACCTGGGAACCGCCAACACGCTGGTCTACGCCCGCGGGGAGGGCGTGGTGCTGGCCGAGCCGTCGGTGATCGCCATCAACGAGCGCACCGGCGAGGTCCTGGCCCTGGGCGAGGAGGCCTGGCAGATGATCGGGCGGACCCCGACGCACGTGGTGGCGAAGCGACCCCTGCGAAGGGGTGCCATCACCGACTTCGACGTGACCCAGCGCATGGTGCGCCTCCTGATGCAGAGGGTCGGGGTCAGCAGGTTCAACAGGCCCAAGGTGCTCATCTGCGTGCCGTCGGCGATCACGGCGGTCGAGCGGCGGGCGGTCAGCGATGCGGCACGCAAGTCGGGGGCCGCCGACGTGCAACTCATCGGACAGCCCATAGCAGCGGCGATCGGGGCGAACCTTCCGATCAGCGAGCCGATCGGAAGCATGGTCGTGGACATCGGGGGCGGAACCTCGGAGTCGGCGCTGCTCTCGCTGGGTGGGGTGGTGGTCCTGGAGGCGGTCAGGGTCGGATCCTTCGAGATAGACGCCGCGATCCAGGCCTACGTGCGTAGGGAGTACGGGCTGTCCATCGGTGAGCGCACCGCCGAGGAGATCAAGTGCCACATCGGGTCAGCGGCCCACACGCCCAACGAGGTCCGGGCCGAGGTGAAGGGCCGGGAGCTCATGAGCGGCCTTCCCAAGACGGTGATCCTGACGCCGGCGGAGATCCGCAAGGCCATCGAGGAACCGGTGGCGGCGATGGTCGAGTCGGTGTTGACGTGCCTCTCCCAGGCTCCGCCGGAACTCGCCCAGGACCTGCTTGCGCAGGGCATCTGCCTCGTGGGAGGTGGAAGCCTGCTGCGTGGCCTGGATACCCGGCTGTCCGAGGAGACGGGGGTCCCCGTGGTCTACGTGGACACTCCGATGGAGTGTGTGGTGAAGGGCGCAGGCAAGTGCATCGAGTCGTTCGACGCGATGCGGGCGATGTTCATGGATGGTCGCCGGTAGCACCCGGGCCGAGCAGGTCCTCGGCGGCCTGTCGGACCTGCCAGTCGCGGTCCTCGAGGGCGCGTTCCAGGGCCGCCTCGACGTCGTCACCCTCGAACGCCGCGAGGGCCAGTACGGCCCGGCGTCGGACCGCAGGTCGGTCCTTCAGGCCACCCAGTATCGCTGCCCGGCCCCGCTCGTGGCCGAGCGCCCCGAGGGCGGCCACGGCGGCCTCCCTGCAGAGGGCGTCCTCGTGGCCTCCGGGTTCCGGTCCGGCCACGGCCGTGAGGGCGTCGACGGTCGTCTCGGCGACCTCCGGGAGTTCCCCGGCCGCCCAGCAGGCCACTTCCAGGACGGAGTGGTCGGCATCCTCCAGGCAGGCCAGGAGGAGTTCTGTCAACCTCGAGGCGAGTCCGCTGGCCTCACCCAGGTTGGTCTCGTCCTGGTCGGAATCGGGAGTGTTGCTCCGGCCGGCCTCGGCCCGGTCGGGTCCGGCGGCGTCCGGCCTATCGGCCTCGTCGTGGATCGGACCTGCGCCGGACCGGTCCGGACCCGCCAGGGCCTCCAGGGCCCGCCGACGGACGGCGGGTTCCGGGTCGGCCAGACCGGTCGCCAACTCGTCGGTCGAGAGCCCGTCGGCTCCACCGGAACGGGCGATCCGATCCAGGGCGCCGAGTGCCGCTGCCCTGACCGGTGCGGCCGGATCCGTCAGGAGGTCGCGTGCCAGCCGGGCATCGCCCCCATGGCCGGCGAGGATGGCCTGTCGACGACGGGTGGACACCTCGACGTCTGGCGCCGGGTCGGGGTGGACGTGTCGACCCACCGGCGGGGCGCCACTGGTGGGGGCGTCGTCCACCCGACCGTCGGTCTCGTGCTGGTCGGGTCCGGCCACCGTCAGCCGATGGCCTGTTCCACGAGGAACCCTGAGAGGAACAGGGTGATGCCGATGGCCGTGGCCGTCGCCACGCCGCCTACGACCACGAAAGCGGTGAGCAGGGCCACGGAACGGACCCGGTGCCACCAGCGGATGTGGGCACGGTGGCCGGTGACCACGCGTCGTGGAGGTTGGTACCAGACGCCGAGGCGGGCGCTGGGACTCCAGGATCGGTCGATCGCGTACTCGACGTCCCCTGACGGTGGCAGGCGCGTACTTCCAGCACGGTGCCCGCGGCCTGCGGGGGTGAGTCCTGCGGGGAAGAGAAATCCCAATGGCAGGAGGAACCCCGTGGGTACGACCGTCGGGCCCGGGTGGCCGGGTCGTGTGGCGGTGCCAGACCCGGCGCCGACCATGGCAGGCTGGACGGCCCCCGGTGGTAACCGGCGGGACAACCCGTAGCCGACGGCGCCCAGGACCAGCACCATCAACCACGAGGACACCAGCAGCGGCGCCGGGACCCAACCGCCTGAAATGGGTGAGAGCAGTTCCACGTCGGGAAAACTACCCGTGTCGGATGCCGGCTCCGGGCGCGGTGCCCGTTGGCCCGGGCGTCGTGGCCCAGATGGTGGCGTGTCTCTCGGCTCCGGCCCAGGCTCGGGCTCTGCTTTCGGCAGCGGCTCCGGCTCAGACTCCGGCAGTGGCTCCACCGGCCGGAGGTGGATCGGCGCCCTAGTGCTCGTCACCGTGGCGGCGGCGCTGCTGCTGACGTTTGTCCGGCTCCCGTACTTCGTGTTCCGGCCGGGTTCCATCCAGGCCCTCAGCGAGAGGGTGATCGTCACCCGTGGCGAGCGGTTCGATCCGGTGGGCGAGGTGTACTTCACGACGGTCCGCCAGGACTCCACCGTGAACGGCTGGGAGTACCTCGAGGCGAGGTTGAAGGGTTCCCTCACGCTGATCGGGGAGGACCAGGTGCTGGGCGGCCGGAGCCGTGACGAGAACCGGTCCTTCAACATGAGGTTGATGCGGGTGTCGAAGTCGACGGCTGTCGCCGTGGCCCTCCGCCACCTCGGTGTCGACCCGATCGAGGCGACCGGGGTGGGCATGGCGCAGGTGGTCGGCCCCTCGACCGGGTTGCTGACCATCGACGACGTGATCCTGTCGGTGGATGGGGTCGAGGTCCGCGAGGCGATGGACCTGGTGCATGCGATCGGGGACCGGGTCCCCGGCGAGGTCGTACGGCTGGAGGTGGAGCCGGTCCGGGGCGGAACGTCGCGGGTGGTCCAGGTGACGCTCGGTGAGCGGGAGGACGATCCGACCATCGGCTTCCTGGGCGTCGTACCCCAGACGCGCTGGGAGGACGTGGACGACCTTCCGGTGGACGTGCTGGTGAACACGGGGCGGGTTGGCGGAAACTCGGCCGGACTGGCCCTGACGCTGTCGATCCTGGACCTGGTCACCCCGGGGGAGCTGACCGGTGGCCTGAGGGTGGCCACGACCGGCACGATCGACATCGGGGGCAACGTTGGTCCGATCGGGGGGATCATCCAGAAGGTGGCAGTTGCCCGGGAGGCCGGAATCGATCTGTTCCTCGTGCCGACCACCGAGCTGGCCGACGCACGTGAGCACGCCGGCGACCTCCCTGTCGAGGGTGTGTCGACCCTCGACGATGCCCTGGCGGCCCTGGCCAGGCACGGCGGTGAGAGTCGCGATCTCGTATTGCCGAATAGCTGACCGGGTGGCCCCTCGCCGGGAGTCCCTCATAGGCTCTCCCCATGCGCCCTGAAGACGCCCCGCCGTCCGGTCCGCGACCGTTCCCCCGCCAACGGCGTCGCCGTTCGCCGGGCTCCACGAAGTTCCGCATGGTGGCCGGCGGCGTCGTTTCGGCGCTGTTCGTCCTCATGCTGTCGCTGCGTGGCATTGCCGGGTTCTGGACCGACTACCTGTGGTTCGACGCCCTCGGCCACGAGAACGTCTTCGTGTCGGTGTTCGGTGCCCAGGTGGTCCTGGTGGTGCTGTTCACCCTGTTGTTCTTCGGGCTCCTGTACGGAAACCTCACGGTCGCCGATCGCCTGGCACCCCCCATCCGTCCGCCCGGCCCGGAAGAGGACCTCCTGCGCGGCTACCACCTGGTGGTGGGCCATCGCAGGGGCCTGGTTCGCCTGGTGCTCTCCGGCCTGTTCGCGCTCATTGCCGGGCTGGGAGTGTCGGGTCGCTGGCAGGAGTGGCTGCTGTTCACCAACTCCGTGGACTTCGGCATCACCGATGCACAGTTCGGCCGGGACCTGAGCTTCTACGTCTTCCGCCTGCCGTTCATGAGCTTCGTGATCGGCTGGCTGTTCGCCACCCTGATAATCGTCCTGGTACTCACCACGATCTTCCACTACATAAACGGTGGCATCCGACTCCAGTCGGTCGGCGAACGTGTACAGCCGCAGGTCAAGGCCCACCTCTCGGTCCTACTCGGCCTCATCGCCCTCGTGCGGGCAGGGGACTACTGGCTGGCACGATTCGAGCTGACCACCTCGGACCGGGGCGCCGTGATCGGAGCCACCTACACCGACGTGAATGCGCAGCTCCCGGCGACGAACCTCCTGATCCTCATCTCCCTGTTCGCCGTCGTGCTGCTGCTGGTGAACATCAGGCGGCGGGGCTGGGTGCTGCCCACGCTGGCCGTCGGGCTGTGGGCGTTCGTGGCGCTGGTAATGGGCGGCATCTACCCGGCGGTCATCCAGAGCCTGCGGGTGGAGCCGGCGGAGTCCGAGAAGGAGGAGCTGTACATAGCCCGGAACATCGAAGCCACCCGGACGGCGTTCGGCCTCGACGGGATCACCGTGGTGCAGCTTTCCGACTTCGACAACAGGATCGACGCATCCGACCTGCGCTCCAGCAGGGGGACGGTCCGCAACATCCGGATCCTGGACCCGCAGATCGTGCAGGGCACCTTCGACCGGCTGCAGGGCGAGCGCGAGTACTACACCTTCGCCGACGAGATGGACACCGACCGCTACACCATCGACGGTGAGACCACCCAGGTGCTGCTGGGCACCCGCGAGCTGGAAGTGAACGAGAACCGGTCGTGGGAGAACCAGCACGTGGCGTTCACCCACGGCTACGGCGTGGCCATGGCGCCGGTGAGTCGGGTGAAGGGCTCGGGAGACCCCGACTTCCTGGTTGGCGACCTCCCGGTCCTGATCGACCCATCGGTCGACGTGATCCTGGATCGGCCGCAGTTGTACGTGGGCGAGGGACTCAACGGCTATGCCGTGGTCGGCGCCACCCGCTCCGAGGTGGACTACACCGACGAGAACCAGGAGACCCAGGAGGTCCGCTACGCCGATATCGGCGGCGAGGGCGGCGTCGGCATGGGGACGTTGATCCGTCGGGCGGCGTTCGCCCTCCGCTTCGGCCAACTGGAGCCCGTCATCTCCAACTTCGTGACGTCGGACTCGCGGGTCTTCTACGTGCGCGACGTGCGGGACCGGGTCGAGAAGCTGGCCCCGTTCCTGCTCTTCGACGCCGACCCGTACCCGGTGCTGATCGACGGTCGGATCCTCTACGTGGTGGACGGCTACACCACCACCGATCGGTATCCGTATTCCCAGTTCGCATCCTCGGGCGAGTTGCCGCGTGCCAGCGGCCTTAGTCGCCATCGCTTCAACTACGTGCGTAACTCGGTGAAGGCCACGGTGGATGCCTTCACGGGCGAGGTCATCTTCTACGTGGTGGACGAGGGTGATCCGCTGGTGGCTTCGTACGGACAGGCCTTCGCGGGCCTGTTCACGCCGGCGTCCGAGATGCCGGAGTCGCTGGTCGCCCACCTGCGCTACGCGGAGGACCTGTTCCGGGTCCAGACCGAGGTGTGGGGCCGCTACCACGTCGAGGACACCCAGAACTTCTACCAGCGGGCATCGGAGTGGTCGGTCTCCCAGGACCCGGGCCGGACCGGCGAGGGCGCGGCGAATCTGGCTGTCGTCGACGAGGCGGGGTTCCGGATCGGCACAACGCGTATGCGCATGGCGCCCTACCGGACCATGATCGCGTTGCCTGATGGCGAGCATGCCGAGTTTAGCGAGGATGCCGAGTTCGTGATCTTGAGGGCGTTCGTGCCCCTGGACAAAGATGACGCCCGTAAGGAACTGGCCGCCTTCATGGTGGGTCGGAGCGACGGCGACAGCTACGGCGAGCTGGTGGTCTATCGACCGCCGTCGTCGAACTTCGACGGCCCGGCACTGGCCGAGGAGCGGATCCGCAACGACGAGGCGGTGGCGAGCCTCCAGACCCTTCTCAGCCAGCGGGGGTCGAACGTGCTGTTCGGCGAGCTGCTGCTGGTCCCGATCGAGAACTCGATCCTCTACGTGCGACCCCTGTACGTGCAGGCCGATGGCGACAACACCGTGCCGGAGCTGGAGAGGGTGATCGTGGCCGTGGGTGAGAAGGTCGTCATGGCCAACTCCCTGCAGGAGGCGCTGGAGGAGTTGACCAGGTCGAACCTGGCCGCCCTGTTCTCGGGCATCGGCGGCACGGCTATTGACCCGGACCCGGACCAGGACCAGGGCTCGTCGGCGTCGGATGGTGATTACGGCTCAGGTCCCGAGGCTGGCGACACGGACGGATCGGGTGCCGATACCGGTGGCTACGAGCCCGGCGGTGAGGTTCTCGCAGACGTGCGCTCGATCGTGATCGAGTTGTCGAGGCTGCAGCTGGAGTCGGCAGCTTCGCTCTCGGAGGATCCTGCCAACTGGCAGGAGTTCGGCCGCATCCAGGCCCGGATGCAGGACCTGCTGGACGCCCTCGAGGACGCAGCCGGCTAGTACGCAGCTAGATAGCCGGTTGGTACCCAGCCGGTCGGTACTAGGTGGTCGGCTGCCAGCCGCTGGTGCGGCGGCCGGATCCGGGGCTGTCTCCGGTAGTTGTGGCGGACCGTGCCCGGGCCGGCGAGTCGGCGGTGAGGTCCACGAACGATTCGTCGCCGGCCAGGTCCGGGGTCGGTATGGGGGCGATGGCGTCCTCGCTGAGGGCGATGCCGGTGGAACCGGCGACCTCGGCGATTCGGGCGTTCAGTTCGACGGCCACGCGGGAGAGTTCGGCGGAGAGTCGGGCGACCTGGAGTCGCAGGTCCATGACCTCGTCGGTGTTGTCGTCTCCGGCAGTCGAGTCGCCGACGATGTCGAATCGACGCTCGACCGTGTCGACGCGTTCGGTCAGGTCCCGTAGCCCGTTCACGAGGTCCAGGAGGGTCTGTTCCGGGGCGGTCGTCTCGGAGTGGGCGGTCGTCCGGTTGGAGCGGCGGAAGGCCATGGGGCGACTGTATCCACGACCGGTGTCGGGTCCGGGGCACGGCTGTGTGGTCTGGCCGTTCTGCTCGGTCGCGGGCGCCATCGTGCGCGATGCCGCTTCGCTACCCTGCCGACCGTGACTGGGTTTCGGCTCTCTGTGGTTCTGCTGGCCGTGGTGGTGCTGGGTTCGTCGTGCGCGGGACGCGACGGGCGCGAGATGGTCGCCAACGGTGTCGGGTTCACCCCGGAGCCGACCGTTGCGGTCGTCGAGGAGGTGCCGGCGCATTCGGTCGCAGCGGATCGGGCACGGGTCGAGGGTCGCAACACGATCGGTTCAGTGGCCACCGAGGTGATCTCCGGATCGCTGGGAGAGGGTGGTTCCTACGAGATCTCCACACTGCAACTGGATGGCATATGGGATGACGATCCCCTCAACGTGGCCCTCCGGAAGCCGGTCCTGGCCGAGATAGCCAGGTTCGCCGACGACCTGGTCGCGGACGAGGAGGTACCCACCGGGGAAGGGTTGCTGACCGGCGAAGCGGTCGTGCATCTGCTGGACGACCGGGTGTTGAGCGTTGTGTACGACTTCGAGTCATCTTCCGGTGGAGCCGTTCGGTCCGTCGAGGCGGTCAGGTCTGTGCTGGTGGACCTGGATACGAGTGCCCTGGTGGGCATCGGCGACCTGTTCCTGCCGGGGAGCCCCTGGCCGGAGACGGTCGCATTCCTGGCTCGCCAGGACCTGACGGCGCGCCTCGGCGAAGGCGCCGTCTGGGGCGAAGGGGTGGGTGACCGGTCTGGGCTGGGAGCCGACGAGGAGAACTTCCGCCTGTTCGCTGTTACGGCATCCCATCTGGTGCTGCGTTTCGAGCGGTACCAGGTCGGGCCCGGTGCCCTGGGTGCGCCTGAGGCGACGATCCCGTGGCCATCGCTGGTCGGGCTGGTGGATCCGCTGGGTCCGGTGGGGCACCTGTTGCCGTAGAGCCGGGTTGCATCTGGCTGGCGGCGTCCGCCCGTGGCTGTGAGGTGGTCTCTGGTCGGGGGCGCCCCCCTGCCGGGTCTTCCGGTTCAGCTTCCGTTCCCGGGGGCGTGGTCGATCTCGATGACCTCGTCGCGGTCGGCAATGGTGGCCAGGACCTTCGCCAACTCGACGTCAGCCATCCCTCGGACGTCGATGGTGGTCTGGCGGACCTCCGTGGACGGATCGTCGGATTCGGTGGTGATGACGCCCATGATGCGCCCGCCTCCGGACTCGAGGCCCATGAAGAGGGCATCGAGCGTTCCGTGACCTGGTCGGTACCTGACCTCGAACCGCTTTCGGGAGCGTCGGAACAGGACGTACGGCTTGAGTGGGCCGAAGGTGACGACGATCACGAGGGCCATGGCGCCGGCCACGATTGAGACCACGTAGAGGCCCATGGCGGCGGCGATTCCGAAGGCGGCGGCCATCCAGAGGGTGGAGGCCGTGGTGATGCCGGTGACGGTGAAGCCGCTGCGGATCATGGCGCCGGCTCCGATGAAGCCGATGCCGGTGACCACCTGGGCTGCGACCCTGGATGGGTCGTTCTGGGGCCCGACGACCGCATAGGCGCCGGCGATGGTGAACAGGGCGGCACCGAGGGCGACCATCGAGTGGGTCCGGAGTCCGGCCGTCTTGTGGCGGGTCTCGCGTTCGAGGCCGAGCACCGCTCCTAGGGTGAGCGCAAGGGCCAGGCGCCCGATCAGCTCCAGTGAACTCGGGGTGTCCATGGCATTGAGCCTGCCACAGGGGACCTGGTCGTGGTCAGATCGGTGGATCCGGAGAGCCGGTCCGGTCCTACGACCAGCGGGACGAGCTGGTGAGCGACTCGGTGGGTAGGCGGATGTCAAAGCGCCTACGCACCTCGGCGTCGATCTCGGGCGATACGTGCGCGGGGAAGTGGCTGGAGAGGATCCCCGAGGCGATGACCCGGGCCCTTTCCTCGGCCGTCGTGGCCCCGGCGTCGAACCAGTCGGCCGGGCTGACCCTGTCGCCGACCTCCGGATAGATGTACTCGCTCTCCATCATCGTGAGCGTCTGGTCCTGGCCGAGGAAGTGGCCGGCGCCGAATATGACCGACTTGATCGTCTCGACCGAGAGGGTGTCGGGTGTGACCTCGATGCCCCGCACGGTCCGGTTGACGGCGCCCAGCAGGTCGTTGTCGATCACGAGGGCCTCGTACGAGCAGGCCAGCAGGCTGGCCAGCATTCCGGCCGCCTCATAGACGAGGTTGGCTCCGGCGTTTCCGGCGAGGCCCACGGTGAGGCCCTTCTCGTGGCCGGCCTGGTTGTCGGGAACCTTTGAGTCGGCCATCCCGGCAGCGACGCCTGACGGCAGGCCCAGCCAGTTGGCCACCTGGGCGGCGGCAGCCATCATCACGGCCTCCTCGCCGGAGCCTCCGGTCATGGCGCCGGTCCGCAGGTCGGAGACGAACGGCCAGAGTCCCATGACGCACGGGTGGCCGGGCTTCACGAGGTTGACGTAGGTCAGGGCGGACAGGCACTCGGCGAGGGCCTGGGCCAGGGACCCGGCCAGGGCGGCGGGTGACGTGGCACCGGCCTGCCCCGCCGAGAGGAGGTTGATGGGCATGCCGCAGTGCACCTGGGCGACCATGGAGCGCGCTGCGTCCTCTGCGTAGCGCAGGGGTGGGACGACGAAGGTGTTGTTGGCCACGCAGAAGGGCCGCTCGGCGAAGGAGCCCGGCTTCCCGCCCAGCATCTGGTCGAACATGTCGACGGCCTCGACGACGTGTTCGGGCTGGAAGAACGACGTGCCCATCGGCTTGGAGGTGCCCATGGCCACCGCGTAGGCGGAGTTCAGGTCGAGGTCCCGGGCCTCGACCATGTCGCGGGCCACGAGCGTCCGGACGTGGAAGTGGACGTGTTCGAGCGTGTCGACGAGGCGGGCCACGTCGTAGACGTCGTGGAGGTCCGATGGGCGGTGCTTGCGGGTTTCGTGGTCCCAGACGGAGACGGCCGCGCCTGCGGTGCCGAAGTGGACCCGGTCGCCGCCCACGTCTATGGACCGGTTGTCGTCGAAGCCATGCCAGGTGAACGACTTGGCGGCCATGTCCACGGCATCCTCGACGAGTGACTGGGGGAAGTGGAGGCGCTCGTGCTCGTCCACCCAGCCGCCGGCCGGGACCACCACCTCGATGAATTCCGGAATCGGGGTGCCCATGCCGAACTCGCTGAGCAGGGTCAGGGCCGTGTCGTAGACGGATCGGCACTCCGACTCTGTGAGCGGCTTGTAGGCGCCACCGGACTGTCCGGGGCGCACGGCCCGCTCGTCCTCTGGGAGGCCGGCGGCTCTGGCGGCGACCCGGGCGGCACGTCCGCCGGCTCGTACGCCCCGCTTTGGTCGGGTGGTCTCGGTCATGCCCGGAGCCTTTCGTTGGAAGGATCATGTGCAGCCGCCGCCAGCACGGTGGCGGTGTGCCGCTCGCCGAACAGGGCGATCTCGAACGTGGAGCCGGGTGCCCGGAAGGCGGGGTCCACGTAGGCGAAGGCCAGCGACCTCCCGACGGTGTGGCCCCAGGCGCCGCCGGTGGTGATGCCCATGGCGGTCGTGCCATCGCCCGCCGGGTCGTAGGTGGGCTCGTTGCCGCGGCAGTCGGAGTCGGTGGCATCCACCTCGCAGTAGACGAGGAGCATGTCCAGGCCGGTGAGGTCGGGTCCGGCGGTCGCCCTGCGGGCCAGCGTGGCGTCGCGTCCCAGGAAGTCCCGGCCCGGCGTGTCCAGGTCCACGAACCTGTCGAGGCCTGCCTCGATGGGGGTGATCTCGGTGGTGAGCTCGCCACCCCACGCCTTGTAGGCCTTCTCGATGCGCATGACGTTCATGGCGTACGAGCCGAAGTGGACCATGCCGTGGGCTTCGCCGGCCGCCACCAGGGCGTCGTACAGCTCGGGCATGCGGTCGATGGGGTGGTGGAGTTCCCAGCCCAGCTCGCCCACGTAGCTGACCCGCAGGGCGGTGACGGGCACGCCGGCCACGTGTACCTCCCTGGCGGTCAGCCACGGGAAGGCCTTGGAGGAGAGGTCGGCGTCGGTGCAGGTGGCGAGGACGTCGCGGGCCCGGGGTCCGGTGACGGCGAGGATGGCGGTGGCGTCGGTGACGTCGGCGATGGTCACGTCCTCACCCGGGAGCACGTGCTGGGCCAGCCAGTCCAGGTCGTGGGTGGTGCCGGTGATGGCCGAGTTGAGGTAGTAGCGGTCGGCGGCGAGGCGGGTGACCGTCATCTCGCACTCGATGCCGCCGAGGTCGGTGAGCATGTGGACGAGGCGGATGCCGCCGTCGGTGGTCGGCAGCCGGTTGGCCGAGAGGCGGCCCAGCAGGGTGGCGGCGTCGCTTCCGGTCACCTCGAACTTGGCGAAGGCGGTCAGGTCGGCGATGCCGACCCGCCCGCGCACGCCGTTGCATTCGGCGGCGACGATGTCGTGGGCGTTGGAGCGCCTCCACGAGTACTGCTCGGCCTCGCCGTAGTAGCGGGGGCGTTCCCAGCCCCAGACGTCCTGCCACTGGGCGCCGAGGGCGTCGAGCCTTTCGGCTATGGGCGTGCGCTTCATGGGGCGTCCGGCGGACCGGTATTCGCCGGGCATGCGCACCTGGTACATCTCGTGGTACTCGTCCACGGACTTGAGGATCGTGTAGTCGAGGTCGGACCACGGGCCGAAGCGGCGGGGGTCCATCTCGCGGACGTTGATCTCGGTCTGGCCGTGGACCATCCACTGGGCCAGGAACTTCCCGGCGCCGGGACCCTGGGTGATGCCGATGGAGGCTCCGGCGCACATCCAGTAGTTGCGCACGCCGGGGGCCGGTCCCATGAGGTAGCCGCCGTCGGGGGTGTGGGTGATGGGGCCGCTGACCACCTGCTTGATGCCGGCCTCGGCGAAGATCGGGAACCGTTCGGCCGAGATCTCCAGCCACGGGGCGAGCTGTTCCAGGTCGGGCGACGTGAGGTGGAAGTGGAGGTTCCAGTCGATGCCGTCCAGCCCGTAGGTGATGGAGTCACGGGTCTCGTAGGGGCCGATGAGGAGGCTGTCGATCTCACGGCGGTAGTAGCAGGAGGATCGCGGGTCCCGGATGACGGGCATCTCGACTTCCTGGGCGGCCATCTCGGGGAGGGACTCGGTGATCAGGTACTGGTGGATCATCGAGACGATGGGGACGTCGATGCCGGACATGGCCCCGAGCTGCGGGGCGTAGTGGCCGGCGGCGTTGACGACGTGGTCGCAGGTGACCTCGCCCTTGTCGGTGGTGACCCTCCAGCGGCCGTCCGGGAGCTGGTCGACGGCGGTGACGAGCGTGTGGCGGGCGATCTCGCAGCCGAGCTGGCGGGCGCCGACGGCCATTGCGTTGGTGGATCCGGTGGGGTCGGACCAGCCGTCGTCGGGCGTCCAGAAGCCGAGGAGGATGTCGTCGGTGGATCCCATGAGGGGCACCTGCTGGCGGACCTCGTCGGGGCTGATGAGGTGTGACTCGACGCCGATCTGGTCGAGCATCCCCTGGACGTAGCGGTACCACTCGGCCTGGTCCTCGTTGACGGCCAGGCGGATGGCGCCGCAGCCGTGCCAACCGGTGGACATGCCGGTCTCTGCTTCGAGTGCCTTGTAGAGCTCGATGCCGTAGGCGTGGACCTTGGCCATGTTGAGGCTGCCGATGAAGTTGGGCACCAGGCCTGCGGCGTGCCAGGTGGAGCCCGACGTGAGCTCGCCCTTCTCGATGAGCAGGGTGTCGGTCCAGCCTTCGTGGGCCAGGTGGTACAGCAGGCCCACGCCCATGGCGCCGCCGCCGATGACCACGCACTGCGCGTCGTTGCGCATGGGTGCCTGCCTCTCTGAAGGTTGTGCCGGTCGGGACCTGGGCCCCGGGACCGGACAGGGTGTTCTGAATTTGTTGTTCCAATGAGTGGAACGTTCCGACTAGTGGTGTCCTATGCTAGCGATATCCAGACGATCGAGCGAACTTTCGCCGTACTGCGGGCTCTGGCGGGCCGGTCCGACTCCACGGGCGTGACCGAGGTGGCCCGGACGACCGGTCTGGCCAAGTCGACCTGCTCGCGGATCCTGTCCAGCCTCGACGACCTGGGGATCGTGGAGCGGATCGACGACGCCGGCCGCTACGTGATCGGCTCGGGCCTACGGACGCTGGCCGCATCCGGAGCGCCGGCCGGCACGCTGCGGGACCTGGCCCGGCCGTACCTGCGGGAGTTGGCCGGTCGGCTGGGCGAGTCGGCGGCGCTGGCAGTGATGGACGGCGGGGAGGGCCTCTATGTGGCGCAGGTGGTGACGCCGGGGCCGGTGCAGGTGACCGACTGGACGGGCCAGCGGTTCCCCCTGCACACGATCGCAGCCGGCCAGGCCTTCATGGGATCGTGGACCGACGAGAGGATCGCCGACTACGCGGCTGATGGCCTGGAGGAGTTCACCGCGCACACGGTGACCACGCTGGTCGGGTTGCGCCAACGCGTCGGCGAGGTGCGTCGGACCGGGGTGGCGTGGACGGTCGGCGAGTTCTCCGAGGAGATCACCGGTGTGGCGGCACCGGTGTGCGACGCCGACGGGGAGGTCGTGGCCTCGGTGACGGTCTACGGGCCGGGGTTCCGCTTCCCCGGTGACGCCGACACGTGCGAGATCGAACGCCTGGTGGCCGAGACCGCCGAGCGGGTGGGTGCCCTACTGGTCGACTAGGTGGCCGGTGTGACCTGGTCGACTACGCGGAACGGGTAGGTCTGCTGGTGCCGGGCCTCGCCGACCTCGGCGACGACGCGGTAGCCGCCCTCGTGCGGGAAGGCGATGGTGGCGTTCAGGGCCAGAGCCGAGCGTGAATCGCTACCCGGGGTTCGACCCGGGGGTCGACCCACCTCGACGTCGAGTTGCCACTGGATCAACCTCGACCCGCCGTCCTCGTCCTCCACCCAGATCGTGAGCTGGTGCTTCTCGTTGGCCTCGTCCCAGTGCACGAGCGTCGCCAGGGCGATCGAGATGAGGTTCGCGTCCGGCTCCCGCCCTTCGACGTAGGTACGCGTCAGGGTGTCCCATCCACCGCCGTTCATGTAGAGGAGGCCGTTCTGGACCTCGACGTGGTTGGCGAGCGTGAGGAGCGCGATCTCAGGCATGGGAGATGGATCCTTTCATGGCGTTGGAGGGTCTGGCGATCCTCGGTACTTCTCTACAGGCCGAGAGGTTGTGGCGTTGGGGAAATGAGTAGTTGATCGACCTGGTGCGATGAGATGAGTAGAAGTTCGGCGATGGCGAGGCGGGTCATACCGGATTCGGCGAGGGCCATGGCCACCCGGCGGTTGGGCTCCTGGATGGACGTTTCGGCAGGGCCACCTGGCAGGCGGGAGGTCCGTCGACCGTCGGTCGGAAGCCCTCCTCCCATGCCGTCTGCCACGGCCACCAGTCAGCCGTGTCGAACGGGTAGGTCGCCGTTCGTAGACTTCGGCGCGATGTCCCAACCCGTGGTGCTCGCTCCGGACGAGGTCGCTGCCGACCATCCCTGTACCGACACCTCCCTGTACGCGGCCGACCGGGGGCTGCTGGCCTACATGCTCCAGGACGTCAGGGCGCTCGTGCGGCTTGCGGTTGACGGGACCCGTGACGTGGTCGGGTACGAGCCGATCATCTGGTTCGTGCACGGCCTGAAGCGCCGGATCGTCCCGTGTGATCTGGATCGCCTGATGGACGGTGGCGACCTACAGGTGGTCGGGTTCTTCGGGAGTCGTCGGCTGGCCTCGGAGGGAGGCCTGGCGCCCGGCACGGACCCGATCGACGGCTTGGACTCGGCGCTCACGGCCGAGTTCCGCAACCATCCCGGCATCGCCTGCTACTCCACCATCGAGATGGTGGACGGCTTCTGGGCCAACCTGGTGCTGCACTCGGTGCCGTCCGATGCGGAGGTCTGGCGGGGCAGCGAGGTCCACCGGGGTGCGGTGGTGATGTCGCCGACGCTCTACCGCGACGTCCGGATCCACAGCGGACGACTGGTCGGCGGCGTCAACTCGACCAGCGAGATCGCGCTGCACGCCACGAAGTACTGGGACTACGGCCTCGTTCCGGACGGCCAGCCGACCTGGACGGCGGTGAGGTCGTGGTGAGTCGGCCAGTGCACGCCGGACCGGTTGCCGGGCTGCCCATGTACGACTGGCCGGAGGTGCACGGTGCCGTCGATGCCCTGTGGGCGGCGATTGGCGGGCGGCTCCGGGAGGCCGAGATCGGCGCCCCGGAAGGGGTCTGGCGGCCCGACCGGTCGGAGGAGCTGTGGGTGAATCCCGGCCTGCTCGTCGGGGAGACCTGCGGCTTCCAGGTGGTCGATGAGCTCCGGGGCCGGGTCGAGGTCCTGGGTTCCCTTGACCGGGGGGTGGAGGGTTGCGAGCCCGGCGACTACCGGTCGGTGCTGGTCTGCCGCGACGATGACCCGGCCGAGGGGCTGGAGGACTTCCGGGGTAGGACCGTGGCGATCAACGGCCACCGTTCGCAGTCGGGCCACTGGGCACTGGTGGCCGAGATCGCCCCCCTGGCCGTTGACGGTCGGTTCTTTGGGGGGGAGGTGACCACAGGGTCCCACCGTGGGTCCATGCGTGCCGTCGCCGACGGGCGGGCCGACATGGCCGCGATCGACGAGATGAGCTGGCGCCTGGGACTGGACCACGAGCCGGCTGTCGACCGACTGCGCATCGTGGCCTGGACCCAGCCGACTCCCGGCGTCCCGCTTGTCACCTCGTGGACGAACGCCGGGCTGCGCGACAGGCTGAACGGGGCCATCACGGCGGCGGTAGCCGACCTCGACGTGGCTGTCAGGGAGCCACTCCACCTGTACGGCTACCGGCCCCGGCCCACGTCTGACTACGAGGTCATAGCCGAACGCCTGGCCGCCGCCAACCTCTCATTCAGGTAGTCACAGGTGCCAACTACCGTTGTGCCATGGACGTCTCCACGGAGGATTTGAGCGCAGATTTCGCCAGGTTCCTGGGCGGGGAGCGGTACCCGTCGACGATGACGACGGAAGAGGCCCTGGATGAGGACCGGGGCTGACTCCACGCGATTCATCCGGTCGGCTGCTGAAACGGTCGAGTGCCACAGTGCCGCCCCTTAGGAGGCGCCGGACCAGCCCGCCGTTACCCTTCCGTCTGCGGGGTGGAGCAGTCTGGTAGCTCGTCGGGCTCATAACCCGAAGGTCGCAGGTTCAAATCCTGCCCCCGCCACCAAGCGAAAGGCCCGGGGACACAATGTTTCCGGGCCATTCTGCTGTCCAGGGTCGGTTGACGGCCAAGGCCCTCGTCGCAGGAAAAGTCACGAGGCCGACCGATCGGGCCACCCGGTG
>Ga0257113_1000010_pt1 | contig 49748 bp, 44 predicted proteins | sample LP_taG_4_FD_191568 | JGI IMG/M metagenome (GOLD analysis project Ga0257113, IMG submission 191568) | Marine microbial communities from Northeast Subartic Pacific Ocean, Canada - LP_J_2015_P26_2000m | ecosystem: Environmental > Aquatic > Marine > Oceanic | place: Canada: Northeast Subartic... | reverse complement strand
TGAGCCAATGATTATGGCATCATATTTTTGGTTAGAAATACCAGATTGATAATTTTTCCATTTCTTCATAATAAAACCTCAAAAATTTAATGAGTGACTAATCAGGAGCACAAACAAAAAAACCCACGAATGTGGGGCTTGATGTTGTGAAAAGGGTAAATCTATTTCAGCAGTACCATCTTTCTTGTTTGCCTGAACTCCCCGCTTGTATCGTATAAAGATATAATCCTGCTGATACTGGCTCATTTCTATCACTGGCAGCATTCCTATTGGATGGACTTATATCCTACTGTTTGTGAGCTATTTACAAGCGTTTTTACTGTCCTGCCCATCATATCATAGATAGTGATATTAACCAGTCCATCTTCCGGTAAGTCATAACACAAAGTTGTAAAAGGATTGAATGGGTTGGGGTAGTTTTGATGAAGAGCAAATACTTCAGGAATTATCTCACCATCAATAGATAACGAAGTGTTTTCAAACACAAACTCCCCTGCTTCGGATACAATAGTAAACTCCTCATCGGATGCTTCAATAAAGTAATCAATGTTCCATAAAGGAAGATTGAGATCCGTCATAAAAACAGCATACTCATATCCAGATATGCCAGTAGTAGTGTCTGTGATATTTTCATATTCATTAGTATATACATTTCCAAAATAATCCAATGTAACTGTTAACTTATATGTTACATCACTATCTACATCAAAACTTGACGCCCAGATGAATGGGTGAGTTTCATCGGTTGAAGTGTTTACCTGAAATGTATCAAGAACTGTTGGGGATATTAACTCGAACTCTAATGGCGGATCATTTACTGGTGTTACGGTTATGAAGAAACCTGTATCAACGCTTTGTTGTCCATCAGATACGCTTATATTTAATGAAGCCTGTCCAAACCAATTAGGATGTGGAGCTATTGTAACCGTATCACCTTCAATGATTAGATCAAAATATGGGTCACCAGTAATAAAGCCATATTCTAAATCGTCATTATCTATGTCTTGTGCAGAAATAATAATTGAGTGGGTACTATCTTCAATAATTGTTATATCATCAATAGGGCTTATCGTTGGTGCATCGTTTATTGGCGAAACTGTTAATAGAAAGCTTGTTGTATCTGATAAATTTAGTAAGTAAAAAAGGGAGCTATTTCTAACTCCATTTTTCATCTATCTATCGTCGAGAAATCACTCAACAATTAAAAGAGCGGGCGACGGGGATCGAACCCGCGACCTCCAGCTTGGGAAGCTGATGCTCTACCAACTGAGCTACACCCGCAAATATAATATTATTTTAATAGGATCATTTTCTTGGTTTTACTAAATGATCCAGCTCTAATCTTATAGATATACATACCTGCTGCAACATTTTGTCCTAGACTATTTGTCGCATCCCATTTAACCGTTTTGAATCCAGCAATCTGATTTTTGTCTACTAAAGTTTTAGAGGGTTTTATGTATAATCACTCATTTTATGTAAATTTTGTGTTAGTATTTTAACTTTAATTGTTACGTATTAAATAAAATATTTACATAATTGTGAGATTACAGTTTGACACAGAAGTATTTCATATTCTATATTTAATATAGCCAACCAAGCAATTTATTTTGCTTTCATTTATCAGCCTCTGATTTCTTATTAGAGCGCTTAGAGCGTAATCACCACATACCAAATAGGATGTAAGATATGGCAGAAGCAATTGAACTAAATCTACCACTAGGAGAAGGTGGTGCTGAATCTGTTGGGAGAATTATAAAACCCCTACTTGATATAGAAAAAGAAAATAAGGGAACCGAAAATTCCAAACCTTATAACATTGAAAATTACTACGTAGATGACATTCTTGGTTCCGATGTTTTAAAACAAAAATATCTTGCACCTGGTGAAAAACACCCACATGAGCTATGGAAAAGACAGGCTAAGGCTCTTGCAAGTGTCGAAAATAATAAAAGTAGTAGAGAACAGTGGGAAGAAAAATTTTATTCAATATTAGAAGACTTTAAGTTTGTTCCAGGCGGAAGAATTATGCATGGTGCTGGACGAGAAGATATAACCACGACTCTCAATAACTGTTATGTAGTTGCAGTAAAAGATGACTCAATAAAGTCTATTTATAACACAATTATTGAAGAAGCATTAACATATAAATACGGTGGAGGCTGCGGACATGATCTTTCTTTATTAAGACCATCAGGAGATCCTATAAATGGAACTGGTGGAGATTCATGTGGCCCAACAGGATTTATGAATCTATTTAGTGAGAATACAAACACAATAGCACAACATGGTCGCAGAGGTGCGAACATGCAAACACTGAGAGTCGATCACCCAGATATAGAAAAATTCATTACCATTAAAACTGGTGATATTAATATGGTAAAGTATTCAAACATCTCTGTCCTCTTAACCCACGAGTTTATGGAAGCCGTAAAAAATGAAACAGATTTTAACCTAATATTTGATGGCAAAATCTATGATACAGTTAAAGCAAAAGATCTATGGGATAAAATAATCAACTGTGCACATGCCAGTGCGGAGCCAGGGCTTTTGTTTTGGGATACTATGACTGATTATCATAATGCAGAATATTGCTCTCCATTAGTCTCTACTAATCCATGTGCAGAGCAGCCTCTCCCAGATGGTGGATGCTGTAACCTTGGTGCAGTAAACTTGGAACGCTTTGTTGATAGTAATCAAAATTTCATGGTTGAAGAGTTTAAAAGCACTGTAGAAATAGGCACTAGATTTCTAGATAATGTTGTTGATTATAATATGGACAGACACGCATTAGATGACCAAAAGTCAAATGCGACAAATGACAGAAGATTAGGTCTAGGTGTCCTCGGTCTTGGCGATATGCTTGTTAGAATGGGAATAAAATACGACAGTGAAGATGCACTCCAAACAATAGACCAAATCATGACAATATTTAGAGATACCTCCTATGAAACCAGTATACAATTAGCCAAAGAAAAAGGTCAATTCCCAAATTTTGATTGGAAAGGATATAATAAAAGTAAATTTGTAAAGACACTTCCAAAGTCGATTAAAGAAAAAATAAAAAATAATGGTATACGTAACTGTACTCTCACTACTGTCGCCCCTACTGGCAGTGGAGCTATAGTAGCGAGAGTTACATCTGGAGTAGAACCAATATTTGCTACTTCGTATAAGAGAATGGTGAAGAAAAATGATGGTGGATATGGTAAAGAATTTGAAGAGTACACAGTTTATCATCCAATAATCAATCAACTTTTTGGAACGGATGAAGACTTACCAAACTATGTTACTACAGCTCATAAGATAGATCCGTTTTTTAGGGTAAAGATGCAAGGAACTATCCAAAAGTACATTGATTCTTCGATCTCATCCACAGTTAATCTTCGTGAAGACATACCCATTGATACAGTAGCTGATATTTATATGACCGCATATGAAAACGGATTAAAAGGTATAACTGTTTATCGCGAAGGTAGTAGAGAAGGTATCCTCATCACTAATGACGAAAAAGATAAAAAGGAAGATGCTAATAAAAAATCAGAAACTAATTCTGTAAAAGCCAAAAACAACCAAACAAGAATTAGGCCGACACAAACTCAAGGACTGACAAGACGCATAAAAACTGGAGAAGGGACACTATACATTACAATTAATGAAGATGAACATGGTCTTTGCGAAGTATTTACAACTATCGGTAAGGCTGGAGGAAACGCGGCCGCACAATCTGAAGCAATTAGTAGGCTGATATCCCTTGCATTAAGATCAGGAATTAATCCACAATCAATTGTAAGACAACTCAAAGGTATCTCTGGTCCTAATCCTACATGGGAAGATGGAAGACTTATTCTATCCACTCCTGATGCAATCGGAAAAGCTCTTGATGATTATCTTCATGAAAAGAAACAAAATACTGATAAAGATCAGGATGGAAAATTATTAATCACCATGGAACCAGATCAAAATGATAAAATAGAAGTTAAAAATAGCACAACAAAAATGATGATGTGCAAAAACTGTGATAGTCAAAGTGTAATTAATGAAGGAGGTTGCTTGACCTGCCAAAGCTGTGGCTGGTCAAAGTGCGACTAATTATTATTCTATCGATTAGGTTGCCATTAGTTCCTGTTCTTTGGCATCCTGATGCTCATTTAGTTCCTTGATGTGTTCATCTGTGATATTTTGAAGCTCGGTCTCTCGTCCTTTGATCTCGTCTTCACTAACATTTTCTTGCTTACCATAATCATGCAATCGATGTAAAGCATCTCTACGAACATTACGTACTGCTATTCGGCCCTCTTCAATTATTTTATGCATAAACTTAGTTAGTTCAACTCTACGTTCTTCAGATAAAGATGGTATAGGTATAAGTACAGCAGTACCATTATTACCTGGTGTATAACCCAAGTTTGCATCCAATATAGCTTTTTCTATAACTGGAATAAGCGATTTTTCATATGGCTGCAGGGTAATCATTCTTGGTTCAGGAACTGAAACAGTAGATACTTGATTTAACGGTGTTGATGTACCATAATAGTCCACCATTATTGCATTAAATAGTTCAGGATTGGCCCTGCCAGTTCTAATTTTGTTTAATTCAGTCTGTGTATGATTAATTGCCTGATTCATTCTGGCCTCAGCATCTTTATGAATATCATCTAACATTATATACCTATTGCAGTGCCTATTTTACTTCCCATAACTATATCTAGCAACAATCCTGAGTTTTTTATATTAAATACACGAATGGGAATATTATTTTCTTTACAAAGAGTAATTGCAGTCATATCCATTACGCGAAGATTATCCTGGATAACTTTTTCATACGTAAGTTTTTCATATTTTTTTGCGTCTGTATATTCTATTGGATCTTTATCATACACACCATCTACTTTAGTACCTTTCAATAAGATCTCCGCTCCTAACTCAGTTGCCCTAAGAGCAGCTGCAGAATCTGTCGTAAAGAAAGGATTACCTGTGCCTCCTGCAATTATTACTATTCTACCCTTTTCCATATGCCTTATGGCCCTTCTTCTAATGTATGGTTCAGCTATTTGAGTAATATTTATTGCTGAAAGAGCTCTTGTCTGACAATCAATTTTTTCAAGTGAATCTTGAACAGCAATAGCATTCATAATCGTGGCGAGCATTCCTAAATAGTCACCAGTAACCCTGTCCATACCACCAGCAGCAGCTTCCATACCCCGAAAGATATTTCCTGCACCAATAATTAGACCTATATCAATATTAGAATTGTAAACTGGCTTTATTTGTTCTGCTAGGTAGGCTACTTTTTCTGGATCAATACCAAAGCCATATTTATTAGCAAGAACTTCCCCACTTAGTTTAATAAGAACTCGATTAAATACGGGTTCGGGCATTTATAAAACTAAATCTGACCGTTTGAAGGATCTGATTCACCAACAGCAAAGCGAGTATACTTGCTGATAGTAATATTTTCCCCTAACGTTGCAACAGACTCAGTCACTAAGTCCATAACTTTTTTTTCTGAATCTTTTATATAAGCTTGTTCCATGAGACAATTTTCTTGAAAAAATTTATTCATTCTTCCATCAACCATTTTTTCAATAATATTTTCAGGCTTACCTGATGATTTTGCCTGATCAACGTATATATCTTTTTCTCGCGAAATAACTGATGCGGGTATTGATTCTCTATCTAGAGCTATAGGATTAGTTGCTGCAATTTGCATTGAGAGATTATGAGCAAGTTCAATAAAACCATCTGTTTTAGCTACAAAATCAGTTTCACAATTCACTTCTATTAAAACTCCGAGTCTACCACCAGCATGGATATAAGAATAGATTATACCTTCCTTAGTTACTCGAGAACCTTTTTTCTCTGCCTTGGCAATACCTGTTTTTCTTAAATAATCTATCGCTTTTTCAATATCACCCTCAGATTCTGTCAGTGCTTTCTTACAATCCATCATCCCAGCACCTGTTTTGTCTCTAAGTTCTTTTACTATCCTCGCATCGACATTCATGATCTTATTCCTCTTCATCCTGTGTGATATCATCTGCATTATTTAATTCCGATTTAGAAATTTGTACACCATCCATTTTGCTATCTTTGGATGAGCCTTTGATTTCCAATATTGCATCAGCTATACATCCTATTAACAATTGTATAGTCCTCAGTGAATCATCATTAGCAGGAATTGGATAACTAATTTTATTTGGATCAGTATTTGAATCAACAATAGCAACTACAGGTATACCCATACTAGTAGCTTCTTTTATTGCTGTTTCCTCATATTGTGCATCTACTATAACAACAGCGTCGGGGGGCTTTCTCATGTCCTTAATTCCGCGGTGCTGATCAGACAATTTCACTCTTTCTCTATTGAGCATTTGAGTTTCTTTTTTTGTTAAATTTGCATAAAGACTGGAGCCTTCTTTTTCAAGCATTTTCAATCTTTTAATACTTTTCTTTATCGTAGTAAAATTGGTTAGAGAGCCACCAAGCCATCGTTCAACAATATAAAACATTCCACAACGATCAGCCTCCTGTTGTACTATATCTTTGGCTTTCTTTTTTGTCCCTACAAAAAGAACTTCTCCATTTTTCTTTACGATACTTTGGATAAAGACTATAGCCTTATTAAATGAAGATATTGTTTCTTCAAGATTAATGATGTGCACACCATTTTTTTCCATCAATATGTATGGTTTATAGTTTGGGTGCCATTTTCTAGTTAAATGCCCAAAGTGTGCGCCAGTGTCTAGTAAATCTTCAAATTTAATTGGTGCCATACTATGTTTAATTATCGTTTAGAAAATTGAAACTTTTTTCGTGCGCCAGGCTGGCCTGGTTTTTGTCGTTCTACTTTACGCGAATCACGGGTAAGAAGTCCTTTGGATTTTAATAAGGGCCTATAATCTGGGTTTGCATTTATAAGGGCCCTAGCTATACCAAGACGAATTGCTCCAGCCTGTCCAGATAAACCCCCGCCATTTACATTCACGTTTATATTATAACCAGTATCTTGTTCAACTGCAACTAAAGGCTGCTTAATTACTGTAACCAAACTTTCTCTAGGTATATAATCTTTGATATTTACACCATTAATGGTGATATCACCTTTCCCAGGAGTCATAATTGCAACACGAGCTACTGAGTTTTTTCGCTTTCCTGTACCAATATATTTTACTTTTTCTGCCAAACTACATCTCTAGAGTCTTTGGAGTTTGGGCACTATGGGGATGATCAGTACCGACATATATTTTTAAATGCTTCAACATTCTTCTACCAAGCTTATTATGTGGCAGCATACCTTTAACTGCATTTTCTATTATACGTTCTGGATATGTTCTTCTAAGGTGGGCAAAACTAGTAGTCTTTACACCTCCAGGATATCCAGTATGCCTAAAGTATGATTTTTTTTCTTCTTTTTTTCCAGTAACCATAATTTTTTCTGCATTTATTACTACAACACAGTCACCATTATCCATATGCGGGACAAAGTTTACCTTGTGTTTGCCTCTTAGTATTTGGGCAACCTTACTTGCTAATCTCCCAAGAATCTGGGATTCTGCATCCGCAATCCACCAGTCTTTTTCTATTTCTGATAATTTTAATGTTTTTGTCTTCATTTATAAAAGTATTGAGCCGATGAATTTATACTTTTTGTAAAAAGGATGTCAATCTTTATTAAGAGAAGAACTTAAGGTTAGGATATTTGCGAAATATAACCTTTGGACACAGTATACTTTATTTTTCCAGATAATTCTTGACCATAAAAAGGTGAGTTAATAGATTGAGAAAAAACATTTTTCTTTTCAAATATCCAGTTTTCATTAGGATCGAATAAGACTAACTCTGCCTCCACGCCAACTTTCAATAAATCATAATTAAAACCCATAATTTTTCTTGGGGAAACGGTTAGTAGTTTAACAAGGTTAAGTAAACTTAGACTCTCATCATCTACCAATACTTTTTTTACTATTCCAAAGCATGATTCAAGACCAATCATTCCAAATGCTGCTAGATCAAACGTAGTCTCCTTATCTTGCAAAGTATGGGGTGCATGATCTGTCGCTATACAATCAATTGTTCCTTCTATAATACCGTTTATTAAAGCCTTTCTAGAAATATCATTTCTAATTGGTGGGGCGACCTTCAAATCTGTATTATAGTTAAATAAATCCTTATCAATAAAAAAAAGGTGATGAGGAGTTACCTCGGCAGTAATATTATTATTAATACTTTTCATTTCCTTAATATGCTTCACTGAAGCCGCTGTACTTACATGAGGTACATGTAACATGGCCCCAGTTATCTCCGCTAGCTGAAGATCCCTGTATACCATGATTGATTCAGCTATGCTAGGATTACCAGGTAAACCAAGTCGAGTAGATATATTACCCTCATTCATAAGACCATCACAGCGTAAACAACTATCTTCTGCATGATTAATGATTGGAACTCCAAGCATTGTAGAATATTCTAAAGCTTTGCGCATAACAAGGCCATTTTGGATTGGTAATCCATCATCACTAAATGCGACTGCACCCATGTCCTTCATAAGACCCATCTCGCTAATCTCGACACCTGCTTGACCCTTAGTTACTGCACCAATTGGATGAATATAAATTGGACAATCTTTTGACTTTTCAATTATGTAGCTGATGGACTCAGGTGAATCAATTGGGGGGTTTGTGTTTGGCATAGTACAAACACGAGTAAATCCACCCGCTAAAGCAGCTCTAGATCCTGACTCAAGCGTTTCCTTATCTTCATTACCAGGTTCTCTAAAATGGACATGAAGGTCGCAAAATCCATGAGTTAGAATCAATCCTTGAGCATTAATAGTTATTACGTCATTTGGTAATTCAAATTTTCCTATCTCTGTTATTTTACCGTTAACAAGTAGAACATTTCCTTTTTTATTTGTTTCTTTTACAGGATCTAATATTCCAACGTTTTGGAAAATTAATTTTTTTGGTAATACTTTCGTTTTCATTTCATATCTCCATCTTTTGTGCCTAACAGCAGATAGAGAACCGACATCCTTGAGGCGACACCATTAAGGACTTGGTCTAATATAATCGCCTGCTCGCTGTCAGCTACCCCACTATCAATTTCTACTCCACGATTCATTGGGCCAGGATGCATTATAACAATCTCTTTATCATTTCTTTTAATTCTTTCTTCAGTAATTCCAAATAATTTCCTATACTCTCTTTCTGATGGAATCAGACCTATACCCATCCTCTCTTTTTGTATCCTTAAAACATTAATCGCATCAGCCCATTCCACTACCTCATCTATGTTATAATTGACACCTACTCCCAATTCAACAATTGTATTAGGAATCAAATTAGGTGGCCCACAAAGCGTTACATTTGCGCCCATTTTTACTAAACCATAAATATTACTTCGCGCTACCCTACTATGTTCAATATCCCCGACAATGGCAACATTAAGGTCTTTTATTTCCCCAAACTTTTCCTGCAGACTCATCATATCTAATATTGCCTGAGTCGGATGCTCATGGGTACCATCGCCAGCATTAATAATTTTAGCATCAATAAACTCAGTCAAATGTTTTGGAGCACCTGGAGCAGGATGTCTCAATACTACGGCATCAATCTTCATCGCCTCAATATTTTGGGCAGTATCTTTAAAACTCTCACCTTTTTTTAGGCTACTAGTAGAGGCAGAGAAATTAACCGTGTCTGCGCTCAATCTTTTTTGAGCTAACTCAAAACTGATACGCGTTCGTGTCGAGTTTTCAAAAAATAAGTTCACCACAGTAATACCCTGTAGGGACGGCACCTTTTTAATAGGCCGATCAAGGACTTCACGGAAATTAAATGCCGTATCAATTATTTTCTGAATATCCTCTTTAGGAAAATTCTCTAACCCTAACAAATGTTTATGGGTCAACATTTCCTAACTACCCTCTTTCACTAGAAAAACACCTTCCTCATCATCAGTCTCTATTAAACGAACTTCAACATGCTCCCCGCTATGCGTTGGTATATTTTTTCCTACAAAGTCAGCTCTTATTGGTAGCTCTCTATGACCTCGATCAATCAAAACAGCTAGTCTAACAATTGATGGTCTTCCAAAACTGTTTAGCTCATCAAGCGCTGCCCTTATTGTGCGGCCAGAATAGAGAACATCGTCCACCAAAATAACTACCTTTCTATCAAGAGAAAAATGTATATCTGTGCCCTGAATCTCTGGTATTGAAAGTCTCTCCCTAAAATCATCTCTATGAAAGGTTATATCTAATGAGCCAATAGAAAGATTAATATTTGTAATATTTGATATAATCTTATTTATCCTCTCTGCAATCGGGACTCCTCTATTATGAATACCAAGGATTACAACATTACTAATATCACTGTGATTTTCAATGATCTCATGACTTATTCGAATAAGTTTCTGCCCTATATCCTTAGAGTTCATTATTTGCACACTATTTTTCATATATGTTATCCAAAAAAAAACCTCCTGGAGCAGATGCTATACTCATAAGGAGGAATTTATTATATCCTTACTAGTCTCTCTGTACCAGTTTAAAGGTTATTATTAGCGACTAGATTACTAAATGATATTGAATTAATAAAGATATAAAAATAAAAATTAAGACATCAAATAATATTATAAATATCGCAAATATATTTGTGGATATCTGATTTACGTAAATTTGTTAGATCAATTGATAGGTCTATCTTTTCTTTTTTGAACCACTTATCTTGTCTTCTAGCATATTGCCTTGTTTTATTAACTATATTTTCTATTAGAGTTTCATTATCAATATCACCATGTAAATATTCTATAATCTGTTTATATCCAATTGAATCCAAAGCTGGCATTACTATTTTTTTATCTTTTTGTAGAGACAAGATCTTGTTTACTTCATCTATCCAACCTATTTCAAACATTTGATCTGTACGTTTTCTGATTTTATTTAAGTGTACATCTTTATCTAATGACAAATAAACTGTGTAAACATCTAATAATGGAGATTTATTTGTTTGTTGATCTAAAAAATGTTTAGTTGGTGGAAACCCTGTTAGTTCAAATATTTCCAATGCTCTAATTAATCGTTTTTTATTATTAATATGAACTATACTAGCATACTCTGGATCAATTGATTGTAATCTTAATATCAAAGACTTTGCATCTTTTTCATATATATCTTCTAATTCTTTTCTTAGTTCAGCATCAGAATAACTTTCAGAAAAAATGCCTTTCGTGATTGCCCTAAAATATAAACCGGCACCACCGCATATTATTGGCACTGCTCCTCTTTTTTGTATCTCATCAATTTTTTCAATTACCAGCTTGGCATACTCACCAGCAGATATTGAGTCCCAGGGATCTCTGCAGCCAATTAGATGGTGATTTACACCTTTCCTATCTGTGACAGAAGGCTGTGCGGTACCTATAGTCATTTGTTTATAAATCTGTCTTGAGTCTAAACCAATGATTTCCCCGTTTAAATTTTCAGCAATTTTCACTGCTAAATCTGTTTTTCCGACTGCAGTAGGCCCAATGATAGTTAATATTTTTTTCATTTATATAAATACACTTTATACATAGGTATTAATTAACAAATTTTTAGCCTTATAATTAAGATAATATTTATAACATATACTGAACCATTGCTTATATTTTATATATTGATCGATACAGATAAGGTTTAGAATTGTCATACCTAAAAAAGATATTTACTCTTCTTTTACTATTTTTATACTTTATTATTCTTAATGCTTGCCGAAAAGAGCTGAATCCATTGATTGTTATAAAGACTCCTTTTGGTGAGATTACAGCAGAACTGTACGCTAAAAAAGCACCAATAACAGTGAATAATTTTTTGTCATACATAAAACAAAACAGATATAATGAATGCCATTTCTATAGAGTTGTGCACCCAGATAATCAGGCTAATAATAAAATTCGTATTGAAGTAATCCAAGGAGGCCTTGGTATTGACAAACATCCAAAGGAGCTTGAACCGATTAGTCATGAATCAACTAATAAAACTGGAGTCACACATAAAGATGGAACTATTTCTATGGCAAGACTAGAACCAGGCACAGCCAGTTCTGAATTCTTTATATGTATTAATGACCAACCAGAATTGGATTACGGTGGTAAACGAAATCCTGACGGACAAGGTTTTGCGGCTTTTGGACAAGTTGTGAAAGGAATGGATCTCGTTAAAAATATCCAAAAAATGAATAGCAAAGATCAATTTCTAGAAAAAATTGTCCCTATCCATATTGAACTTAAATAGTAACTATGCTTAGTATAATTATTTTTCGTCACGGTAAGTCTGACTGGGATGCTAGTTATGATAGTGATCACGATAGACCATTATCAAAGAGAGGTTATAAAGCCGCAAAAAAAATGGGGAGATATCTAAAAAAGATAAATCAAATCCCTGAACAAGTTATATCATCTTCTGCCTTAAGAGCTAAAAATACTGCTGAACTAGCTATGAAATATGGTAACTGGTCTTCAAATTTTTCTATTGAATCTAAGATTTATGGTGGGTCATCGGATACTCTATTAAATATAATACATCATCTAGATAATAAAATTGAATCTATTTGCTTAGTTGGTCATGAACCAACTTGCTCAAGTTTTATTTCATTGTGTACTTTTCATAGTCAAAGATTCCCTACTGCATCAATGGCAAAAATAGATTATAATACATATTCGTGGAATAAAATAGAATTCGGTATGGGTACTTTTGATTGGATTAAATCACCAAAAGAGATATTCTAGATTCGTTCAAACCTTTTATCTAACTCTTCTAGCGATAGCTGAATAATTATTGGTCTTCCATGAGGGCAGTAATAAGGATGTTCTGTAGAAAAAAGACGGTTAATCAATATTACCATCTCATCCTTTGCCATTAAATCTCCAGCTTTCACAGCTGCTTTGCATGCGAACGAAGCTGCTAATGCCTCTTTGTAAGAGCTGTATGTCTTTCTTGTACTAATGAACTCATCTATAATCTCTTTTATAATCCTTTTCTCATCTCCCCAGCTAATATCTGCTGGAGTAGCTTCGACAATTATGTTGAAGTTATCACCTTCTCTTATCTTAAAGCCGATTTGTTTTAAATATGGGAATATCTCTAATAGAATATCATACTCATCTCTAGCAAACTCGATTTCCTCTGGAAATAATAAAGTCTGAGAGGAAATAGTTTTTGTTTCAAATGCTTTTAAACATTCCTCATAAAGTACTCTCTCATGCGCAACATGTTGATCAATCACAACAAGACCGCTGTTAATCTCTGATATTATATATTTTCTATGAACCTGCCAGATTTTTTCTATGGTGAAATCTTCGTTTGCACTATTAGGAGAAACTAGATTAGAAGCATAATTTTTTGCTCGATCTACTTTTTCTGTATTTGATATATCTGAACTTATTTTGGTTTGTGAATTGAAACTGAACCTAGATTGCTCAGGCATGTTTTGGAAGAACGAATTAGATTCAGAGCTTATTTTCTGAAAATTAGGAATGGTATTTAATATTTCTGACAGAGAGTTGCTGACACCTGATTTTAATACATGATATACCCTCCACTCATCTTGAAATCTAACCTCAGTCTTCATCGGGTGTACATTTACATCTACCTGTTCATGAGGTATTTGAATATTTATTACAAAAAAGGGATATTCTCCTCTTTTAACTAATGACTGGTAAGCAGAGTAAACTGCAGAATTAAGTAATCTATCTTTAATATACCTACCATTCATAAAAATAAATTGTTCTCCGAAACGCTTTCGGATAAGATTCAAATTTCCTACATAACCAGAAAAATTATAATCAGCCTTAGATATCTGTATCGGTATCAGATTCTCTCTATATGTGTTATCAAATAAAGAGCCTATTCTTTCTTCAAGTTCTTCAGGAAATAATTCAATAACTTTTTTCCCATCTACTATAAGGCTAAACCCTATACCTGGCCTTGACAACCCAAATCTTCTTACCATATCAATTATTTTTCGACCTTCTGTTCTGGGTGTCTTAAGAAACTTTTTCCTTGCAGGCGTATTATAAAATAAATCTCTAATCGTCACCTGTGTACCATCAATCTCAGCAGCAGGCGCTAATTCTCCTAGTTCACCATTAACTATAGAAAGTTTAGCTCCTTCTTCTGATCCATTGCTTGAGATAATTGAAAGATGAGCTACTGACGCGATACTTGCTAGTGCTTCACCTCTAAAACCAAGAGTGCTAATTGTAAACAAGTCATCCAATTTTGATATCTTATTCGTATGAAAACGTTTTATCGCAAGAGGTAATTGATTTTTAGGAATACCTTTCCCGTCATCCCTAACCTGAATTAATTGATGCCCTCCCTGCTCAATAACTATCTCAATCTGCTTAGAACCAGCGTCTAAGCTATTCTCAAGTAATTCTTTTACTACTGAGGCAGGTCTGTCTACTACCTCCCCAGCAGAGATTTTATTTTGTAAATCTTCAGAAAGAAGATGAATATCCATATACCTAAGCCTAACCAATTAATTTTTTTGTGTTATCAAACGCCTTTTTATGAAGATTATTAGCTTCATTTATAAGTGAGTCTATTTTATTATGAATATCAGGAGCATAATTATCAAAATTATCCATCCCTGATAGATTAATCATTACATTCATACATCCGCCTCGAACACCTGCTAAACCCACTTCTGAAGCAACTTCAGCATCAGTAACAGAACTAGGGTTCCCATGTTTAATTAGATCAAGTGATAATTTTATAACCTCTAAAGATAGCTTAGCGGTTTCTAAAGGTATCTCTATGGCATGCTTATTGGCTTCAAACACGCTTTTTTCTTTAAACTTTTTTTGTTCAGAAGTTTTATCAGGAAGTCGATTAGCTGCTAAAATTGCATTAAACGCTTCTGTATCCTCTTCACCAAGATATATTAACCTATCTTTTAAATCTTGAGCAGTAACACCTATTTCATTCATTTTTTTTCTTGAACTGATAAAATCTTTCTTTTCATGAGTTAAGGCAGCAACCATTGATACAAGAGCCGCTCCAAGCGAGCCAGCGATAGCTGATACACTGCCACCACCAGGAGCAGAACTGCTGTCTGATATTAAGGATATCAAATCTTTCCCACAAAGATCCATTAAACCCTTATTATTTTTTTCTATAGCATACTCTATAATCTTTTCATCTGGATTAAATTCAGAAACATCATTCAGCCCAAGAGTCTGTACGGCACATTCTATGATATCTTTTTTAGGTACACCGAGAGTACAATTTTGTTTAGATAGATAATGTATCCCTGCTAATAATATTGCATCCATTGGTATAAGGCCGACCAGTTCACTACCCGTTACTCTAGCACCTCGTTCTCCTGCAAGTTTACAGACTGCGTCAAAGACGTCATGAACAGATGAAACCTTATAATTAGTAAAATTAATTGATATTTGAGCCCTGCTATATTCACTAACATACCATCCAATTGCTTTAACTTCCTTAAACATTCCAGGTACCTTAACCGGTGAGCCATCTTCATTACGAACTATTTCCCCATCTAAAAGGTTTGATGATTCCGGGTTTTTAATTCTTTTGCTTCTTCCTAGTTCTCTTATCTCAAAAGCAATATCAGTAGCTAGGCGTTTATCCTTTGTATTTAGATTAATATTATACGCGATTAAAAACTCACGGCAGCCAATCACTGTTGCTCCTGAAAAAGCGTTAAACGCTGATGGACCAAAATCCGGTTTCCATAACTTATCATTTAACTTTTTTTCGAGACATTCATATTCTCCTTCCCTTATATTGGTAAGGCTTTTCCTATCTGGATTTTTGGCAGAATTTTCATATAGATAGACTGGTATTTTTAATTGAGCGCCAACTCTCTCTGCCAACTGATGAGAGTATTCCACGCATTCATCCATCGTTATATTTTTTATTGGAATTAAAGGACAAACATCCGTAGCACCAATTCTTGGATGAGTACCTGCATGGTTTGACATATCTATTAACTTAGATGCCTCTTTAATGCCCTGAAAAGCACCTTCTAGCACCGTAGCTGGCTCACCAACAAATGTCACCACGGTCCTGTTTGTATCCTTACCAGAGTCCACATCAAGAATGGTGACTCCCTCAATAGAACTAATTTTATTGACTATACTATTAATCTTATCCTGATCGTTTCCTTCACTAATATTTGGTACACACTCAATTAATTGTTGCATTATTATAATCCTGAAGAAGCAATATTATTAAAATAGTATATTAAATATAATACACCCGCAAACAATAAAATTAAACGTAATAAAAAACCTGAAGATCTTGTTTTATGAGATAAAAATCGTTTGAAATAAGTCAAGATTTAGTACAATAATAATTAAAAAAATATGAAAATAAATAAATTAAAGATTGGTGTAATAAAAAAAGAGAAAATATGAATATCAGTTACCATACTAACTATAATAATAAAGAACAAAATCCTTGGACCATAAACCCTCATTTTCCATACTATGTCTGGACCGAATTGTTTTTCTAAAATGGGTGATAATATCTGTGAGCCATCTAATGGCGATATTGGAAGAAGATTAAAAACAGCAAGAGTAATATTAATTTGCATAAAGATAACAAAAAATGTTTTTATACTATTTGTTAACATATCCGTACCAAATAATAATCGAAGTAGCAAAGCAGCAAAAATAGCTAAAATTATATTAGATATTGGTCCTGCTGCTGCAATCTTTACCATATCCCGCTTCGGGTTTTCCAAGTATCTAGAATCTACTGGTACAGGCTTTGCCCATCCAAATCCCATAAGCAGTAAAGCGATAGAGCCAATTAGATCTAAATGCGCCATCGGATTAAGAGTTAATCTACCCATTCGTGCAGCTGTGCTATCTCCAAGCCGATAGGCCATCCAGGCATGAGCGAACTCATGAAAAGACAATGAGAATACCAGTGCTGGTATCAATAAGACTATTATCTGGGGCTCTATATTACTAAAAATCATATTGATTCAATTTTTTTTAGCTTAGGTCTCGGATGAAATTCATTATACTCTTCTCTAATAGTTGTTCTATCTAAATGCGTATAAATCTGCGTAGTCGATATATCAGCATGTCCAAGCATATGCTGAACGAACCGAATATCAGCTCCACCCTCAATCAAATGTGTAGCAAAAGAATGGCGAAAAGTATGCGGCGTAACCTTTTTTGTTATACCCGCAGCTTTGGACCATTTGTTAATGATCTTATTTACCATTGCCCTAGTTAATGCTCTGCCATTCCTGCTAACGAATAATTCTTGAGTAGCATTACCCTTTAACAATTCTTTTCGATATTTATTCTGAAATTTATACCAAATTATTCTAGATCTAGCGCCGATGGGCACTAGTCTTTCATTAGAGCCTTTACCTTTCACAAGGATCAGTCCAGGTTTTTTTTCAAGTTCTTTTTCATAAGCTATTCTATCAGGATGATTTTCAGGAAAATTTTTCGCCTTGCCAGCTTTAATCTTGATTAGGTTATTATTTCCATCTTTATATTCTATAATTTCATCATCAGGCATAGTAGGCTTTAAATATGGCTGTGAAGTTTTTAACTCACAAATTTCAGTTACTCTTAGACCGCATGAATATAATATTTCAATAATTGCATGATCTCTAATATTAAGAGGAGTATCTGTAGGAATTATACTAATGATTTTTTCTATTTCTTCTGGAGTAAGAATTGTTGGCAGCTTTTTCTTTAGTTTTGGCGTGTTTATTGATAGCGATGGGTTCTCTTTTAATATTTTTTCTCTAGAAAGAAACTGATGAAATGATCTTACAGACGCAATCATTCTAGAAATACTAGATGGTGCTAATAACATATCGCTTAATAATCTTACATAACCTCTTATATGTCCTTGCTTAATATCTTTTAGTGAATTTATACCTTCTGACTCATTAATATACTTCAAGTAACGTCTAACATCAGATTCATATGCTTCAATTGTTTTTGGAGATACATTAATTTCCACCCGAAGCATAGTAAGATAATCCTGCAGGTGGTCTATCATTATTTTTTCATTATATATAATTCAACAAGACTACAAAGTATCTGCCCTATCATGATGTGAGATTCTTGAATCCTTTGTGTGTTACCTGAGGGAACCTTTAAAGTAATATCAGCAATTCCATCAAGATTGCCACCAGATTTACCAGTAAATGCAATAGTTGATAATTTTTTGTATTTAGCTTGTTTTATTGCATTAATTATATTTTTTGAATTTCCACTTGTTGAAATACCTACTAACACATCGCCTTCTTTTCCAAGACCTTGTACCTGTCTTGAAAAAATCGATTCAAAATCAGTATCGTTAGACCAAGCCGTAATAAAAGAGGAATCAGTTGTCAGCGCGATTGAAGGTATAGGCATTCTATCATGATCCGACATTCCACCCATAAGTTCTGTTGCCAAATGCTGAGCATCAGCTGCACTTCCACCATTACCACACCAAAGAATTTTACCACCAGCTTTAATAGAATCTATAAATAACTCTGCAGCCTTTTCTATTGATTCAACTCTCGTCTGCGCCATTTCATTTTTTATTTTTGCACTCTCAAGGATTTGTTTTTTAATATTTTCTTTCATCATTTTTAGTCTCATATTTAATAATTAACAATATTAATTGCTATGAATAGCTGATGAAAATTCAGCCATTAGCGTTGTAGATTTTTCTAGTGCTGACCCGATAACAACAAAAGAGGACCCTGAATCAACAATACTTTTTGCATCCTCAGGCGTGCGAATACCGCCACCAACGATCAATCCTATATTAATCTCATTTGCTACTCGTTTTACCACTTCTTTTGAAACTTTATTTAAGGCTCCGCTACCAGCCTCAAGATAGATCAATTGCATTCCCAGAAACTGACCAGCTAAGGCATGAGAGACAACAATATCTGGTCTGTTTGAAGGTAATGGTCTAGTACCGCTAACAAACTCCACTGTAGTTGGTGAACCACCATCAATTAATAAATATCCAGTGGGTATTGTTTCTATTCCATAATCTTTAACAATTGGAGCAGCTATAACTTGTTCTCCTATTAGATAGTGTGAGTTTCTGCCAGACAATAATGACATAAATAACATTGCATCATAATGTTTATATAGCTGGTTAACTCCACCGGGAAAAAGAATCACAGGTATTTCAGCAATTGATTTAATACGTTCCACTCTTTTGTGATAAAGTCTATCCATCATCATACTGCCACCAACAAATAGCGCATCTGCACCATTTTGATTAGCACTTTCTACACAATAATCAATATTCTTATCATTTTTTTTATCAGGATCTATCAGAACTATAAATCCTGCACCTTTTGTTGCCACACAATCATTAAGTTTAGATAGAACGCTCATTTATTCTACAAGTTTAGTATAATCCTGATAATCTAATAGGTTTTCTTTATTTATTTTTTCATCAGGTTTTATTTTAATTATCCATCCCTCTCCATAACAGTCTTGATTCACTCTATCTGGAGAATCTTCTAAATTATTATTTACCTCAATTACAGTACCATTAACAGGTGCATAAAGCTCTGAGACAGTCTTTACAGCTTCAATCTCACCAAAAGGTTCTCCTTCAATAATTTTATCACCAATATCTGGTAGTTCTAAAAATATTATATCACCTAACTGGCTTTGGGCAAAATCTGTAATACCTATTATTACCTCATCATCTTTATCATTTACCCATTCATGTTCTTCAGTATATAATAATTTCTTTGGTAGGCTCAATTTTATATCCTCTCTAGTTTATTCAGGTATATAAGTAAAATTTTCCAGAAATCCTGTATCAAATTTTCCAGAAATAAAATCATCATTCTCCATTATTTTTTGGTGATAAGGTATCGTGGTTTTTGGTCCTTCAATTATAGTTTCCTCAAGAGCCCTCTGCATTCTAATGATAGCTTGTTTTCTATTCTTTGCATGCACTATTAATTTTCCTATCATTGAATCATAGTGTGTTGGAATCACATAGCCAGTATAAGCATGCGAGTCTACCCTTACTCCTTTACCGCCAGGAAGATGAAAGTTTGTAATTTTACTTGGGGATGGCATAAAATTCTTTGATGGATCTTCTGCATTTATTCTGCACTCAATAGAATGACCTCTTAATTTATAATTAGAACTGTAGTTAGGACATTTTTCACCAGCATGCACACGGATTTGTTGTTTAATTAGATCTACTCCTGTAACCATTTCTGTTACCGGATGCTCAACCTGTATTCTTGTATTCATTTCCATAAAATAAAAATTCTTATTCTTATCTAATAAAAATTCTACCGTACCAACTCCAACATAGTCTATTGATTTAGCTCCTGCAATAGCGGCCTTGCCCATTTCTTCTCTTAAATTATCATCAACAGCAGGTGATGGAGATTCCTCGATGAGCTTCTGATGTCTACGTTGAATAGAACAGTCTCTTTCTCCAAACTGGACAACATTCCCTATAGTATCACCTAAAATTTGAATCTCTATGTGTCTAGGATGTTCAATAAATTTCTCTATATATAGGTCTCCATTGCCAAAACCATTTAGAGCTTCCTGGTAAGCAACTTCATAGAGATTTGTTAACTCATTTTCCTTATTAACCAAGCGTATGCCTCTGCCTCCTCCACCTGCAGTTGCTTTCAGCATGATAGGATATCCCATTTCGTTTGCTATTTTTTTTGCTTCTTCAGCATCTGACAATACACCTTCGCCACCAGGAACTACTGGGACACCAGCAGCTTCCATAGTTTCTTTAGCAGTCACCTTATTACCCATTGATCTAATCATATTCGAATCAGGACCAATAAATTGAAATCCATTTTCAGCACAAATTCTTGAAAATTTAGCTGACTCTGACAAGAATCCATATCCGGGATGTATGGCATCAGCATTCGTGATTTCTCCAGCAGCTATAATCCTTGGTATATTTAAATAACTTTCATTGCTAGCAGGCGGCCCGATACATACTGCCTCATCTGCGAACTTAACATGCAGTGATAGTTCATCAGCGGTAGAATATATCGCTACTGTTTTGATCTCAAGCTCATGGCATGCCCTTATTACACGGAGAGCTATTTCACCACGATTAGCAATAAGAATTTTTTTAAACATTATTTTATTCAGATGGTTCGATAACGTATAAAGGCTGGTTGAACTCTACCGGATCAGAATTATTCACAAGTATCTTTTTTATCACTCCATTATGTTCAGATTCAATCTCATTCATAATTTTCATTGATTCAATTATACATAATACTTGACCAATCTTTACAGTATCACCCTTACTCACATATGGTGGTTTATCTGAAGACTGGGCACTATAATATACACCAGGCATTGGTGATAAAATTGTAGCTCCTTTTTTTTTATTATAATTTTGATTTTCTACATTGTCAGATGATGAAGATTTAATATTTTTTGTGTTAGAGATTTCATCTGACGAATCCGTGGTAATATTGGGTGAATTTTTCAACACACGGATTTTTTTTCCCCAAAAAGTTACCTCAATCTCATTAATGTCTGAATTTTCTAATATATATATTATTTCTTTAAGCTTGTCTTGCCACATAAATAAATCCAATCCTTAATTATTTTTTTGCTCTTTCAACATATTCGCCACTTCTAGTATCAATCTTAATATGTTCTTTCTCATCAATAAAAAGAGGGACACTAAGTTCAAACCCAGTTTCAACAGTAGCAGGCTTACTAGCACCAGTGGCTGTGTTACCTTTAAATCCTGGTTCAGTTTTGATAACTTCAAGAATTACATGTGCCGGAATCCTAATACCTAGTATTTCTTCGTTATCAAAAATAATGTCTACATTCATTCCAGCAATTAGGTATCTCTTATTTTCAGAAATTATATTTTCATGAACCATTAATTGTTCATAGGTCTCATTGTCCATAAAAACATAGTTCTCTCCATCAAGATAAAGAAACTGCATCTGCTTTGCTTCCACTCTAATAAATTCTAACCTTGCACCAGAGTTAAAGGTGTGATCAATGATTTTACCAGTCTGAATGTCTTTTAATTTAGTTCTTACAAACGCACCACCTTTACCAGGTTTTACGTGCTGAAACTCAATCACTTTCATTCTTTTTGATTTAAATAGAATTACTGTATTATTTCGTATATTTGCTGTTGTTGCCACAAAAACCTCTGTTTAGTCAAATCTAATTACATACAAATATAAGACCACTGATTTACTCTTCAAATGTAGGCTTATTTTTGTCAGTTAAATATTTTGGGTAAAAAATTATTTATAAAATTAATTGCTTTATTTTTGTCTATATCCATTTCAGAAGGTTCTATAGCTTGCTTAGCATATTTAACAAGATCAGCTTTAGATAAAATAGTTATCCATTTAGAGAAGCTGTCATCATCAATTAGAAATAAATCCCGGTTCTGTATTATCTCTTCTGTTGTCATTTCAAGTGTTCTAATATATGTTGAGTATTCAATGTATTCTCTTGTTATGTGAGATATTTCTGTATAAAATTCTTTTGCAAACCCTTTCTTATTGAGTTGAGAAAATCGATTATTAGCAATCTCCATCGGTGTTTTTCTGATTATATAACTAGTTTTTGCATTTATATATTTTATTCTTTTTTTCCATACCCAAATAATTGCTGAAATAATAACTAAGCATAAGATTATAAGTATAATTTTTCTATATGGTATGATACCTTTAACAGAGACAGGGTCTTTAATAGGTCTAGGTTTTAGATCATCTAATATCGTAAGTACAGAAATAACATCTATTGGAACTTCTTCTATTTCAATATCATACTCGACATTTCCCTGTAGATCTAATACATTAACAAAATATTCAGGAGTATAATAATTCCCAGTGTCCCAAAACGCAATCTCAAAAATTCTTCCTATAGTCTTACCATCGCTGAAGATTAATCGTTGCGAATATATAGATATAGAATCTCCTTTAAGATTAAGTTCGGGGAATTCTAGGTTCTTATTTTGTTGTAATATATTACTTTTTATTGTCCAAGTAATTACATCTCCAATACTAGCTAAAGAGGTATCAACTTCGGAGGTAATATAGATTGATTGACAAAAGACTGCACAATAAGAAAATACAATTAAAATTAATATTTTTCGTAAAATTAATATTTCTTACCCCTTCTTTTAAAAAATTTCATCAATGGATCAACATAGTCCTCAGCTGTTGATATCGATATAAAATCTAGTCCAATTTTTGCTGATTCTTTTTCCAAAGCAACTAATGATCTAATGTTTTCATTATTCATTTTTTGAAGGTCTGGTACATAAGATGTGTCTATCCAAAACATTGAACCAGTTTCAGGATCTTCTACTTTTATCATTCCAATATCTGGCAAGTTAACTTCAAAGGGATCATATATCTTTATACCAATTAAATCATGCTTTCGATTCACAATCCGTATTGAATCCCAATATTCTTTATCTAGAAAATCAGATAATAAAAAAACAACACATCTTCTCTTTGAAACTTTCATTAAAAATTCTAGAGCATTTTTTATTGATGTTCCATTTTCAGTTGGTTTTGTATATAATAACTCTCGAATTACTCTTAATACATGCGATTTTCCTTTTTTAGGTGGAACATATTTAACTACTTCATTAGAGAATAGAATAAGGCCTACCTTATCATTATTTTTTATAGCTGAAAACCCAAGTACACTAGCTATCTCGGCACCAATATTTTTTTTTAAATGGGACCCAGAACCAAATATGCCTGATGCGGAGATATCAACAATCAATAATACAGTGAGTTCTCTTTCTTCTTCAAATACTTTGATAAACGGATTACCAGACCTTGCAGTAACATTCCAATCAATTAGTCTTATATCATCTCCAGGCTGGTACTCTCTGACTTCGGAGAAGGTCATTCCTCGTCCTTTAAATACTGAGTGATATTCACCACCAAAAAAGTTGTTTACTAAGCCACGAGTTTGAATTTCTATCCGTTTAACTTTTTTCAGTATTTCGCGAGGTATCATTATTTTTTATGGAACTTCTATTTTTTCAAATAATCTGTTAATCACAGCTTCCGTTGTTAGCTCTTCTGCCTCAGCCTCATAAGTTAAAATAATCCTATGCCTTAGGACATCAGCTCCAATATATCTAATATCTTCTGGTGTAATATAACCTCGCCCTTCAGTAAAGGCTCTGGCTTTTGCTGCTCTAACTATATTAATAGTAGCTCTTGGCGAAGCTCCAAAATCAATAATTCCATCCATATCTTTTAGACCATATTCAATTGGATCCCTTGTAGCAAAAATTAGTTTTAGTATATAATCTTCAACTTTTTCATCTACATATATCTCTTTAATTACATTTTGTGCATTGATGATTCTATCAGGACTTACAACAGACTTAATATTAATATTTTCTCCTGCTTGAGTATTTTGACGCATCAGCAGTTTTTCTGAATTCACACCTGGATAATCTATTAAAAGTTTGAACATAAAACGATCCACTTGCGCCTCAGGAAGCGGATAGGTTCCTTCCTGGTCTATAGGATTTTGAGTTGCCAATACTAAGAATGGTAAATCTAGACTATAGGTATTTTCACCAATCGTCACTTGCTTTTCCTGCATAGACTCTAATAGAGCACTCTGGACCTTGGCAGGTGCTCTGTTAATTTCATCAGCCAGTATAATATTAGAAAATATGGGACCTTTTCTTGTGTCAAAATCGCCAGATTTTTGATTGTATATTAGAGTACCAATAAGATCCGCGGGTAACATGTCTGGTGTAAACTGAATTCTTTGGAAATTAGTATCAATAGAACTAGCTAAAGTTTTAACAGTAAGTGTTTTTGCTAACCCTGGTACACCTTCTAAAAGCATATGGCCATCAGCTAACATACATATAATTATCTTATCAATTAATTTCTCTTGGCCTATAATGATTTTATTAAGATTTTCGCGCAATGGCTGTACAAAGCCTGATGCTTCTGCAATACGATCATTTATCGCTGAAAGGCTAAAATCATTCATTCTATAAATTAATCTTTATGAGGTAATATGTTTTAATGCAGGAATCTCATTAATATCTTTTCCTAAATAATCGATCTCAAATTTAACTGATGGTGAGAGTTCATGTTTTGGAAACCGATCTAAAAAGACTTGGTATTCACTGCGTGCTTTGTCGAAATCTTTTAAAACATTTGCATAAATATACCCGATCATAAACTGAGCAAGAGCCTCTTCCTTAGAACCTTTATGCTTATTAAGCACAATTTTATATTCATCCAAGGCTTTTTCAAAATCTCTGAGATCATTCATATAAATGTCCCCAATTATATACTGTGCTTTCGCTGCTAGCTCGTGATCTGGATACTGTTGAACCATATATAACAGATTGCTAATAGATTCATTAGTAAGTTTTCTTTTTCGCAATGTTTCTGATTTATTAATTATCCACTCTGGAAAAGCATCCAGCTCTTTACCAGCCTGTTTAGCTTGCACAGACCTTGGATAGTTATCGACTGTTTTATTAAGAGCCATAAATACCATTTGTGGATCGTGCTTCCAATTTTTGTATATATTTACCAGTCTATACTGTGCGAGCGAAGCGAGGCTATCTTTTGGGTATTTATTGATTAATAAATCCAAATTTCTAATGGCTTCGTCTTCTTCATTTTGGCCTAGGCTTGACTGGGCTAGTTCCATCAACTCTGGAGGACTTTTGGAACACCCAATCAAAAATAAACCAACTATAATAATGATTGTTTTCTTCATTTTCGTTTTATTTAATGAGCGCAAATTTATGTTTTGAAATTCAATCTCAAAAGAATATACTACATAATAACAAATTAAATTAATAGTGGTTCCAAAATACTCGATTATCAAAAAAGATATTGCACGCCTATATTAATTATACCTTTACCAAAATTAATATTATCATTTATTGAAGGCACCGCATAGTCTAACCTTACCGGACCTAAGGGAGTCGATAATGTCAGGCCAATTCCTGTATCCCAGCCCATTTGTCCTTTAGTAAAGTTTTTATAATCATCTTCTAAAATACCACCATCATAAAAAATATTTATACCTAGACTCTGAGATAGCTGTGTACGAAGCTCTATATTAGTCAGAAATCTAAATGTTCCGCCTAAAGGAATAACACCGAGGCTATCCTTTGTCCTATATTTCAGAATTTCCCAGCCTCGCATATTTGAGCTGCCTCCTAAATAAAATTTTTCATAACTATAATCGACGTCCGATTGATCCCAAGACCACAGTCTTCCTACCTTAAAACGTGCAGCAACAACAGATTTCTTGTTTATAGAAGAGTATGAATGGAACGATAGGTCCAGTTTACGATAAGCTCTCTCTCCACCTAAAATATATCCAGTAGATTTAAAATAAATATCAAACAAATACCCTTTTTTTGGAAATAAAGGGTCATCCTTTTTGTCAAAATGAAATCGAATAGATAGTGAACGCTGTTGTAAATCTTTTATGGATGATTTATTCTGTAATATATCTAAACTGTCATTTATAGTCGTACTATAATTCTCAATTTTATTATCGCTAAAGTATTCCCAAACTGTAACGTTTTGTATGAAGGATCTCTCCTTAAGCATTGTACTCTGAGATATTTCCAACCCATAACGCTCGACTTGGTCAATAGTCTCCTGGTCATAATTAATTAAGGTTTCATAAAAGCTGCTTATTTTTGTTGGCCAACGAATACCTAAAATCCAATTAGTGTCAAAACCTATATCATACCTTAACCGTGGTAAGGTAAAATTGGTTTCCCAAGGAAAACCTATAAGAAACCTTGTTGAGAAGTTTGTACTTGATTTGAAAATAGACCTGTTCCGCCATTCAATAAAACCACCTATAGCTGGTAAGGGATCAAGGCCTTCATAAAATTCTATTGGCTCATATCCTCCAACAGATAGCCATTCTCGCTGTTTATATTTATTCAAGGATATAACAATATTAACTAAAGAATCAGAATCTGTAACCTTTATTGGAACAAGATTAACCATAGAATAAATACCAGTTTCTCGCAGCCTACGTTTAGATTTATCAACAGTCTCTGGAGAATAATAGTCTCCAGCTTTGAATAAAATCTCTCTAAATACTAAAGCACTATCCGCCATATCAATGCCTTCTATGAAAGTTTTATTTATATAAACATCTAATCCTTCACTAATCGTAATAAATACTTTCACTGAATCACTAATCACTGGCTCTATTTCAATTGCAGGAAATAATTTTGAAAAATATTCAAGTTCCTTCTGCAATTCTGTTATTCTTTCATTTATTAATACACTATTAAATGGTTCTCCTTCATGTAGACTAAGAATATTCTGTATTTTATCATCTGCAAGATTTTGATTGCCAGAAATATTTACCTTAGATACAAAAAACTGTTTACCCTCACTGATCTTAAAATGTATATCTGCAATATTATCCTTTATTTCATATGATTCTTTTACATCCACAAGCAAAAAACCCTTTGATATGAAATAATTTTTTAGAGTAAACGAATCCATTTTTAATAGACGACCATTAAAACTTGTACCTTTAAATGAAAAATTCGATGGTCTCTGCCTTAGTAATGGCATCAATTCTTTTTTTGAAATGGACTCATTACCAGAAATTGTAACAGAATTGATTTTTATTGGCAAATCCTGGCTAAATAATGAATAAAAGATGAAATGACAGCCAATGATAGCTAAAAAAAAAGATCTTAACACTTATAGTATTTTTGATTTAGTATGCGTATCGATAACGATACTTAAGATGCAGATTGCCTTTATCATCCATGTTTCCAACCAGGGATAAGTTACGATTTAATTTATATTCTACACCAATCTGTAATTGATCCGGATTCGTTAGTGAAAAGGACTTTTTATATGATAAGTTTGCATATGTTTTGTTTCCAAATTTCTTTTTTGCAGAAATTTTAAAATCTTCAAGCTCGTTACGTTCGCTTGCAGACATATTTCGGCCACTTATAAAACTTGCGGTCCCTGATATATCTATATTATCTGGCTTAAGTATTCTTAAGGCTGACATTTCTTCTAAATTTTTCTCTATTTGAGTTTCTAACAAAGATCCTAGCAATGAATTTGCTTGAATACCAAATCCTGTTGATGACATTTCTTGGTCTTCAAACCGCTTACCCCAGGTTAATAGCTCCAGGATGTCACTTTCTGAGTATCCACTGCCGGATTCTAATATTAAATCTGCATCGTCTAAATCGCCTATAATTCTTAATCTTATTTCCTCATCAGCTATATTGGTATATGCAGTTAAATCCATATTAGGATTAATTCCATTATTGTCAAATGTCACATAGCCATTCAAACCTGTAAAATTATCTTTATATGAAAATATCGATCCATCTTCTACATAAGTCTCACCACCAATATTCCAGAACTGATTACCAATTTTTGACAAACTAATTTCACCAATCATAAATGCATCTACCTGTGAGTTCTGAAACTTACCCTCATCCTTAATAGGAATATTTAAACTATAGGACATAACTACTCCATCATCTGCTGTTAATGTGGAACCAATATCTTCTGAAATAAACTCATGAAATAGAGTAACATCTACTACCTCTATAGTTCCAGATATATTAACCGTGTCTCTTCCAGTGATTGCAACATTTAAGGAATCAACAATACCATTTAAATCAATAGGTAATGTTTCAATATATATATTTTTTTTATTTATCGAGTTTACTAATAAGCTATAATCTGGTTGAAAAAATCTTGTAAAATCTATAAACCCAGTAACACTAACATTGTCAACGTTTTGTAATTGCTTATCTGTGACCTTCTTTATAGAAGCACCATTCAAGTATTTAATACTCATTTTATTATCATTCATAACCGCTTTTCCATCAACACTAATTAAAGGGTTATTTATTAACATAGTATATACTGAAGAATTACTTACTTCAATAGTTCCATTCCTAACAATAGCTGAAGCAGGGCCAGATAATGATAACAGGATATCAATATTACCTCTTACAGAATCTAATTCCGGTATATAAGGACTTAAAAAATGCATCGAATTAAGAGTCGCTTTTGTGTGATAGTTAAGACTGTCATTCATAAAAAACTGCCCAAAACGATTAGAACCTAAATTTAAATCCAAAGGTAATGACCCATAAGAGACGATTACTTCTTCTTTATTTTTGGAATCTGCATAGTCGATAATTAAATAATTGTTATTATAGGAACCTTTACTATCAACATCCCCAAGAAAAATACGATCAAAAACAGCATCTTTTACTATTGTGTTAAACTCAAACTTAGTTTCATCCGGACTGCCGAATAATTTTAGCATTCCAGTTGCCCTACCTCCTAATTTATAAAAATTCGGGATGAATTTATGAAGCATAGGCATTGACAAATCCTTATAAGTAGTATAAACTGAAACAGTCGATTTGTTTTTATGAAAATTTTCCAGTGGCAGAGTTCCAGACAATTGAAAACCCATTGACGTATCTCTGGTCATGGAAATATCATCAATATGCATTATCCCTGATTTAAACAATATTGCTAGATTCATTTGATCATAAGGCTCACCCAAATAAAATCCTTTTTTCAGTGCTATATCAATATCAAATATTGGATTTTCATTTGATGAACTAAAACCAATTTCTCCAAATACAATTCCTGATAAATCTAAATACTTATTGTCTATAAACTGGGTAATCACATTTGCATCAAAGTTTGACATTTTTAGACGTCCTTCAGAATATGTGCCTAAGGTTAAAATACCATCTAAAATACCATCATTAATATGGATCTCAAATGGCTCTATTAAAACAGTAGTATCTTGATATATAATGAATATTGGTTTTGCGTTAACTAAATAGTTATTTCTATAGGCGGCCTGAATCTTGTCTACTTTATATTTATTTTTTGATAGCCATGATCCTGAGACTAATAAATAATCATCACCAGATTTAAAATGACAGTTTTCAACTATCATTCTATCCTTTGAAAAAGAAATATCAAGCGTTCCACTATCGAATAGCTCATCTTTCCATTGTCCTTCTTCAATCTTGAGATTTACAAAACCGGATAGAAAACTAGAGTCCGATTCCATCTCCGAATGAAAACTAAGTGAGTTTAAAGAAAAATCTCTGTAAACGATATTTTTACAATTCAGATCTGCTACTGCGTCAGGTTGCTCAATTGTCCCTCTAATTTTTAATTTTCCTGTGGCCGTGCCACTTTTAAACTCATCCATCCAAAATAGGTTAATTATATTTATATCAGCATTTTCTAAATCAGCTAAAATATCTAATTCCCTTGATTTTAAATTTGTTTTTCCATCTATTGATAATATGCTTTCGCCAATAATTAACATTACCGGATCTACTGTTGAAATAACACTATCACTATAGCTAACGGTTCCATGGAATGAACTTTCATCATCTGAGAATACACCATATTCCACAACTTCTAATGTCAGTTCAATATTTTCGAGTGCTTTTTTTTCATCGAGCGTACCTTCAAGGATAGCCATACCTGATAGGAGCGTAGGTTCTTGATCAATTAGCCAACGACTTAGATCTAAACTATCAAGATAAAAATATCCGCTGATGCGCCGGCTATTCTCCCATACACCATTTACCCTAAGCTTAGAATCTTCACTATATAGATTTAAAGACCTTAGTAATACGTTAGAATCCTTATTAATTATATTTATATCTCCACTCATCCCTAAACCTAATTTATTTGATATAGATAAGTTTCCGTTAATATTGCCCTTGACTGATTCAAAATCTACTTTTCCGGAGAGTTTGCTAAATTTTCCTTTTAAAGGAGTTCGACTGAATATATCTTCTGATATATTGAATTCGTCAATATTTATGGATCCAATAAATTTTGATTGGCTATCTAAATATGAAATAATACCATTTATTGGAGCATTACCTATTGTACCCGAAAATTGATCTATAAATACTCCATTTTGATTAGCAGTGAGATTAATATTATCCAGACTGAAAGTGATAGAATTTTCACCCTGATTATTTAGTTTCAAACTTGATAATGTTACCTTTAAATCTTCATCTCCAGTTATACTTCCTTCTAGCTCACCAACAAGAATCAATATATCATTTTGGAATTCAATAGGTATCTGACCACTAATAAAAAAATGATCTATATCAAAAGGGATGTTCGGATTAGTATATTTTTTTAGAGATCCATTTATTTTTAGTGCTTTATTAAGTGATTGTGTTCTTATATCCTCAACTCTAATATCATCGAAAGTCATACTACCAATGAGTGATGAAATAAAATTTATATTTAATAGCACTCTTTTTATTGACATATCTCCATAAGAGGGATGGACAACATTTACATCTTCGATTTTTATACTAGTAAATAAATTCCCAGATATTTTAGCAGAAATGATTTCAAACCTATTATTTGATAATCTATCATTTAATTCATTAATAATAGAAGATTGCCAGAAAACAGCACTTGAACACAAGACAATTAAAAATATAACTAAAGTTATAAAAAAAAATTTTGATTTTTTAATTCTGACAAACATAAATATTTTTCATTATTATAAACTACCTCAACAAAGAGGAGTTCCAAAAACAAAAAAAGCGTCCTATAATAAACGCTTTTTTATTTCAACTAATTAAGTTAATAATTATTTAGTCAACAACTTCAAAGTCAGCATCCTCTATTTCATCTTTATTTTTATTTTTTTTATCACTTTCTGGAGGAGCCTCTTGTTGCTGATCAGACTGGTTAGCTCCATCATGCATCTTTGTCGCTACCTGAGACCAAGCAGTACTTAGTTCTTCTGAAGCTTTTTTCATATCAGCTATATTTCCAGTCTCCTTTGCTTTTCGTAATGCATCTAATTTTTCATTAATCTGCGCCTTGTCCTCATCATTTAATTTTTCATCATGCTCCTTAATATTTTTCTCTGTTTCATATATTAGATGCTCTGACTGATTGGTAATATCAACCTGCTCTCTTTTTTCTTTATCTTTTTGTTCATTCTTTTTTGAATCATTGATCATCTTTTCGATTTCAGCATCAGTAAGACCACTAGATGATTCAATTCGAATACTTTGCTCTTTTCCTGTAGCCTTATCCTGTGCACTAACATTTACAATTCCATTAGCATCAATATCAAATGTCACTTCAATCTGTGGAGCGCCTCTAGGTGCTGGCCGAACATCTAGATGAAATTTTCCCAGTGATTTATTATCAGACGCCATTTCTCTTTCTCCCTGTAATACATGTATCTCAACACTAGGTTGATTATCTGAAGCTGTGCTAAAAATCTGAGATTTCTTAGTAGGAACAGTTGTATTTCTATCTATTAATCTAGTTGATACTGAGCCCAGTGTCTCTATACCAAGCGAAAGAGGTGTAACATCCAGCAATAACACATCATCAACATCTCCAGCCAGTACACCTCCTTGGATAGCAGCCCCCAATGCAACAACCTCATCCGGGTTTACACTTTTATTTGGCTCTTTACCAAATATTTCTTTTACCTTTTCTTGTATTCTCGGAATTCTTGTTGAACCACCAACCAGTATTACTTCATCAATATCAGACGAACTTAAACCAGAATCTGACAAGGCTTTTTTACATGGTTCAACAGTCCTCTCAACTAGATCAGCGACTAACTCATCAAACTTTGCCCTAGAAAGGTTTAGGTTTAAGTGCTTAGGCCCTGATGCATCTGCTGTAATAAAAGGTAAATTGATATCTGTTTGTTTTGAAGATGAGAGTTCTTTTTTTGCTGATTCAGCAGCTTCTTTTAATCTTTGTAGGGCCATAGAATCCTTACGTAAATTTATACCATCACTTTTATTAAATTCTTCAGCGATCCAATTAATAATTTTTTGATCAAAATCATCTCCACCTAAATGGCCATCTCCGTTTGAGGCTTTAACCTCAAAAACACCATCACCTAACTCAAGAATTGATACATCGAACGTACCGCCGCCCAAATCAAATACTGCGATTTTTTCATCTTTTTTCTTATCTAAACCATAAGCTAATGATGCCGCAGTTGGTTCATTAATAATTCTACGAACATTTAACCCTGCTATTTTCCCTGCATCTTTTGTTGCCTGCCTTTGTGAGTCATTAAAATATGCAGGAACTGTGATCACAGCGTCAGTTACTTTAGTACCTAAATATTCCTCAGCGTCCTGCTTAAGCTTTTGCAAAATCATGGCACTAATCTCTGGAGGGGTATAATCCTTATCATTTGCTTTAACAATTACAGCACCATTTGAATTTTTTACTACTGTATATGGAACCTCAGAGATTTCATTATCAACCTCTTTAAACATTCGCCCCATGAATCTTTTTATAGAAAAAATAGTATTTTCAGGGTTTGTAACTGCTTGACGCTTTGCTGTTTGGCCAACTAAACGATCGCCATCTTTTGAAAAAGCAACAACTGAAGGAGTAGTGCGCCCTCCTTCAGGATTAGTGATAACTGTTGGCTCACCACCCTCTAAAACAGATACACAAGAATTTGTAGTACCTAAATCAATTCCAATAATTTTTGCCATTAAATCTCCTCAAACATTTTAATATATTCATTACTTTACAAGCAATATTCCAAATTAATTAATAGTACTATTTGGCAGATATTACTAATTAATAACACTATTTGGCAGGAAAGGAGTATTTATTATAACTATTTTAAGGGTTTCTTTTTTGTTGGTGATTTATTTTTTTTTATAAATAAAAATTTAAAATTAGATTTATTTGAATCCACTTTTATAATCGTTCCCACTGGAAATGTACGTTTTAAAAATACCTCAGAAAGGTAATCTTCGAAGGAGACTTGTATCTCTCTTCGAAGAGGTCTAGCTCCATATTGAGGGTCATAACCTCTTTTGGCTAATAATCTCTTTGCAGAGATTGAGAGTTTTATTTTCAATCCCATTTTTGAGAGGTTTTCAGAAAGATCACTCAATTGTAAATCTATAATCTGGAATACATCTTCTTCACTTAATGAATGAAATACTACCATATCATCAATCCGGTTTATCAACTCTGGAGCAAATGTCTTCTCTACAGATTTCATGATCTTCGATCTTACATTTTTATAATTATCTTGCACTGAATTTTCTCCAAAACCAAGATCATTCCCATTAAGGTCTTTTGTACCTAGGTTTGAAGTCATTATTATAATTGTATTACTAAAATCAATTTTTCTTCCTAAACCATCGGTAAGGATACCATCTTCAAAAATTTGCAACATAATGTTATATAAATCTGGATGCGCCTTCTCTATTTCATCTAATAAAACAACGGAGTATGGGTTTCTGCGGATTTTTTCTGTCAGTTCTCCACCTTCATCATAACCTACATAACCGGGAGGCGCACCAATTAAACGTGATAGTGAAAACCTTTCTGTAAACTCTGACATATCTACCTTTACTAATGCATTAGAATTATTAAACAAATATTTAGCTAGAACTTTTGCTAATTCAGTTTTTCCAACTCCAGTAGGTCCCAAGAATAAGAATGCACCAATTGGCCTAGAGGGATTCTTTAATCCTGTTCTAGCTCTACGTATTGCCTTTGATATACTTTGTATTGCTGTTTCTTGTCCAATAATAAATTGGCTCAAACTTTTAGGTAGATTGAGAAGCTTTTGACTTTCAGATTCTGCAACTTTGTTAACTGGAATCCCTGTTATAAGAGAAACGACATCAGCAACATGTTCAGCTGAAATATTTAACTCTTTAACTTTGGATTTTTCATTCCAGGATTTTTGTGCGTTACTAAGATTTTTTAGAAGTTTACGTTCTTCATCTCTTAAAACAGCCGCCTCTTCATAAAGTTGTTTGGTAACTTTAATTTCTTTTTTTGAACGTAAAGAGTCTATTTTTTTTTCGATAGCTATTATATTCTTCGGCACTTTATCATTAAACATATGAGCTCGTGCGCCAGCTTCATCTAGTATATCGATTGCCTTATCTGGTAGAAATCTATCAGATATGTACCTATCTGATAAATGCACGCATGCTTCGATTGCATTGTTTGAATATTTCACATTATGGTGCTCTTCATATTTTTCTTTTAACCCCATTAATATTTCAATAGACTCATTTATAGAAGTAGCATTAATTATAATTTTTTGAAAACGTCTATCAAGAGCTCCATCTTTTTCAACATATTTCCTATATTCATTAAGCGTGGTTGCTCCAATACAGCGAATATCCCCACGTGCTAATGAAGGTTTGAACATATTTGAAGCATCTAAAGAACCTGAGGCTCCTCCAGCACCGACCAAAGTATGTAGCTCATCAATAAAAATAATTAAATTTTGACGAGATTCAAGCTCATTCATAATACTTTTCAGTCTTTCCTCAAATTGGCCTCTATATTTAGTGCCTGATACTATAGCTGCTAAATCTAAAGAAAGGATACGTTTATTATGTAAAAGCCTTGGAACAGTTTTTCTTACAATTATTTGAGCTAAGCCTTCAATTATAGCAGTCTTTCCTACACCTGGCTCTCCAATAAGAACAGGGTTATTCTTTTTTCTGCGGGCTAAGACCTGGGCAACTCTTTCTATTTCTTTTTCTCGGCCTATTACGGGATCCAATTTACCCTTTAATGCTAGATCTGTAATATCTCTAGAAAAATGATCAAGCGTAGGGGTTTTTTCTTCAGTCTTGTATTCGTCAGCATCATAAGATTCTTCATCATCTATAGGTTCACCATCAACTAATTCAGATACGGTATCAAAATCAAGATTGAATGAACTTAAGACTTCATAAACAACGCCCTCCTTTTCACGCAACATTGCTAATAATAAGTGTTCATCATCAGCAATATTTTGATTCCTAGAAGAGGCTTCCAGGTAAGCATTCTTTAATACTCTTTCTGCTCTCATACTTAAAGGTAAATGGCCTAAAGCTATTGTACTTTCAGCGGTGCTTATTAAGTCTTCAATTATTTTTACTACTGATTTTATATCAATATCATAGAGCTCAAAGATTTTTGAAGATATTCCCGATTTAATTTTTAATAACCCGATTAAAAGGTGTTCTGAGCCAACATAAGAATGTCCTAAGCGAATGGCATCTTCTTTAGCGTGTTTTAATATTGTCTGAAGTTTTTTAGAAAAATTCTTTTTCATTGCTATATAATTTTATTTTTTTTCTAACAGCGTTTTCTTTAACTCATACTTTACATTACCAATTGCAGCAACATCTGGATTATGCGTAGTGAGGAGAATAGTCATGTTATAATCTCTATTAATTTTCTTAAATAGGTCAACCAATATTAACGCATTTTTTTCGTCTAAATTTCCAGTGGGTTCATCAGCAAATAGAATTCTTGGTTTATTTATTAATCCTCTTAAAACCGCTACGCGCTGCCTTTCGCCACCTGATAATTCTGAGGGGTATTGGTCTTTACTCTTTATTAATTCCAACGTATCTAATAATTCTAGTGCCCAGTTTACTTTAGAGTTTTTCTTATTAATCCATTGTGGCATTAAAATGTTTTCGAAAACAGTAAAATCAGGCAATAAGTGGTGAAATTGAAAAACAAAACCAATATAAGAATTTCTTAGATATGAAATATCATTATCAGAATAACTTTTAATATTATTCCCGTTTATCTTTAATGTCCCCTGATCTGGATTATCCAAAGTACTTAGGATATTTAATAGAGTTGACTTCCCAGATCCTGATTTGCCCATAATCGTCACTATTTTTCCTGCTTCTAAACTAATGTCTATACCATCTAGTACCTTAAGTTTATTTGGACCATTTGTATAGGATTTAACTAGCCCCTGAGCTTCTAATATTACTTTGTCCATCTTAGAGCCTTTATTGGATCAAATTTTGAAACTTTTTTGCCAGAAACCCAGCCTGGTATTATAATAAAACAAAAACAAATAAGAGCCACAATTAAGACATCAGTAATTGACAATATCATTGGCAATACATCCATCGCATATATATCACTAGGGAGACTTATAAAACCAAACATATTTTGCAGATATATAAAGCCTATACCAATCAGGATTCCAATAAAGCCGCCGCCCCCACCAATAATAAGTGCTTGAAAAAATAAAATTTTCCTCAAATCAGATATTTTAGCACCTAATACTCTCAGTATACCGATATCTTTTATTTTCTTTATAGTAATAAGTGAGAGTGTAGCTACCATGTTAAAAGAAGCAACAAGAATGATCAAACTTAAAACAATTATCGATCCTATCTTCTCCATCTTCATTGCCTTAACAAGAGTTGCATGCCTATCCTCCCAAGTATCAACTTTAATATTAGAATCAAATAATTGAACTATTTTTTTCTTTAAATATTTATTTCTGTTATGATATTTTGTTTTTATATCTATAAAATTAGTTTGGGATACATGATGAAATAATTTTGAACCTATATCTTTTGAAATAAAAGCAATTTTGTCATCATAGTCTAAAATCTTTGATTGGAATAACCCACTAACTTGAATTTTTAATGCCGGAATAAAACCTAGCATTAATGTGTGATCAAGCGGGCTTGAGATAATTATCTCATCACCGACTTTTAAACCCAAACGAGTGGCTATATCATACCCAACTAATATCTGATCCTTTGTTGGGTAGTTGCCAATTATGGGGAAGATATAAAACCTATCTAATATATCAGTATTAATCTCTTTAAAGGTAACAACTTTCTGTTTTGATTCAAAACTAAGAAGACCACGTCTTTCTCTATTCGGTGAGACCATTACTATTTCATCTAAGCTTTCAAGTAAAGATAAATCTTCATTTAACCCTACCCCTGATATTTTGAGATCACCATCAAAATCACTTATTTTTTTATTTACCTGCATTTCAAAACCATTAAGAACAGAAATAGCAATTACTAGCGCAAAAGAACCAACAGCTATACCAAGCTTAGATATAATTCCAGTAAACCTACCCACACCTCTATTAGAAGAAAGAAATTTATTAGCAATTAAAAAATAGAATCTCATTCTTGTGCTAGCGCCTGAGATGGTCGCATTTTAATTATATTTTTTGTAGGAAATACAGTAGATATTACTGATATCAATATTGTCGAGATCAATACAAAAGTAAATATGGAATAGTCAAAAACTGCTGGAACATAATCCATAAAATAAATATCCTCTGGGAGTGAAATCACCTTAAATCTATTTTGGACTATAATAAATAAATAAGCAGCCACCGAGCCAAAGAAACATCCAGCTAAACCAATAGTCCCACCATAGTAAAAAAAGATTTTACGTATATCATTTGGTTTCATTCCTTGAGCCATTAAGATACCTATTTGACTATTTTTTTCTCTAATAATCATAGAAATTGTTGCCATAATATTTGTGATTGCCACTAATGAAATCAAACCAAAAATAATTATTATTGGTAATCGTTGTATATTGATCCAATCAAAAATAATACGATGTCTATCTTTCCATGATTCTAAATAATATGGATATCTAATATAATTGTTTAGCCTTTCTATAATCTCATAAAGTGGCTCTTTTGAATTAATCACATACCCACTAACCTGAGACTTCATTTCAAATATTTCCTTCGCTTTATCAATTGAAACATAGGCAATAGTTTTATCATATTCTTGCATTCCAGTTTTAAATATCCCGCTAACTTCAATTAAATTGAATTTTTGCATGTTAAATTTGTCTGGAGAATTAATAAGTGGATTTATTATAACTTTATCCCCGATATCTATTCCCAAGTCATCACTTAGAGATTTCCCAATAATAATTTTATTATCATCAATCGAAGTTTGTTCTATATCAAAATATGATCGATCAGGTAGTTTACTTACGCCTTCAATAATTATACCTTCAGTATATTTTCCTAAGCGTATCATTGCCGTACCACGAATATAGGGGCTTACTTTAATAGGTATATCAGTACTATATAATAGTGAATCAAGATTGTCTTTTTCACTAATCGGTTTTCCTAGGATATTTTGAACTCGAATTAATCCATCTATACTGGATAATTTATTTTCTAATACATTTTCAAATCCTTTAATAATGCTCATTGTAAGGATTAAAGAGAATAAGCCAATTGAGAGGCCAATAATCGCTAATACACTAGCATTTGATGAAAAGCTATTTCCTGATTTAGGATACAAATATCGCAGAACAAACTGCAGATATAGATTCATACTTATTCTTTTTCCACTCGCATTGTAGGAAAAAATATTACATCTCTAATCCAACGATTGTCTGTAAGCAACATAACAAGTCGATCAATACCAATCCCCACGCCACCTGTCGGAGGCATGCCAACTTCCATTGCACGAATAAATTCTTCATCAACCGGTTGAGCTTCTTCATCACCTTTTTCCCTTAATTTAGCCTGGTCTTCTAATCTATCTCGTTGATCAATTGGATCATTAAGCTCAGTAAAAGAGTTAGCAAGCTCAGCAGCACCTATGAATAGCTCAAATCTTTCAACAATACCTTTGCTTCCATCTCTCTTTATTTTTGCTAAAGGAGATATAGACTTCGGATAGTCAACAATAAATGTTGGATTAATAAGCTTAGGTTCAACTAGACTGCTCATTAAGCTATCTAACATTTGTCCTATATTCGTATTTTTTTGGGTTTCTACATTATGCTTTTTACAGACATCAAAAAGTTCTCTTTCATTCATATTGGAAATATCTGAACCAGTTGCCTCTTTTAATAATCCATAAAATGTTTCTTCTTTAAACTTTTTAGATAAGTCTATTTCAAATTCTCCCCATTTTATTTGCAGAGAACCTATTCTATTTGCAGCATTTCGAACAATCTCTTCAACCAAGATCATACAATCTTTATAATCTGCATATGCCCAATAAAATTCTAACATGGTAAACTCAGGATTATGATTTCGGTCCATACCCTCATTCCTAAAATCTTTTGATATTTCATAGACTCTTTCAAAACCACCAATAATTAATCTTTTCAAATATAATTCATCCGCAATTCTAAGAAATAATTTTTGATTCAATGCATTGTGATAAGTTGTAAAAGGCCTAGCATTCGCTCCTCCATATATTGGCTGTAAAACAGGTGTCTCTACTTCTAAAAATTGTTTTGAATCTAGAGTTTGTCTTATCTCAGAAATAATATTTGTTCTCTTTTGAAATACATCTCGAGTATCTGCGTTAACAATAAGGTCTAAGTGGCGATTGCGATACCTTAACTCTTTATCCTTAAATGCATCATAAACCTCCCCTTCTTTTTCTTTAACTATTGGAAGAGGCCTAATACTTTTTGATAAAACTACAAATTTCTCAGCATTTACTGATATTTCGCCTGTTTTTGTCTTAAAAACATATCCATCAACACCGATGAAATCTCCGATATCAGTGAGTTTAAAAGCTTCATAGACTTTTTCACCAACATCATCTTTTTTAATAAAAACCTGAATTTGGCCTAAACCATCCATCACATGGATGAATGATGCCTTACCCATTTTCCTTAGCGCCATTATTCTTCCAGATATACAGACATCTTTTTTTTCTAGGTCTTTATAATTATTTAATATTTCAGTACTCTTATGTGTAGGTTCGTATTTATGAGGAAATGGTTCGAAACCCATCTCTCTCAATTTGTTTAACTTTTCTTTTCTATGAATAATTATTTGTTTTAAACTTTTATTTTCTTCAAACATTTTACATCCTTTAAATGTTTAGAGGTTTTTGTGGGATTTCTGACAGCAACAAAGACCGAATGAAATTATCTAAATCTCCATCCATTACACTTTGTATATTACCCGTCTCTTGCTTTGTACGATGGTCTTTTACAAGATTATATGGATGGAAAACATAAGAGCGAATCTGACTACCCCATGCTATATCTTTTTTTTGATCTTCAAGGTTTTTATGCTTCTCTTTTTCTTTATCTATTTCTAATTGGTAGAGGCGAGCCTTTAATAATTTCATAGCTTGATTTTTATTTTTATGCTGTGACCTTTCATTTTGACATTGAGCCACTATGCCAGTAGGAAGATGAGTAATTCTTACTGCTGAATCAGTTTTATTAACATGCTGTCCACCTGCACCACTTGCTCTATATGTATCAATTCTAATATCATTCGGGTTTACATCTATTTGGATAGTCTCATCAACTGAAGGATAAACATATACAGAAGCAAATGAAGTATGCCTTCTGCTATTAGAGTCAAATGGAGAAATCCGTACCATTCTGTGTACTCCAAATTCTGCCTTGGCTAAACCATAAGCATAATCACCTTTTATTTCAAAAGTCACATCTTTAATTCCAGCTTCATCTCCAGCTTGAAAATCAATTACTGAAATATTATATCCTTTTTTCTCCGCCCAACGACTATACATCCTATAAAGCATTTGAACCCAGTCTTGGCTTTCTGTTCCACCAGCACCTGGATGAATCGTAAGAATGGCATCTTGTGTATCCTCTTCCCTACCAAGTATCATCTTTAGTTCTAAATCTTCTATAATATTTTTATATTGATTTACCTCATTATATATATTATCTATTGAAATTTCACCTTCACTATGAAATTCAAAAAGAACCTCTACATCACTGTGTTTCTCTTCAATGTTGCTCCAAAGTTGTATTTCTTTCTCTATCCTAGATATATTTTTCAGTACAATTGAAGCTTTCTTATTGTCATTCCAAAATACGGGATCTGTAGATTTTTCCCTGAGATCATTTAATTTTTTGTTTAAAGCATCAATGTCAAAGATACCCCCTAAGCACGGAGTATTTATTACTGGCTTGATTAAACAGTTCTTTTATTTCATATATTTCCATATTCTAATTTAATATATCAGAATAAGTTAATTCGTTGCATAATTAATCGCCTGAGGATATAAAAAGTCTTTTGTTTAGGAAACGTCTTAATTCCATTTCATCCATGTCTAATTTTACGAACCGTCCATTTTCAGCCGCTGCAATTTCTCCGCGCTCTTCAGATATTACTATAATAATCGCATCCGATTCTTCAGTAAGTCCTAATGCCGCCCTATGCCTTGTACCCATATCGGGAGAAATCATATCACTCTCAGTTAGAGGCAAAATACATCCAGCTGACTCTACCAATGTATTTTGCAGTATCACTGCTCCATCATGTAATGGTGATCCAGGATTAAAAATAGATAATAATAAGGCGGAAGTAACCTCACCTTTTATTGTCGTTCCAGACTCTTTATAAATACGTAATCCAGTTTCTCTTTGGACAACAATCAAAGCGCCATATTTCTTATCGCTTAGTTTTAATGAAGCATCAACTATAGCTTCAAGTGAGCGACTAGTACCTACCCTAAATATTGTACGGAAAAATCTAGTTTGACCAACATAAATTAGAAGCCTCCTTATCTCTGGCTGAAATAAAATTACAAAAGCAACGACCCATACTGTTTGAAACTGATTGATTAACCATGATGTTGCGCTAATACCAAATGCATTAAAAAGAAAAGATGCAATGAGTAATATTATTAAGCCAATTAACATCTGTCCTGCACGTGTTTCTTTAAAATACTGATATACTTTATAAAAAATCCAGGTAACCAGGAAAATATCAATTACGTCAATTAGTGATACTTTTATAAATCCTATGTTAAATAGTTCAATCATGCTGATGCTAAAATTTTCTCAGTAATCTTAACAGCTTTTTTCACCTCTTTTACATCATGAACTCTGACTATTTTGGCACCATTCATAATCCCAGCTATAACTGTTGCTAAAGTTCCTTCTAAACGTTCGCTAGGTGGTAAATCGAGGGTGTTACCAATAAAAGCCTTTCTGCTTGTACCAATCATCACTGGATATCCTAGATTACAAATCTCATTCAACCTTCTAATTAACGTAAAATTATGTTCAAAAGTTTTTCCAAAACCAATTCCAGGATCTAAAATAATATTACTTTTTTCTATCCCATTAGCTTCAGCAACTTTGCATTGACTTAATAGAAATTTACTTATGTCTTTAATTAAATCTTTATAAAATGGATTATTTTGCATGGTTTTAGGGTTACCATTTATATGCATAATTATAACAGGTATATCTCTTCCTGATAAATAGGATAACATATTTGGATCAAATGTCAAACCGCTTATGTCATTAACTATATCTGCCCCTGCATCAATAGCTCTTTTAGCAACATAGGATTTATAAGTATCAACTGAAATTAATATATCACTATTAAGTTCTTTAATTGATTCTATGACGGGTATAATCCGATTAACTTCATCATCTTTAGAAACTGGAGTAGATCCTGGCCTCGTTGACTCACCACCAATGTCAATTATATCAGCTCCGTTATCTATCATTTGGAGGGCATGATCTATGGCATCTTTAGGATAAAGAAAACTCCCCCCATCACTAAATGAATCTGGAGTAACATTGAGTATGCCCATAACCAATACATTTGAACTATGATTAACCCATTCTTTAAAAAGATCGATATTTATATAAACCTCTTAATGATATTTTAATTTTTTTTGGTTTTTTTCGATTGTAATCGACCATTTGTTTTTTTTCGATTTTTTACTGGATTAACTTTATCTATAGATATTTTTCTTTTAGGTTTTTGTTTTCTACTTATTAAATCTTTCCCGTTAACTCTTCTAATAATTTTTTTACCATCAAGTAATTTAGATATATCTTTTGAATCGATTGTCTCATGCTTAAGCAATGCTTTTGCCATACTATGCAAAAGATCCTGATTATCTTTCAAAATCTTTTCAGATATTCGTTGTGCCTCTCTCACGATCCTTGAAATTTCTTCATCAATCATTCTAGCAGTAACTTCGCTATAGTCTCTATGAGTCTGAATCTCTCTACCAAGAAAAATCTCCTCATTTTTTTTACCAAATGTCATAGGCCCAAGCATATCACTCATCCCCCATTCTGTAACCATCTTTCTCGCTATTTTGGTCGCTTGTTCAATATCATTACCAGCACCCGTTGTCATTTTGTCAAAAATGAGCATCTCTGCTGCACGACCCCCCATAAGAATGGCTAATCTTCCTTCAACATATGGTTTTGAGTACCCATGCTTTTCATCCATTGGCACTTGCATAGTAACCCCTAATGCTTTCCCACGAGGGATAATAGTTATTTTATGCACAGGATCTGCTCCTTCCGTTCGAATTGCCACTATCGCATGTCCTGATTCATGATAAGCTGTAGTTTCTTTTTCCTCATACGTCAGTACCATGCTTTTTCTTTGAACTCCCATCATTACCTTATCTTTTGCCTCTTCGAAATCATCCATATCTATAGATTTCTTTTTATTCCTTGCAGCAAGTAATGCTGCTTCATTAACCATATTAGCTAAATCAGCACCGACCATACCTGGAGTACCCTTAGCTAAAGATTTTAGATCTACTTTTCTTTTATTTATGACAACTTTTTTTGTATGAACATTTAATATTCCAAGTCTACCCAAGTAGTCTGGCACGTCAACAATTATTTGTCTATCAAACCTACCAGGTCGAAGCAAAGCAGAATCTAAAACATCTGGCCTATTTGTAGCTGCTATAACAATAATATTTTGATTATTATCAAACCCATCCATCTCTACTAATAACGCATTAAGAGTCTGTTCCCTCTCATCATGACCTCCTCCTATACCAGCTCCTCTCTGCCTTCCAACTGCATCTAATTCATCAATAAATATTATACATGGAGTACTCTTTTTTGCTTGTTCAAATAAATCTCGAACTCTTGATGCACCAACCCCAACAAACATCTCTACAAAATCTGCCCCACTAAGGCTATAAAAAGGAACACTAGCCTCGCCAGCAATGGCTCGTGCTAACAGAGTTTTACCTGTCCCTGGTTGTCCCACCAGTAAAGCACCCCTAGGTACTTTTGCTCCTAGTTTTTGAAAGCGTTTCGGGCTCTTCAGAAAGTCTATGACCTCGCTTAATTCCTCTTTTGCTTCATCACACCCTGCTACATCTTTTAAAGTGACTCTTGGCTGATCAGATGTCCAAAGAGAGGCTTTACTTTTTCCGAATTTAAAAATACCTCCCATACCGCCTGCGCCACCTTGCATACGCTTTAGCATAAAAAACCAAAAACCTATTAGTAGTACCCATGGAAGCATATTTAAAAAATACCCGGTCCAATCTATACTTTTTTCTTTAAAACTGTAATCTAGACCCGCAGCATCCCACTTTTCTGTTAACTCTCTATCAATAAATGGCATAGTTAATCGGAATTTTTCTATATCATCTCTCACGCCTAGTGGCGTGTCTATCGTTTGTGGAGACTTAAACTCGCCATGAAATGTATTGTTAATAATAACAGCTTTATGTATTAAGCCGTCATTTAAATAATGTCTGTACTCTGTATAATCGATTTCGACCTCATTATTTCTACTTTCAGATAGAATACTTGAAAAATAAACAGTAACCAAAATAATAGCTATCCATGTAAAACTTGTTTTACCTACTCTTTTCCATTGGAAATCTTTTTTGTTATTATCTGTAGTTTTCTTTTTATTTCCCATAATTATCCTTTATGCCAATCTTTTTGGCTCTAGCTTATATAACGAATCTAACTGTCTAAATTTTTGATCTAAATCCAGTCCATATCCTACTACAAATTCTGAAGTAATTTCAAACCCAATAATATCTATAATAAAATCAAGTTTATAGTTAGTCTTTTTTAATAAAAGTGTGACAAGAGTTACTTCTTTAGGATTGAAACCTAGAATATGTTTACGAATAAAATCTATAGTTAAACCAGAATCAATTATATCTTCAATTATAATTACTCTCCTATCTTTTATATCTATACTGACTTCCTTTTCCAATCGAACTTTACCAGATGTCTCCTGCCCAACATAACTATTTACTTTCATAAAATCAATTTCACATTCAAATTCTATCTGTCTTATAAGATCTGCCATAAACACAAAACTTCCATTTAAAATTCCAATAATTACAGGACATTCATTACAAAATTTTTCAGATAATTGTTTCGCTATTTCATTTAATCTGTTATTAATATCATCTTTTGAAAGAAACATAATTAGTTTAGGATTTACTTTTGTAATCATATGACTCTATTATATTTTCTTTTAATTCTAATTATATTTTTTGTGCTACTATTTATTCTAACTGAATGATCGATCCTATATCCACAAACCCAAATAATTTGATCATCAGCTGTGAGTACAGTCTGATAATCTTTTTTAAATAAACTAACCTTATTATTGATAAGAAGATCACTTAATTTTTGTGTTCCATTCATCCCAAGTGGTTTGAACCTGTCGCCTGTTTTCCAATATCTTAGTACTAATTTTTTATTTTTTATAGAATCAAGATCAATTAACTCATCATTAGGATTATTGGAAAACGATATATTTTTTTGATAACTTTTTAAAAAATAATCATAGCCACCAAAGTTGGATTTTTTACCAATTTTTAGTTCTAGTTGATCTTTTTTTGTTAATTTTTTCTTTTTTATAATTATCTGCTTACGATCATTAAGAATCATGTAATCATTTTTAGTGTGGTAAATATTTCCAATAATATCTGCATTAAAAAAATTTGTAATATTATGATAATCAGATTTACGTAAGCGACCGATAGATTTTGTTAATACCTGCAAAACGCATACTCTAGCAGAAACAGGCAATCTTTTTAATTCTTTTTTTCCAACAGTGATACTATCATCTCTATTGGTGAATGAATTTTTATCAATAAAATTATTCACAAAAAACAGCATACTTTCTTGCCAGTCTTGAAAGTTATTAGCTGTATGTATTATGCCTTCAATTAAACCAGCATCTCTTTCCTTCCAAGGTATAATGACATTATTGCGTATAAAATTACGGCTATGACTATTGTCGCTGTTGGATGAGTCAATCATATATGGGATAGAATATTGTTTAATTAGATTCATGATGTAATCTTTAGAAAATGGTAATAGCGGTCTAATAATATTATCATTTATTTCTTTCATACCTCCTAGTCCAAATAACCCAGTCTTTTTGGAAATATTCATTAAAATAGTTTCAGCTTGATCATTCGCATGATGAGCTGTAACTATCCAATCTGATTCAGTCTCGCTCAAAATATTTTTTAGGCAATCATATCGGCCTTCACGGGCCCATTCTTCAACACTTTGACCCTTTGACATTGTATTAGGGTTTAAATGACTGATGTGAGTCTCAATATTTAACTTTTTCCCAATAATAGATACAAAATTCTCATCAATATCACTATCATTCCGTAAATGATGATTTACATGAGCAATAATTATTCTCTCCTTATTTTTTTCATAGTATTTAACAAATAGATATAATAAAAGAACCGAATCACTACCCCCTGATACTGAAACTAAAAACTTGTCTTTTTCCTTTTTTTTTAAAATGTCATTAAAATGGTCAAATATATGATCTGTATAGAGATCATCAATTATTCTATAGTCTGGTAAAAAATAATTTTTCACTATAAATCTATAAGATAGACTTAAATATTATATATTGTTAAAAAATAAGTTAGACAAACACTGGATCTTGTCTTCGTAAGAATGTGGATAGAGGAACCATTCGGTAGCAGCAATACTGCTTAAGATTGAGTTACCGTCTTGTGGTGTGAAGCAAAATCCAAAAACTTCATTCCCGTTGCGTAAATGTAAAGATTGTTCTACAATAACTGTCTGGTTCAATATTCTTCCATAATGACCATGATCTCTTCCAAAAGAAAAAACTGAACTAGTCATATCTTTTGTGGTCATAGCAACTAAAGGATTTGAAACCAATCTATTTTTTAAATCATCCATATTAATTGATTCTTTTAATTTTAGCTTAAACCAAAGAATATGCATGTACTGGCTATTAACCTTCATGGCAGATGAGAATAAATTTAAATCTAAACCAAGAGTACTAAACAAGCTCACAGAATCTCTCGCGTGGTGGGTACCATATTTATCGTCATCATGGATACCAACTTTTGGTGATGGTATAAAACTATCTTCCTGACTTAAATCATTAGCTCTTCTAACACATAAAAAATTTCCACTTTCTAAATTATCTATATTACTATTCAATGCTATCGTATTGGTTATACATGAAATATTATGGGTATTACAAGATACAATTTGGATGAATTTATTATCTGAATTTAGTGTACTGTCATTGACCCCTCTTGCATACTTTTTGCCAAACCCATCTTCACTGCCCTGCGCTAAAAATCCTTTAACAGTTTTTGAAAATTTTTTATAATATTTCGCCTTATTATCATGACCAATACCTTTGGGAGTACAATCTATAACTACTGATGCCCTTTGAATGGCATCCTCAGTTTCTAAATCGGAGTCAATTTTTAATTTCTTAAAATCACTTATTTTTTCTTGATCAACAGCTAGTCTTGCTCCACGCTTTAGTAAATCAATAACTTTTGACCTATCATGCTTTAGAGCAGAATTTTTATGAAAAGTAATCTCATCAATTCCTAACTGATCTTGATAGTCACATAATAGACCAATAAGTGGTTCGCCAATAGTACCAGTTCCAATTACATGAACAATTTTTCTTTCCATTAATTTTTTCCTATTTTTTTATTGTTATATTTATGTATATCATACTAAAACACTGAGCGCTCTTGCCACTCTCCAAATTCAAGTTTCATAGCATCAACAATTTCACCAAGCGTACAGTATGCTTTAGCTGCCTTAATTATAATAGGTAATAAATTGTCACCAGATTGACAGGTTTTTCTTATTTCCTGTAAAGAATTTTCTACCTGTTGTTGATCTCTGTTTTTTTTCAACTGATTTAATTTATGCATTTGACTTTGCTCTGCTCTAGTATCTATTTCTAATATTGGTATATCAACTTCCTTGTCATCATTAATAAATTTATTTATACCAACGACTATCCTTTGATTATTATCAATCTTATCCTGATATATAGATGCTGCTCTAGAGATTTCTCTTTGTTGATATCCCTGTTCTATTGATGATATGACTCCACCTAAATCGTCAATCTCTAAAAAATATTCTTCAGCTTTTTTTTCCATTTCATCTGTCAATCTTTCTATTAACCAAGACCCTCCTAATGGATCAACAACATTAGTTACACCTGTTTCATATGCAATAAGCTGTTGAGTTCTTAGTGCTATCTCTGCAGCTTTCTCTGAAGGAAGGGCTATAGTTTCATCCATAGAATTTGTGTGTAAACTTTGTGTGCCCCCTAATACAGCAGCCATAGCCTGAAAACTAGTTCTTGCTATATTAATCTCTGGTTGCTGTGCTGTTAGACTGCAGCCTGCTGTTTGAGTATGAAACCTTAGCTTCATCGATCTTTCATTTTTCGCTCCGTATTTTTCTTTTAATCTCCTTGCCCAAATCCTTCTAGCAGCACGGTACTTCGCTATTTCTTCAAAAAAATCTAAATGAGAATTAAAAAAGAATGATATTCTCGGCGCAAAACTATCAATATCTAACCCAGCACGAATCCCGTGTTCCACATAGGTAAATCCATCCGCGAGTGTAAACGCTAATTCCTGAACTGCTGTCGACCCTGCCTCTCTAATATGATATCCACTGACTGAAACGGTATTATAATATGGCATCATTTCTGTACAATAAGTTAGCATATCAGTAATTAATTTCATTGAAGGATCGGGCGGAAAAATCCACTCTTTCTGAGCAATAAACTCTTTTAATATATCATTCTGTAGAGTTCCTTTCAGTTTACCCTCTTCTACCCCTTGTTCTTCT
>Ga0257113_1000009_pt1 | contig 51662 bp, 49 predicted proteins | sample LP_taG_4_FD_191568 | JGI IMG/M metagenome (GOLD analysis project Ga0257113, IMG submission 191568) | Marine microbial communities from Northeast Subartic Pacific Ocean, Canada - LP_J_2015_P26_2000m | ecosystem: Environmental > Aquatic > Marine > Oceanic | place: Canada: Northeast Subartic... | reverse complement strand
GGCGACGCCGAAGGTCGAGGAGGCTCCTGCTGAGGAGGCCGTCGTCGAGGAGGCTCCTGCTGAGGAGGCCGTCGTCGAGGAGGCTCCTGCTGAGGAGGCCGTCGTCGAGGAAGCCGTCGTCGAGGAAGCCGTCGTCGAGGAGGCCCCCACTGAGGAGGCTCCTGCTGGGGAGGCCGTCGTCGAGGAGGCTCCCGTCGAGGAAGCCGTAGCCGAGGAAGCCGTAGCCGAGGAGGCTCCTGCTGAGGAGGCCGAGACCGAGGCGACCAAGGACGACGAGGAGCAGTCATGAGCGCAGAGGCACCGATTGCAGAAGGCGTACTCGAGTACCTGATCAGGTCGATCGTGGAGGAGCCGGACGAGGTCCGCATCCAGACCTCCGGCGAGGACCGCTGCACGTTCTCGGTGACGGTCGCCGACGGCGACATGGGTCGTGTCATCGGGCGCCGGGGTCGCGTGGCCAACGCGATCCGGACCATCGTCCGGGCCGCAGCCGTCCGTGACGAGACCGAGATCGACGTCGACTTCGTCGACTGACCGTCCCATGGACGGTGGACTGCACCACGATGGTCCGGTCCTCCTGGAGGTGGGCCGGATCGACAAGCCCCACGGTCTCCGCGGGGAGGTCGTGGTCAGCCTCATCACGCCCCGTCTGGAGCGTCTGGAGCCCGGCTCTGTCCTGCAGACGGATCGCGGCGATCTGACGGTCCAGTCCAGCAGGCCGCACCAGCACCGCTTCCTGGTCCGGTTCGACCGGATAGCGGACCGCGAGGCGGCAGATGCATGGCGCGGCGTGGTGCTCTCGGCACATCCGATCGTGGATCCCGACGACGACACCCTCTGGCTCCACGAGCTGGTCGGAGCGACGGTGGTGGACCAGCACGGAACGTCGCACGGAACCGTGGTCGCCCTCCTCGACAATCCGGCCAGCGACCTGCTCGAGCTGGCCGACGGGCGGTTGATTCCCCTGGTGTTCGTGGTCGGCCACGAACCGGGCGTGAGCATCCAGGTCGACGTCCCCCCGGGCCTGCTGGACGACGGGTTCGTGGACGGCCGCGGGGAGGCCACGTGACGCTACGGATCGACGTGCTCACGCTCTTTCCCGGGATGGTGGTTCGATACGCGGCCGAGAGCATCCTGGGCCGGGCCTCGTCGGCGGGACACCTGGACCTCCGGGTGCACGACCTCCGTCTGGCCACCTCCGACGCCCACAGGACCGTCGATGACAGTCCGTTCGGGGGCGGGGCCGGGATGATCCTGATGCCGGAACCGGTGTTCGCCGCCGTCGAAGCCGTAGAGCCGCCCCGGCCGTTGATCCTGATGGGCCCCGCCGGTCGCCGTTTCGACCAGTCGGTCGCCGCCGAGCTGGCGGCACTGGACGGGTTCTCCCTGCTCTGCGGTCGGTACGAGGGGGTCGACGAGCGGATACGCACGGGTCTCTGCGATGACGAGATCTCGCTCGGCGACTTCGTGCTGGCCGGCGGTGAGCTGGCTGCGCTCGCCATCGTCGAGGCGGTGGCCCGTCTTCGACCCGGTGTCCTGGGAAATCCCGTCTCGCCCGAGGAGGAGTCCTTCTCCGATGGCCTCCTGGAGTACCCGCACTTCACGCGACCGGCCGACTTCCGTGGGATGGAGGTGCCCGAGGTGCTGAGGTCCGGTGACCATGCCCGGGTGGACCGGTGGCGTCGGGCGTCGGCCCTGGCCCGAACCGTGCAACTGCGACCGGACCTGATCCTCGAGAGGGGTGGGCTGTCCGACTCGGATCGGGACCTACTCGAGGAGTTCGACCTCTCGGGGGAGTGAGCCAGACGAGGCTCCGCCCATCGCCGCGGCCCGGTGTCGTCACCGGCGTGCCGCCGTATGCTTGCGAACCGGTCCAGCATCTGGACCTGAAACCCGCCGATCCCATTCAGACCGGCAGACGAACTCCGTCCGAATCCAACACTTCGGACCCGGCCTCCCGAGGACGAGCCATGCAGCCCACCGATCTCGTCGATCACCAGAACCTCCGCGACGACGTTCCCGACTTCGGCGCCGGTGACACCCTCCGGGTGCACGTGCGCGTGGTCGAGGGAAACCGCAAGCGGATCCAGTTGTTCGAGGGCGTGGTCATCAAGCGTCAGGGCAGCGGCATCAGGGAGACCTTCACAGTCCGCAAGCTGAGCTTCAGCGTGGGCGTGGAGAGGACCTTCCCCGTCCACTCTCCGATCCTGGAACGGATCGAGGTGGTGACGCGAGGCGACGTCCGCAGGGCCAAGCTGTACTACCTCCGTGACCGGATCGGCAAGCGTGCCAAGGTCAAGGAGAAGCGGGACTTCTGATCCCCAGGGCTGCGACCCGGTCGGCGAGGACCGCTGTCGCACCCTCCTCCTAACGTCACCGCCATGGCGGTACGCGCACGACACCCAGACCACGCAGAACATGGGACGGCACCCCACCTGGCCCTGGGGGCCTGGGGCGAACGTGTGGCGGAACGCCGCTACCGGCGCGATGGCTACCGGGTGCTGGCCCGCAATTGGCGCTGTCCTTCGGGCGAGATCGACCTGATCCTGGAACGTGGGGGCCTCGTCGTCTTCAGCGAGGTGAAGACCCGGTCCTCCACGGCGTTCGGATGGCCGGCCGAGGCCGTGGACCGACGACGCCAGGCGAGGCTCCGGGCGGCGGCGGCCACGTGGATCCGGTCCACCGGAGCCCAGGCCGGAGAGGTCCGCTTCGACGTCGTCTCGGTCCTGCCCGGTCGGGTCGAACGGCTGGAGGGAGCGTTCTGAGCCGCCTCTCCCCATGGATCATGGGTCGATTGGCGGGCATTGCTCCCGGTGGCCTGTACCTGTCGGAAGGTTGGTGCCGGCCAGTGGCTTGTCAGCCGGGTCGCCTGCGGGTCCAGCAGCCCCGGTGCCAGTGGCGGCGGAGGTCGGGTGCATCCACCGGCACGATGACGATGTGGCCCAGCCCGGGTGGAATGTCGCGGCTGCACCCCGGACAGATGTAGGTCTTCGTGGCCTGGTAGGGCTGGATGAACCGCTCCTCCAGGTCCCCGAGGATCTCGGGATTCTCCACGTCAGGCCTCCCTGTCGGGTCCGGCGCCCACCGGCCTGAGCACGTGCACCCACATGGGAATTTCCACGGACAGGTTCACAGGAACAGGGCCCAGGCCAGCAGCATCACGGCAACGGCTATGGCAGCGCCCACGTAGAGGAGGTCGCTCGGTCGGCGCGTCCTGGCGCGCTGCGGATTGAAACCCATGCCATCAGTATCGTCTCCCGGGTCATGCGTCCCCACCCCCTGTTCGCCATTGCAGCCCTGCTACTCGCAGGCGCCTGCGCGGGTTCGCCTCCGCCCGTACCCGGGGCGGATTCCGGGACGGCCGACCCGGTACTGGTGGAGGGACGCGGGGTCTGGGCCAGGTCATGCTCCTCCTGTCATGCCCCCGATGGGTCGGGAGGTCGCGGACCGTCCCTGCGAGCCATGGTGGAGCGGTTCCCGGATTCCATCGACCAGATGGCGCTGGTCACCGAGGGGCGGAGGGGTATGCCAGCGTTCGGCGGCCGCTATTCGGATGCCGAGATCCTCGCCGTCGTTCGCTACACCCGCGAGGTGCTCGGGACGGCTCCCCATCCCGCCGGGTCGTAGCACCCGACCAACCGGAGCGCCCTGCAGGAGGCTGCTCCGCACGTTCCACCTCGGGCTGGAATGCCCGGTTGGGAAGCAGCGTCCGATCCCCCTGAGGGCGGCGTAGTCTCGGCTACAGCCGCTCGGGGTCGGCGCACGACGACTCCTCCCAGCATCAAGGTGGGGGAGGATCCGTGCTTGCCACCGTAAATGCAGCGACCCTTCATGGGGTCTGCGGGCATCCGGTCCGGGTGGAGGTCCACGTCGCCAACGGCCTTCCGGCGTTCACCGTCGTGGGCCTGCCCGATGCCTCGTGTCGCGAGGCGCGTGACCGGGTGAGGGCGGCCCTTGTCTCCAGCGGACTCTCCTGGCCCGCCCGTCGGATAACCGTGAACCTGGCTCCCACCGGCATTCCCAAGGCGGGATCCGTGCTCGACCTCGCCATGGCGGTCGGACTCCTGGTGGCCTGTGAGGAGATCCTGCCCGAGTCGATCACGGACCTGGCATTCCTCGGAGAGCTCGGCCTGGATGGCTCCATCAGGCCTGTCTCCGGTGTGCTTCCGCTGGTGGACGCGGTGGAGGCATCCGGCGTGGTCGTCGCCCCGGGAAACCAGCAGGAAGCCACCCTCGTGGCCACCCAGCGCGTCCTCGGCGTGGGCGACCTGCGCACCCTGGTCAGGGCACTTCGCCAGGAGGCTCCCTGGCCGACGCCCGACGAGGCCCCGGTTCCGGCCGAGCCTGTCGAGGGTCCGGACCTCAGCGATGTCCGGGGCCAGCGGGCTGTCCGGTTCGCCCTGGAGGTGGCGGCTGCCGGCGCCCACCACATCCTCCTAGTCGGCCCGCCAGGTTCCGGGAAGAGCATGCTTGCCCGCCGACTGCCCGGGGTCCTGCCGGACCTGGATCCGGCCGATGCGCTGGAGGCCACCCGGATCCGTTCAGCGGCGGGCGAGGACCTCCCTCCCGGAGGCCTGGACCTGCGACCCCCATGGAGGGCGCCCCACCACGGGTCGTCTGCGGCGGCGCTGGTGGGTGGGGGGAGCCGGACGATGCGGCCCGGCGAGGTGAGCCTGGCGCACGGTGGGGTGCTGTTCCTCGACGAGTTGGGCGAGTTCGCCCCCACGGTGCTGGACATGCTCCGCCAGCCCCTGGAGGACGGGACGGTGCGGGTCAGCCGTTCCGGTGGGTTCGCCGAGTACCCCGCCAGGGTCCTCCTGATAGCTGCGATGAACCCGTGTCCCTGTGGGGGGTCGGCGGCCCCGGGCGGGTGCCGCTGTCCGGCGGCGGTCCGGGCCCGGTACGTGCGTCGGGTCTCGGGTCCGCTACTCGACAGGTTCGACCTGCGGGTCGGAGTCCACAGGCCGAATCCGTCCGACCTGCTGTCCGGGGAAGCGGGGGAGTCGACGTCGGAGGTGGCCTCCCGGATCCGCCAGGCTCGCCGACGGGCGGCGGAGCGCGGGGTCCGGGCGAACTCGGAGTTGTCCAGCAGGTCTCTGGAGGCGGCTGCCCCACTGGACCCGGCAGCCGTGCGCCTCCTCGAGGCTGAACTCCACGCCGGGCGGCTCAGCGCCCGCGGCCTGCAGCGGGTACGGGCGGTGGCCCTCACGATGAGCGACCTGGCCGGAAGGGATGTTCCGCTGGACTCAGACCTGGTGGATACGGCTCTCGGCCTTCGCATCGACCCGTTCCGATCGGAGGGCTTCGATGTCAGGTGACGAGCGGTCGGAGTCCGGTCGGGACCGGATCGACGATGCCCATGTGGCTGCCCTCCTCGGCCTTCCGGGCATGGGTCCGGTCAGGGCCCGGTCCCTCCTCGTCGACAGGTCTCCCGTGGAGGCCTGGACGGGGATCCTCAGGGGTGAGGTCTCGAGGGAGACGGCCGGCCTGCTGGGAGCCCGCCGGTCAGAGGTCCTCGGAGGGTGGCGGAGCGCTGCCGCCACCACCGACCCCGATCGTTTGCTGGAGCGCATCGAGGACATGGGGATGCGGGTCTCGAGACATGGTCAGGCCGGGTATCCGACACAACTGCTGGAGGATCCGGATCCGCCGGTGGCGTTCTTCGCCGTCGGAGCCGACCTCCTGGTCGGCGGATTGCCGCGTGTTGCCGTGGTGGGCACCCGGCGTTGCAGCGGCTACGGATCCGACGTGGCGATCCAGTTGGGTAGGGACCTGGCGGCCGCCGGCGTGGTCGTCGTCTCCGGCCTGGCGCTGGGCATCGACGCTGCTGCCCACGGTGGGGCATTGACCGTCCCGGGTGGTGCTCCACCGTTGGGCGTGGTGGGTACGGGTCTCGACGTGGTCTATCCGGCCGCCAACCGGGCGCTGTGGCACCGGGTGGTCTCCGCCGGGCAGCTCGTCTCCGAGATGCCACCGGGCGCCGGCCCCACACGTTGGTGCTTTCCGGCCCGGAACCGGATAATCGCGGCGCTCGCCCATGTCCTGGTCGTCGTCGAGTCCCATGCCGGTGGCGGATCCATGCACACGGTCGCCGCCGCCCTGGAGCGGGACCGGCCGGTCCTTGCCGTTCCGGGGCCGATTCGGAGCCCGGCTTCGGAGGGCTCCAATCGCCTGCTGGCCGATGGTGCAGCGCCTGCCTGCGGCGTCGACGACGTGATCTGCGCCCTGGGCCTCCTCGGCCTGTCCCCGGGGTCGGCGACGCCCCAACCGGTGTCGTCCTCCATCGATCCCCCCGATCCCGGAGCGGGTTCGGTCGACGATGCCGTCCTGGAGGCCATGGGATGGTCGCCCACCAGCCCGGACGCCCTCGCCGAGCGGACCCGGCTGGGTCCGGTGGAGTTGGGTGCGGCGATAGCGCGACTCCGGCGTGCCGGCCTCGTCGTCGAGACCCGGGGGTTCCTGGAGCGACGTCGGCGATCCATCGACTGACCCCGACACCCGGTCGGTCCGGACCATCAACCACCTCCCCCAACTGGTCTCCAGATCCGGGAAGCCCCATGTCCTACCGCCGAGTCCTCCGCTCCATCCTGCCGATCGCCGTCGTCTCGGCTCTCGTCTCCACCCTCCTCGTGGCCCCTCCCGCCGGGGCCTCCGCGATTGCTGGCCTGCCGGCATCCGACGTTGCCCCTGATGCCGGAGTCAACGCCGTCCAGGTGGTGGCCTACCTCCCTCCCACCACCGGTGTCCTGGTCGACGGCTTTCGTCCTCCGACGAGCAGCTGGGGTCCCGGCAACCGTGGGCACGAGTACTCCACGGCGGTGAACTGGCCTGTCACGTCTTCGGCCGTAGGGGTGGTCCTGTTCGCGGGCCCTGTGGGCGGCACCCTCCACGTGACCGTCGGCCATCCCGACGGCCTCCGGACCTCCTACTCGTTCCTCGCCGAGATTCGGGTGACGACAGGAGAGGAGCTGGTGGCCGGTGCCACGCTGGGTTACTCGGCGGGTCGCTTCCACTTCGGCGTTCGGACGCCGGACGGTTCCTACATCGATCCAGCACGGATCCTGGGCTCGGCGCTGAGGCTCGTGCCCAGCCTCGTCCTCCACGAGGACAGGTTGGTGAGCGCTGCGGCACGTGCCCAGCGAAGGCTCTACGAGCGTTCAGCCATGGAGGGCCTGGTGGACTGGGCGGCCGCCACCGGTCGTTGGGTCGGGAACCGGTTGGTGGACGGTGCACAGATCGGTGCCGTGCTGGCCTACCAGGCGGCCTCACGCGCCGCATGGACGTACATACGCACCGTGGTCGAGGCCGACGACTGGATCATCGTCGGGCTGAGGGTCGCCTCGGCGGTCCTGGGAGTGGCGGACTGCACGTCGGAATCGGTGCGGCCACCGTTGCCTACCGACAGGCGGACAGCGGTGACCGTCGGTGGCATCGATTCCGGTCCTGCAGACGGGGCATTCGATGACCTCGACCTCCGAGGGCTCGGCTACGTGACCGGGGACGTCCTCCGGTTCTCATACGACGGCGGGCGGTCGCCCGATCCCGGCCTCGAGATGGTCGACTGGTTGCGACCCATCCCGGTCACCATCCACTCCGAGGCATCCACGCGTCGCTCCGTGTCCGAAAGCGCGACCCTGCTCGCCGAGCTGCTCAGGAGGATCGGCCAGCTCCGGCCCGGATCCACGATCGAGGTCTACGGCCATTCCGTGGGAGGCCTCGTGGCGGTCACCGCTGCCGCCCAGGTGGCCGGCTCGCCGGATTCGCCGGATCTCCGGATCCTCACCTTCTCCAGTCCCCACGGCGGGCTGGTAATGGCCGAGCTGCTGGACGACTTCGACGACCTGCCCGGTATGGGTGCCCTGTCCAGGATGATCGGGCTCCCCGGGGGAACTCCCGTACTCGCCGATCTCACGGGGGGCCTGGGCGTGGAGGTTCCGGTCGGAGTACCGGTGTTGAGCCTGGCTGCGCAGGCGGACCTGATCGTGCCGGCAACCCGATCGAGGCTGCAGGGGGCCACGACGGTCGTGGTCTCCACGGGTGGCTTCCACCACGCCGGGCTGGTGGGAACCAGCGCGGCACGACGGGAGATAGACCTCTTCAGGGCCGATCATCCTCCAGCGTGCCGGTCGCTACTCTCCAGGGTCGCCGACGTGATAGTCCCGGAGCTGATCGACGAGGCACACGAGGTGATTGCCGGGAAACTCTCGCCCGGCAAGGTGCTGGACAAGGCGGAGGGCCTGCTCGGCGGGAGCTAGGACCCGTTCGGTCCGGAGCTGGCCTGGTCCGGAGGGGGACCGGCCCGGTCCGCAGGACCCCGACCCGGCTCGTAGCACGCTTCCCAGGCCGGAATCCCGGCCCCAGCGGTACACTTCGCAGCCGGTTCGGCACGACCTGTGCCGTCCCAGACCAGAACACCCCCACCCATCCACGGTCGCCTCCGGGCGCGAGGCGGGGGCGAGACGAACCGATGGGAAGGGAGACCACGACATGGCCGTCGTGACCATGAAGCAGCTGCTCGAGGCAGGTGTCCACTTCGGACACCAGACCCGCCGTTGGGACCCGAGGATGAGGCGATTCATCCACGGCGAACGGTCGGGTATCTACATCATCGACCTCCAGCAGACGCTCGAGCGGATCGAGACCTCCTACACGTTCGTACGCGACCTTGTCGCCGATGGCGGCAGGGTGCTGTTCGTCGGCACGAAGCGCCAGGCCCAGGACGCCATCCGGTCGTACGCCGAGAAGTGCGGTATGCCCTATGTGAACCAGCGGTGGCTGGGCGGCATGCTCACGAACTTCCAGACGATCTCGAAGCGCGTCTCCAAGATGCAGGAGTACCAGCGCATGCGCGACTCCGGCGAGTTCGAGGCGATGCCCAAGAAGGAGGCCCTGATGCTGGGCCGCGAGTTGGAGAAGCTCGAGCGGAACCTGGGTGGCATCCAGAACATGGAGCGCCTGCCCGACGCAATCTTCGTTCTGGACACCGTGAAGGAGCACATCGCGGTGACCGAGGCGAACAAGTTGGGCATTCCGATCGTCGCCGTGGTCGATACCGACTGCAACCCGGACGTGATCCAGTACCTCATCCCCGGCAACGACGATGCCATCCGGTCGGGGCGCCTGCTCTGTCGGGTGGTGGCCGATGCCATCGAAGAGGGTCGGTTCATCGTGAACTCCCGTAGTGCCGGCGATGATGGCCCGTCCCTGGATGCGGAGGACCATGCCGCTGCGCAGGCCCAGGCCCGCAACGAGGCGGCCGAGGCGGCTGCCGACCGCGACGGCCGCGTGGCCGCGACCGTGGAGGCTGCGCCTGCTGGGGAAGAGGCTGCGCCCGTCGAGGAGGCTGCCGCTGCACCTGTTGAGGAAGAGGCTGCGCCCGTCGAGGAGGCTGCCGCTGCACCTGTTGAGGAAGAGGCTGCGCCCGTCGAGGAGGCTGCCGCTGCACCTGCTGAGGAAGAGGCTCCTGCTGCACCTGAAGCCGAAGCCGCCACCACCGAAGGCGAGCAGGCCTGACCGTGGCAGACATCACAGCGAGGGAAGTCAAGGCGCTGCGCGACGCCACTGGCGCCGGGATGATGGACGCCAAGAGGGCGCTGGTCGAATGCGACGGCGATGCCGAGGCCGCATCCCAGCTGCTCCGGGAGAAGGGTCTGGCCAAGGCGGCCACCCGCTCGGATCGTCACAACGTCGAGGGGGCCGTGGGCCTCGTCTCCGACGGTAGGCGGGCCGCCCTCGTGCACCTCAAGTGCGAGACGGACTTCTCGGCGAAGTCGGAGGGATTCCTGGCCCTGGTCGACGAGTTGACCAACGCCGTGCTGTCCGAGGGAGTCTCAGCGGTGGATGGTCGGGCGTCGGCCATTGACGACCTCCGCCTCTCCATCAAGGAGAACATAGAGGTCGGTCGGGTGGACCTCGTCGAGGCCGCCGACGGCAACGTGCTGGATACCTACCTACACGTCCAGGACGGCCGTGGCGTCAACGGCGTTGTGGTCGAAGGTTCCGGAGTCGACCAGGAGACCCTCCACCAGGTGGCCCTGCACATCGCCTTCGCCAAGCCGACGCACCTCACGCGTGAAGAGGTCTCCGCCGACCTGGTCGAAGCCGAGCGGGCGGCCCTCCTGGATATCACCAAGGCCGAGGGGAAGCCCGAGCAGGCCTGGGACAAGATCGTCGAGGGCCGCCTGACCGGCTGGTTCCGGGAGACGGTCCTGTTGGAGCAGGGACTGCACGGTGACAAGACCTCGGTGGCTGAAACCTTGAATGGCGGCAGCATCGAGAGGTTCACCCAGGCGTACCTGGGTGCCTGAGGTGTCCACCGGCGATCGGATTCCGGCCCGCTGGGACCGAATCGTCCTGAAGGTCTCCGGCGAGGCCTTCGCCGGTGAGGCCGGCTACGGAATCGACGGGGAGATCGTCGGCCGCATCGCCGGCGACATCGTCGCCGTCCGCGCCGAGTTCGAGGTCGACATCGCCGTGGTGGTAGGCGGTGGCAACATCTGGCGTGGCATGTCCGGCGCCGGCGTAGGAATGGACCGGGCCCAGGCCGACTACATGGGCATGCTGGCCACCTCGATCAACGCTCTGGCCCTTCAGGACACCCTCGAGCAGTTGGGGCAGCCCACCCGTGTCCAGTCGGCCATCCACATGGCCCAGATCGCCGAGCCCTACATCCGGCGCCGGGCCGTTCGCCACCTGGAGAAGGGCCGGGTGGTCATCTTCGCTGGCGGCACCGGCAACCCCTTCTTCACCACGGACACGGCAGCAGCCCTCAGGGCAGTCGAGATCGAAGCCGGCGCAGTGCTGAAGGGCACCCACTCCGGAACCGACGGGATCTACACGGCGGATCCGAAGTTGGATCCCGATGCCACCAGGCTTGAGCAGGTCTCCTACCTGGACGTGATCCAGAAGGGCCTGAAGGCCATGGACGCCACCGCCATCACCCTCTGCATGGACAACGACATGCCGATCGTCATGTTCGACCTCATGGCCTCGGGTAGCGTCCGTTCAATCCTCGCAGGGGAGTCGATCGGCACGCTGGTCTCCTGACCCGGAGCCGACCGCGACCCTGCCGGACTACGGACGGAGCAAGCGGTGAGTGACGAGATGATCCAGATGGTCCTCGACGAGGCGTCTTCGGCGATGTCCGAGGCCGTAACGCACGTGCGCCGGGAGTTCTCGACCGTGCGTACCGGCAGGGCCTCCTCGTCACTGGTGGAGAAGCTCATGGTCCAGGCCTACGGGGTGGACATGCGGCTCCAGGAACTGGCCAGCTTCTCCATCCCCGAGGCACGCCAGCTCCTGGTCACCCCGCACGATCCCGCCAACGTGCCCGCCATTGAGAAGGCGATCATGGTCGCCGACCTGGGGTTGACGCCGGGCAATGACGGACGCAGCATCCGGCTGAGCTTCCCGGAGCTGACCGAGGAACGCCGGCTTGATCTGGTACGCATGGTGAACGGCATGGCTGAGGATGGCAGGAACCGGATGCGTGGATTGCGACGACACGCCCGCAAGGACCTCGATGACCTTGAGGGCTCAGTGTCCGAGGACGACGTCAAGTGGGCGGGCAGCCGGCTGGACGAGTTGATCCACGGGTTCGAGGCGGAGATCGACAAGGCTCGCTCGGCCAAGGAAGACGAACTGCTCGAGGTCTGAGCCGACGGCGGATGATGACGGGGGTTCCAGAATGAACGACCAGCAAGGAAGAGGCCCACGGGGCGACGAGTTCGAGGACATCAGGATCCTCGGCCTGGATTCGCCCGACGATGACGTCGAGCCGGGTCGCTCGGTGTTCGGTGCCGAACCCACGGCCGGCGACCTGCCCCACTGGACGGAGCCGCCAGCAGCCGATGCCACCGGTGGCGGTCCCGTTGAGGACCCGTGGGCCGGGTTGGAGGGCACGCCGCGCTGGTCCGACGACGTACCTGATGACCACGAGTCCCAGCAGCCGGTAGGCGAGCCTTCCGAGGCTGCCGCTGTGTTCTTCGACGATGGGCCGTTGGGCTCGGCGGGAGCTGCGGAGTTCGATCCACCGCTGCTGCCACCTGACGAACCCCTGCCTGACCTCGGCAGGGCCGAGGACGTGCCTGCTCCCCGGGCCGAGGATCCGGTGCCGCCGACCTCTCAGCGACCGCCTGGCCGTGGTGGGTCGGGTGGCGGTCGGGACATTCCGCTGGCCATCGTGAGTGGAGTCGGCCTCGGCGCCCTGGCCCTGGTGGCGTTCAAGATCGGTGCCGGCGCCACGTTGGCCCTGACCACCGTGCTGCTCGTGCTGGCCGCTGCCGAGTTCTTCATCGCCGTCCGACGCGCCGGATACCAGCCGGCTGCCCTGCTCGGCATCACGGCGGTGGCCGCACTGAACCTGGGCGCCTACTGGAGGTTCGAGGCGGCCGTACCGCTCATCCTGGCCCTGACGGTGCTGTTCACCTTGTTCTGGTACCTCACGGGCGTGGACCGCCAGGCCCCGATGCTGAACGTCTCGGTGACCCTTTTCGGCGTCCTCTACGTGGGCCTGCTGGGGTCGTTCGTAGGGCTGATGCTCACCGATCCGAACGGGATCGGGATGCTGCTGGCCGCGGTGCTGTGCACAATCGGCTACGACATCGGGGGCTTCGTGGTGGGCGGGATGATCGGGCGGACTCCCCTCTCGGCCGTCAGCCCCAACAAGACGATGGAGGGCCTGCTCGGGGGAATGGTCGCTTCCTTCGCCATTGCGATGCTGGTGGTGGGACGGATCACGCCGTTCGGCCAGGACCCCGGCGACCTGGGTTCGGCATTCATCCTGGGTCTGGTGGTGGCGCTGGCCGCACCAGCTGGTGACCTCTGCGAGTCGATGATCAAGAGGGACCTGGGCATCAAGGACATGGGCTCCATCCTCCCCGGCCACGGCGGTCTGATGGACCGGTTCGATGCCCTGCTGTTCGTCCTGCCGGCCACCTACTACACGGCCCGCCTGCTCGACCTCTTCGCGGCCTGACCCGATTCCGGTGGGGGAGACCCCATCGGTAGGCTCGCTCCATGCCCGCTACCACGGTGGCCGTTCTCGGGTCGACCGGGTCGATCGGCACCCAGACGCTCGAAGTGGTCGCCGATCAGCCTGACGTCTTCAACGTGGTCGCGATCGGCGCCGCCCGCTCGGTGGACGTGCTGATCCAGCAGGCGACCAGGTTCCGACCAGAGGTCGTAGCCATCGCCGACGCCTCCCTGGCGGCCTCCGTCGCCGCCGGGGTGCCTCCCGGTACAGAGGTGCTGGCTGGACCGGATGCGATGGCCGAAGCTGCGGTCATCGCCGAGGTGGCGATCAACGGTGTGGTCGGATTCGCCGGGCTCCCCGTCACGCTCGCGACCCTCGGGGCGGGCAGGCGTCTGGGCCTCGCCAACAAGGAGTCCCTGATCGCCGCCGGCCCGGTCGTCCAACGGGTCAGGTCCACGCCGGGGGCCGAGCTGCTGCCCGTGGACAGCGAGCACTGCGCGATCCACCAGTGCCTGAGGGCCAACGATGTGGCCGAGCGGGTTTCACGCATCGTCCTGACCGCCTCCGGAGGGCCGTTCCGCGGCCGAACGGCCGAGGACCTGGCGGCCGTGACCGTCGAGCAGGCGCTGGACCATCCCACCTGGACGATGGGCCCGAAGGTGACGGTCGACTCCTCCACCCTGATGAACAAGGGGCTCGAGGTGATCGAGGCACACGAGCTCTTCGGGATCGACTACGACCGGATCGACGTGGTCGTCCACCCACAGTCGATAGTCCATTCCATGGTCACGTTCTCGGACGGGGCGACGATCGCCCAGTTGTCCAGGCCCGACATGCGACTCTGCATGGGGTACGCGTTGGCGTGGCCGGACCGCCTGGACGTGCCGTATGGCGAGATCGACTGGTCCGAGGCGGGTCGCCTGGACTTCGAGCCTCCGGACAGGGGGGCGTTTCCCTGCCTGGACCTGGCGTTCGCTGCCGGCCGGGAGGGCGAGACGGCTCCCGCATGGTTGAGCGCGGCCAACGAGGTTGCCGTCGAGGCCTTCCTTGACGGGGCACTTTCCTGGGTCGGGATCTCCGAGCTGTTGGTCGAGGCCCTCGATTCGTGGACCGGAGACTCCGCCGACGACCTGGAGACGGTGCTCGACGTGGATCGGAGGGCCCGGGTCGTGGCCCGCTCCCTCATCGCCGCCCGGACCTGACAGTGACGGCGGAGGTGGTCGGTTCGGAAACGAACGGTCACCGGGATGCTGTGGAGGTGGCCGGTTCCGGAGCGGACGGTCGCCGTGGTGGGGCGGGCAACGATCGAATCCGGCTGGTCCTGCTGGTCGGGGCGGTCGTGTCCTTCGGGCTCATCGGGGGCCTGTCGGGTCTCGTGGTGGTCTCATCGTTCGTCGTCATGCTGGTGTTCCACGAGCTCGGACACTTCGTGGCGGCACGCCTCTCGGGCATGCAGGTGACCGAGTTCTTCATCGGCTTCGGCCCCCGCCTCTGGTCGGTGCGTCGGGGTGAGACGACGTACGGGGTGAAGGCCATTCCGGCCGGCGCCTACGTCCGGATAACGGGGATGAGCAACCTCGACGTGGTGGATCCGGCCGTGGAACACCGGACGTACCGGCAGCAGTCCTATCCGAAGCGGATGGCGGTCGCCCTGGCTGGTTCGGCAACGCACTTCGCCGTGGCCCTGGCCCTGCTCTTCTTCGTCTACGTGGCGGTAGGGCGCCCCGATCCCACCCGCTGGGTGGTCGGTGAGGTCGTCTCCGGCTCGGCCGCAGCGTCCATCGACGTGCGCGTCGGCGACCGGATCGTGTCGGTGGACGGCCTGGAGACCCCCGGCTTCGAGGACTTCGGGGTCGTCGTGCGGGGGCTTCCGGGTCGGGAGGTGGTGGTGGTCCTGGAGAGGGACGGGGCCACCTCGAGTCGAAACATGATGGTCGGGGAGCGGCTGATGGTCGACGGTACGGTCGCCGGCTTCTTCGGCGTGGGCCCCGATCGGCCCATGGTTACCCTCGGCCCGGTCGGTGCCGGGGTGGAGGCATCGGCCCGCTTCGTCGACCTCGTAGGAATGTCCATCGACGGTCTGGTCGGGTTCTTCACGCCGGACGGGCTGGCCTCGTTCTTCACAGGTGGAGACGATCCCCCGGAGGGGCCGGAACCCGTCCTGTCCGGTGGCGCCGGCGCCGGCGCTGGAGCGGGCGGCTCGGTCCAGGTGGCGGACCCCGGCGTGGACCCGGCCGACGAGGATCGCCTGCTCTCCATCTACGGGGCGGCCCGCCTCGGTAGCGCCATGCTGGATGACGGCTGGACGACGTATCTCTGGTTCCTGATCCTGGTCAACGTGTTCATCGGGGTCTTCAACCTGGTTCCGCTCCTGCCCCTCGACGGCGGACACGTGGCGATCGCCACCTATGAACGGATCCGGTCGGTGGGTGGCCGTCGCCACATGGCCGATGCGTCGAAGTTGATCCCGCTCACCTGGGCGGTGATCACGCTGCTGGTTGCGGTGGCTGTGGTGGCCCTCTACCGCGACATCGTGGACCTACCCGACTTCGGCTGAGGGGCCCCGGGGGTAGCGGTCGGCCGACCACCGATAGCCTCACCTGCATGGAGGTACAGGCGGCAGTTGAACGCCGATCCACCCGGCAGTTGATGGTCGGTGACGTGCCCGTCGGCGGTGGGGCGCCGATCACGGTCCAGTCCATGACCATCACCCGGACGGCCGACCACGAGGCGACCCTCCAGCAGATCTACGACCTGGCCATGGCGGGTGCTGACATCGTGCGCTGCACCTGCAACGACCTGGAGGCCGCCGAGGGGCTGGCCCGGATCGTTCCACGGTCGCCGGTTCCGATCGTGGCCGACATCCACCACCAGTACCGGTTGGCCCTGGCGGCTCTCGAGGCCGGTGTGCACTGCCTCCGCCTGAACCCGGGCAACATCCGCAAGCCGGATCACATCCGGGTCGTGGCGAGCGAAGCCCGCGACCGCGGGGTTCCGATCCGCATCGGCGTCAACGGCGGGTCACTGCACCCGGACCTCTACGAGAAGCACGGTGGTCGGGTCACCCCCGAGGCGATGGTCGAATCAGCCCTCGACGAGATCCGCTTCTTCGAGGACGTCGACTTCGACCTGATCAAGATCTCCGTGAAGGCATCCAGCGTCCCGATCATGGTCGAGGCGTACCGCCAGCTCTCCGAGGTGACCGACTACCCGCTGCACCTGGGCGTGACCGAGGCCGGGCCACCGCCCGCGGGCCTCATCAAGTCGTCGGCCGGCATCGGTGCCCTGCTGGCACAGGGAATTGGCGACACGATCCGGTACTCCCTCACGGCTGATCCCGTTGAGGAGGCCCGGGCCGGACGGGCACTCCTGGAGGCCATGGGCCTGCGGGAGCGCAAGAACGTCGACCTGATCGCCTGCCCCAGTTGCGGTCGGGCCGAGATCGACGTGGTGGCCGTAGCCGCCGATGCCATGGCCGCCTTCGCCGATCGGGAGATTCCCCTCCAGGTGGCGATCATGGGTTGTGTGGTGAACGGTCCCGGTGAGGCACGCGACGCCGATCTGGGAATCGCTGCGGGGTACCGGCGTGGACACCTGTTCGTGAAGGGTCGGAACGCAGCGGTGGTGGCCGAGGACGAGATGGTCGACGCCCTCGTGGAGTGGGCCGAGCTGATCCATTCGGAGGGGGCCGAGGCGGCGTTGGCCCGGGTGGACACCGAGAAGGCGGCCCGCGAGGCCGAACGGGACCGCCAACGGCTCCTGGCCGAGCAGGGCGATGACGTGAACGACACCGGCACCAGGATCGACCTCATCCGGCGCCACGGCGCCTGACCCATCGCGCCTTCCGGCCATCGGCTGTTCGGCTGGCCGGATCGACCCGCCGACCCGTCGGTTGAATGGATCGCCCGCTGGCCCCTCGGTGGAATAGATCGACCCGCCGACCCGTCGGTTGAATGGATCGCCCGCCGGCCGGAGGATGGATATGACCCCTAGGCGGAAACAGAGTCGGACGGTATGCTCTCTGGCGCGTACATCGCCGGTGTTCCGACGAGGCGTGGGCTCTGCCCACGCCTTTTGTTTTCGGTATCGGGGCTGCAGCGTGAGATGAGAAGGGCCCGGCGACGGCGTCGGCCCGTGGAAACCAGGAGGAGGACGCACCATGGCAGTGACCGATCGGATCGATGCCATTGCCGCTCCCCTCTGTGAACGGATCGGCGTCGAGTTGGTCGACGTCGAGTACGAGGGCGGGGTACTCCGCCTGGTGATCGACCATCCTGATGGCGTCGGCATGGATGCCATTGCCGGGGTGACCCGCGAGGTATCGAGGGCACTCGACCACGAGGACCCGATTCCGGGCACCTTCACGCTGGAGGTGACCAGCCCGGGCCTGGAACGCTCCCTCAAGCGACCGGTCCACTTCGAACGGGCGATCGGTTGCGAGGTGGCCGTGAAGACCCAGCCGGGGATCGACGGGCCCCGCAGGGTGACCGGCGTCCTGGAGGCCGCTGACGGAGACGGCATCGAGGTGCGATCCGCAGATGGCTCGAGCCGGGTGTTCCGTCACGACGAGATCTTGAAGGCGCACACCGTCTTCGTATGGACCCCTGAGCCCAAGTCGGGGCGCAAGGGGAAGGATCGGGGCGACGCTGACGCCCCTGGAAGGAAGGTCGGGTCATGAATCCCGAGATGTTGGAGGCCCTCGAGGCCCTGGCGATCGAACGGGGAATCTCCGTCGACATGTTGTTCGCCGTCCTCGCCGACGCGTTGGAGTCGGCCTACAAGCGCACCCCCGGTGCCCACGAGTTCTCGTGGGTGACCATCGACCCTGACACGATGGACATCCGGGTGCTGGCCCAGGACCTCGACGAGGAGGGCGAGCTCGTCGGCGAGGAGTTCGACGTCACGCCGGACGACTTCGGCAGGATCGCCGCCCAGACGGCCCGTCAGGTCATGACCCAGAGGATCCGCGAGGCCGAGAGGGACCTCAAGTACGAGGAGTACGCCGGCCGGGAGGGCGACATCGTCACCGGCATGATCCAGCAGACCGATGCCAGGTACACGCTCCTGGACCTGGGGCGCGTCGAGGCGCTGCTTCCACAGGCCGAGCAGGTGCCGTTCGAGCGACCCGAGGCGAACGCCAGGATGAAGGCCTACATCGTGGAGGTACGCAAGACGGCGAAGGGCCCGCAGATCGTGGTCAGCCGTACCCACCCGGGCCTGATCAAGCGCCTGTTCGAACTGGAGGTGCCCGAGATCGCCGATGGCGTCGTGGAGATCCGTGCATGCGCACGCGAGCCCGGACATCGCACGAAGATCGCCGTCTGGTCGAACGATCCCAACGTGGATCCGGTCGGCGCCTGCGTGGGTGCCCGGGGCGCCCGGGTGCGGATGGTCGTCAACGAGTTGCGGGGCGAGAAGATCGACATCGTCCCGTTCTCCGAGGATTCGGCTGACTTCGTGATGAAGGGCCTGTCTCCGGCCAAGGTGAAGGAGGTCATCATCGATGAGGAGACCGGCACCGCCACCGTGATCGTGCCCGACTACCAGCTCTCGCTTGCGATCGGCAAGGAGGGCCAGAACGCCCGACTGGCAGCGCGGATGACCGGGTGGCGTGTCGACATCAAGAGCGAGACCCAGGTCGCCCAGGAGGCGGCCTACGCCGACGTCGAGTGGGCGGAAGGCGAATGGATCGTCAACGACGAGACCGGTGAGCAGGTCTGGCAGCCCGCGGAGGGCGGCCCTGCGGTCTCCGCAGGTCAGTGGACCGAGGCGGCCACCGAAGGTGGAGAAGAAGAGGAGTAGGAGACGGGTCGGCGGCGACCGACGGCTGGTAGCGCCATGGGCGCAGATCCCAGGCGGACCTGCATCGCCTGCAGGACGGCTGATTCGGCCTCCGGGCTGGTCAGACTGGCCTGGCCGGCGGGGACCGGCCAGCCGGTGGTCGACCGGTTGGCACCGGGGCGTGGCGCCTGGCTCCACCCGACCGAATCCTGCATTGGCGCACTGCGGCCGGGTGACCTGGCCAGGGCCTTTCGCCGGACCGTTTCGCCCGACGAGATGGGTGGTGCGATCGCGGCCTGCCGTGCGGCCGCCGCCCGGGTGGGCGGCAGCGGGTGATCCAAGCATCCAACCGATAGCGTCAGACAGCGGTTCGGTCAGTGCCGAACTGCTGACGATCCCCGTCGAACCGGGGATCGACCCATGAACGAACAGAATTCCACGAGCAGTACCCGAGCAGCAGACAGGACGTCGTAACCACCGTGCCTAAGAACATCCGCGTCTACGAGTTGGCGCGAGAAATGGGGATGACCAACGCGGAGGTGCTTGACCTCTGCGTCTCCCTGGGCATCGGGGTGAAGAGTCATTCCTCGGGCATGGTGGAGGCTCAGGCGGATCGTGCCAGGCGCAAGGCCGACCGCGAGGGTCTGAGGCGTGAAGTCCAGCCTGAGGAAGCCGTCGAGGAGAAGCCGGCCAAGGCGAAGGCCAAGGCAACAGGGGCCAAGGCCAAGGCAACAGGGGCCAAGGCCAAGGCAACAGGGGCCAAGGCCAAGGCAACAGGGGCCAAGGCCAAGGCAACAGGGGCCAAGGCCAAGGCAACAGGGGCCAAGGCCAAGGCAACAGGGGCCAAGCCTCCTGAGGCCCAGCCTGCTGGGACCGAACCTGCCCAGGACGAGCCCACAGGTGGCGGCGCTGCCGCGGCTACCGAAGCGCCGGTCGTCGCCGAGCCTTCCCAGCCAGTCGAGTCAGTCGAGTCAGTCGAGCCTGCAGTGGCCGAGCCGGTGCCTGGACCTGCCGCTGCCGCCGAAGCCGTACCTGCCGTGGCCGAACACGAGCCCGCCGTGGCCGAGGAGGTCACGCCGGCTGTAGTCGAGCCTGAGCCTGAGCCGGTGCCTGAGCCCGTGGCCCCGAAGCGCGTCTTCACCTCCACCGGCTCCTCGGTGCCGCCCAGGAAGGTGGCCGAGCCTGAGCCGGCGGTCGCCCAACCCAGCATCGAGCCGACGCCCAGGGATGACGGCCCGACCGTTCCGGACCTGGCAGCCAGGGTCGTGGATCCCGGGGCAGCCCTGGTACCACCTCCCGGCTCCACCCCGCCGTTGTCCGCATCCGGCAAGCCGATCCCGCCGCCACCCGTATCGTCGTCAGGCAAGCCGATCCCGCCGCCACCCGGTCAGGGTGGCCGTCGTGAGCCGGCTCCGACCGGCCCCGCTCCGGGGCGTCGTACCGGCCCACCACCGGTGGGTCGTCGCCCGCCGATGGGTGGAGGGCCGCGCGAGTCGGTGCCCGGCGCCGGTGGTGGTCCCGGTGGTGGTCCTGGTGGTCGTCCCGGTGGTGGTCCTGGTGGTCGTCCCGGTGGTGGTCCTGGTGGTCGTCCCGGTGGTGGTCCTGGTGGCCGTCGCCCACCACGCCGCAGGGGGCGCCGCCGTCGTAGCCGCGAGGAACTCCAGCCGATGGACGTTCCTGCGTACACGCCGGACGATGCAGCCGTACCCGATGGCGAGGTGGTGCTGGAGCGTTCCTGCACCGCCCAGGACCTCGGCCCGAGGCTGAACCGCACGGCCGCTGACGTGGTCCGGTTCCTCATGCAGCAGGGCGAGATGATCACCGCCACGCAGTCCCTTTCCGACGACATGATCGAGCTGTTCGCCGCCGAGTTGGGCGTTGAGATCCGCATGGTGGATCCGGGCGAGGAGCAGGAGGTCGAGCTGCTGAAGCTGCTCGACGTCGTAGACGACATGGAGGACGACGAGGCACCGATCCGCCCGCCGATCGTCACCGTGATGGGCCATGTCGACCATGGCAAGACCAAGCTGCTGGACCGGATCCGCAACACCAATGTCGTGGACGAGGAGGCCGGTGGCATCACCCAGCACATCGGCGCCTACCAGGCCGAACACGATGGCCGCAGCCTCACGTTCATCGATACGCCCGGTCACGAGGCCTTCACGGCCATGCGGGCGCGTGGTGCCGACTCGACCGACATCGTCGTGCTGGTCGTGGCAGCCGACGACGGGGTGATGCCCCAGACCATCGAGGCGCTGAACCACGCACGGGCGGCAGAGGTGCCGATCATCGTGGCGTTGAACAAGATCGATCGGGAGAACGCCGACCCGCAGAAGGTCCTGAGCCAGCTGGCCGAGCACGACCTCGTTCCGGAGGCATGGGGAGGCGACACCATTGTCGTGGAGGTCTCTGCCCTCCAGAACCTGGGCGTGGACGACCTCCTCGACAACCTGAACGTGGTGGCCGAGATCGAGGACCTCCGAGCCGACCCTGACGGTCGTTCGCAGGGCGTCGTCCTGGAGTCCTTCCTGGACGTCGGGCGGGGTCCGGTCGCAACGGTGCTGGTCCAGCGCGGCACGCTAAAGGTCGGAGACCCGCTGGTGGCGGGCGCCGCCTGGGGTCGGGTGAGGGCTCTGGTCAACGCCGATGGCGAGCAGGTCAAGTCGGCTGGTCCGTCGATGCCGGTGCAGGTACTCGGCCTGTCCGACGTCGCCGATGCGGGCGAGGGCTTCGTTGTCGCCCCGAGCGAGAAGATCGCAGGCCGGGTGGCCGACAAGCGGGGCCACTGGCGTCGTCAGGCCAACATCGGCCGGGATGCCCATGCCCTTTCGGGTGGAGCACGTCTCGAGGACATCTTCACCCAGATCCAGAAGGGTGAGACGGCGACGTTGAACCTGATCGTGAAGGCCGATGTGAACGGTTCCCTGGAGGCGGTCACCGAGAGCCTCCGGAAGTTGGAGCGCGAGGACGTCAAGTTGGCCTTCGTGCACCGTGCCGTCGGCCGGATCACTGAGAACGACATCCAGTTGGCAGCCACCTCGAACGCCACCATCATCGGCTTCAACGTGCGCCCTGAGCGCAAGGCCCGGGAGCTGGCCGTCATCGAGAACGTCGAGATCCGGTCCTATGAGATCATCTACAAGTTGATCGAGGACATCGAGGCGGCCATGCTCGGCCTGCTTGCTCCGGAGTTCGAGGAGGTCGTGACCGGCGACGCCGAGGTGCGGGAGATCTTCTCGGTTCCCCGGATCGGCCGTATCGCCGGTTGCCACGTCACGAACGGAACCATCACCCGTGGCTCCAAGGTCCGCTTCCTGCGCGATGGCACGATCATCTGGAAGGGCGAGATCAGCTCGCTGCGGCGGTTCAAGGAGGACGTGCGGGAGGTCCAGTCGGGCTTCGAGTGCGGCATCGGCCTCTCGGACTACCAGGATCTGAAGGAAGGCGACGTCATCGAGACGTTCGAGGACCGGGAGATTCCCCGCACCTAGGGGCAGGCCATGGGACGTGGAGCGCCGCAGGGTCGCCGACCCGCCGGCGGTGCCCGCGGCTACGACCGGGCCGACCGGCTCAACGAGTTGCTGGTCCGGATCCTGGCCGAGGAGTTCGAGCGGATCGACGATGACCGCCTCGGCTTCCTGACCATCTCCGCCGTGGAGACCGACCGTGACCTGAGCATGGCCCGGGTCTACGTCACCTCCGACGCTGACGACGACGAGCTCCTGGAGGCCCTCGGCGAGTTGAGGCCCCGCCTGCATCGTGCCATCGGTGACCAGGCGAGGCTCCGCCGGGTCCCGCCGTTGACCTTCGTGGTGGATGAGACGGCCCGTTCCGCTGGTCGGATCGAGGAGATCCTCCGCGGGCTGGGTTCTATCGACGAGGAGGGGGTCTCATCCGGTGAGGGGCCCGCCGGTAGCGGCGATGGCAGTACCTCCTCCGACGAGGAGGAATGACGTGGCCGGTCGTGGGGCCGGACCGGTCGGCCCCGATGGGATCGCCGTCATCGACAAGGAAGCCGGCTGGACGAGCCATGACGTGGTGGCGAAGGCCCGTGGGGTCCTGGGCACCCGCAAGGTCGGCCACTCGGGAACGCTGGATCCCGACGCCACGGGTGTCCTGGTGCTCGGGGTGGGCAGGGCGACCCGCCTCCTCCGGTTCCTGACCCTGCTACCAAAGGGCTATGTGGGCCGGGTCGTCCTGGGGAGCGAGACCACCACGTTGGACGCCTCTGGTGAGGTGACGGCGGTCCACGACATGTCGGCGGTGACCGTGGACCAGGTGGTCCAGGCTGCCAGTCTCTTCGTGGGCGACATCGAACAGGTGCCGCCCATGGTCTCTGCGGTGAGGGTGGACGGCCGACGCCTCTACGAGATAGCGCGCGAGGGTGGCGAGGTGGAGCGTCGGCCCCGACCGGTCTCGGTGGCCCGCTTCGACATCAGCCCCACTGATGAGCCGGGGGTGTATGACGCCATCGTGGAGTGCTCGTCCGGTACCTATGTGCGCACCCTTGCCGCCGATCTGGGCACGGCTCTCGGCGGTGGGGCACACCTCAGCGACCTTCGCCGGACGGCCGTCGGATCCTTCACCATTTCCGACGCGCATCCTGTAGAGGCAGCGGTGCTGCTTCCGATGTCCGAGGCCCTGAGGGACCTTTCGGGCGTCAGCGTGGATGAGGCGACGGCGCAGGAGATCTCGTTCGGTCGACCCCTGGACCTGGAGGCCCTCGGGCTCGCCGATGGGACCGGTGGGGAGGGCCCGTGGCCGGTCTACGGGCCCGACGGGAGCCTGCTGGCGGTCTACGAACCGCACGGGGAACGAGTCAGGCCGGTGATGGTGCTGGCCCCGGCCGGTTCCTGAACGGGTGTTCCGCTGACCGTGCCGCACGTGGGCCTTCGCTAGCCTCGTCGCCGTGGAGATCAGCCGGGACCTGAGTCAGCGCGACCCTTCGGCGCCCGCTACCGCCGTCACGATCGGCGCCTACGACGGCGTGCACACGGGTCACAGGAAGGTCATCGCCGAGGTTTGCCGCCTGGCGGTCGAACGGGGCCTCACGTCGGCGGTCCTCACCTTCGACCGGCATCCGGCCAGCGTGGTCCGTCCCGGCTCGGCTCCGCTGCTCCTCGCCGACATCGACCAGAAGTTGGAGCAGTTGGCGACGACCGGTGTCGACCTGACGGTGGTCCTGCCGTTCGACGAGGAACGGGCCGCGGAGTCGGCCGATTCGTTCATCCGCGACGTGCTGGTCGACGGCATGGGCATAGGCCTGGTGGTCGTGGGGGAGGACTTCCACTTCGGGCACCAGCGGCTCGGCAACGTCGCGATGCTGCGTGAGGCCGGAGCCGCCCTGGGGTTCGAGGTGATCGGACTGGACCTGGTCGGACCCGACGGCATGCCTGCGAGGGACCATGAACAGGTCTCGTCCACCTTCATCCGCCGGGCACTGGCACGAGGTGACATGGAGCGTGCCAATTCGATGCTGGGCAGGCCGTACGAGGTTCGGGGAGTGGTCGGCGAGGGCGACAGGCGGGGCAGTGAGCTGGGATTTCCGACGGCGAACGTGCGCGTCGATCCGTCGATCCTGCTGCCGGAGGATGCCGTCTACGCCGGTTGGTACGAGCGTCCCGACGGGACGGTGTTCCCGGCGGCGATCTCCCTGGGAACCCGTCCGCAGTTCTACGAGGACGGCGCCCTGCTGCTCGAGGCCCACCTGCTGGACGTCGGAGGGCCCGACTCCGGCGGACCGGACCTGTACGACGAGGTGGCACGGGTCCGCTTCGTCCGTCGCCTGCGGGGCCAGCTTCGGTTCGAGGGCCTCGACTCCCTGGTCGAACAGATCCACCGGGACGTGGCTGAGACCCGGGCCGCGCTGGCCTGACGCAGTATCGACCCGTGGACATGCTCGACGTGGTGCTCCTGGTGGGCGGCGGCCTGCTGGCCGGATCCGTCAACACCATGGCGGGTGGTGGGTCGCTCCTGACCGTTCCCCTGCTGGTCCTGGCTGGCCTGCCGGGCGACGTGGCCAACGGCTCCAACAGGGTCGGCATCCTGGCCTCGAACCTGAGTGCATCGGCGACCTTCCGTCGTCTGGGGAGGTCCGGGGTATCGCGGGCCCTGCCGGTGCTGGTTCCGGTGATAGCGGGTTCGCTCACCGGTTCGGTCCTCATCTCCAGGCTGCCTGCCGAGTCGTTCGAGCGGGTCTTCGGTTTCCTGATGGTTCCGCTTCTGGTGCTCTCCCTCCGCCCACCGAAGTTGAAGGCGGCGGACCGCCCGTGGACCGGCCCGGTGGCGGCCCTCGTCTTCTTCGGGGTGGGTTGCTACGCGGGAGCCTTCCAGGCGGGGATCGGCCTGCTGCTGGTGCTGACCCTCTCGCGCTCCGGTCTGGACCTGGTGGTGGCCAACAGCGTCAAGGTGGTTGTCATCCTGGTGGTGACCATCACCGCCCTCCCGGTGTTCATCCTGGGTGGGCTGGTGGACTGGGGGCCTGCACTGGCCCTCGCCATCGGCTTCGCCGGCGGTGGAGCTATCGGTGCCCGTCTCACGGTCTCAGGTGGTTCGCGGGTGGTCCGGCCGGTGATGGCGGTGGCGGTGCTGGCGATGTCCGGACGCCTGCTGGGCCTGTACTGAGCCCCGGCTGGAGTGGCGCCATCGGGTGCCGGTACGCTGGGTCCACAACAGAGTCCTCGGGGTTGGGTGAAAGTCCCGACCGGCGGTGAGTCGGAGTGATCCGACGAGCCCGCGAACCCCGGATGGTCGCCGCGAGGCGTCGTTCGGGGCCGATCAGGTGCAATTCCTGGGCCGACGGTCAGAGTCCGGATGGGAGAGGACGTCGGAAGCGGCGATCGTGTCGCGGCCACCGACCCGTCGGGTCCCGGTGGTCGTGAACGCTGGTCGTGTCCCGTCGTGTCCCGTCGACCACGTAGTCCGGGGTCGGACATCGGGGAGCGCACGGGACGCATGTTCACGGGAATAGTCGAGGAACTCGGCAGCATCCGCTCGATAGACGAGGTCGGCGACGGTCGGCGCCTCGTCGTGGATGCGGCGACCGTGCTCGCTGACGTCAGCCTCGGGGCCTCCATTGCAGTGAACGGCTGCTGCCTCACCGTCGTGGAGTGGGGGGACGCCTGGTTCGCCGTGGATGCCGTTCCGGAGACCCTCGAGCGCACCACGCTGGGCGCCATGGGGCCTGGCGAGGCCGTCAACCTGGAACGCCCGCTTGCCGCGGATGGCCGGTTCGGCGGCCATGTCGTCCAGGGGCATGTGGACACCGTCACCGAGGTGGTGGACCTCGAGACGCTCTCCGATGGTTCCCGTCGTCTCACCTTCCGACTGCCCGACGAGCTGGCGGGGCAGGTCGTGGAGAAGGGTTCGATAACCCTCGACGGGGCGAGCCTGACCGTGGCGTCCGTCGGTCGCTACACGTTCGACGTGGCCCTGATCCCCCACACGCTGGACGTCACCACGTTCGGCCGTCGGGCTCCCGGCGACCTGGTCAACGTCGAGGCGGACGTCCTGGCCCGGTACGTGGCAGGCCTGTTGGCCGCCGGTCGGGTCGGTCCCGACCACGGCTACCCGGCCGATGACGGGCCCGCTGACCAGCCACCTGGCGGGCCTACCGACCAGTCATCCGGTGAGCCGACCAACCAGTCTTTGAGCCAGCCTGCCGATCGTCCTGCCAACCAGCCTTTGAACCAAGAAGGAGGCGGCTGATGCCGTTGTCCACCATCGAAGACGCCATCGAGGCCTACGCCAGGGGTGAGTTCCTGATCGTGGTCGACGACGAGGATCGTGAGAACGAGGGCGACCTGATCATCGCCGCCGACGCCATGACGCCTGAGAAGATGGCCTTCATGATCCGCCACACCAGCGGCGTGATCTGTGCCCCGATGTCCAATGAGCGGGCCGATGCACTGGACCTGCCGCTCATGGTGGTGGACAACACCGAGTCGATGCGGACCGCCTTCACGGTGTCGGTCGACCTGGTCGAGGGCACCTCCACGGGAATCTCGGCCTCGGACCGGTCGGCCACCGTGGTGGCGTTGGCCGACAGCGGCCGGCATCGGTCCGAGTTCGCCCGGCCGGGCCACATCTTTCCGCTGCGGGCCCGTGCAGGCGGCGTGCTCAAGCGGGCCGGCCACACGGAGGCCGCCGTAGACCTCTGCGCCCTGTCCGACCGTCAGCCGGTCGGTGTCCTGTGCGAGATCGTGAACGACGACGGGACCATGGCCAGGGTGCCCGACCTGGACGCCTTCGCCGTCCAGCACGACCTGCACTTCGTGTCCATCGCCGACCTGATCCGACACCGGCGTCGGCACGAGAAGCTGGTCGAGCACTTCGGTTCGGCGCGCATCCCGACGAAGTACGGCGAGTTCACCGCACACGCCTACGTGTCGCTCCTCGACGACGAGGAGCACGTGGCCTACGTGCTCGGCGACCTGGCTTCCGTGGATTCCCCGCTGGTGCGGGTCCACTCCGAGTGCCTCACCGGCGATCTGCTGGGCTCGCTGCGGTGTGACTGCGGCTCGCAGCTGGATGCTGCACTGGCCCAGATCGGCGCCGAGGGCGTCGGGGTCGTCGCCTACCTGCGGGGTCACGAGGGGCGCGGCATCGGCATCGGCCACAAGCTGCGGGCCTACGGGTTGCAGGACGAGGGCCTGGACACCATCGACGCGAACCTCCAGCAGGGCCTGCCGGTGGATTCCAGGGAGTACGGCGTTGGCGCCCAGATGCTCTCCGACCTGGGGATCACCCACATGCGGCTGATGACCAACAACCCGGCCAAGTACGGCGGCCTGGAGGGCTACGGCCTGGAGATCACCAGCCGGGTTCCCCTGGACACTGCTCCCAACCCGGAGAACATCAGGTACCTGGAGACCAAGAGGGATCGCCTCGGCCACCTGCTGCCCGTCAGCGACGGGACTGTCGGCGAGGCTGCCGACGAGGGCGCCGGCGAGGGCGCCGCCTCATGAAGGTGATCGAGGTGCCGCTGGACGGTTCCGGGCTCCGCATCGGCATCGTCGCAGGCCGTTTCAACGACTTCGTGTCGAACAGCCTGCTGACCGGCGCCTGTGCCCGGCTGGTGTCGCTCGGCGTGGCGGATGCCGACATCCACGTGGCCTGGGTGGCCGGCGCGTTCGAGGTGCCGTTGGCGGCACGGGCCATGGCCGAGTCGGGCCGCTATGACGCGGTCGTGTGCCTGGGGGCCGTGATCCGTGGCGAGACCCCGCACTTCGACTACGTGGCCGGGGAGGCTGCGGCAGGGATCATGCGGGCCGGCCACGACACGGGCGTGCCGGTGGTCTTCGGCGTGCTCACCACCGACACGGTCGAGCAGGCCATGGAGCGCGCCGACGTGGACCGGGGCGACAAGGGCGCCGACTGCGCCGATGCGGCGGTCGAGATGGTCCGCCTGCTGGGGGCCATCCAGACTGGCTGACTGGCTGACTGGCTGACTGGTTCCGGGCCACTGGGCCACGGGGCACCTCAGGCTCTCAGGCTCTAAGGCGCCGAAGGCCTACAGCCCCTGACCGTAGGAGAACTCCACCACGTTGCCGTCGGGGTCGGTCAGGGCACACAGGTAGCCCACCGGTGGTGGGTGGTTGGCGGGTTCCCAGTGGACGCATCCTGATGCCCGACCCAGCACGGCGGCAGCATCCACCTCGACCGGGTCGTCCACGTCGAAGCCCAGGTGGGCGAACGGCGACAGCGTGGTCTGCGGCTCGCCCGAGGCCCTTGCCTCGAACGTCTGGACGATCACCAGGCCGACCGAGGTGTCGTCCTCGGCCAACCATGCCACCTCGGCGTCTTCGTCTACCCGCCGGTGGAATGCCCGCATCGGCGTGTGGGCCTCGTACCAGGCGATCGTGGCGTCCAGGTCCCGGCAGGGGAGGGCAAGGTGGGTGAATCTGGCGGCCATGGGGCCACACTACGGGGGCGGGCTGGCGCGGATTCTCCGGTCTCCCTGCCGGCTGTTCGGCGGGGTGGTCCGGGGTGGCCCCGATGAGACCCGCTGGTACCATTCCCTCCGAGGACGGCCCGACTGGGGTCGTCCAGGGTCGGAACCCAAGACCTCCGGCCCTCCGTATGGCTTCCGGTGGCGCAGAGCGCACCATGAGGCTGGGTCCGATACCCGAGGTTCCGATGCCTACCAACCTGCCCCCCAAGGGCGCCACCATTGAGACGAACCGGTTGCACGAGAGTGACACCGGTTCTCCCGAGGTGCAGATCGCACTCCTGAGCGACCGCATCACCCACCTCACCGACCACCTGAAGGTCCACAAGAAGGACCATCACAGTCGGCGGGGTCTGTTGATGCTGGTGGGTCGCCGCCGGAGGATGCTCGACTACGTCAAGAAGAACGACGTGGAGCGCTACCGGGCGGTCATCGCCAAGTTGGGGCTGCGCAGGTAGGTAGATTCAGACATCGGGCGGCCACTGGGCCGTCCGTGTCGCGTCGGGGACCGGACCAACGGGACCGACAACCAGATCTATGAGTGGGGATGGGCGAGACGCGCCCACATCCCCGATGTGTCGCAGATCGCGGCCATTGAACCGTCCGGAGTCGTTTCGGGCGGGCTACGAGAAGAGAGAAGCATGACTGAAGCAACCACGGTTTCCTGCACCTTTGCCGGGACCGACAAGACAATGTCGTTCGAGACGGGCCGCATGGCCCCTCTGGCAGGCGGATCCGTCCTGGCCCAGATCGGCCGTTCCACGGTCCTCGTGACCGCCACCGGCGCCAAGTCCCCCCGACCGGGTGCGGACTTCTTCCCCCTAACCGTCGACATCGAGGAGCGGATGTACGCCGCCGGCAAGATCCCCGGCTCGTTCTTCCGTCGTGAGGGTCGGGCGCCGGAGTCGGCGATCCTGACCTGTCGCCTCATCGACCGCCCGCTGCGGCCGATGTTCCCCGAGGGCTTCCGCAACGAGGTCCACATCGTGGGCACCGTCGTCGGTGCCGACATGGAGAACCCCCATGACGTGCTGGCCCTGAACGGCGCCTCGGCGGCCCTGATGCTGTCCGGCATCCCGTTCTCCGGCCCCGTCGGTGCGGTGCGCATCGCCTGGTCCGCAGCCGGCGAGTGGATTCCCCACCCGACCTACGAAGAGGGCAGCGAGTCCGCCTTCGAGATGGTCGTGGCCGGTCGTCTGCTGGACGACGGTGACGTCGCCGTGATGATGGTCGAGGCTGGCGGAACAAAAGCCACCTGCGACGTCTACGAGGCCGGCACTCCGATGGTCGACGAGGCCGTCCTGGCCAGTGGCCTGGAGTTCTCCAAGCAGTTCATCAGCCAGGTCATCGAGCTCCAGAAGGAGCTCGTGGCGGCTGTGGGTGCTCCCGAGATCATGGCCTACGAGGTCACCAGCGACTACACCCCCGAGGTGTTCGCAGCCGTCGAGGCCGCTGGCGCCGAGCGCATCGCAGCGACCCAGACCATTGCCGACAAGGCCGAGCGGGGTGCCGCCGAGTCGGCACTCAAGGCCGAGCTGATCGCCGAGCTGCTTCCGCAGTTCGCCGAGGTGGCCAATGTGGATCGCCACATCGCCGGCGCCATCCGCGGAGTCACCAAGGAGATCGTGCGTACCCGCATCGTCACCGAGGGCATCCGCATCGACGGGCGTGGAATCGGTGACCTCCGGGAGGTGTCGTCGGAGGTGCAGGTCATCCCCACGGCGCACGGCTCCGGCCTGTTCCAGCGTGGTGAGACCCAGGTGCTGAACTTCACCACCCTGGGCACCGGTCGCATGGACCAGATGATCGACGGCATCGACCCGGTCAACCGCAAGCGGTTCATGCACCACTACAACTTCCCGCCCTTCTCGACCGGCGAGACCGGCTTCATGAGGGGCCCGAAGCGTCGTGAGATCGGCCACGGTGCGCTCGCCGAGCGGGCCCTGATCCCGGTCATCCCGAGCTTCGAGGACTTCCCATACACGCTGCGCCTGGTGTCAGAGGTCCTGGCGTCCAACGGCTCCAGCTCGATGGGCTCGGTCTGCTCGTCCAGCCTCTCGATGATGGACGCCGGTGTGCCGATCAAGGCCCCTGTGGCCGGCATCGCCATGGGCCTCATCTACCAGGACGGCGAGTACGTCACCCTCACCGACATCCTCGGTGCGGAGGATGCCTTCGGCGACATGGACTTCAAGGTGGCCGGCACGGCTGAGTACGTGACGGCGCTCCAGCTGGACACCAAGATCGACGGCATTCCCGCCGAGGTCCTGGCCAACGCCCTGAACCAGGCGAAGGAAGCCCGCCTGGCGATCCTGGCGGTCATGGCCGAGGCGATCCCCGGCCCCCGCGACGACGTCGGGGAGAACGCACCGAAGATCGATGCGTTCGAGATCCCGGTGGAGAAGATCGGTGAGGTCATCGGCCCGAAGGGCAAGATGATCAACACCATCCAGGCCGAGACCGGCGCCGACATCAGCGTCGACGACGACGGCATGGTCGGCATCGTGTCGATCGCCTCGCCGGACCGTGCCAAGGTGGCCGAGGCGAAGCGTCAGATCATGCTGATCGTGGACCCGCCCACCGCCGAGGTGGGAGCGGTGTATGACGGCCGGGTGGTGAACATCACCAAGTTCGGCGCCTTCATCAGCATCCTGCCGGGACGCGATGGCCTGGTGCACATCTCGAAGCTGGGTGGCGGCAAGCGGATCGACCGGGTCGAGGACGTCCTCGAGCTGGGCCAGGAGATCCAGGTGATCGTCGAGGACGTGGATCCGAACGGCAAGATCTCCTTGAAGCCGGCCGGTGACGCTCCGTCCAAGCCGGCTCCGGCTGCTCCGACCGCTCCCGTGGTCGACTCCGAGGACGACGCCCCGGTGGCGGACTCCGACGACTCCGACGACTCCGACGACTCCGACGATTCCGGGTCTGACGATTCCGGGTCTGACGATTCCGGATCTGATGACGCTGACTACGACGATGACGACTACGACGATGATGCCTCCGTGGCCGCGTCCGACAGCCCGATCCAGGCCAACTTCGAGGACGCCTTCAAGACCGAGCTGGAGGCAGTGCACGGAGACCTGGGCAACGCAGTATCGGCCAACCGCAGCAGCGGCGGTGGTGGCGGTGGCGGCGGTCGCCGTCGTCGGGGTCGCTGAGCGTCCCGTTGGACGGGGGTCGCCCACGCGGCGACCGAACGGCCACCGGAACGGTGGTTGAACTGAGCCTGCCCGAGAACGGTCCACTGACCGGTCCGAGTGTGGTGTCCGAGCTGATGCCGGACGCCCACTCGGTCTCGGTCGGGGTGTGGGTCGCAGTCGGTGGGCGTGATGAGGATCCGTCCATGAGCGGCGCCTCGCACTTCCTGGAGCACCTGCTCTTCAAGGGAACCGAGCGTCGGACGGCGCGCGCCATCGCCGAGCTGGTGGACTCCAGCGGTGGCGAGATGAACGCGTTCACCTCCAAGGAGTACACGGCCTACTACGCCCGTGTGCCGGCAGGGGACCAGGAGATGGCCACTTCCCTGCTGGTCGACGTCCTGAGGGAACCGGCCCTACGGGCTGCTGACGTGGAGACCGAGCGTCAGGTGATCCTCGAGGAGATCCACCTCCAGGCTGACGACCCTGATGACGTGGTCTTCGGCCTGCTCTACGAGGCCCTCTTCCCGGAGCATCCGCTGGGGCGCGAGGTGCTGGGCACGGAGTCCTCGGTGGCTGCCATCGACCGGGACGACATCGCCGGGTTCCACGACCACTGGTACCGGGCGCCCAACCTCGTGGTGGCCGCGGCGGGCGCCGTCGACCATGACGCGCTGGTGGCCCAGGTGGCCGAGGCCTTCTCCGGCCGTACCGGGGGTGCTGCGCCTGTCCGTGTGGCTCCGGTCACCGAGCCGGTCGCCGCAGAGCGCCTGACGCGCCCGACCGAGGCGACGCACGTGGCCTGGGGCTGGAGGGGGTTGCGGCGCGATGACCCGCGTCGCCACGCCCTGGCGCTCGGCATCCATGTGCTGGGTGGTGGGCTGTCAAGCCGCCTCTTCCAGACCGTACGGGAGGAGCGTGGCCTGGCATACAGCGTCTTTTCGTCCATGGCCGGCTACACGGGCGCCGGGGTGGTGTCGGTCTATGCGGGCACTGCGCCGGAACGTGCCGACGAGCTCCAGAAGGTCGTGGCCGGCCAGGTGGCCGAGGTGGCCTGCAATGGAATCACCGCCGCCGAACTGGCCATTGCACGCGATGGGTTCGAGGGTTCCATCCTGCTGGGCCTGGAGGACTCGGGCAGCCGCATGTCCAGGCTGGGAACCAGCCAGAGCCTCCTGGGCCGTGTCGTTCCCCTGGACGAGTACGTGGAGACCCTGCGTGCGGTCACCCTCGAGGACGTGAACGCCGTCCTGGCCGAGGTGCTGTCGTCGGACCCGGCCGTGGCGATCGTCGGCTCGGGAACCTGAACCGGCGCTCCTGCTGCCTAAACGCCGCCAGTCGGGCCTGATACGCCGGCCACACCGGCCAGGTAGCTGCTACCGGCTCCCCGTCGGGCTGAGCCGGACCCGAACTGGGCCGGTTGGCCGTGAAGGTGACCGCTAGCCTCGGGGCATGTCAGGAGATCCGATCCGCGTCGGGGTACTGGGAGCCGCCGGCCGCATGGGTGGGTCAGTGGCCGATGCCGTAACCGCCGCAGACGGCATGGTGCTGGTGGCAGCCGCCGACCCGTCTGCGCCCGGGAGCACGGTCTGTGGCGTAGAGGTCGTCGCCGATGTCCAGGACCTCCTGGTTGCCGGCGTGGACGTGGTGGTGGACTTCACCGTGGCCGAGGCCAGCCGGGCGAACCTGGGTGTCGTGGCCGCCGCCGGCGTGCACGCCGTGGTCGGAACCAGCGGTCTGGGCGAGACCGACATCGGGGACCTCCGGGCGGCGTTCACCTCCAGCAATTGCCTGGTGGCGCCCAATTTCGCCATCGGTGCCGTGCTGATGATGCGGTTCGCCGAGTTGGCGGCACCGTGGTTCGAGACTGCCGAGATCATCGAGGTCCACCACGACGGCAAGGTCGACGCCCCGTCGGGCACGGCGATCGCCACGGCCGAACGGATGGCGGCGGCTTCGGCCGACTGGGCACCGGATCCAACCACCCGTGTGGTGATGGCTGGCGCCAGGGGCGCTGCGGGTCCGGCTGACATCCGGATCCACTCGCTGCGCATGCGCGGCGCGGTCGCCGACCAGGAGGTCGTGCTGGGCACCGACGGGCAGACCCTGACCATCCGACATGACACGACCGACAGGGGGTCGTTCATGCCCGGGGTGGTGCTGGCCGTTCGCCGGATCGCCGAGACACCCGGGCTGACCGTGGGCCTCGACGCCCTGCTCGGCATCTGAGCGCGCCGGAATCAACTCCTTGACCTCGGGCAACCGATCATGAGCACGGGGATCCGACCGTGAGCCCGGGGACCCGTCGGCTGTTGCGCCCGGCCTGGCTGCTCTCCCACGTGCTCGTCGCCGGCCTCCTGGTCGTCACGGCGAACCTGGGGTTCTGGCAACTCAGTCGTCTGGACGCCCGTCGGGCCTACAACGCTGTCGTGGCGGCTCGGGCCGACGAGCCGGTGGTCGACCTGGCCACGGCGTTCGGGGCCCTGAAGCGTGGTGGCACCCCTGAGGACCTGCGGCACATGCGTGTGGTGGTGTCCGGCACCTGGGCCGACGGACAGGTGTACCTGGCCAACCGGTCCATGGACGGCGTACCCGGCGTGCATGTGGTCTCCCTGCTGCTGATCGACAGGATCCACCCCGGGGTGGGGGTGGTCGTGGATCGGGGCTTCGTCCACAGGGGCCTGTTCCTGGAAGGTGATTCGGCTGCCTGGGCACCGGCCACGGCTGACGTGGACCTCGTTGGCAGCCTGGATGTCTCCCGGACCGGCGAGCTCGGCAGCGGGTTGGAGGTGGACCGGATCGACCTGGATGCGCTGGCCGAACGATGGGGGACGAACCTGGCCCCCATGTGGATCCGGTCGGCCGCCGACGGCCCATCGGGCATTCCGGTTGCTGCCCCGGTCGAGGACCTGGGTGCCGGCTCGCACCTCTCGTACGCAGCGCAGTGGTTCGTGTTCACCCTCATCGGGTTGGGCGGCTATCCGCTGGTGCTCGTCCGACTGGCCCGCCGCGACCCGGCGCTAGCGTTGGCACCATGACCAGCCTCAGCACCGCCGACCTTCGCGTCGTGCACGTCCTGAGGGTTCGGGGCTTCGTCGACACGCCGCTGGTGGCCGAGGTGGCCGGCATGTCCGTCGACGAGGCGACATCCGTGCTCACGGCCCTGGAGGCTGTGGGTCACGCCCGCCACCGCGAGGGCCGGATGTCTGGCTGGATGCTCACCTCGGATGGCCGGGCCCACGGCGAGGTACTGCTGGCCGAGGAGCTGGCCGGACTGGGCTGCCGTGCCGAGGTGGAAGGGGCCTACAGCCGATTCCTCGAGGGCAACCAGGGCTTCCTGGGGCTCTGCACCGACTGGCAGCTCCGACCCGATCCGGGTGATCCGTCCGGCGAGCCGGTCATGAACGACCATGCGGACCCGGCCTACGACGAAGCGGTCATCGGCCGTCTGGCCGAAACCGACTCTGCAATCCAGCCGGTCTGTGCTGCTCTGGCGGCGCTCCTGGAGCGTTTCGGCGGCTACGGCGAGAGGTTCGCCACGGCGCTGGCTCGGGTCACGGGTGGCGACCTGGACTGGTTCACTAAGCCGATGATCGAGTCGTACCACACGGTCTGGTTCGAACTGCACGAGAACCTGCTGGCTACGTTGGGCATCCAGCGGTCGAAGGAACACGCCAGCGGCTGAGCCGCAGCGAAGGGGCAAGTCGGTTCAAGTCGGTTCAATCCGGGGCAGGTCAATCCGGACCCGGCCAGCCAGGTCAGCACAAGTCAGCACAGGTCAAGCCAGTTCAGGTCAGCGAAAGTCAAACAGGAGGTAATCCAGCATGGAGCCGAGGTTCGGGCGGGTGATCACCGCCATGATCACGCCGTTCACCGCCGACGGGTCGCTGGACCTGGACGGCGCGGTGGAACTGGCTGATTGGCTCGTGGAACAGGGCAACGACGGCCTGGTGCTGGCTGGCACCACCGGCGAGTCGCCGACGCTCACCCACGACGAGCAGATCGACCTGGTGGAAGCGGTGTCCGGGGCCGTCGACTGCCATGTGATCGCCGGCGCCGGAAGCAACGACACGGCTGCTGCGGTGGAACTCACCCGGCGCTGCAGCGAGGCCGGGGCTGACGCCATCCTCACGGTCACGCCCTACTACAACCGGCCGTCCCAACTGGGCCTGTTCAACCACTTCCGGGCGGTTGCCGAGGCGACGGACCTTCCGGTGATGCTCTACGACATTCCGCCACGGTCCGGGCGCAAGATCCACACCGACACCATCCTGCGACTCGCCGACGAGGTCCAGAACATCGTGGCGGTCAAAGACGCCGCCGGCGACGTGGCCGAGACGGCCCGCCTGGTGGCGGCCACACCGGCTGGGTTCGAGATCTACAGCGGGGAGGACTCCCTCACCCTGGCGCTCCTGGCGATCGGCGCGGTCGGCGTGGTGAGCGTGGCATCGCACTGGGCCACGCCGGAGACCGTCGTCATGATGGACGCCTTCTTCTCCGGTGACGTGGCTGCGGCGACCGAGGCCAACCGGCGCCTCATCCCGTCGTGGGACTTCGAATCGGGCGACCTCACGCCCAACCCCATTCCATCCAAGGCCATGATGAAGGTCCTGGGCCTACCCGGCGGCGACTGCCGTCCCCCGATGGGACCCGAGCCGGCCGACCTGGCCGACCGGGCCCGTCTCGTCCTGGCCGGTCTCGGCCGCGCCTGAGTGCAGAGGTTCTGATTCGATGGCCCATCCCGTACACATCACGTTCCTAGGCGGACTCGGCGAGATCGGACGAAACTGTGCCGCCCTCGAGGTCGAGGGACGCATAGTCATGCTGGACTGCGGCCAGCTCTTCCCGGACGACCTACCGGGCGTCGACGCGGTCCTGCCGGACTTCACCTGGCTGCTGGAACGGGCCGACCGCATCGAGGGGTGCGTGGTCACCCACGCCCACGAGGACCACATCGGTGGGCTGCCCTACCTGCTGAAGGACCTGGCGGCCGAAGGCGTCTCGATACCCATCTACGGGGCGCCGTTCACCCTTGGCATGGTGCGCGGCAAGTTGAAGGGCGAAGGGGTGCCGATCCCCGAGCTGATCGAGCTGGGTGATCACGCCAAGCTCCGCATCGGTCCGTTCGACTGCGAGTTCCTGCCGGTCACCCATTCGACGCCCAGCGGCCTGATGACCATCTTCGGTACGCCGCAGGGGCGCATCCTGCACTCCAGCGACTTCAAGTTGGATCCGACGCCCGTGGACGGCCGGGTCACCGACCTGCCGAGGCTCCGGGAGCTGGCAGGGTCGTCCGGGATCAGGCTGTTGCTGGCTGACTCCACGAATGCCGGCATCGCCGGATCTTCGACCTCGGAGACCACCGTCGGCCCGGTGCTCAGGCAGGTATTCGAAGCCAACGAGGGCAGACGGATCATCGTGGGAGCGTTCTCCAGCCACGTGCACCGGATCCAGCAGGTGGTCGATGCCGCGGCGGCGACCGGTCGGACGATGGTGGTCATGGGACCGTCGATGGTCCGCAACGTGACCCTGGCGAGGGAGCTCGGCCTGCTCAGGATCTCCGACAAGATGCTGGCGCCCGACACCGAGCTGGATGACATGGATCCGGCGCGCACCTGTGTGGTCTGCACCGGTTCACAGGGCGAGCCGCGGGCGGCCCTGAAGCGCATGGCGGACGGCAGCCACCGTTTCCTGAAGATCGGCGATCGGGACACCGTGGTGTTCTCGTCGCACCCGATTCCCGGCAACGAGGCATCCATCTCGCGCCTGCACAATGCCCTGGCACGGCGTGGCGTACATCTCGTACACAGCGGTCAGTTGGGAGTCCACACGACCGGGCACGGCAAGGCCGATGAGCTGCTGGAGCTGCACGACGCGGCCGACCCGGAGCTGTTCATACCGGTCCACGGTGAGTACGCGCACCTCGTCGCCCACCACGATCTGGCGCTGGGGCGCGGAATGTCACCAGATCGGATCCTGCGCTGCACCGACGGAGACAGCGTGTCGCTCACCGATGACGGCCTCGTGCCCGCCAGCCGGGTCTCCGACGAGTACGTGATGGTCGACGAGTCGGGTCGTCGGGTGTCCGAGGACCTGGTCGAGGAGCGCCGCGCCATGTCGGGTGAGGGGTTCGTCTTCATCCGCGTCGTCGTGGACGGGCGGAAGGGGCGGCTCATCGGGGAACCGGTGGTCGAGAGCCGTGGCTGGGTCGAGCCCGCCGATCGGCAGGACTGGCATGACCAGGTTGCATCTGCGGTGGCCGACTCCGTTAGGAGCGCCGTTGATGATGGACAGAGGGATCCGAAGGAACTGGCCCGCATGGCCCGCCGGGCCACCGGACGCCTCGTGTCGCGTCGTACCGGTCGGCGGCCGGCCCTGGTTCCCACCGTCGAGGTGCGCTGACCGAACCGTGCCGGCCCGGGTTCAGCCCCGGCCGGCCTCAGGTGCCGCCATCCGGGAGTGCCCGGCGTCAGGTCGCGCCAACCGATACTGCCCGGCGTCAGGTCGCTCCATCCGGCATAGGTGGCTGGGTTCTCTCGTGAGGCGTTGCCGGGCGTCGAAGCCCCGGTCCTGCCCCGAGCCTGTCACCCCCCGGTGGTACCGTCGGCCCTGATGGCCACAAGATCCGCGCGTCCCGGTTCGGGCGACAAATCCGCTGCTGGCGAGGTGAAAAGCACCACCTCCGACGGTTCTGGTGGTGCCGTTGGTTCTGCTGGGAGCAGTCGCGGTCGGGAATCCGCCCGGGGCGCATCCGGGGGTTCATCGCGAGGATCATCACGTGCCGGATCACGTGCCGGATCACGTGCCGGGTCACGTGTCGGATCGAAGGTCGATGCTGATGACGGTCGCATCGACCGTCAGGTATCGCTTCTGCGTCGCATGGCCAGAGCCACCTTCGGGGGGCGGGGCGACGAGATCCTCGGGCTGATGCTGGTGATCGGTGGGCTCCTGACCGGGCTGTCCGTCTACCTGGACAAGGCCGGCGTCGTCGGCCGCCTCCTGGCTGACGGCCTCGGCTGGTCCGTGGGTGCAACCAGGGTGGTCCTGCCGGTGGCGATGGTGGGCACGGGCCTGGCGATGTTCCGGGAGCGCAGCGAGTTGGGGGAGATAACAAGGCGCCTCCCGATCGGCCTCCTCATGGCGGTCCTGAGCGTGACCGGCCTGCTCCACATGGGCCGGGGCCGCCCCGGCTTCGAGGATGGAGCAGATGGCCTGGGCGAGGCCGGTGGCCTGATCGGCCTCGGGGTGGGCGGAGGCCTAGAGGCTGCCGTCGCCACCTGGGGTGCCGCCATCATCCTGGCCGGTGTGGGCCTGGTGTCCGCAGCGGTGATCACGCGGACCACGGTCCGTCAGGCCGCACGTGGAGCGGCCAGGGGGGCCGCGTTCACCGCCCGTCATGCGGCCCGGGGAGCGGTCGGCGGCCTGCGTCCAGCGGTCCGCGGGATCCGAAACTGGATCCAGGGCCTCCTGACGGCGCCCGGCGGGGAACCTCCGGTGGTCAACGTGCCCCAGGCGCCACCCATAGCCGTCCCGGCCCCTGTCCTGGCCCTTCCGTCGCAGCCGGCGGCGGATCCTGCCGGTGCCGCCCCGCCGAACCTCCGCAAGCGCAAGGCCAGGCCCAGGTCCGCCGCCGCCGGTGAACAGCTCACCATCCAGCTCGGTCCTGCGGTGGCTGACTCGCGCTGGCGCCTGCCGTCCATCGGGTACCTGTCCCGGAGCGAGACGCACGACGTCGACGCCAAGGCTGTAGAGGAGCGGGGCCTCCGACTCCAGGAGGCGCTGGCCGCCCATGGCGTCGAGACACGCCTGGTTGAGATGACCGTCGGGCCCACCGTCACCCGGTTCGCCCTCCAACTCGGCGAGGGGGTGAAGGTCGCCCGGGTCACGAGCCTCCACAAGGACATCGCCTATGCCCTTGCAGCCGCCGACGTCAGGATCCTGGCCCCCATTCCGGGCCAGCAGGCCATAGGAATCGAGGTGCCGAACGAGGACCGTGAGGTCGTGGTCCTGGGTGACATCCTCTCCTCGCCGGAGGCACTGAAGGCCCGCCATCCGCTGGAGGTGGGGATCGGACGGGACATCAGCGGCCGATCCGTCATGCTGAACCTGGCCACCATGCCGCACCTCCTGATCGCGGGAGCGACCGGGGCCGGGAAGTCCTCCTGCCTGAACTCCCTGATCACGTCGATCCTGATGCGTTCCACTCCGGAGCAGGTGAGGATGATCCTGATCGATCCGAAGCGGGTGGAGATGGGGCAGTACGAGGGCGTGCCCCACCTGCTGACAGCGCCCGTGACCGACCCCAAGAAGGCGGCGAACGCCCTCCACTGGGCCGTCCGCGAGATGGAACGCCGCTACGACCTCCTCTCGACGTGTGGCTTCCGGGACATCAGCGGGTACAACGCGGCGTTCGACAGGGGAGACCTGAAGGCACCCCTGGGGGTGGTCGACGATGACGGCCATCCGGTCACCTACGAGCGCCTGTCCTTCATACTCCTCGTCGTCGACGAGTTGGCCGACCTCATGATGGTTGCAGCCCGTGACGTAGAGGATTCCATCTGCCGTCTGGCCCAGATGGCCAGGGCGGTCGGGATCCACCTGGTCGTGGCGACCCAGAGGCCCTCGGTCAACGTGATCACCGGTGTCATCAAGGCGAACATTCCGGCGCGCCTCGCGTTTGCCGTGTCCAGCCTTGCCGACAGCCGGGTGATCCTCGACCAGCAGGGGGCCGAACGCCTGGTCGGCAAGGGCGACATGCTCCTCCTGGGGCCCAGTTCCAGCGTGTCCCAGAGGATCCAGGGTGCCTGGGTCGACGAGACTGAGGTCCGACAGGTCGTGGAGTCGTGGGTGGCGCAGGTGCGGGCACTGGAGGGCGCTGCCGAGGCTGACGAGGGTTCGCATGACCCGACCGGACCGGTCGAGGTGATCCCTGTCGGGTTGCCGTCCGACGTGATCACCGAAAACACCACCCGGCCGGTGATCGGGGGAGGATCGAATGATGACGAGCTGTACGAGCAGGCCAGACAGTTGGTGGTGTCCAGCCAGCTCGGATCGACGTCGATGCTGCAGCGCAAGTTGCGGGTGGGCTTCGCCCGGGCCGGTCGGCTGATGGACCTGATGGAGGAGGCCGGCGTGGTGGGCCCGTCGACCGGTTCGAAGGCCCGCGTGGTCCTGATCTCGTCAGAGCAGCTGGACGACCTCCAGGGGCAGGGCTACTAGCTGCTTCCGCAGGAAGCAGGACCAAGCCCGTGAGGGGCCTGCCGGGCATGGACCCGGGTGCAGGTTGCCGCAGCCGCAGCCGCAGCCGCCGGCAGTCGGGTCCGACCTCCCTCCGGGCGTCGCTACCCTCGGGTCGTGGCCCAGAACCTTCTCCTGCTCCTGGTCGGCATGGTGGGCCTGACGCTGTCCGCCGACCGGTTCGTGGCGGGTGCGGTGCAGTTGGCCGCACGCCTGAACGTGTCGACCGTCGTGGTCGGGGCCCTAATCATCGGCTTCGGGACGAGCGCACCGGAGCTGGTCGTCTCCACCGTCGCCACGCTCACGGAGGGGGCGGAGGGGACCGCCCTGGGGATCGGCAACATCGTCGGGGCGAACGTGGCGAACCTGACGTTGGTCCTGTCGGCTCCGGTGCTGGTCTTCGGCAGCATCTCCATCCAGAAGGGTGTCAAGCGCCAGGCGGTGCTGTCCGCCACCGGCGTGACGGTCTTCGCGGTGGCGGCCTACGTGGGACAGCCGACGGTCCTGAAGGGCGTCGGCATGGCGCTGCTGATGGTGGTCGCGCTGCGGATCGTCGTCCGCCTGGGCGAGGGCGTCGACGCCGGCGTCACCTCGGATGGAGCAGGTGGACCAGGCGCCTGGGTCTGGACGGTCGTGGGCCTGGTCGGGACCGTGGGATTCGCCCACGTCGTGGTTCGTGCGGCGACTGGGATCGCCGACCAGATGGGGTGGACAGGCGGCTTCGTGGGGTTCGCCCTGGTGGCGCTCGGCACGACGCAGCCCGAGCTCCTCACGGCGCTGGCCGCCGCCCGTCGCGGCGAGGCGGGCCTGGTATTCGGCAACCTGCTGGGCTCCAACCTGTTCAACAGCCTCACCGTCGGGTCGGCGGTGTTCCTGGCGAACGGGAACAAGCCCTATGACGAGGCGTCGCGGCTGCCGGTCGGCAGCCTGCTGGTCATGGTGGCCGTGAGTTGGCTGGTGATCGTGGTGATGGGCACCGGACGTCGGATCCGCCGCGGCGAGGCGGTCATCCTGCTGTGCGTCTACGGCGCTGTGCTGGCATGGTTGGCGGTCACGAGCGCCACGGTCTGAGCACCGGACGGTGGCGTGGCGCTGAGCGCCTAGCCTGAGCCGATCATGGGCGAAGGGACGTATCACCTCGTCACCCTCGGGTGCCCGAAGAACCAGGTCGACTCCGACAAGTTGGCCGGGACGTTGGCGGCCGACGGGATGGCGCCGACGGACAGCCCAGCCGAGGCTGATCTGATCGTCGTGAACACCTGCGCGTTCATCGCTGACGCACGCCAGGAGTCCGTCGACACGGTGCTGGCGCTGGCCGACCTCCGTCGGGACGGCGCACGCCTGGTGGTCACCGGCTGCATGGCCGAGAGGTACGGCGACGAGCTGGCCGCTGCCCTGCCGGAGGTGGACAGCGTCGCCGGATTCGGCGTGCCGGTGGTGCTGGGTCGCCGTCCGGACGGCCCGTCGGATAGCGGGCCGCCACTGCCCTCGTTCGACCTGTTGAACCTGCCTCGGCCCGCCTCGGCCCGGCCCTGGGCCTACGTGAAGATCGCCGAGGGCTGCGACCGGGCCTGCGGGTTCTGTGCGATCCCCACCTTCAGGGGCCCACAGCGGAGCCGCTCCATCGAGTCCATCCTGGACGAGGTTGATGCACTGGAGGTCCGGGAGGTGGTCCTGGTGGCCCAGGACCTCGCCGCCTACGGCCGCGACCAGGGCGAGGGCGTCAGGGCCATCGTGCCGCTCGTCGAGGCGGTGGCCGACAGGGTGGACCGCGTGCGGCTGCTCTACCTCTACCCGTCGGACCTGAACGACCGGCTTGTCGACACGATCTGTGCGACCGGCGTGCCGTACTTCGACCTGTCCCTCCAGCACGTATCGCCGCCGTTGATGCGTCGGATGCGGCGCTGGGGCGATGGCGCCCGGTTCCTGGAGCGGATCCACCACATCCGGTCCGTCGAGCCCGATGCGGCCTTCCGGTCCAACTTCATCGTCGGTTATCCAGGTGAGACCGAGGAGGACCACGACGCCCTGCTGGACTTCGTCGCCGCTGCCGAACTCGACTGGTGCGGGTTCTTCTCCTACAGCGAGGAGGAGGGGACGTACGCCACCACGCTGGACGGCGCTGTGGATCCCAGCCTGGCCGTCGAGCGGCTCCACGAGTTGGGCGAGATGCAGGACCGCATCACGGCTGCACGCCGGGATGCCCTCATCGGGAAGCGGATTTCGGTGCTGGTGGACGAGCCGGGGGTCGGCCGTACCCACAGGGAGGCACCGGAGATCGACGGGATCGTCACGGTCCCCTCGGACCTCCCGGCAGGCCGGTTCGCGGACCTGACGGTGACGGGCGCCATCGGGCCGGACCTGGTGGCGGCGTGAAGCACCTCCGCACCGTCGTCTCGCCGGCGAACCTGGTGACCCTGGCCCGGTTGCTGCTGGCACCTGTGCTGTTCGCCATGGTGCTGGGCGCCGAGGACCGCGGCGGCACCACCTGGGCCGGTTTCGTCCTGGGGCTGGTGCTGGCCTCGACCGACTACTTCGACGGGATCCTGGCCCGACGCCGCGGCACGGTCAGTCGCTGGGGTGCATTCCTGGATCCGCTGGCCGACAAGGTGGTGGTGATCGGGGTCGGGGTGAGCCTGGCCATGGTCGGCCGCTATGCCTGGCTGCCGGTCGTGCTGCTCACGGTCCGGGAGGTGGCCATCACCGGTTACCGCCTCTGGTTCGCCCGCCAGGGCCTGGCGGTGCCGGCTCGGAGGTCGGCGAAGTGGAAGACCATCGTGCAGGGGGTGGCGCTGCTGATGGCCGTGCTGCCGCCGTTGGAGGACGCCGACCTGGTGGTCCAGGCCGGCCTCTGGTTGGCGGTCGCCTTCACGCTCGTGACGGGTGCCCAGTACCTGATGGATGGTGGTCGGGCCACCAGCACCACCGGTTCCAAGTCGGCCTGAGGGCCGGCGGGTAGGAGGGGAGTGGATCGTGCGTTGTGAGATCGTCGCCGTGGGCACCGAGCTGCTGCTGGGCCAGATCGTGGACACGAACTCCTCGTGGATCGGCGAGCACCTGGCCCTGGCCGGGATCGACTGTCTCAGGCACACGGCGGTGGGCGACAACCGGGAGCGCATGCGGGTCGCATTCACCGAGGCGTTGGACCGGTCCGACGCGGTGATCGTCACCGGGGGACTGGGCCCCACCCAGGACGACATCACGCGTGAGGTGCTGGCCGAGGTGCTGGGCGTGGAGATGGTCAGGGACGACGACCTGGTTGTCAGGATCCAGGCGGTGTTCGGTGGTAGGGGGCGGCCCATGCCGGCCAGCAACCTCCGCCAGGCCGACGTGCCGGTCGGTGCGCGCACGATCGCCGAGATGCCCGGGACCGCACCCGGCCTGGTCTGTCCGGTGGGTGGCGGTGGCGACGACAGTCCGAAGGTGATGTACGCGGTGCCCGGCGTGCCGTGGGAGATGAAGCAGATGCTGGAGGGCACGATCCTCCCGGACCTGAAGCGTCGGGCGGGCATCTCCAGCGTCATCCGGTCGCGCACGCTACGCACCTGGGGGCGTTCGGAGTCGGGCCTGGCCGAGGACCTGGCTGCGGAGATCGAACGCCTCGACGCCGAGGGTGGCCCGACCATTGCATTCCTGGCCAGCGGGATGGAGGGCCTGAAGGTCCGGATCACCGCCAAGGCGCCCTCCGACGCCGAGGTGGACGACCTGCTGGCCGAGGAGGAGGCCCGGGTGAGGGCCATCGTGGGACCGATCGTGTTCGGTGTCGACGACCAGACGATGGAATCGGTAGTGCTGGACCTGCTGGTCGAGCAGGGGCTGCGGATGGCGACGGCGGAGTCGATGACCGGCGGGATGATCGGGTCCCGCCTGACCGACATGCCGGGTTCCAGCCGGGCCTTCGTTGGTTCCGTCGTGGCCTACGACGGTGACGTGAAGCGGTCGCTGCTGGGGGTGCCCGACGGGCCGGTGGTGTGCGAGGCGGCGGTGACCGCCATGGCGGCCAACGTGTGCCGGGTGCTTGGGGCCGACGTGTCGGTGGCGGTCACCGGCGTGGCCGGGCCGGACCCCCAGGAGGGCGAGGAGCCCGGCACGGTGTGGATGGCCACCTGCGTGGATGGGGTGGTGGACGTGGTGCGGACACGCTGGCCGTTCGACCGCACCCGGATCCGGCAGTTCACCGTGATCACGGTGCTCGACGCCCTGCGCCTGCGCCTGCTTGCCCGACGCGACGCCTGAGGGTTTCGGTTCGGCGGCCATGCGCCTTTTCATCGCCGTTCGCCCGTCGGCGGCGGCCGTCGCTGATATCGACCGCCTGCCCCGCCCCGAGGCACCGGGGGTGCGGTGGCTGCCCGCCGACCAGTGGCACGTGACGCTGCGGTTCCTGGGGGAGGCTGATCCGGATGCCGCAGCCGCTGCCATGGCCGGTCTGGTGGCTGCTCCCGTCGAGGCTGTGGCGGGCCCGGCCACCCGCCTGCTGGGCGACTCGGTCCTGGTCGTTCCGGTGGCGGGCCTGGAGCGGCTGGCCGCAGCGGTGATGGCGGTGACCGCCGAGGTGGGGGAGCCTCCCGAGGACCGTCCGTTCCTAGGTCACCTCACGTTGTGCCGGTTCCGTGACGAGCCGCCGTCGGGAGCGGTCGGGGCGGCGGTCTCGGCGACGTTCCGCGTGGACGAGGTGGTCCTGGTCCGGAGCCGGACCCTGCCCGGTGGCGCCGTCCACGACGTGCTGGAACGGTTCCAGCTGGCCGCTTGACCCGGCGACCGGTCGATCGGGGCGCTGGGGCGTGAACCCGTAAGCGCCCACCGACAGGTGCCTGGCGGCGGTCCCCTGGCGGTGGTCCGCCGGGCGGCGGGTCAGCCTCCGGGGCGTTCCTCCAGGACCAGGCAGGCCGAGTTGATGCAGTAGCGCTCGCCCGATGGCCCGGGGCCGTCATCGAAGACGTGGCCCAGGTGGGCGCCACAGGAACCACAGGTGGTCTCGGTGCGGGCCATCCCGAGGCTGGCGTCGGTCCGGTGGTCCACCGGCGCATCGTCCATCGGCGTGGTGAAGCTGGGCCAGCCACACCCGGAGTCGTACTTGTCCTCACTGGCGAACAGGGCCTCGCCACAGACCACGCAGGCGTAGGTGCCCGGCTGTTTCTCATCGCAGTACCCGCCGGTGAAGGGCCGCTCGGTGGCCGCCTCCTGGGTGCACTGCCATGACATCGGCTCGAGCCGCTCTCGGAGATCGGGGTGCTGTCCGGCGTGGGCGGCACGCTTTTCCTCGGGTGTGCGGGCGTCGGTCGTGTCCTCGTCCATGTGGGCCGACGGTACTCCCCGCTCGGCCCGTGGGACATTTCCGGGGTTGGGTACTTGCACCGAACGCCTGTTCGCAATTACGCTGTTGTCATTCGATACGGACCCGTTGTCACAGGCCCTACCTAAGGTCATCCCCGACAACCCCGACAGACACAAAAGTCAGACGACCAGGACCACGAGGGTCCGGAGAACACGGAGCACACCATGGCGAAGCACGGCAGGACGATGAGCGGCGGCGACCTCGAGGCGGGCGTCGAGCGCACCAAGGCGCTGGACATGGCGCTCGGCCAGATCGAGAAGCAGTTCGGCACCGGTGCCGTCATGAAGATGGGCGACAAGGGCTCCCTGTCGATCGAGACGGTGCCCACCGGCGCCCTGGCGCTGGACCTGGCGCTCGGCATCGGCGGCATCCCACGGGGCCGCGTCATCGAGATCTTCGGGCCGGAGGGCTCGGGCAAGACCACGCTGGCCACCCACATCGTGGCCGAGGCCCAGCGCAACGGCGGCATCTGCGCCTACATCGACGCCGAGCACGCCATGGACCCGATCTACGCCCGTGCAATCGGCGTGGACGTCGACGAGCTGCTCATCTCCCAGCCTGACACCGGCGAGCAGGCACTCGAGATCGCCGACATGCTCATTCGGTCCGGGGCGCTCGACGTGGTCGTCATCGACTCGGTGGCGGCGCTCACCCCACGGGCCGAGATCGAGGGCGAGATGGGAGACACCCACGTCGGCCTGCAGGCCCGGCTCATGTCCCAGGCCCTGCGCAAGCTCACCTCGAACCTCAACAAGTCCAAGACGATCCTCATCTTCATCAACCAGCTGCGGGAGAAGATCGGCGTGATGTTCGGCTCGCCGGAGACCACGCCCGGTGGCCGGGCGCTGAAGTTCTACGCCTCGGTCCGCCTCGACATCCGCCGGATCGAGGCCATCAAGGACGGGCTGGAGGTGGTGGGCAACCGCACCCGGGTGAAGGTGGTCAAGAACAAGTGCGCACCGCCGTTCCGCCAGGCCGAGTTCGACATCATGTACGGGCGGGGCATCAGCCGGGAAGGCTCGGTGGTGGACCTCGGAGTGGACCTCGGCATCGTCAAGAAGGCGGGTGCCTGGTACACGTACGAGGGCGAGCAGTTGGGCCAGGGTCGGGAGAACGCCAAGAAGTTCCTGGTCGACAATCCCGAGGTCATGGTCGAGATCACCGACCGGGTCTGGCGGGAGGTCCGGCCCACCGAGGAGCCCGAAGCCGAGGTGACCGTGGACGAGGTGATCGTGGACGAGGTGACCGTGGACGAGGTGACCGTGGACGAGTTGACCGCGGACGAGTTCACCGAGGCCGACGACCTGCCCATCTCCATCGACGGCTGACGCCCACCCTTCCCGGGCTACCCGACGGCCCCGGCACCGGTCCCCTCCCCGGTGTCGGGGCCGTAGCCTTCGTGGCGTGATGAGGTCATACGCCGTGCGCACCTACGGGTGCCAGATGAACGAGCATGACAGCGAGCGAATCGCAGGCCTGCTCGAGGCTGACGGGATGGTGCCGGCCGTATCCGAGGCCGAAGCCGACGTGATCGTCCTCAACACCTGCTGCATCCGTGAGAACGCCGACAACAGGCTCTACGGGGCCTTGGGCAACCTGAAGGCCCTGAAGGAGGCCCGACCGGGCCTGCAGGTGGCGGTCGCCGGTTGCCTCGCCCAGAAGGATCGGGAGCGGATCCAGGCACGGGCCGGACACGTCGACGTGGTCTTCGGAACCCACAACGTGCATCGGGCCGCCGAGCTCCTGGCCGAGGCCAGGGAACACGGCCCTGTGATGGAGATCCTGGAGGAGACGGTCCGCAGCGACGCCGATGCCTTCCCTTCGGTGCTGCCAGCCCAGAGGGACTCCGATCACAAGGCCTGGGTGACCATCCAGATCGGCTGCGACAACAGCTGTGCGTTCTGCATCGTGCCGGCCGTCCGCGGCCCCGAGATGAGCCGGCCGTTCGGTCAGATGGTGGCCGAGGTGGAGTCCCTGGCCGCAGCGGGCGTCACCGAGGTGACCCTCCTGGGCCAGAACGTGAACTCCTACGGACGTGATCTGACGCTGCGCCTCCGGTCGGAGGTGGAGCTTCCCACGGACGCCTACGAGGTGGGTGCCGACTGGGTCGCCCACGCCGGTCGCCGGGTTCGCCCGCTGTTCGCCGACCTGCTGGTGGCGACCGGTGCGGTGGACGGCATCAACCGGGTCCGTTTCACCAGCCCGCATCCCAAGGACCTGCGGTCGGAGACCATCTCTGCGATGGCCGACACCCCCGAGGTGTGCGAGCACCTGCACCTGCCGCTGCAGTCGGGAAGCAACCGGGTGCTGGCCGCCATGCACCGCGGCTACACGGCCGAGCGCTACCTGGAGCGCCTGGCGGCGGCACGGGCCGGCATTGACGACCTCGCCGTCACCACCGACCTCATAGTGGGGTTCCCGGGCGAGACCGAGGCCGATTTCGACGAGACCCTCGAGGTCGTCGCCGAGGCCGCCTACGACTCGGCCTACTGCTTCGTGTTCTCACCGCGCGAGGGCACCGAGGCGGCCGCCATGGCCGACCATTTCGTCGACCACGCCGTCTGTGTGGACCGCTACGAGCGGCTCCAGCAGGTACTGAAGCGCTCGGCACGCATCACGCATGGGGCGAGGGTCGGCCGGATCGAGGAGATCCTGGTCGAGGGCCCTGCCAAGCGTGAACCCGACCAGGTCACCGGGCGGACCCGCCAGAACAAGCTGGTGCACCTGGCGGCGGCCGAAGACCTGCGTGTCGGCGCCTACGCCGACGTGAAGATCGTGGACGCAGCGAACCACTACCTCCTCGGAGAGCTGGTGGAGGTCACGGCGGCGCCACGACACCGACGCCGCATACCAGTCGCGTCGGTCTGAACCTGATGAGCCCCAATGGGCACCTGGTCGTCGTGGGCGCGACGGCCTCCGGCAAGTCGGCGATCGCCCTCGAGGTCGCCCGTCGACGGCCCGGCGTGGAGCTGGTCTCGATGGACTCCATGGCCCTCTACCGGGGCATGGACATCGGTACGGCGGCTCCGACCGCAGCGGAGCGGGCCGAGGTCCCGCACCACCTCCTGGACCTGGTCGACCCGACCGAGGACTTCACCGTGTCCGACTTCCAGGCGGCAGCACGGCAGGCACTCGCAGGCATGGAGGACCATGGGGCCAGGGCCGTCCTCGTGGGTGGCACCGGCCTCCACGTCCGGGCAGTGGTCGACGACCTCGAGATCCCCGGCCGCTACGACGAGGTTCGTGCCGAGCTGGATGCCGACGCCGACACCCACGGGCTCTACGCCCGGCTGTCCGACCTGGATCCGGTGGCCGCCGGTCGGATGGAGCCCACGAACCGCCGTCGGGTGGTCCGTGCCCTGGAGGTGACCCTCGGGTCCGGCCGACCCTTCTCCTCCTTCGGACCCGGTCTGGAGGCCTACCCGGTAACGCCATTCACGCAGGTCGGCCTGCGTGTCGACCGCGACGTCCTGGATCGTCGAATAGCGGAGCGGTACCAGCGCCAACTCGACGACGGGTTCCTGGACGAGGTTCGCCGCCTTTCGGAGCTGGATGGAGGGCTGTCGCGCTCAGCGACCCAGGCACTCGGCTATCAGGAACTGCTGGCGCACCTCCGGGGCGACTGCACCCTCGAGGATGCCGTCGCCGATGCCGTGGTGGCCACCCGGCGCTTCGCCCGGCGCCAGGAACGCTGGTTCCGTCGGGATCCCAGGATCGAGTGGTTCGACGTCGCCGAGGACCCGTTGGAGGCGCTGGACGGGGTCCTCGAGAGGTTCGACCGCTGCGGGGCGCCCGGATGACCGGGCACGCACGGTGTGAACGGACCGTGGCTGGAGCCCGGTGGTGGGCGAGACTGTCGCCGTGGAGCTGACAAGACACCACGGCCTCGGCAACGACTTCCTGATCACGTTCGCCGATGACGTCCCGCCTGACGGCGCCGACCTGGCGCGTCGTCTATGCGACCGTATTGACGGGATCGGCGCTGATGGCCTCGTGTTCGGCACGCCGGTCGGAGGCTCCGGGGACGCAACGTGGCGGTTCACACTCTTCAACAGCGACGGCAGTTCTGCTGAGGTGAGCGGCAACGGCCTGAGGTGCTTCGGCCAGGCGCTGCTTCGCAGGGAGGCCACTGGGACCACGGGCCTGGAGGTCGTGGTCGAGACTCCGGCAGGGGACCGTCGGATCACCGTGGATGGCTCGACCTCCGACCTGGAGGTGGAGGCAGAGGTGGAGATGGGGGCCGCCGCAGCTGGCCCTTCGATAGAGGGGATCCAGATCGACCTGGGTGGCGTGCAGGTTCGGGCGGCCCACAGCATCGACTTCGGCAACCCGCACCTGGTGCTCCTGGTCGACGACCCCGACGATGTGGACCTGGCCGTCGCCGGCCCTGTGACCGAATCCTTCTTCGCCCCGACGGGCTGCAACGTGCACCTGGTGTCCGTGGTGGACCGGTCCACTGTCCGGATGCGCACGTGGGAACGCGGTGCGGGCCTGACGATGGCGTGCGGCTCGGGGGCCTGCGCGGCGGCACACGTCCTCCACGGCAAGGGCCTGGTGGACGACGTGGTGGAGGTTCGGATGCCCGGTGGGGCGGCGACGGTCATGGTCGGGGACACGGTGCGTCTGGCCGGAACGGCGACCTTCGTGGATTCCCACACGGTGGACCTCGGAGACGACCAGGTCGGTGTGCCCGGCAACGGGCTCCCTGGAGCCGAGGTGCCTGCCAATGGGTGAGCCGACCGACCTGGATGAAGCGTCGGACCTGGACCCGGATCTGAGCCAGGCCCCGGACCCGGAGTCGGAGTCGGACAATGGCCCGGACCAGGAATCGCACCGCGGCGCCTTCGGCGAGTTCGGTGGCGAGTCGCCCGGTCTCATCGACCGGACGTTCCGGGAGCGCATCGTCCTCGCCGGGGTGACCCTCGGCCGTTCCGACCCGGAGGCCACCGACGCCTCCATGGACGAGTTGGCCCGCCTGGTCGAGACCGCCGGTGCCGATCCGGTTGCCCGCGTCCTCCAGCACAGGGATTCGCCGGACCGTGCCACCTACGTGGGCAAGGGCAAGGTCATGGAGATCAAGACGGTGTCCGAGGCGTTGGACGCCGACACCGTCGTGTTCGACAACGACCTCACCCCGGCACAGCAGGGAAACCTCGAGGAGATCCTGAAGCGTTCGGCGCTGGATCGCACAGCGGTGATCCTGGACATCTTCGCCCAGAACGCCAGCAGCCCCGAGGGAAGGGCTCAGGT